>QMCE01000935.1_pt1 | contig 52744 bp, 54 predicted proteins | sample 1821851 | NCBI WGS metagenome assembly QMCE01 (sample SAMN09453174, study PRJNA476694) | Termite gut metagenome, whole genome shotgun sequencing project. | isolation source: worker | host: Odontotermes sp. | place: South Africa:Pretoria | collected 2016-01-28
ATAAAAAAGCGCGCCGATTTTCATCGGCGCGCCTAATGCACTAATAATCAGATCATAAAACCTTAATCTCCGAAAGCACCGCATTAGTCTTGCGTACCGCTTCGGCCGAAGCGGCGAATTTGGCAACCTCGTCGTCGGTCAATTCGATCTCCAGAATACGTTCGGCGCCGCCGCGGCCTATCACCGTCGGAACACCGATACATATATCTTTCTGGCCGTATTCGCCGTTCAGGGCCACACACGAGGGGATGACCTTCTTCTGGTCGAACATGATAGCCTCGACGACGCTTGCGGCGGCGGCCCCAGGCGCATACCACGCCGAAGTTCCCAGCAGTCCCGTCAGGGTCGCGCCTCCGACCATCGTATCGGCAACAACTTTGTCGGCAGCCTCTTTTGCCAGGAATTTGGTCACGGGAACACCTCTCCACGACGCCTTGTCGATGAGGGGTATCATGGTGGTGTCGCCGTGTCCGCCGATCACCATGCCGTCGATGTCCGACATGCTGGCGCCCAGAGCCTTGGCCAGATAGCAACGGAAACGCGACGAGTCCAGCTGGCCTCCCATTCCGAACACCTGCGACGAAGGAAGCCCGCTACTCTTCAGCGCGAGGTAAGTCATTGTGTCCATCGGGTTCGAAACGATCACAAAGATAGCCTTCGGGGAGTGCTTCATAGCCTCGCCCATCACCGATTTCACGATCCCGGCGTTGACGCCGATGAGTTCCTCGCGGGTCATGCCCGGTTTACGCGGAACGCCCGAGGTGATGACGACCACGTCGGAACCGGCAGTGGCGGCATAATCATTGGTGACACCCTTGACACAGGTGTCGAAGTCCATCAGCGCCGAAGTCTGATAGATGTCGAGCATCTTACCCTCGGAAAGGCCCTCCTTGATGTCGATGAGGACCACCTCGCCCGCCACCTTGCGCAGTGCGAGGGCGTTGGCACATGTCGCGCCGACATTTCCGGCGCCGATAACTGTTACTTTACTCATGATGAATAATTATCCTATAAGTTCTTTGTATTGGTCGACCGAGAGCAATCCATCCACCTGGGCGGGATCGCTCATTGCCACGCGGATTATCCAGCCTTCGCCGTAGGGATCGCGGTTGACGGCATCGGGAGCGTCGTCGAGGTCGCCGTTGAACTCCGTCACTTCGCCGCTCACGGGGCAGAAGAGGTCTGAGACGGTTTTGACCGCCTCGATGGTTCCGAACACGGAGTGTTGGTCGACGGTTTCGCCCACAGTGGGCACATCCACGAAAACGATGTCGCCGAGTTGCGACTGCGCGAAGTCGGTGATGCCGATCGTGGCTGTATCACCCTCGATCCTGACCCATTCGTGGTCTTTGGTGAATTTCAATTCGGAAGGAACGTTCATAAATTACGAATTAAAAATTACGAATTATGAGTTATCAGTTATGAGTTTTAATAATGGCACAAAGATAGGAAAACAATTCCTAATTTGTAATTCTATCGTAGACTTTCCACACTTTTTCGACGATCGCCTCGGGTGGGATGCCGGTAAGACAGCGATAATCGCCGAACTCGCACGGCACATTCCCGATGATCGAGCACGGACGGCATTCGAGGGGCAGTTGCACGGCGTTGTCGGGATCCTGCCCGAGGCCATAGAAACCGGCGTAAGGATGGGTCGCGCCCCACACCGAAACCACGGGAGTACCCACGAGCGAGCCCATCTGCATAGCCACGGAGTCCATAGTGAGCATCACGTCGAGGTTGGCAATGAGGTTCAACTCGTCGCCCAGACCCATGGTGCCGATCACCGGGATTATATTGTCGCGCCCCGCGGCGAGTTCAGCTGCAAGGCGTTGTTCCTCCGATCCCCCGCCGAAAAGGAACACCTTCTGTGCGCGGTCGGCTATGCGGGAGGCGACCACGGCCATCTGTTCGACTGGATAGACCTTGGTGTCGTATTTGGCGAACGGGGCGATACCGATCCAGGGTCCGGTCTTTTTACCGTGCAGGTAGTTGATGGCCAGAGGTACCGGCAGTTCCATTCCGATCTCGGGCTGGGGAGTGAGTTCGAAACCCAGGTCGCGCAGCACGTCGACGTAACGTTCGGAGGTGGTTTTAAGCTGGTGGAAATTGAGGTAGCCCTTGCGGCAGAGGCGTCGTTTGGAGCCGCGTCCCTTGTCGATGTGGGCGGTACGGCAACCCTTTACGCCGAGTAGCTTGCGGATAAGGCGGCTTCTCGTGTTGTCCTGCATGTCGGCCACGGCGTCTATTCCGGCCTGTTTTGCGTCCGAAGCGATGCGGAACAGTCCGAACAGGCCTTTGTGGCGGAATTTCTGGTTGAGATTGAAAAACCGCATTTTGTGGATCCCGCGAAAAAAAGGCGCGAAAAACGGTCTGGTCAGAACGGTGATCCCCACCTCGGGATATTTTTCCCGCAGCGCACGCACGACAGGCACCAGAATTGCGACGTCGCCCATGAGCGACTGTCGTATGATGAGGATATGTTTCGGCAATGGCTTCACTTAATCTGCACTTAACGGGCGTATTAACACGCCTTAGTAGCGCGAATATAATAAAATAATTACTTTTGCAGTACGAATCTGCGATTTTGGATGAATAATTTCAAATCATTTGTATTGTGTGTGGCGCTCACGGCGTCCGTGCCTCTCGCGGCGCAAAACATCTCGCGCGCGGAGTATATCGAGCGGTATAAGGATATAGCCGTGGCCCACGCCGAAAAATACGGGATCCCGGCCAGCATTAAAATGGCCCAGGGTATTCTCGAGAGTGCGGGCGGCAACTCGTCCGCCGCGCGCGAAGGCAACACGCACTTCAACATCAAGGTCAAAAAGGCGGACGACTGGCGCGGCGAGGTGATCTACCGCGACGACGACAGGCCGAACGAGCCGTTCCGCGCCTACTCAACGGCCGAGGATTCGTGGATCGACCACTCGGAGTATCTCGACACCCAACCTCGCTACGACTCGCTGTTCCGCTACGACGTCACGGATTACCGCTCGTGGGCCCGGGGACTTAAAAACTGCGGTTACGCCACCGATCCGCTCTACGCAGAGAAACTGATACGGATAATCGAGGAGAACGAACTTTGGCGGCTCGACGAGGGGGGCTCGTTGCAGCGTGCCACCTTTGCCCGCCGGGAGAGGAGAAAAACGCCCCTCGCCGACAATATTCACTCGGGTGGCATCGACCCCGACCGTTTCGTCGTCGTTGTGGATCGTCCCGACAAGAACAAAAGAAGAAAAAGATAATCATACCATGGAAAGCGAAACCGGATTAAAGCCCCATCTTCTGCAGGCGATCATCGACCGTTCGAACCTTTCGCAAAGGGTCTACGACAACACCTACGCCGTGATGACCAAACTCAAGGAGATACTCCACGAGTTGGCCTCGGAACTCGACGAAGAGCTCGAGGAGAGCCTCGACGAGCGCGTGAAGATCGAGTACCGCGACCGCGGCAAATACGAGGCGCATTTCACCTTCGGCGAGAACCTTCTGATCTTTTCGATGCACACCGACATTTTCCGTTTCGCAAAAGAGGACGCCGTCTGGGAAAACCCCTACGTCTCCTCCGCGCCCGACAACGCTTTCTGCGGCATTATCAACGTGTGGAACTTCCTGAAGGATTCGTTCGAACACAAGCGTCTTGGCGACGAGGGTTATCTGGTGGCGAGGATCTTCGTCAATCGCGAAATGCGCTATTTCGTCGAAGGTAAAGGCCAGGGGGCTTTCTCTCGCGCCGAGTTCGGACGCCATCCCGTCGACAGGGAAGGACTTGCCGACATCGTCGAGTCGGCTATCGACTTCGCTCTCCATTTCGACCTGCTGGTTCCTCCTTACGAGAGCCAGAAAGTCGTGACCGCCGAGGTGTTCAACACCAAAATGGAGAACTCGAAAATGCACACCGGTAAACTCGTGGGTTACGAATTCCGGACCGACGACATCAAATGACCTATACGATAAAGATAGAGGGGATGGAGTTCCGCTCCGCGCACGGATGCTACGACACGGAGCAACGGGTAGGCGGGAATTTCGTCGTGGATATTGTTTTGGAGGTCGAAGATAAAGGCGCCTCGGAGGCCGACGATGTGACGCGGACGGTAAATTACGTCGAGGTTTACGAAACTGTTCGCGAGCAGATGGCAATCCCGTCGCGCATCATCGAAAACGCCGTACATCGCATCCTGGAGGCTGTTTCGGCACGGTTTCCGCAGGTACTGCGAGCCGAAGTGACCCTCGCCAAACTCGCCCCCCCCATCGGCGGCAAAGCCGCGCGGGTCTCAGTCACTTTCTCCCGGTAAACCATTCCCTAAACCGAAAAGTCCATATAGTATTGTTCATCGTCGATTTTATAGAACGTCACATCGGTTCGACCATAATCCAATAGATTTTGCTTTGTTATGAATGATCCGCTGGGAACACCTATACGATTTCTGAAATATTCGCCTAAGAGAGAATTATTCAGAGGAGTGGTTATAACCTTGCCGTTTGTCGATTCGGTTCTGAGGATTAATTGTTTATGATCGTCGGTAATAACCGAAAAATGTTGCTTATTTAACGGGAAAAATCCTTTTCTCGCAATTGAAACAGGCTGTGCAATATATGCTTCATTGGGATTCCGATTCCGTTCGGGACGATGCCCCCAGTTAAGCCCTGATTTTTTACCCACTTCATCGTTTCTCGTGGTCAAAAGCGATAACGTAACTGTTGGAAGAGTCTCTTTCAGAGCGACATCTCCTTCTTCCAATTCTTGTACGGCTCTATTATTTGTGAGCCTTATAACATCGTCGACTTCGGAGTGATTACAAAAAATAGAACTATCATCAAGTCTTTGATAATATTCATATGCGGCAACAGGATCACATTCTACAACATACTCCGACCTTTCTGCCCTTAACCAACCCGACTGAGTATAGTTGGCAGAACCGGCATAGGCGCAAACGGGCTTACCGTGATCTAACCAAATGTAGACTTTGGAGTGTATGGACGGCTTTTGAAATATGTATTTACATGAAAAAGATGAGTACTTCACATCCGGAAACGATACTAACTTTTTGAATCCTTCATGGATGTCGACCATAAGTCCGTCAGAAGGACACATGCCAACGATTAGCTCAATATCAATCGGGTGAAGGTTCTCTTCATTAATTTTCTTCATATGCCACGAAGCCATATTATGGCTGGCATATCCTGATATAATTATAAGTTTATCCGCGCCCTTACGAATTGGTTCAATAAGCGCTTCTTTAAGAGAAATCTTACTCATAAATGTTCGATTCTATCCAATCGTATTCTATTCCTGCAAACGAATTAAGAACAGCTTCAAATATAATTTGTGCGCCACGGCATGGAACAGCCATCCCTATTTGCTTTCTTACACTCTCTTTACTCCCGAGAAACTCAAACATATCAGGGAAAGTTTGAAGCCTCGCTCGCTCTCGATTCGTCAGCGCTCTTGGCTCTGACCAATGATATATATGAGTACCACCACCTCCACTTCCGGTTACAGTATACGCTGGCTTATTGGGATCTAATCGTTTGTATATTTGACTTATTTGTGCTCCGGTCACATTTAGTCTCAAATCTTCCGGCAAGTCTGCAGTGAACGCATTCTGTCCGGGCTTTATATGTTCCAATCGCCGAATAACAACCGCTGATTGTTTTGTACGTTCATTATTCAACGCGTTTCCCGATATTCGAGGATTCTCAATAGCTTTTCGACAAGTATTATCCAAATGTCTGTACGGCTCCGGAGATGGTACTCTGAAAGTTACATTAAGGTCGTTCCTTATTCCTATGATTATAATTCTGTGACGAGCCTGAGGTATGCCATACTCTTCGAATTTGTACAAATGGGGAACTATCGTGTAACCGGCTCCTCTAAACTCTTCCAGTATTTTCGTAAAAGCTTTACCATCATTCGCATTCCGGAGTCCCCCAACGTTTTCGGCCAGAAACCACTGCGGTTTAAATTTTTTAAGCGCATTTACACAGTATGAATACAACGGCCCGTAAACTCCATTCATACCTTTTTGTTCACCTACCACACTATAATCGTTACATGGGAAGCCAAATGCGAGAGCATCCACATCCGCAAGTTTATCCATATTTAACTTACGAATATCTTCGTGATATACAGTATTTGGGGAGTCAGGACAGATATTATTACGATAAGTAGTGCATGTGTCTGCATCATAATCATTCGCCCACCGGTGAACGATGGAAAAATTCTCATTTGCAATTCGCGCACTTCTTGCTCCCCATGCAATACCGCCGGGGCCACAGAACAATTCTCCTAATCTGAATTTCATAACTTCGTATCTACCCGAACAAAGTTAATTATTATTTCGAATATCGGAAAATCCAATTAAGCTAAAACAGGTATTTCTCGGTCTTGACCCTCTGGGCGAGGCGGGCGATGTCGATCCACTCCTCCTCGCCGAAGGTCGTTCCGACCACTTCGATCACTTTCCCGGCGGTGATGGCGCCGATGGTTCCGCACTGACGGAGCGAGAGCCCTTCGCAAAGTCCGTACAAAAATCCGGCGGCGTAGAAATCTCCCGCGCCGGTGGTGTCGACCCTGCGCGCGGCTTTCATAATGCCGACATGCACCACCTCGTTGCCGTTCTTAATGAGCGCGCCGCTGATTCCGGTCTTCACTATCGCCACTTCGCACATCTCGGAGATTGCCTGCAGAGCGTTGAGAGGCTCCTGCTCGCCTGTGAACGCGAACGCTTCGGCCTCGTTGGCGAAAAGAATATCTATGTGATCGGCGACGAGCCTCCGCAAAAATTCGAGATTCTCCTCCACCACGTTGAAGCTCGCGAGGTCGAGGGCGACTTTAAGTCCGGCCGCACGAGCCACACTTGCCGCCGCTGAAATAAGTTCATGGTTTTGAACGAGGTATCCCTCGAGGTAAAGACAATCGTACCCCTTGAAAAGCTCCGTGGAGACCTCCGGCGCCGACATCTCCAGGGCGGCACCCAGAAAAGTCACCATCGTCCTCTCGCCGTCGGGCGAAACCAATGCCACACAACGCCCGGAGCGTTCCTCGCCGCGGAACATGAACGGTTCGACGCCCAGATTCACGAGCGCCGCTTCGAAAAAATCGCCGGTCGAGTCCCTTCCCACCTTACCGATGAAGCCCGTCTCGCCGCCGAGCCGTGCCAACGCGCGGATCGTATTGGCCGCCGAGCCGCCCAGCGACAGCGTATAGGGCAATCCCGCAACAGAGCGCGATATCTGTTTCTGGAGTTCACTGTCGACGAGGGTCATGCTTCCCCTCGGAAGTCCGAAGCGGGTCAGCACCTCGTCGGAGCGCAGGTTGACGAGCATATCGGTGAGGGCGTTGCCCATAGATTAATGCAGAAGCGCAAAAGTAGGCAAATTCGCGAAATAATATATATATTTGTACACACAATGCGTTAACAAACAACAAAAAGCCATGTCGAAATACGAAGATCGATACGACGACGATTACGATTACGACGAACCCGCAGGAGGTTCGGCGGCAAAGTCGCTGAAAAGCTATAAACTCGTGATCCTGCTTCTGGCGGTGATACTGGTCGCCGTTTCGGGGCTCTATTTCTATCAGTCGCACCAATTGAAGGCCGACTTCGCAGTCGAGCGCGATACCCTCACCAACCGTATTCTCGCGGTGAGGAACGATCTGGCCAACCTCGAGACTACCAACGGGGCGCTCAACGACAGTATCGTGATGGAGCGCTATCGCACCGACTCGATACTCGACGCTTTTGCGAAAGAACGCAGCGCCACCCGGGCCACGATCCGCCGGTACGAAGCCGCCTTAGGCGCCATGAGGGCCGCCGCAGCGGGTTTCGCCTACACGATCGACTCTTTGAATCAACTGAATACGCGCCTGATAAGCGAGAATCTGGGGATGCGCCGCGAGATAACCTCCGAACGACTTCGCGCCGACGCAGCCGAAGAGCGGGCCGCCGACGCCGACATAAAGATACGGCAGGGTTCGCGAATCCGTGCGAGCGGAATCAGTTTGGCGCTTCTCAACCGAAACGATCGCGAAGTTACTCGCGTGAGAACCGCCACCCGTCTGAGGGTCGACTGCTATCTCGCCGCCAACGACCTCGCAAATCCGGGCGTGCGCCTCGTCTACGCGCGCATTACAGGCCCCGAAGGCTATGTGCTGGCCAACTCGGCGGGAGCGACATTCGATTTCGAGGGTGATCCTCTCGTCTATTCGGCGGTACGCGAAGGGGTCGACTATCAGGGCGACAGAGATCTGGAAGTGAGCATATTTTACGATGGTGCGGGTATCACCGCAGGCACTTACAATATCCAGATATACATCGACGGTATGCTCGCCGGCGAGGCAGAGACCTTACTTCGTTAGGTTAACGTCGATCTCCTGCGTTCCTCCTATGTCGACACCGCTCTCGAGCAGAGCCTTGTAGATGGTCTCGTTCAACCTGTAGAATACATCCCAATAGTCGGAGGTCACGCACCAGGCGTGCACCAGAATCTCTATCGTGTTTCCGGTGATACGGCTCAGCACCACTTCGCGCTCGCGGGTGTCGACCACCTTCTCCTCGGCGTCGAGTATCTCCATCAGCAGTTTCCGCACCGCGTCGAAGTCGGTCCCGAGCGCAAGCGAAAGCGCCCACTCGAGCCGCCGGGTGCGCGCGGCGGTGTTGTTGGCCACGATGCTCGTGTAGATGCCGCCGTTGGGGAGCAGGATGGTTCTATTGTCGGCCGTGCGCAACACCGTATTGAAGAGACGTATATCCATCACCCGTCCGGCCTGCTGTTGAAGCTCTATCCAGTCTCCGCACCTGAAAGGCTTGAGTATAAGCACCATCATCCCCCCGGCAATGTTTTGGAACACCCCGCTCATGGCCATGCCGATAGCGAGTCCCGCGGCGGCGAACATCGCCACGAACAGCGAAGTGTTGATCCCCAGCCACGCGATCATCATGTAGAACAGGATGAAGTACAAAAGAGCCTGTACCAGACTGCGCAGGAATGTACGCAACGCGTAATCGACCTTTCTCCTTTCGAATATCGAATTCAGCCACTTGACCAACCGCCGGATCAGCCATCGTCCTACGATGAAGATCGCAATGGCGATGACCGCTTTAAGCCCGATATCCCATAATTGGTTGCCTATCAGGTGCAGGCGGTCTTCCCATGTCATATGGGCAAAAGACTGGACACGATTCTCGAGAGAGACTCTGAAGAGGCTGTCGGCTTGGGCGATATCGTCCTCGTTGATTATTTGCATCGGTTGATACATGGTTGTTTACGGTATTAAGTCAGCGTGGCGGGAAAAGTGTACGAAAAAAAACAAGAGGACTCGCGCCCTCCTGTTCATCTGCAAAAATTTTGCCATGTTATTCCCCGTTGACATATTTGTACCACTCGGTATCGTCCCAAAACCCGGTCAGCCGGGCAGTCGCCGTGGTCGGGACGAAGCAGTTGATGCCCGAATAGTGTTCCGGCGCGATGGGCATCGGTACGATGTAGTTCGCCGAAGTCAATATCGTGGGGAACATTTCGGTGTGCCCCTTGTATATCACCGTCTGCTCCAGTTGGGTGGCAAACGATTCGTACAGCGACCTGTCTAAAGAACAATAGTCGATATATTGATTGAAATCGTAAAAAACGTGCGTTTCGAGCCCTTCGTAAGTTTGGAACTCCGCCGCGGTGGCGGCGTCGGGATCGCGATGGCTGCCCCGGCGAATGTCGCGCACGCTGGCGGCAAGAGCGTCCATCCGGGACATGTCGATCACCGAGACGGTACCATAGGGATAATCCCTGAGACTTTTATAGTAGTCGACATACTCCTGCCCCACTATCCTGAAACCCGTTCCGTCGGTCCAGTCGTCGTAACCGAAAACGGTTTTCACGACGCGGTCGTAAGGAAAGCCGCTATCCATGATCTCGGTGGGCGAAGCGATAACATAACGGCTCAGTGTACGCATATCGTAAAGCGATTCGACGGAAGCCATGAAGCAGTCGTCCAAAATGATAAACTCCCACTCCCACCCGTCGAGAGCCTCCACGAACTCCGAAACGTTGAGTTTTTCCCCCTTGTCCGATGTGAAATAACGGGTCGGCGACCTTTCGCCGAGCTCCCACAGCGGCGCGAACGGATCGCGTGCCACCGAACCAAGCATCTGTAGCGCGGCGGTTTTAGGCAGCCATCCCGAGCCGTGCGAGCCGAAAGCGAAGCCCCAATCGGGGTTTTCGGGGAATAACGCACGAACGTCGCCGACTACACGGGCTATGGTCGCGGCATCGAGCGACGAGTTTTCGCCCGGGGCATATTTTACCCTCTCCATCCTGGCGAAACCACCCGGAATCGAGGAGTTCTTAACGATCTCGGAGATCACATTGCCCGAGGGGAGTCTTTCGTATATGACCACCCTTTCGCCCGGATCGAGTGCATCCGCGGCGATGGCTCGCCCAGCTTCGTTCACGTCGTTGCCGAAATAATAGGAGCCTATGTTGTCGTACATAAGAAAGACCTTCTCGGCGGGAACGGGCTGGGGCGGCGGGAGCGGTTCCCATCTATCGCACCCCGCCAGCAATGCCGCCGCCAATATATATATTCCGCGTAGCCTCATTATCAATTATCAATTATCAATTACTAAAGCGGTGTCCCGTTAAACATCCATCTGCTTCTCTTTCCGATCCGCTCACCTTCGTAAGGTCGCCAGTAGACCCGGCTGAAATCGAAAAAGTAGCCCCGCACGCCGAGGTCGTTCTTGTCGACCTGAATGTAGTAGACGTCGCGAGTTCGTACCACAGGTTCGCGAGCGATCGTAAGGCCACGATCGGCCACTATGTCGGCGGCATGACTGAAGCGCAGTATGTGCCACGGAGATTTTTCCCTCATCCCGGTACCCGACGAGGTGATCGCGCCGACGATCCCCCGGAAACGGGCGGCACTGATTCGGGCGTTTAGGCTGTCGCCCACCATCTGATAGGCGTAGGTCATCATATTAATGTTCCACGGCGAGAACGGGTCGACGGCCATGTTCTCCTTTCCGGCCTCGATTATTGCGAGCGCCTCCTGTTGCGACAGTTGCCGGGTGTGTTTGAGAATGTCGTAAATGGTATTCTCGCCCGGAAGCGGACGGTGGGCGTCGTAATCGGGCTCGTAGGCGTAGCCGTAATAGAGATAGAAATAGTGCTCGGCGGTGAGTGTCGGATCGCCGTTCATATAGCGCCGAAACATCGGCATATAGAAATAGGGAGAATCCGAAGGCATGGTTTTGGCCAAAACATCCTCCTCGGTGGGAACGTGTACGCCATCCATTTGCGCCGAGACCGTACCGACGCACACCACCGCAACTATTATCGCAAACAATCGTTTCATAGAAGAAATAACGCAATTGTCGCAAAAATAGTGCAAAAAATCGTAACTCGCGATTATTGAATCAAATTATATCCAGCGCCTTCTGCACGGCGGCACGTAACCTGGGCGATCCTTCGACGAGAGGCAGGCGAACATCGGCGCGACAGATGCCTTTGACCTCGAGCGCCGTTTTAACCCCCGTGGGATTTCCCTCGGTAAAGATCAGATGCTCCATCTCCGCGAGGTCGGCCCAGATGGCCTGCGCCCTTGCGACACTCGTTTGCGCGGTGTGGACCATACGGCTGAAAGGTTCGGGCACGACGTTGGCCAGCACCGAGATCACACCGGCGCCCCCCACCGACATAATGGAAAGGGTCATGCCGTCGTCGCCCGAGATCACGGCGAAACCCTCCGGCGCACCCTTTATGATCTCCTGCACCTGGCTGATCTCGCCACACGCCTCCTTGATGGCTACGACGCCGCGTACTTCGCGCGCAATACGCAAGGTGGTCTCGGCGCTCATATTGACCCCTGTACGGCTCGGAACGTTATAGAGGATCACGGGCAGGGGCGAGGCTTCGGCCACGGCGCGGTAATGGCGGTAGAGACCCTCTTGCGAGGGCTTATTATAATAGGGTGTCACGCTCAGCACCGCGGCGAACCCCGCGGGATCGAAACCGCGCAACTCCTCGCACAGTTTGGCCGTGTCGTTTCCGCCCATCCCGATCACCAGAGGTACCCGCCCGGCATTCCTTTCACGGATGAATGCGGCGACGGCCGTGCGTTCGGCGTGGGTCAGGGTCGGGGTTTCGGCGGTTGTGCCGAGGGCGACCAGGTAGTCGACTCCGCCTTCGACGACGCTGTCCACCAATCGTCCCAACGCTTCGAAATCCACTTGTCCTTCCGTATCGAACGGCGTCACCAGTGCAACGCCCACACCTTTGAAATTATTTTCCATAACTTTATTTACGAATTACGAGTTACGAATTACGAATATAAAGACATTCGTACCGCGTTACAAAAGTATGCAATATGTTAAAATAATGATCCTTGTATGGGATTATTATCGTTTTTCTCGCCGGGTGTTAAATTTTCATCGCCGCTTATCATTGCCAGGAACTGCTCCTCGGAGATGATGGCTATGCCGAGTTTTTTAGCTTTGGAGAGTTTCGCGGGGCCGATCTTATCTCCCGCCAACAGGTAGTCGGTGTTCGCCGCCACTGCGCTCTGGTTTCTTCCGCCATGCACCTCGATCATCTCCTTGAGGGCATCGCGGCTGTGGAGGGCGAACGAACCGGAGATCACGATATGTTTGCCGGTCAGAGTATCGGACGCCTTCGCCTTTTCCTGCTCCACGAAACCGATCCCCGCCGCGCGAAGGCGCTCCGTCTCGACGAGATTATCCGGATCGTCGAAAAACTCGCGAATGGCCGCCGCCACCTTTTCGCCCACCTCCTCGACCTGCGCGAGCTCTTCCACGGGAGCCGCCATCAGGCTGTCGAGCGTTTTGAAATGGGCCGCAAGATACTTCGCCGTAGTCTCGCCCACGAACCTTATGCCGAGCGCGTAAAGAGCCCTTGCGAAAGGTACCTCCACGCTGCGCCTCACTCCCTCGACGATATTCTCCGCCGATTTTTCGCCTAACCGCGGCAGAGGCGCAAGCTGTTCGGGACGAAGCGAGTAGAGATCGGCCGGGGTCCCCACGAGCCCTTCGGCCACGAGCAACGCGATGGTCTCCTCGCCCAACCCCTCGATATCCATCGCCCGGCGCGAGACGAAATGTGCGATGCGGCCCACGATTTGGGGCGGGCATCCGTTGTGATTCGGACAAAAGTGCCGCGCCTCACCCTCGTCCCTAACCAAAGGCGTTCCGCACGCCGGACAATCGGCAGGGAAGACCAATGGTTCGCTATCCGCAGGCCGTGCCGAAAGTTCGACGCCCGTGATCTTAGGGATTATCTCCCCGCCTTTCTCTACGTAGACCATATCCCCCACCCTGACGTCCAGTAGCGCTATCTGGTCGGCGTTGTGCATCGAGGCGCGTTTGACGGTCGTTCCGGCCAACTGTACCGGCTCGAGATTCGCAACGGGAGTGACGGCTCCGGTACGCCCGACCGAGAATTCGACGCTCAATAGACGTGTCAGCGCACTCTCGGCGGCGAATTTATAGGCCACCGCCCAACGCGGCGATTTGGCCGTCGCCCCCAGCCGCCGTTGAAGCCCATAGGAATTCACTTTAATAACCACCCCGTCGGTGGCGTAAGGCAATCCGCCGCGCAGGGCGTCGATCCGGGCGATATAGTCGCGAATATCGTCCAGCGAACGGCACAGGCGCGTCTGGTCCGACACCCTGAAGCCCCACGTTCTCGCCGCTTCCAGACTCTCCATGTGCGAAGAGAACGGCAATCCGTCGCCCACCACGCCATACAGGAAGCTGTCGAGTCCCCGCCGTGCCACGAGTGCGGGAGACTGCAATTTGAGGCTCCCCGCGGCGGCGTTACGGGGATTGGCGAAGGGCGCCTCTCCCGCCTCTCGGCGCTCAGCGTTCAGCCTCTCGAAAGCCGCGAAAGGCATCAGTATCTCACCGCGAATTTCAAAACTTTCCGGCCATCCCGACCCGCCGAGCTTCAGGGGCACCGAACGGATAGTGCGTACATTTTCGGTCACATCGTCGCCCGAGACCCCGTCGCCTCGCGTCACCGCACGAACCAACACGCCCCCCTCGTAAGTGAGCGAAATAGCCGTGCCGTCGAACTTCAACTCGCATACATATTCTACCCCGTCGCCCACCTCTTTTTCCACACGGGAGCAGAACTCGCCCACCTCTTCCATCGAATAGGTGTTGGCCAACGAGAGCATCGGCCACCGGTGGGCCACGGTGGTGAACCCTCCGGAAAGGTCGCTCCCCACCCGGCGCGTCGGCGACGAAGGGTCGTCCCACTCGGGGTGCGCCGCCTCCAGATCGGCAAGCTGGCGCATCAGCCGGTCGAACTCGCCGTCGCTTATCTCGGGAGCGTTCTCCACATAATACTTATGGTTGTGGTGCGAGAGCAGGGCCCGCAACTCCTTTATCTTCTCTTCCATGTCCCCTTTTGGCGGTATTTCGGGTAAAAATAACAAAAAATTTGCGGTGGTCGCACCTTTTCCTTAAATTTGCGTATACTTGCACAAAATTTCAAAACCCAAAACGAAACATAACAAGAAATATCGATGGGCAAGGAGAGCATAATCAATAAGAAACGACTGATTGTCAGTTACCACAATCTTTCGCCCGAATTGCAGGAAGAACTCAAACGGCAATATCCCACCGGGTACACCGACCGCATGATCCGCATCGAGAAAGGCCCCGGCGACTTTTTCTACGCCGTGTTGCTCGAAACTCCCGACATAAACTACCTCGTGAAGGTCGACGTCAAGATCGACGACGATCCCGAGGAGGAGGAAGACAAGGGATACTACGACGACGAGATCAAGGGCGCCGAGGAGATCGCCTCCGACGACGATGGCGACGAAGACGACATGTAAAACTCAATAGTTATAAGGGGGCGTGATGAAAAATATAACAGACCCGACCGAAGTCGGACTAATAGAGGGTGAACTGACCCGGAAACGCCTTTTAAGACGAACCGGCAGGGGCAGGAATGAGTTGTATGTCGTCACCGCCGCCGAGTGTCCCCACACCATGCGCGAGATAGGGCGTCTCCGTGAACTCGCTTTCCGCACGGCCGGAGGAGGCACGGGTGAAGAGGTCGACATCGACGACGACGACCGCGCTCCCGACGGATACAAGCAACTCATAGTGTGGGATCCCGAGGCGCGTGAGATCCTGGGCGGATACCGCTTCATAGTCTCCACCACCGGCTATCCCCCCCACCTGTCGAGCGAACACTATTTCCGTTTCAGCGACCTTTTCCGCACAAAGTACCTTCCCTACACCATCGAACTGGGCCGCTCGTTCGTCCTCCCGCGCAAAGGCGAGTGGGGAACCCGCAACCCGAAGATAATCTACGCTCTCGACAATCTTTGGGATGGACTGGGAGCGCTCATCAAACAAAACCCCTCGGCGAGGTACTTTTTCGGCAAGGTGACGATGTACGGCGACTATAACCGCCAGGCGCGCAACGTCCTGTTGTATTTTCTGGGCCGCTACTTCCCCGACAACGAGAACCTTCTCGACCCCATCAATCCCGTCGAGCTCGACATGGACGAGGAAAAGATGGCGCAGATATTCAACGGAGGAAGCTACGCCGAAGACCTTAAGATACTCTACCGCCAGGTGAGGCTTCACGCCGAGAACGTTCCGCCGCTCATCAACTCCTACATGAACCTGTCGCCGACGATGAAGGTTTTCGGCACGGTGACCAATCCCGATTTCGGCGACGTCGAGGAGACGGGTCTGCTGATAACCATCTCCGACATCCATCCCGACAAGACCAAGCGTCATTTGGACGACTCTTTCCCCGACATAGAGCTCGTGTGACCTATTTTTGGCGCGAAATATGCAGGTAGTCTCTTCAAAATTTCGCGACCATGAGCAAACACAAGGTAATTCACAAACACGACGACCGCCGCTTCGAATTGTGGGAAGACGGCGCTGTCTCCTATGTCGAATATTATCTCCACGACGGAGCGCTCGACATTATTCACACCATAGTTCCCTACCGCCTCGAAGGACAGGGTATAGGCTCGGCGCTCGTCAAGGAGGCCTACGACTACGCACGCTCCGAAGGGCTCCAGCCTGCCGCCACCTGCCGTTTCGCCGTCGCGTGGCTTCGTCGACACCCCGAATACAATTGAAGTTACGAGTTACGAGTTACGAGTTACGAATAAGCTACGCAGAATTATATTGCGTTAGCTCTATTCGTAACTCGTAACTCGTAACTCAAAAAAGCCTCTGCTGTCCGATCCCCGAGCGGAAAGACTTTCTGTGGTGCGGAGACAGACCGAATCGAAGTACCGCTTCTCTGTGCTGTTTTGTGGGATATCCCTTGTTTTCGAGCCATCCGTATTCGGGAAAATCGGCGGCCAGACGTTCCATATACTCGTCTCTGTGGGTTTTGGTCAACACCGAGGCCGCCGCGATGGAGGCGTAAAGCCCGTCGCCACCCACGATACAGCGGTAGGGAATGTCGAGCGTCGTGCGGAACCTGTTGCCGTCCACGAGCAACAGCCCGGGTAGCACCGACAACCGCGCCACGGCGGCCGACATCGCTTCGAACGAGGCGTTCAGAATATTTATCCGGTCGATGCGCTGGGCCGAAACGCTCTCCACCGCCCACGCCGTCGCCTCGCGCTCTATGACCGCACGCAGGGTGTCGCGGTCGCGCGCCCTCATCTGTTTAGAGTCGTTCAGCAACGGATGCGAAAATCCCTCGGGCAACACCACCGCCGCCGCGAACACAGGCCCCGCAAGACATCCGCGTCCCGCCTCGTCGCATCCCGCCTCGACGGCGCCCACCTCGAAAAAGGCCCTCAGCATAGCTCTTTAATCATCAGATAATCTTCGTGTCCCGCACCGTCGGGCCGTTCGCCGGTGACGACATATCCCAGCCGCAGGTAAAACCTCACGGCGGGGTTGTCTTTCTGCACCGAGAGCGAGGTTCGGCGGTAGCCGCGCTCACGTAGCATCCCGAAAAGGCGTTCCATCATGCGGCTTCCCACGCCCCGCCCACGCCAACCCGGCAACATCGAGATCGCGAGTTCGGGGGTAGCCCCGTCGATATGTCCGAACGCGGGTATGATACGTGTCCACGCCGCTCCCACGACCTCTCCGTCCGCCTCGGCCACGACACCGAGGTCGTCCTCAGCGCCGAAACCGTCGATATAGACGAATATCTCGGGCAGGAAGATTATCTCGCGCGCGGGAGGCTCCACCCCCTCGGGAATAAAAATGGTCTGATAGAGGAACTCCTCCAGCAAACGATGATCCCGCCCCTCGATCGGACGGATTTCGACTTCTTTCATAAAAACAAAGATAATAAAAATCCGGCGGAGAGTCCTTGGGGGGGCACTTTTCCGCCGGACGGGAGTCTTTCGAAGCTCCTCAGACCGATACCTTAATTAAAGTATCACGGAACAAAGGTAGTAAAACTTTTTCAAATCCCATCTATATAGATGGGATAAGATTTTCATTTCCCGTTCTTTGCAATGTTATGAATAAAAAAAGGCGCGACGATCAACTGCTTCGTCAGATTGCAGACAGGATCCGTGAGATAAGGAAAGAACTCAAGATCACTCAGGATGTCGTCTTTGAAGACATCGGTGTCAATGTCAGCGTCATCGAATCGAAAGCCCAAAATCTGACGATGACCACGGTCGCGATCCTCTGCGACTATTTCGAAGTGTCGCTCGAAGATTTTTTCCGCGGCATCGGCAACCAATATCCCATCTAAAGAGCACTTCCCCTGCTCGATCTACAAAATGTCATCCAGCCACACCGGATATGGCATTTGGGCTTCTTTCATCGTTTCGACGTATAGGTTCATACCTTCGGTCATATTGCGAACAGCCAGATCCAATGTATCGCCCATGCCGGAAAAAACTTCATTCTCGGCGTAAACTCCGAATCCATCCTTGTTCCTCTCTATCTTGACATGTATTGTTTTCATTTTAAAGGCATTTATAGGATCAATATAAAAACCTGATAAAGGAAATAGTGCTTCGCATCCTGTAAGGATGCATCTATCGGTAGAAACCCCCGGCAGTCCCGAAATCACGGACGAAGACAAGGGTCGGACACCCGAAAAATCATCCCGTCGTCCGCCGCGACCGGATGCGTATCCGCGACGGACGACGGGCAGACCCGCACATCTCCGACCCTTGTCTTCGTCCGAGATATCCGTTACAAATCATATTTCTACCAATAGATATTCCCTAACGGGAATTACCTCCCTTCACCTGCTTTTTACGCTGATCCGTTTTTTCTATGATAAATCGAGAAAACAGATAAAAAATCCGGCGGAGAGTCCTTGGGGGGTCACTTTTCCGCCGGACGGGAGTCTTTCGAAGCTCCTCAGACCGATACCTTATTAAAGTATCACGGGACAAAGGTAGTAAAAAAATTCATTCTACGGCATTTAGTAGAATAAAAGTATGCAATTTGCGTCCTTTGTAGAATCTATGGCGCTAAGACGTGATGAAAAAGTGCTCCGCCAGGTGGCGGACAGGATTCGTGAGATCAGGAAAGAACTGAAGATCACGCAAACAACCGTGATTGAAGATACCGGCATTAATGTCGGGAACATCGAGTCTTCGCCTCTAAACCTGACTATCACCTCAATCGTTATCCTGTGCGACTATTTCGAAGTGTCGCTCGAAGATTTTTTCCGCGGTATCGGCAACCAGTATCCCATTTAAAAAGCACTTCTCCCGCTCGATCATAAAACATGTCATCCCGACAGAGCCGAATCGGAAAAGATAACGGTTCTCAATCCGTTTCTATTCGGCGACGAGAGATCTACCTTATGATATATTCGGTAGATTCCTCGTCGGTGTGAAGCAAACACATTGTTTGACATATCCTCCTTAGCCCGCACCTCGCTCGGAATGACATGGTTATAATCTTCCGGGCTCTCGTGCTCTCCACCTGTTTTTTACACTGATCCGTTTTTTCTATTATAAATCGAGAAAACAGATAAAAAATCCGGCGGAATGTTCATGGGGGGAAAACTTTTCCGCCGGACGGCTCCGCATAAATTCGGGTTATAAATTTATCTGGGGACAAAGATATAAAATCCCTTTCATTCTTGCAAGTTCGCAAGAATAATTTTTCAAATTCCCGTCCTTTGTAAAATCTATGGCACAAAGGCGCGACGATAAAGTACTCCGACAGGTCGCGGAGAGGATTCGTGATATCAGGAAAGAACTGAAGATCACGCAAGATGTCGTTGAAGATGACACCAGCCTCAGCATCGGACGAATCGAAGCGGGCAGTATGAATCTGTCTCTCACGACTATTGTAATCCTGTGCGACTATTTCGAAGTGTCGCTCGAAGAGTTTTTTCACGGCATCGGCAATCAATATCCGATCTAAAGAGCACTTCTCCTGCTCGATTCTAAAAATGTCATCCCGACAGAGTCGGTTCTTGCTCTTCAACTCTTCTGATCGCATTTACTCGGAATGACAATCTTTCTCTCGGTTTTAATTACAAAAAATCCGGCGGAATGCTCTTGGGGGAAAACTTTTCCGCCGGACGGCTTCGGATAAGGTCGGGTTATAAATTTATCCGGGGACAAAGGTAATTAAATTTTTCATATTATCACAGTACTGTGATATTTTTTATTACGATTCCCGTTCTTTGTATAATCTATGAGAGAAAGACGCGACGATAAAGTACTCCGACAGGTCGCGGAGAGGGTTCGTGATATCAGGAAAGAACTGAAGATCACGCAAAACGTTGCGAAAGAGGATACCGGCCTCAGCATCGGACGAATCGAAGCGGGCAGTACGAATCTGTCTCTCACCACTATTGTGATCCTGTGCGACTATTTCGAAGTGTCGCTCGAAGAGTTTTTTCACGGCATCGGCAATCAATACCACATTTAATTTCGTATTTTTGCGCTCATTATGAGTGTAAGGTTTTACAGGCACCCGGAGCCGTTCGAGCTCGAATGCGGCGAGGTTCTGCCCGAACTGGTGATCGCCTATCATACTTTCGGCGAGCGTGGGGAGGATAACATAGTGTGGGTGTGCCATGCGCTCACGGCCAACAGCGACGTCGCCGACTGGTGGCCCGGAACCGTCGAAAAAGACCGTTTCCTCGACCCTGCGAAATATTTCACCGTCTGCGCCAACATCCTCGGCTCGCCTTACGGCACGACGGGCCCCATGAGCACCAACCCCGCCACGGGCGAGAGATGGTACGGCGATTTTCCGTTCATCACGATGCGCGACATGGCGCGGGCGAACCTGCTCTTGGCCGACCATCTGGGCATATCGCGCGTGAGGGCCGCCGTCGGAGGTTCGATAGGAGGTTTTCAGGCCCTCGAAATGGAGCTTTTGCGCCCCGGATTCGCCGAAAGGCTCGTCGTGGCGGTCTGTTCGGCGCGCACCACTCCCTGGGACATAGCCCTCAACGAGAGCCACCGCATGGCTATCGCCGCCGACGGAACTTGGGGTGAACGCCGTCCCGACGCAGCGCAAAAGGGTCTTGCCGCGGCGCGTTCGATAGCGCTTCTGTCGTATCGCGGATCGCTCGCCTACAACGCCACCCAGCAGGATCCCGACGACGCTCTGCGCCGCACGGGCCACAGGGCCGCGACATATCAGCAATATCAGGGTGAGAAATTCATCCGCCGTTTCGACGCCTATTCCTACTGGACGATCACCGAGGCTTTCGACTCCCACGATGTGGGGCGCGGCCGGGGAGGGGTCGAGGCGGCATTGTCCCGGATCACCTGCCCGGTGTTGGTGGTGGGCATAACGAGCGATATAATCATTCCGCCCGTCGAACAGGAATTTTTGGCGAACGCCTTGCCCCTTGGCGAGATGCGCCTCATAGAGTCCGACTTCGGCCACGACGGCTTTTTGGTGGAGAGTGAAAAGTTGAATGAGATAATAAAACCGTTTATTAATTAGATGATTTGGTGATTTGATAATTTGATAATGAGCTACGCAGAAAAAACAACTAATTATCAAATCATCAAATTATCAAATCATCAAATTTTAGTAAGATGAAGTTACCCGAAAAGATAAACATACTGTTGTTGGGCGGCGGCGGAAGAGAACACGCCATCGCGCAAAGTATCGCGGCGAGTCCCCGCTGCGGAAAACTATATATCGCCTCCGGGAACGCCGGTACTGCGGCGTGTGGCGTGAACGTCGATATGGAGGCGACCAACTTCGGCGCCATCAAGCAGTTCGTGCTGCACCACGGCGTGGGCCTTGTGGTAGTGGGGCCCGAAGAACCCCTCACGAAAGGCATCGCCGATTTCTTCGGGAGCGACGACGAGTTGAAGTTCGTTCCGGTGGCGGGGCCCTCCGAAGCCGGGGCGCGCCTCGAAGGGAGCAAAGATTTCGCGAAGGCGTTCATGGTGCGCCACGCGATCCCGACCGCCGCCTACCGCACCTTCACAAAGAACGACACGGTCGAGGGAGAGGCCTTTCTGGAGACCCTGACCCCGCCCTATGTGCTTAAAGCCGACGGACTCGCGGCGGGCAAAGGGGTCGTCATCCCGCACACTCTTCCCGAAGCCAAAGCCGAGCTTGCCGAGATGCTGTCGGGAAAATTCGGCGCGGCGGGCTCGCGTGTCGTCATCGAAGAGTACCTCGCGGGGATCGAATGTTCGGTTTTCGTCGCCACCGACGGCACGAACTATAAAATACTTCCGGTTGCCAAGGACTACAAACGTATCGGCGAAGGCGACACCGGCCCCAACACGGGCGGCATGGGCGCCGTTTCGCCCGTTCCCTTCGCCGACACCGAGTTCATGCGCAAGGTCGAGGAGCGTATCGTGAAGCCCACTGTGGAAGGTCTCGCAGCGGAAGGCATCGACTATAAAGGATTTATTTTCATCGGATTGATGAATGTCGGCGGCGAGCCTTTCGTGATCGAGTACAACGTCAGGATGGGCGACCCGGAGACAGAAGTGGTCTTCCCGCGCATCACAAGCGACGCCGTCGAGCTCTTCGAAGGGATCGTTTGCGGCACCCTCGACGGATACACTCTCACCGTCTCGCCCCTCTGGGCGACGACCGTGGTGTGCGTCTCGGGAGGCTATCCGGGCGACTACCGAAAGGGGCTTCCGATCGACGGCCTTGTGACTACCCCGTCGGGCGACCGGACGACGATCTTCCATGCCGGAACCCGGCGCGCGGGAGAAGAAACGGTCACCTCGGGAGGACGTGTCCTTGCCGTCACCTCGCTCGGCGAAACGATGGCAGAGGCTCTCGCGGCAAGTTACGCCGCCATCGCGGGTATCTCGTTCGAGGGAATGTACTTCAGGCGCGATATCGGACGGGATTTAATTTGATGATTTGGTGATTTGGTGATTTGATAATTGGCTACGCGAAAAAAATCACCATATCACCAAATTATCAAATTCACAATAGGCATGAACGCTTCGCGGCAATCTTTCGTGGTGTCGGCGCTCATCTGTGCGCTGTTGGCGGCGCTTTTCGTCGCCCGCTATCTGCTTGCGCCCATGCCCGTCGAGGCGCCTTTCGAGGACGGGATGCCTCTCGCCGCCGCACTGACCCGCCTCACCGCGGCCCGTCCGTGGTTCGCCGCCGCAGTGGCTGCCATGATCGTGGTGTGGACTCTTCTGGTAGTCGTTCAACTGACCGTTAAATACGCTCCCGCCGCAAGCCGCAACTATCTGCCCGCACAAATTTTCCTTGTCTGCGCCGGAGGCATGACCGTTTCCGGCGAAGCTCTGGCGTCGCTCGCGGTCGCATGGCTGTCGGCCCTCGCGACGAGACAACTTGCGTTTTCGTTCCATAAGGGATACGGCTTCACGCAAGTTTTCCACGCGGGATTCTATCTGGGGATCATTCCACTGTTGTACGCACCCGCCGCTGTGGTCGTTCCCGTCATCGCGATCGCCGCCCTCGTGATATACCGCCGGTCGGGGCGCGAAATGATTGTCTGCCTGGCGACGGGCGACGGGGCGGGTTTCATCCGGAGCGAACTTCGGAGATGCACCTTCGAACACCTGAGCGTGTGGGAGGCTCTGCCGCTCTCCGGACTCGGAGTCGCCGTTCCGCTGTCGGCCCTTACCCTGGTCGGGATATTATGGGCGCTCGGTCATAAAAAGAACGTTCGGAAAACGCAATACAGATTCATGCAACACACCTTGCTGGCGCTGTTGGCGGTGGCGGCTTCTGCGCCGCTTCCGAGCACCTCGGCCACATTTTTTCTCCGGAAAAACGGCGTTGGCGTCCACGATCCTCTATTGCCTCGTTCTGGCTGCCGCCTGTGCTTCCAACCTGTTGCCCGTCCTGGGTATCCCGATTCCCTGACCGGCATATTCGTTTTTCTCCATAACCACAAATTTCTGAAATTCCACCACCGTCCGACGACGTTGAAAGTTCGTTATATGCAACTTTCATCCACACTTCACACACTGTTCGTGTTTCGTAATATCCCATTTGCTATATTTCAATAGCGGATTGGATTACATTTGTGCTAAAATAAATATTTTATTGCATTGTTTTGTTCCCGGATCGCGATTATACGCACGCTATATACTTTTGTTTTTCAGCCTTTTGACCCATATTATTGCCGGATATTATACGTGGCCGCACAATATCAACCCCTCTCACTGTTGCTTAATACAATATATAGTTGTATATTCGCCCAAAAGAACAGAACCCATGAGTCCCGCCGAAATGAAACGAAAAGCCGCCAGGCAATCGATCCGCCATCCTCAGAGACAGTCGGTCGAACCGCTCCCGAAAGGCGATCTCCGCCAACCGGTCATTGTTCGCACGTCCGAAACTCAAATGATGGGTATTCGATCGTTCGCGGCCACCAGATATGTGATCGGATATGTCGTGAGCGGCTATAAATTCATCTACACGGGCGACCTGCGGTGCGAGGTCACCCCGGGAGATGTGTTTTTCCTGGCCAAAGGCACACACTATGTCGAAGAGGTGCCCGACGGCCGGAAGCCCTTCGAGCAGATATTGTTTTTCTACACCTCCGAACAGATCGGCCGCATCATCGCCGAACTGGGTGTCGGCTACAATATCGACACCAGCGTCCACCACACCTGCGAGGAGTGTATGCTTCGCGAGTATGTGGTTTCGCCCGGCTGGGACGCCCTGCGTAATTTCTTCGCGGCGGTCGGTAAAAACCTGCGCGACGGCTACTACGCCCAGGACTCCACCGCCGAGTCGCTCACCCTCACCTCGCTCGTCTATCACATAATTTCACGTCCCGAGGGGTGTCTGCGCACACGCGTGCTCAGCAGTACCGATCCCGAAAAAGAACTCATGGAGAGACAACTGCGCGATTACGTCTTTTCGGACATCACGCTCGAACAGTTCGCCGAAAGGACCAATCGCAGTCTTTCGTCGTTCAAAAAGAAGTTCAAGGAGTATTACAACGAACCGCCCCACCGCTGGGTCATTCGTCAGAGGCTTATGCACTCGCGCCTGCAGGTGATCTCGACCGACCGCGACATCACACTCATCGCGATAGAGTGCCGCTTTCCCAATCCGTCGTACTTCATCCGCCTGTTCCGCAAGGAGTTCGGCATGACACCGGCGCAATATCGTTTAAAATACGGCAACAGCACCTCGAAATACAAAAAAGGAACATCGAAAGAGACTTAGCCGGACAACAAGGCATGAAAGTTGCTCATAGATAATCAGCTAAATATCTTTTAACTTTAAATGCTGATATCATGAGACATTATTATTCTGTCACGAAGTCCGAGAAGGGCTGGGAAGGACACCGCGAAGGTAAAAATCACGCCATCGCGAAAGGCACGACGAAAAAAGAGGTGGTAGGCGAAATGATCCGGGTGGCGAAAAATCACCAACCCTCATCGCTGAGAATCCACAAGCAGGACGGTAAAATCCAGGAAGAGAGGACCTATCCCCGCTCGACCGATCCCGTCATCTACAAAGGCTGACGAAAAAAGCTTCCTCCGGGAGGCTTTTTTTATCTAACGTAACGCCGCTCGCCGAAGATAAGGCTGCCGATGCGCACCATCGTCGAGCCGCACTCCACGGCAAGGGGATAGTCGTCGGACATGCCCATCGAAAGAATATCGAAACCGGCGCCGAAAAACCTTTCGCACAAGGTAGCGTGCATCCCGGCAAGCCGCTCGAACTCGCCGCGTACCACCGCCTTCTCGTCGGTGAAGGTCGCAACGCCCATCACCCCTCTGAAGCGTACTCCGGTCAGTTGCCGCCACTGGCCTCCTTCGAGCCAGGCGAGCAGTTCCTCCCACTCCCACCCCTCCTTACTCTCCTCGCGTGCTATACGTATTTCGAGCAACACATCAATCACCCTTCCGACCTCCACCGCCCGGCGCGATATCTCCGCTATCAGGCGTGCCGAGTCGGCCGAATGGACGAACGACACGAAAGGCGCAATTAGACGCACCTTGTTGGTTTGCAGGTGCCCTATCTGGTGCCAAAGGATGTCGGCGGGCAACACGGCCTGTTTGGCGGCCATCTCCTGCGGGCGGTTCTCACCGAAAACACGCTGTCCGGCGTCGTAGGCGGCCATAATAGCTTCGGGCGGATGGGTTTTCGACACGGCCACGAGCGTCACTCCCGGCGGCAACGCGGCACGCAATTCTTCAAGGTTTTCGGCGATCGACATATATAATTACGAATTACGAGTTACGAATTACGAGTTAAATGAATAAAAAATTTATCTTTGCAAAGATAAGAGCGAGAGCGGGAAATCCCAAACAAGCTCTGAAGACTCACGACTAATTATTATTACTAATTCATAACTATATGAAACGATCCTTTTTTTTCGCTTTGGCGATCTTTGCAGCTATTTTCGCCGGTGATGTTTGGGCCTGCACCAACCTTATCGTCACACGCGGCGCCTCGACCGACGGCAGCGTTATGGTCTCCTACGCCGCCGACTCGCACCAGCTCTACGGCGCCCTCTACAAACACCACGGCTCCACACACCCCGCCGGAACGATGTTGCGCGTCACCGAGTGGGACACCGGCAAATACATGGGCGATATCCCCCAGGCCGCCGTCACATACTCCACCACGGGTAACATGAACGAGTTCGGCCTCATAATCGGCGAGACAACCTACGGCGGACTTCCCCAGTTGGGCGATCCCAACGGTATAATGGACTACGGTTCGCTTATTTACATAGGCCTTCAGAGGGCAAAAACGGCACGCGAAGCGATCGCCGTTATCGCCGATCTCGCCGCCACGCACGGTTACGCCTCGTCCGGTGAATCGTTCTCAATAGCCGACGGGAACGAAGCCTGGATAATGGAACTCCAGAGCAAGGGTAAATTCGGCAAAGGCATCGTATGGGTCGCACACCGCATTCCCGACGGAATGATAAGCGCCCACGCCAACCATCCCCGCATCACGCAGTTCCCGAAGGACGATCCCGAGAATTGCCTCTACTCGCCCGATGTGATCTCATTCGCACGCGAGAACGGTTTTTATAAAGGTTCGGACAAGGATTTCAGCTTCTCGGATGTATACGCTCCGCTCGATTTCAGCGGCGCCCGCGGATGTGAGGCGCGTGTGTGGTCGTTCTTCAACCGTTTCGCCGACGGAATGGACGCCTACATCGACTACGCGATGGGTTACGATCTCAAAAACCGTATGCCGCTGTGGGTCGCCCCCCGCGAGAAGATATCTCCGAAAGAGGTGTTCGACATGATGCGCGACCACTATGAAGGTACCCCGATGGATATGACGCGCGACATAGGCGCAGGCGGCCACAACCTGCCTTATCGCTGGAGGCCGATGGATTGGACTGTCGAAGACAATGCACCCGAGGACGCCAGCCACTATCTCAACGAAAGGGCCATCGCCACCCAGCAGACCGGTTTCTGGTTCGTGGGACAGGCGCGTAACTGGGTTTCCCCCTGTGTTTCGGGTATCCTGTGGTTTGGGACAGACGACGCCGCGACCTCGCCCCTAACCCCCATTTACAGCTCCTCGACCGAAGTTCCCTGGTGCCTGAGCACCGAGAACGGCAACATTATGGAATATTCCGACACGTCGATGTTCTGGCTCACGAGCCGCGTCGCCAACTTCGCCTACCTGCGTTACGACATGATCTCGGCCGACATACGCAAGGAGATCGACCAGTGGGAGAACCAACGTCTGGCCGAGGTAGCGCACATCGACAAGGAAGCCGGTCAACTCCACGACGTACAAGGTCACGAGGCGACTCTGAAATACCTGACCGAATACAGTACCGGCATGGCACGGAATATCTTCGACAAATGGAACGCTCTCGACAAATTCCTGTTGGTCAAATACATGGACGGCAACGTCAAGAAGCAGAACGACGACGGCAGTTTCCGCGACAATGGCAACGATACCGGCGCGCCGATCCCCGCGATGCCCGATTTCCCGGGTTACGACGAGCGCTGGAGGCGCAATGTCGCCGATAACGACGACGGCACACTGCGAGTACCTGCCAATTAAAAATTACGAATTACGAATTACGAGTTGTGCTAACGCGATATAAATGTTTTGCGTAGCTTTATTCGTAATTCGTAATTCGTAATTCGTAATTCGTAATTTATGAAACGTATAGCGTTCTTAGGCCCTGCTTACCCATACCGGGGCGGCATTGCGACCATCATCGAGAGGCTCGCGGAGGTGTTCGGCGCGCGCGGGATCGAGGCGAATATCCTCACATTCAGTGTACAGTACCCCTCGTGGTTATTCCCCGGCAAGAGCCAGTTCCGGGGGGGGGAGCTACCCGAGGGTCTGCGTATCGAGCGGGTCGTTAACACCGTGAATCCTCTGAGCTGGCTACGGGTGGGCCGCCGGATAAGGCGTGAGGCCCCCGACGCCGTGATCCTGAAGTACTGGACGCCGCTGATGGCCCCATGTTTCGGAACGATAGCCCGCGTGGCAAAACGCCGGGGAGGCCGCACGAAATTCCTTGTGCAGTTGGACAACGTCGTGCCGCATGAGGGCCGCCGGTTCGACGGCCCCCTCACCCGCTATTTCGTGCGCTCGATGGACGGCTTTATCTACATGTCGGAGCAGGTGGGGCGCGAACTCGCTGAATTCGACACGGAAAAACCGCGTCTCTACTCGCCGCATCCCATTTTCGACCACTTCGGCGCGCCTCTGCCCCGGGAAGAGGCCGCCGCGCGACTGGAACTCGATCCCAAAGCGCAGTACGTGTTGTTCTTCGGCCTTGTAAGGGCCTACAAGGGACTCGACATGCTTCTGGAGGCATGGGCGGCAATGAAACGCGACGGAAAGACCGCCGGGCGGAAACTTATCGTCGCGGGAGAATTCTACGACGACGCGGAGAAGTACCGCGCGCAGATCGGAACTCTCGGCCTCTCGGGCGATGTGATCCTCCACGACCGTTTCATCCACGACGACAAGATCCCCCTCTATTTTTCGCTCTCAGATCTCCTTCCATTTCGACGTGCCGATGGTGGTTACGAATGTGGGAGGCCTCGCCGAGATCGTGCGCGACGGGGTAACGGGATACGTGTGCGAACCGACCCCCGAGAGCATCGCCGCCGCGATCGAAAAGTTCTATACTGGCGATAACGCCCGACGTCTGAAGGCCAATTTCCCCGAAGAGAAAAAGCGCTTCTCGTGGGAAGCCGCCGCCGACGCTCTCGAAAAACTCTACACCATGACGCTGAAATAAAAAGAGCCTGCCTCGAACCGATTCGAGGCAGGCTTTTTACTATAACCGGATCTACCGGATCAGCGATCCGATCCAGACCATAAGTATCGCGAAGACAACGAAGAGGATGATCCCCGCCGCCAGTCCCACGAGCGAGCGCCACACCTGCGGTTTTTTTTCCTGTTCCATCAGAGCCATTTTTTGTATCTGAAAAACCCGAGGGTCACGCCCGAGGCGACGACCATGAAGAGCATCGTGATCCAGAACGAGCCGAGGCCGCCTGTCTGTTGCCACGGAAGCACCACGTTCATACCGTAGACGCTGGCGATAAGCGTCGCGGGCATGAAGAATACCGACGCGACGGTGAATATCTTGGTGATCTTGTTCTGCTCGATGTTGATAAGACCCATCACGGTATCTTTCAGATAGTTGAGACGCTCGAAAGAGAAGTCGGTGTGCGATATTAGCGACGCCACGTCGCGCATCATGAGTTGCAGGCGCGGGTAGACATCGTTGGGGAACTGCTCCGAACGCAACACTCCCGACAGCACCCTCTGCCTATCGAAGATACCTTCTCGAACGGTCATCATGCTCTCCTGAATGGCGTTTATGTGCTTGATGAGCTGTTCGTTGCTGCGAACTTCGTCGCCCACCTGACTGCTCAGTCCCGATATTTTGCGTGTTTCGGCCTCCACGATGTCGGCGTCGAGATCGATGCGAATCTCGAGGATCGACACGAAGAGGTGAAAACCAGTCGGATAGGGTTTGGAGGATACCTGCAAGCGTTTGGCCACGTCGGCAAAGGTGCGCGATTCGGCCTCGCGAACCGACACTAACAAACCTTCGGTCAGCGTGAACGACACCGGTTCGAGGTTGAAGCCGTCGCCCGATGGGACGAAAAATATGGAGTTGGCGACGATCGTCCGGTCGGTTTCGGCATATTTCGACGAACTTTCGATCTCCTCGACCTGTTGGCGCGTCAGGAGGTCTATGTCGAGATAATCCTCGACGGCCTTCTGCTCCTTGACCGAGGGTGTGAGCAGGTCGATCCACAGAACATCGTCGTAACCGAGCTCCTCCAACTGGTCGGGCTCGGCGTTGCGGATGACACTGCCGTGTTGTTTGAGATAAATTGTGATCATGATTTCCTTCTTTAGTGGTTTCTCACTCCGCTTGTCGGCGCGCCGCACGAAGGGGCGCACCTTTACCGGTAGGAAATCAGTCAGCCGGGATTGGCGTGCAGGGGCGACCGGAGACCTTCGTCCCAGAAGCGCTGCAACGCCAGCCGTTTTTGCTCGTCGAAGAAAAAATCTATGTTTCGCGTCAGATATTCATAGGCGTAGGGCCTGTCGGCGTAGGAACTTTCGAGGATCGACTCGTAAATTCGTTCCACACCGAGGGTGAGGGCGTTTTCGAGGGCGGCGAGAGTATCGGCGGAAACGCTTTTACGCGCCACCCACACCGCGAAAACGAACGGAAGGTGCGTGTGCTTTTGCCACTCCGTGGCCATGTCCCAGGTGTGGTCGAAACGGCCTTCGTGTTCGAAAACCTTGTCGCCTATCAGCACGAACGCATCGCCCGGTGCGGGATTTTCGATCACCGAATAGTCGTCGAGCGGCGCCCACTCGGGAGCGATGTGCCAATATTTCGCGGCAAGCAGACGGGCCAGACGCACCGAGGTGTTGGAATGGCTGTCGAGCCACACCCTTTTCACGGCTTTAAGCGGCACGTCGGAGGTCATCACCACCGTGCGCACGGGGCCGTCGGCGCCTATGCACCACGAGGAAACAATATCGAAATCGGGGTCTTTGATCCGGGGCAGACCGCCCACCGGGATCAGCGCGATGTCGGCTTTGCGGCTGTCGAACGCCTCGGTGCAACCCGCCGGCGGAGACAACAGAAGATCGGCCGTCAGCTCATCGGAGTGGCGGAGACCATACAGGAACGGTATGGTATTGAGGTACGAAACCGCTGCAATGCTTACCTGGGGACGGATCATCCATCTTCGTTCTCAATTGGTTACACTTCTGCCCGGAGTGCGGGCCGACACAAAGGTATGAAATTTATCTTTAATTCCGCACGCGGCGTTAAAATCTGAACCCGCCGCCTATCTCGATGGCGCCTATCGACTCCATCTGATCCTCTTCGCCCACATCGATCCGGATGCCTCCGGTGCTTAAACCGAGTTTCAGACCAAAAAAACTTTTTGCTCCGATCCGGAAATCGTAACCGATCTCCGTTGCGGTTTTAAATCCGCCTTTCCTGATCTCGGCCATGCTACCGGAGTACAACATTTTCTCCCCGTAGGCGAGATAGCCGATGGATACCGTCCATATCAACGCGTTTTTGTTGTCGAAGGTGGGCGCCCGCCATACAAATTCGGGAGCGATATAGAATGTGTTGATATTATCCGACAGGCCACCGTCGCTGGTGTGAGAATAGTGATTACCCGCGAATCTCAGGCCGACACCGAAATTGTCATTGAAAAACGGGGTGATGCTCATGCCATACGCGATCCCCGGCCTCAAACCGTTCACAAAGCGGCGCCAGTCGCTTTCGCTTACTCCGGAGATCTGACCTTCGGCAGCTTTAGCTGTACGGTAACTGAATGCGACGTCGAGGGCTATCCTCCACTTGCTCAATTCGTAGCCCGATTCGTACAGTGGCCGGTAGCCGTGATCGGCAAGAGACGCCTGTTCGGAATTTTCCGAGGGCGGGAGCGGATCGAAAGGCTTCAGGTCTTGGGCGGCAAGTCTCGAAACGGAAGCGGCCGCAAGCGCGGCGATCGACAGAACAAACAGTTTCTTCATGGCTGCATTATGGGTTGGTGCGACACAAATATAAGATAATTTTTCGATTATGCAATCGTTATTCTCTGTCTTTGCTGTCGATAAGGATCGTGACGGGCCCGTCGTTCGTGAGCGACACCTGCATATCGGCACCAAAGACGCCCGTGCTCACCTCACGACCGAGTTCGCGGGAAAGGCGCGCCGCGAATTTTTCATAAAGCGGCTCGGCTGTCTCGGGACGCGCGGCACGAATATAAGAGGGCCTGTTACCCTTTCGCGTCGAGGCATGGAGTGTGAACTGGCTTACGGCCAACACCTCGCCGCCCGTCTGAACGATGTCGAGGTTCATCACCCCCGCCTCGTCGTCGAAAACCCTCAGCCGCGCGACTTTTCCCGCGAGCCATTCGATATCCTCGTCGCCGTCGGCCTCCTCGATGCCCACGAGCAACAACAGCCCCGCGCCGATACGCGCGCGCTCCACCCCGCCGATCGCCACCGCCGCCGCCGTAACCCGTTGTATCAATACTCTCATGGGGATTATGATTCCAGACTGTTGAAAAAGTCGCCCAGCGATATTTCGAAATATTCACACAGTCTTGCAATGGTGTCGATCGCGAGGTTTCTGTTGCCGGTCTCGATCCTTGCGATGCTAATACCAGTGTCGAAAAAAACTGCTTCTTGTGTTAATTTCCTCTCTTTCCGGAGTTTACGAAAACCCAACGCAATTTGTCCAATTATTTTATGCTCGCTTTTTTGCATCTTTTTCTACAAAGATGCGCGAATCATAAAAATAATTATGTTATCCATATGGTCATGTTTGAAAACTTTTTATATCTTTGCACCGCAATGCCAAGCATTGTATACTAACCCCCCGGTCCGGTGGCAGAGCCCTCACCCGTCTCTCCACCGGATTTTTTTGTCGAAATCGTGGTTCTATAAAGATCTCATCCCGGAATGGCTTCAAAAAAATTCCGAGGGTTTCAACCCTCGGTAGAAAGAAAATTCCTAACAAATATTGCCGTTGGCTTTAGCCAACGGATGAAAAGTCCCCTATACACCCCTTCGGGCTTCAGCCCAACCATATTATTTGGGCTGAAGCCCTGAGAACAGAGACGGCTTTCTATTCCGTCGGTTAATAACCACCCCGCCCCTTCGGGGCACCCCTCCGAAGGAGGGGAATCCGACGGCAATAATCATAAGGATTTTTTTTCACAGAGGCTTAAAAAACCTCCGAATCATCAAAAAAACCGACGGCAATATTTTCCAAACCACCGGCCGACTATCGAGAGTGGAGAGGGTTTCAGAGTCCCATCTCCTTCAGGAACTGCCCGGTGTAACTCGTCGGACAGGCGGCAACCTGTTCGGGAGTGCCCGTGGCGACGATCTCCCCTCCGCCCGCTCCCCCTTCGGGGCCCATGTCGATGATGTGGTCGGCGTTTTTTATCACATCCAGATTGTGTTCGATCACTATCATCGTGTTGCCCCGGTCGACCAGTAGCGAGATAACATCCAGAAGCTGGCGCACATCCTCGAAGTGGAGTCCGGTGGTGGGCTCATCCAAAATATACAAAGTGCGCCCGGTGTCGTGGCGCGCAAGTTCGGCCGAAAGTTTTATGCGCTGGCTCTCGCCGCCCGAAAGTGTGGTGCAGGGTTGGCCGAGTTTCAGATAACCGAGCCCGACGCTCTGGATGGCGCGCAGTTTGGTGTGTATCTTGGGAATGTGGGCGAAGAACTCGACCGCCATGTTGACGGTCATTTCCAAAACCTCGCTGATGTTTTTGCCGTAGCGTTTACCGCCGCACACCTTACACCGGACATAGACGTCGGGCAGAAAGTTCATCTCGATGGTCTGCACCCCCGCGCCGCGGCACTCCTCGCACCGTCCGCCCCGCACGTTGAATGAGAAGCGTCCCGCCCCGAAACCGCGTATCTGCGCATCGGGGGTCTGCTCGAAAAGTTTGCGGATATCGGTGAAAACCCCCGAATAGGTGGCCGGATTGCTGCGCGGGGTGCGGCCTATGGGCGACTGGTCGACGACCACTAACTTGTCGACGTTCTCCAACCCCTCGATGCCGCCACAGGGTAGCGGCTGACCGTAGGAGTTGTAAAGTTCGCGGCTGACTATGGGGCGCAGAGTGTCGTTCACGAGGGTCGACTTACCGCTACCGCTCACCCCTGTCACGCATATCATCTGCCCGAGCGGAAACTCCGCCGTCACGTTTTTCAGGTTGTTGCCCCGCGCACCTTTTATCGTGATGTTTTGACCGTTCCCCGGACGGCGAACGGCAGGGGTTTCGATACGGCGGCGGCCCGAAAGATAGTCGGCGGTGATGCTGTCCGGGGCGGCGAGAATGTCGTCCAACGATCCCGCAGCGACAATGTGGCCCCCTTTGCGTCCCGCCAGGGGGCCTACGTCGACTATGTAGTCGGCGCTTCGGATCATCTCCTCGTCGTGTTCGACCACTATGACCGAGTTTCCGGCGTCGCGCAACTCCTCGAGGCTCGAAATGAGGCGGCGGTTGTCCCTTTGGTGCAGGCCGATGCTCGGCTCGTCGAGAATGTAGAGTACATTGACGAGTTTCGAGCCGATCTGCGTCGCAAGCCTTATGCGCTGGCTCTCGCCGCCCGACAGCGAGCGCGACGAACGCCCGAGCGACAGATACCCGAGGCCCACCTTCACTAAAAAGCCCAACCTGTCGCCGATCTCTTTCACTATTTCGCGCGCGATGGCGCGTTCGCGGGGAGTGAAAACCTCGTCCACGCCGCGCATCCATCCTGCAAACTCCTCGATCGACATGCGCGACAGGTCGGCTATATTCTTGTTCCCTATGCGGAAATGCAGCGCTTCGGGCTTGAGCCTCGATCCCCCGCAAACGGAACACGGCTCCTTAACGAGGAACTGCTCTCTCCACCGGTCGGTCTTGCCGTCCTCTTCCTGACCCTCGAGCCATTCGGAGATACCCTCCCACGAGGTCATTTCGACCGATCCGCCCGGACGTAGCGCCCCCATATCTATTCGCAGAGCCTCGGGATCGCCATAAAGAACGGCACTCAGACCCTGCTCGCCTATGGTGCCCACGGGGTCGTCGAGGGTGAAGTCGTATCTTTTGCCCAACGCCTCCATAACGGCGAAGAGGCGATTGTTTTTATGCTTGCCGAGCGGCTCGATCGCCCCCTGCCGGATGCTTTTGCGCTGGTCGGGTACGATCTTGGAGACATCGAAACGCGCCTCCTCGCCCAGGCCTCCGCAATGGGGACACGCTCCCTGCGGAGAGTTGAACGAAAAGGTGTGTGGAGCGGGATCGGGCAGCGAAACCCCCGTCGAGGGGCACATCAGGTGGCGCGAATAGTATCTCGCGGCGTCGGCGTCGTAGTCGTAGAGCATCATCGTGCCCTTGCCCTGCCGCATCGCCTCCCGAAGGCTTTTCATCAGCCGGTCGAGCACGTCGGCCTTGACCCTGAGGCGGTCGACAACGAGTTCTATAGTGTGGGCCTTGTAGCGATCGAGCTTCATCCCGCCCGTGAGTTCGGTCATCTCGCCGTCGATGCGCGCCCAGGTGAAACCCTTGCGCACCAGACCCTCGAATAGTTCGCGGTAGTGGCCCTTGCGCCCCTTGACTATGGGGGCCAGCAGGGCGATCCGTCGCCCGTCGTAACCGGCCAGAATAAGGTCGGCGATTCCCTCGTCGGTATAGTGGACCATCTCCTCGCCCGTGACGGGAGAGTAGGCGCGGGAGGCTCGCGCGAACAGCAGCCTCAGAAAGTCGTTGATCTCGGTGATGGTGCCGACCGTGGAGCGGGGATTTTTACTCGTGGTCTTCTGCTCTATGGCCACGACGGGACTGAGTCCCGTGATCTTGTCGACGTCGGGACGCTCCATCGTGCCGACGTACTGGCGCGCGTAGATCGACAGCGTCTCCATGTAACGGCGCTGTCCCTCGGCATAGATCGTGTCGAAGGCGAGCGACGATTTACCGCTACCGCTCAACCCCGTGACAACAACGAGCCTGTCGCGCGGAATATCAATGTCTATGTTCTTGAGGTTGTTGACCCTCGCACCCTGTATGCTTATCTTTTCCTCCATCTTTCGCATCCAAAACAAACGCGTAAAGATAGGCATTTATTTCCTCTGTCGATCATCTTTTGACTCTTGATTTTGGGAGGATTAAGACAGATAATTGAATTACATTTTTTGAATATGAAAATCTACCACTCTTTGCATTTCTGCTTCAAAGGCTCTAAATGCCTCTAATTCACGAAGAGGACGATAATCTTCAATATATTCAGCAACACGATGAACGGCACGATCCACGTTAAAATTCTTCAGTCTCCGACCAGTATTGTTTGTCGCTTGCTTTAAAAGACCATGAAGGGTATCTTTGGGATTTTGATGCGATTCGAGTTTATTTAGTTTTGGTATATCTAAATTCCCATTGTAGTTACGATTACCGGCAGCTTTTTTTATCGCTTCTCTATCAATAAGTAGCCATGACTCCATCATTTTAACAGGAATCACACAGACAACAACTTTTTTGATATCATCTGACAGAACATCCTTTATTTCAGATGTACGTTGAACGATTGAAGTAGCGACGTCTGTACTTTCGGCATCTCTATGATAGAAACAGATATCAAAGGGCAATATCTGATTTGCCATTTTTATCCTTTGAATAATATCTCCATTCCGGGGAGGTTTACGTAGTTGACCAAAATCGCAATATCCTCCATTTGCTGATAGTGTAGGATAACGATCATTGAATAGCCATTTTATTACCTCCAGTAATGTACTGTCCGAACTACCGTCGGAAATCAAGGTGTATTTTATTTCGTTCATTGCTCGGTATTGAAAAGAGACAACTGTTCATTTATGTTATCACGTACAGTATAGTTGGTTCGGTGCCTGCTATTCCTTGTCGGCACTTGGGGAGTAATCGATGGTAAATTATCCGTATTATCGAGGTATGCAAACATCACATCCAACGAAGTGACGGGTAAATGAACTTTTTTTACTTTCAATAAATATGTGTTGGGGAGTACGGAAAATGTAGTATAGTGAACTTTCATTCCTAATGATTTATCGTATTTTTCCTGTTCACATGCTAAATACAAACTATCTTCGGGGACAATTCCAATTAATTTCGGCGAATGTGTGTTAATTATCACCTGCCTTATCGGATTATCATTCCCAATCTCTAACTCAGTATCTAATGCCATCTCCCTAAGAAGAGAAACAATCTCTGATATTTTTTTTGGATTAATCCCATTCTCAGGTTCCTCCATGCATATAACCCCGTCACGACTGTCTTCCTGAATGACAGCTAACCCCAAGAAACGTAGAGTTCCATCAGAAAGAGACTGAGCTGGTAGTATTAAACCACTCTTAAATGTAACCATGAGGGTTAATAATTCTCTTTTATCGTCCTTGTCAACGCCTATCATTTTAACATCATCAACAACACCCTTAAGGGTATTCGTCAATTGTTGATATACGTCATTAGGGTTATCTGTCGCCAAACGGTAGAGGGTCGCGGGTAAATAATGCCCGTCAGCTTCAATTTTAGAATTAATTATTTCATGAAAAGAATTGGGTTGACGCAACGCGCTCGGCTCGAATTGGAGCATTTGCCAGTTGCGCATCTCTTGCCTGACAATAAATGCCGTTGGTGATTCTGCCGTCACGGTTGAGAGCAATGTCCTTGGCATTTTATTAGCAATAAATTCTGCTGCCCGTCCCCTGCTTCTGTCTTGATCTTTCGTGTCTTGGTGCAACTTAATTTTATCAACTTCTGTCGAGATAAAATCGCCGGAACGCTTACCTTTCAAAATCGAAGCCAACCAACTCGTATTGTGTTTAAAACCAATACTCTTTTTTGCCGCGTCACGAGTCATCGGCTTGAGCCATTCCTCGACTATTTCAATTGGAAGCTGGTCAGATGTGTTATTAACACCGTTGAATTTTAGTTTTAACTTATATCGTAAACTCGTGATCTTTGCAACGGCGGATTGCCCCAGGTCGTCAATGCCTGTTTCCGGCACAAGCATGTCGACTTCAAAACTCATAAAATCATGGTTCTTGTCTGCGCTCTTGAAAAAAACGTCTTTGATATTCGAATGCTTTTCCTCTTCGCTTCTAATAGATTTTGCAGCTTCCAAAATCGTCATATCAGCCAAATTTGCAAGAAACATGATGGCATCGAATAGATTGGACTTCCCGGCGGCATTGGCTCCCGCAATACAAGTAAAAGGGCCGAAGAAGAGTTCTACTCCCAGTAAACTCTTGAACCCGTCTATTTTTATTCTTGTTATCATAGCTACCGATTTTTTTGAGACATCTTATCTATTTCCGCAAATATAGGAAATTACTGTGAATTTATTACCTTCACAAGGTATCACTCTATTTGATTCGAAGGTTGCGGCCGATGCGCAGGGTGGTGGTGCGGGTGATGCCGTTGAGGGCGCAGATCTTCGCAACGGTCGTGTTATATCGGAGGGCAAGGGCCAGCAACGTGTCGCCGCTCTGAATCTTGTGGTAGACGGGCTCGGGAGCGGCGGGCCTGGGGGCTTCCTGAACGATCACGGCGCCCGTCAGAGCCGACACCGCGACGGCAAGCGAATCTGCTCCGGCAGCCTGGGCGAGGGAATCGACGGAAGCCACCGGATCGGAATCGTCCTCGATGCCCTCCACCGCGCGCGAACGGATGCTGAAATACTCCTTACGCAGAACGAAGTCCCTGCGCCGCAGGGTGCCTTCCGAAAAGTCGATAAGGCGTTCGGGGTCGAAACTCTGGTCGGAGTACCGTGCCTCGAAGTGGAGATGGTCGGTCGTCGCACGGCCTGTCCGTCCGCCGTAACCGATCACCCCTCCTGCCCTGACCCACTCTCCGGCCACCACGGCGCGCCTCGAAAGGTGGGCGTAGTAGGTCTCCAGTCCGCTCGGATGGCGCACGACGACCAGATTGCCGAATCCTCCCGAGTTCCAGCGCGAATAGCGGACTATGCCGTCGAAAGCGGCGAAAAGCGGCTCTCCGTGCTTAACTTTGATGTCGATGCCGTTGTGGGGGCGTCTGCCCCGCGGCCCGTATTTCGAAAGTATCCTGCCGGACGCGGGAGCGCGGAAACCGTGGCTTTCGGCCATCTCGATGTCGATACGCTCGGGCAGGTCGCGCAGTTCGACATCACGATATGCGAACAGATTGAGTGTGTCCCAATGCGTTTGGTAAGCCGGTACATCCAGAAAGCCTCGGGGATCGGCGGGAACGAAGCGGAAAGTGCCGTCGGCGAAGGTCACGATCCGGACCCCTTCGCGATCTGTCGGCAGGGTGTCGGTCGGAACATGCGGGATATGAACCTTATCGAGGGTATTTCGTTGTGCCGACACGCCGACCGAAATAAATAACGACAATGCGAACAGGGCTGTTTTTTTCATTCGTAACTCGTAACTCGTAACTCGTAATTTAAGCATCGCGAATGTTCTAACGAACATTCGCGATGCTGATGATGTCGGCGAATACCCCGGCGGCGGTGACGTCGGCCCCGGCGCCGTAGCCCTTGATCTCCATCGGGTAGTCTTTGTAACGCTCGGTGGTCAGCAGGATCACGTTGTTGCTACCGTCGAGCTCGTAGAATGGGCTTTTCGGGTCCACCTCCACGAGCGCCGCGCTCGCCCGCCCGCCTGACATCGTTGCGACGAACCTTTGGCGCAGACCTTTGGCGGCAAGTTCCCGGCGGCGGGCTTCGAAGGCGGCGTCGAGCTCGCCCACACTCGCCCAAAACTCGTCGAGAGTTCCGGCGAAATACTTTTCGGGAATGAACAGGTGCGCCTCTATATCGTTCATGTCGAGTCTGTAACCCGCCTCGCGGGAGAGAATCACCAGTTTTCGCATCACATCCTTGCCGCTCAGGTCTATGCGCGGGTCGGGTTCGGCGTAACCCGCCTCGACTGCCCGGCGGATCGCGGCGCTGAAAGGCAGATCGGCGCTCATCTCGTTGAAAATAAAGTTGAGTGTACCGCTCACCACCGCCTCGATCTTCAGTATCCTGTCGCCGCTACCCACCAGATCGCCTATCGTTTTGATGATCGGAAGTCCCGCGCCGACATTTGTCTCGAACAGGAATTTGGCCCCCTGTTTACGTGAAATCGATTTCAGCTTCAGGTAATTGTCGAAATCGCCCGATGCCGCCACCTTGTTGGCCGTCACCACCGAAACGTTATTGGAGAGCAGGTCGCGATAGGTTGCCGCGATAGCCTCGTTGGCCGTGCAATCGACGAACACGGGGTTGAAGATGTTCATGCCCACGATCGCGTCGCGGTAACTCTCGGTGGAGGAGGGAACCCCTTCGGTGTCGAGCAGTTCGCGCCAACGCGAAAGGTCGATCCCGGCGCGGTTCATTATGTGGCGCCTCGAATTGGCAATACTCACCACACGCACCTGCAATGAATTTTCTTTCAGAAACTTGGGTTGCTGTTGCCGGATCTGTTCGAGCAGACTGCGGCCCACCGTCCCGACTCCCGCGATGAACAGGTTGAGCACCTGATAGTCCCACAACAGGAATGAGTCGTGCAGAGCGTTGAGGGCTTTTCGCAGGTTCTTGGCGTCGATGACGAACGAGATATTCGTTTCCAGCGCACCCTGCGCACACGAGATTATGCTGATGCCGCTGCGCCCCAGCGTGTCGAAAAGTTTGGCCGACACACCCACGCGCCCCCTCATGTTCTCGCCCACGACAGCCACCGTGGCGAGGTCGTATGTGGGGATTATCTCGTTAATCTCGCCCTGGCGTATCTCCTGGGCGAATTCGTCGGAAAGCACCTTTACCGACGCCGCGCCGTCCTCGTGCCTGACACCTATCGAAGTGGAGCTCTCGCTCGACGCCTGCGACACGAAGAACACGCTGATACCCGCCTTCGAAAGCGCCTTGAAGATGCGATAGTTGACCCCTATGACCCCCACCATGCCGAGCCCTTTGACCGTTATCAGGCAGGTGTCGCCTATCGAGGATATGCCTTTGATGATCTTGGCGTTGGGGTCGCCGCCCTCGCTTTCGGACGAGATGTATGTTCCGGGCGACGAGGGGTTGAATGTGTTGCGCACGCGGATCGGGATGTTTTTCTGGTAGACGGGGAATATCGTCGAGGGGAAAAGCACCTTCGCGCCGAAATTGCAAAGCTCCATCGCCTCCGAAAAGGTGAGCCGTTCGATCAGATAGGTGTTGTCGATGATGCGCGGCCCGAGGGTCGTCCCGTCGCCCGTCCGGGCGTCGGTCGCTATGAACCCGCCCATCACGGCTATGCGCCTGCCTCCGGCGGGCAGTCCCGCGAACGCCTCGCGCACCAACCGTTCGGTGAGCGCGAAATCGACCACGTGCTTCGAGAAATAGGGCCGGGTCTTTATCATGCGCCGCGCGTCCAAAAGTTCCGCGCCGGGGATCATCCCCGCGATTATGGCCGACGAAAGCCGCTCGCCGTAACTCACCACCGTGTCGCGCGTCTTGGGCGACAGGTCGCGTATAAGGAATATCCCGCGCAGGATGTTGCCCAACTCGTCGAGCAACGCTCCTACTGCGGCGGCGGTCGCCTCACGTTTTTCGGGCAGCACCGTCCGATCCATCTGGGCGGCGTGGCGTGCGGCGAGCGAGGTGAAAAGTTCTTCGTAGGAGGCGTCTCCGCGATGTGCGGCAATCGCCGTGGCAAGTAGCGAATCGGTCACGCCGCTGAGCGCCGACACGACCACGACGGCCTCTTCCGCGGTGTCGAGAACTATCTGTTTAACTCTTTCGGCCGCCTCGGCACTTCCCACCGAGCTACCTCCGAATTTCATTACTTTCATGCGAAACAAGATTATATACGCCCTCTTTCCGACAGGCGCTAAAAGTGCAAGTTTACGAAAAAAACACGAAAATTCGTCTACCTTTGTAAATTCACGCTGTCCGGCCACCTATGCTACGCCCCACCATAACCGACTATATTGCCGCGCTGGAGAATCCCGAGGGGGTTTTCCGGACGCTGGGCAAGCTCTCCGTCCGGCGCGACATTTACGGCGCGGTGGAATTTCTGGCGGGAAACAGCGCGGCTATATTCCGCCACACGGCGGCGGATGGCGGGCAGAGGTTCCTGAAGTGTTATATTCGTCCGAACCGGCATCTGCACACGATCTACGACTATGTCGAGCGGCGGCGTCCGGCGCTTTTACCCGAGGTGCGACTGTTGCGCGAAGAGGTCTTCGTCCACAGGCCCGATAGCGCCGCCGGATGGGTCGACGTGGTCGAGGGGGAGTGGACGGAAGGCCAGACCCTCGCGGCGGCCCTTGCACGCGCGGCAGCGAGGAACGACGGAGAGCGTCTCGTGCAACTCGCCCGTGCTTTCGACGCCCTGACCCGCCAGCTTGCGGCGGCGGAATGGGCCCACGGCGATCTGAAACCCGAAAACATCGTCGTAAAACCCGGCGGCGCACTGGCCCTTATCGACTGCGACGCGATGTGGATCCCGGCGCTCACGGGAGAGAGGGCCGCCGAACTCGGAACACCCCCTTACAGCGATCCCGGGCGCACGGCGGCCGACTTCGACAAGACCGTCGACGACCATCCCGCCCGGCTGATAGCCCGTGGCATACGCGCTCTGGCCGACCGTCCCGAACTCCGCGCGGGTTACACCACTTTCGAAGAATTGTTGGAGATTGGGCAATTCCGACTATCTTTGTAACTCCCAAAGCAACGAAGCACAATAATTGAACCCTATAAGTAACCGCCTGAGGGTACGCCTCCGGTAGCGGTTGCTTATTTGGGATCGTGCATACAGTTGCTTTGGGAAAAACTCTGTAGCCGGGGGCTTTTTTTGAAAACTATCCGACCATCGATGTATAGCGCCTCAATAACAAGACTACACCCCACTGCTTTCATCCTGCTCGTCGACCAGTCGGGTTCGATGGCCGAGCGTATCGTTTTCGGCGGGGTCAACACGACCAAAGCGCGCGCCGTGAGCCTTGTGGCGGCTTCGTTCATCGACGAACTTTTGTATCGTGTCCGGCGCGAGGGAGGGCCCAGGGACTATTACGACATCGCCGCTCTGGGTTATTCCGGGGACGGGGTAAGGTCGTTGCTCTCGCCCGCGGGCGAATTCACCACTCCCTCGCGTCTCGGGGCGTCGGAGGTGAGGCGCGAACGGATCTCCCGCGAAAGACTGCTTCCCTCGGGCCGCAGCGTGATGGCCGTCACCGAGCAGAACGTCTGGTTCGAGGAGCGGGCCACGGGGTCGACCCCCATGTGCGCGGCCCTGCGCGAAGGGTTGTCGCTGGCCGCGAGATGGTGCTCGCATAAGCGGAATAGGGCGAGCTATCCTCCCTCCGTTATCAACATCACCGACGGAGAAGCCTCCGACGGCGGCGCGGACGACGTGCGCTCCATTGCCGAAGCGATCCGGGCTACCGGAACAGACGACGGCCACACGATCCTTATGAACATACATCTCGCACGGAGCGGCGAAGAGACCCTGCCCGTACTTTTCCCCTCGTCTCCGGACGAACTTCCCGCCCATCGCTACGCGCGCCTGTTGTGGGATATCTCGAGCGAGATGCCCGAGAGCTACGACGACGTGATATGCTCTCTGCGTCAAGGGGCGGCGCCTACGTTCCGAGCCGTGGGCTGGGGCTGTCATATCGGCGGGGTGGCGGCAATGATGAACATAGGTTCGGTCAACACCGTCATGTTATGATTATCACCATCTCCCAATATATAGAGGCTCTCTGTTCGCCCGACGGAAGGACGCGCTCGTTGCGGCGTCTCGCTCCTGTGTACGATGAGGTGGGAAGGCCGGTTCTCGCGATGCCGGGACACGGCCTGGTCGATTTCGAGGTCACCGTGGATGGAGTGCGGCACACTCTGCGTTGTCCTTTGACGCGCGGCGAAACGGCGGCGAGACGTTTGAGGGCGCTGGCTGGCAGGGACCGCGGGTTGGGAGGACGGTTTTTCACCGAATGGAAGATGTTGGAGAGCGAGATAGTGCTGTTCGACGAGGCCGGAGAGGCCCTCGAAGTCGATATTCTCGTGCGTCCGACGCCTGCGGGTGAGAGTCTTGCCGACTTTTTGGATAGAGCCGCCGCCGGAGAAGAGACCGAACCGGTCGAAGCCGCCCGTCGTTCGTTCGAGGAACTTGTCCGCTGGGCCGACCGGGTGGGCCGTAGCGGCATTGCGCTCCACAGGTTGACGGTCGACCCCGACGGCGCCGTTTTCCTGACCGGATTCTCGGCGACCGACGAGCGGGAACGGATCGCGGAGATGTTCCGCTCTGCCGCCCCGCAGAAAGAAACCGCACCCGAGCCGCCACCCGGATATGAAGAGTGGATTTGGAACGAGAGCCTTAGTCTTGCGACGACGATGGCCGAAGGTCGCTGGGGAGTGGCGGACGCTACCGGCTTGCTACTGACCACCGAACCTTATGAATGGCTCGGCGAATGGTCGGAGGGGCTTTTGCTCGCCCAAAAAGGCGGCAAATGCGGATTTATAGACACCACCGGCCACCAAACCATCCCTTTCATCTACGACGACGCCTCCTCCTTCTCCGAAGGTTGCGCACTCGTGACGCTCAACGGTGAAAAATTTTTCATCGACCCTCGCGGGAGCAGGATTTAATTACGAGTTACGAGAGTTGCGCGCGTCTTCGATATTTTCGAGTAATTTATTTCCCAGAGCTTCGACGATCTCGGTTATCTCCTCCCCAGACAAGGATTGATGGTACATTTTGGTGAGGACTTTATTATTTGCGGAGTTTGAAACTATGAAAACGTGCGGAAAAAAATCAAAAGAAATAATGCCACAATCCAATGTCACCGAATTATCAACGTTTACGATACCCATAGCGGAAGCAGAAATAATGAGTGGTGTTCTTCTTTCGGCGGCATGATTAATATATGATGGTAAAGATTTGGATTTTAAAACATCAAATGTTTTTGTCTTCTCTCGTACGAAAGAGTCCGTCGTAACAAAAGAGGTTCTGTCAAATATGATCGAGTCAAATCCTTTCAGCATCTTTTCCCATTGATCCATTAGTGGATATATCGAGTCCTCAGTCACATTCTTGATCGCATCGGAGGAGAATTTAAGTTGCACTTCCTCCTGCGAAGCCCCGAGTTCTTTCTTCAAATTCCGGAGCTTCTTATTAAGATCGCCCGGCTCATCGAGACTCTCCCCTTTCGCCGCCTTTATGCATAGTTCCAACGAATACTCCATCTGCTCCTTCATGTAATTCACGAACGGCTCTATCTGCGGCAGTTCGGCGTTCGCCCCGTCGGAAGGCATGAGACCGACAAGGATATCCGCACGGTGCAGTGCCGACAGATAATCGTCCTTGCGCTCGCTCTTGATAATCACCATCGGGTAATCGTGGCGCATCAGAACGTAATTGACCAGCAGGCGCGCTATCCGGCCGTTTCCATCCTCGAACGGGTGGATACGGATAAACCTGTAATGTAGCAGGCTTGCAAGCTCCAACGGATGCAGAACCCCCGCCCTGTCCTGTTCGTTATACCATGAAACCAAAGCCGTCATCATCGCCGGGGTCTCTTCCGGCGCGGCATAATAAAACGTCTCGCCCGTCGCGGTTATGACGTGATTCGGGCGGGTTTTATAGCTGCCGATCCTGACCTTCATTCTCGATTTGGAGCCGTCCGATGCAACCGCGTCCTTGTAAAACGGTTTCACAAGGATAAGTTCGTTCAGATCGCGTATGAATTTCTCCGTAAGGGGTTTCGTAGTGTCCGCAGCCTCTTCGCGCACCATTTTTAATGCCACGTTATGGGCCTGCATCTCTTCGTAATCGCGCAGTTTGGCATCGCCGGTCGTGTCGCCGAACATGAGAAGAAGTTCGGTTTGCCCGTATGTCAACGTATTGCCTTCCAAATGGTTGGAATTATAGTTGAACTCAAGAATAAACTTTCTGTCGAGCCGCGCCTGATTCTCTTCCGTAAGCGGCTTCATGGACTGCCACTTCTGATACAGTTGCCTTATGTTTTTCATATTAGCAAGAGTTAAACGATCTCAAAGATACGAAAACAATTTTTATTATTTCATTTTCATTTGCCCTCATGATTATCCGGGGGGAGGGGCGCATCGAAAATTTAAGCCCGTCAAATCGCCTGAAAACCGCCGTTTTTGCCAAAAAATCACGAATTGCGATTTTCGAATTGCGATTTTCGTTATCTTTGTAGGCTAAATCGTGTTAAAAATGGCTGAAGAGAAGGAGCCTATGGAAGGCGAAGAGCGGGAAAACGCTCTCGAAAATAACGAAATGACGGCGGGCGAACAGCTTGCGGGAGGCGGACGCATCGTCGAGGTGAACATCACCGAGCAGATGAAGAGCGCCTACATCGACTATTCGATGTCGGTGATCGTCTCGCGCGCCCTGCCCGATGTCCGCGACGGTCTCAAACCGGTTCACAGGCGTATCCTCTACGACATGTCGAACGAACTCGGCCTCTACTCCGACAAGCCGCACCGCAAGAGTGCGCGTATCGTGGGGGATGTGCTCGGTAAGTTCCACCCCCACGGCGACGGCTCGGTCTATGACGCGATGGTGCGCATGGCGCAGGAGTGGAGCCTTCGCTATCCTCTGGTCGACGGCCAGGGTAACTTCGGTTCGCTCGACAACGACCCTCCGGCGGCTATGCGTTACACCGAGGCGAGGATGCGAAAAATCGCCGACGAGGTGATGAGCGATATCGAAAAGGACACGATAGATTTCACCCTCAACTTCGACGACACGCTCAATGAACCGACGGTGCTTCCGACGCGCGTCCCGTTGTTGTTGTGTAACGGCGCGAGCGGTATCGCGGTCGGTATGGCCACCAACATGGCTCCGCACAATCTGGGAGAGGTGATCGACGCCTGCGTGGCATATATCGACAATCCCGGGATCGAGGCGAGCGGCCTGCTGGAGCACGTCAAAGGCCCCGACTTCCCGACCGGGGGCATTATTTACGGCTACGAGGGGGTTCGCGAGGCTTTGGAAACGGGCCGCGGCCGCGTTATGATGCGGGCCAAGACCGAGATCGAGCTCACCCACAGCGGGCGTGAGATGATAGTCATCACCGAGATCCCCTATCAGGTCAACAAGGCCGAGCTTATCAAGAAGATCGCCGACCTCATCAACGAAAAGAAGATCGAGGGCATTTCATACGTCAACGACGAGAGCGACCGCAAGGGTATGCGCATCGTGATAATCCTCAAGCACGACGCCGTGGCAAGCGTGGTACTGAACACGCTCTACAAAATGACGGCGATGCAGACCTCGTTCGTGGTGAACAACATCGCGCTCGTGGACGGCCGTCCGCAACTTCTGAACCTCCGCGACATGGTGCGCGAATTCGTGTCGCACCGCCACAACGTGATCGTTCGCCGCACCCGCTGGGAACTTCGCAAGGCCGAGGACAGGCTACACATAGTGAAGGGTCTTCTCATCGCGCAGGACAATATCGACGAAGTAATTTCGATCATCCGCTCGTCGGAGAACACCGATATCGCCAAGACCCGCCTTCAAGAGCGTTTCGGCCTCACGGAAATCCAATCCACCGAGATAGTCAACATGCGCCTCAGAGCCCTTACGGGGCTCGAACGCGGCAAGTTGCAGGACGAACACGACGAACTCGAAAGGCGCATAGCACGCTTCAACGAGATCCTCGGCAGCGAAGCCGAACAGTACGGCGTCATCAAGGAGGAACTCCTCGAAATAAAAGCGAAATACGGCGACAAACGCCGCACCGAGATAGTTTACAGCGCCGAGGAGTTCAATCCCGAGGATTTTTACGCCGACGAGGAGATGGTAATCACCATCTCGCGCATGGGTTATATCAAACGCACCCCTCTGACCGACTACCGCACGCAGGCACGAGGCGGCATCGGCGCCAAAGGCTCGGCCACGCGCGACGAAGATTTCATAGAGCATCTTTACGTCGCCACGATGCACAACACCATGATGCTCTTCACCGAGAAGGGACGCTGCTATTGGCTCAAGGTGTACAACATTCCCGAGGGGCCGCGTTCGGCAAAGGGGCGCGCGATCCAGAATCTGATCCAGATCGACCCCGACGACAAGGTACGCGCATACATCAACGTCAAAAAACTCGACGATAAAGATTATGTGAACAACAACCACATCATAATGTGTACCCGCGAGGGGACGATCAAAAAGACCCTCCTCGAAGCCTACTCGCGTCCGCGCCAAAACGGCGTGAACGCCATTACCATCCGCGAAAGCGACCAGCTCATCGAAGCCAAACTCACCAGCGGCAACGCCGAGATCATGATCGCTTCGGGCGCGGGCAAGGCCATCCGTTTCAACGAATCGACCGTAAGGCCCATCGGCCGTACGGGGGCCGGTGTGCGCGGCATATCGCTCGGAGAGGGCGAGGAAGTTATAGGCATGATTTGTGTGGAGCCCTCTGATGGTAAGGATGTGTTGGTGCTCAGCGAAAAGGGATACGGCAAACGTACCGACCTCGACGAATACCGCATCACCAACCGCGGCGGCAAGGGTGTCAAGACGATCAACATCACCGAAAAGACCGGCAGTCTGGTCTCCATACAGTCGGTGAGCGACGACGACGACCTGATGATCATCAACCGCAGCGGCATCACCATCCGCACGGCCGTGTCGGGAATCCGTCTGGCAGGACGCGCCACGCAGGGGGTCCGCATAATCAACCTCCGCGAGGGCGACGGGATAGCGTCGGTCGTGGCGGTGCCCCGAACCGAGGACGAGACCGCGGCCGAAGCAGACGCCTCGCCAGTCGAAAATGTCGTCCCGCCAGCCGAAACGGCCGATTAGGAGTGAGACATTGCCGTTTTAAGAATTTTGTGATAACTTTGAACTAAAATAAACAGACTCTTACACTATGAAAAAGATCTTATTGACCATGCTGGGCGTGGCACTGATGGCCGCTCCCGCCCTCGCACAAGTTCCCTTGGGCGTCACCGCCGAAAAGGTCGATGTGAACAAGCTGAAAGCCGCCATTGCCAAATCCGACGCCGAGATCGCCGATGCCAAAAAGGCCGCCAAGGTCGCCACGTGGATCAAACGCGGAAATACGCTTATCGACGTCGACGGCAAACCCGTCAACGGAGTGTACGCAACGATGCCCGAGGCGATGCTCAAAGCCACCTACGGTGACGCCACTCCGACCGTCGAGACCATCGCGGGAAGAGAGTACACCGTCTACACCTACGACCATTTCAAGGCCTATCTTTTGAACGGAGCGGTCGAATATTTCATTCCGGTTACCGTTATTGACCCTGCCGCGCTCGACAAAGCCCGCGAAGCGTTCGAGAAAGCCTACCAGATCGACCCTAAAAAGGTCAAAGAGGTGAGCGCCGGTCTGGAGGCCATCCGCCGTAAAAGCGTCGAGGATGCCACCAGCCAGTTTACCCTGGGCAACTATAAGGCGGCCGCCACCGATTTCCGCAGGGCCTACACCGCGAGCATCCATCCCGCCGCCGCCGGGATCGATACCCTCTCTCTCTACTATGCCGGTATGTCGGCGGCCCACGCGCTCGACCACGCCGCCTCTCTGGAGGATCTGAAAAAAACCCTCGAATTGGGCTACGAAGCGGACGGAGATATCTACCGACTGATGTTCGTAGGGTTCTACAATCTCGACCGCCGCGAGGAGGCTCTGGCGATTCTTCAAAAGGGGCTCGCCCTCTATCCCGCCAACGAAGACCTCATCGACATGATGATGAGGTACTATGCCGAGAATGACGGAGACCCCACCTCTCTGGTGCCTATGGTCGAGGAAGCCATCGCCAAGAACCCCGAAAATCCCGTACTTTATCAGGGTCTGGCACGGATATATGACAAATTAGGCCAGATCGACAACGCCATCGAAACTATTCAAAAAGCGGTGGCTCTCGCTCCCGAAGATTTCCTTTCGAGCTATCTCGAAGGGCTGTTCATCGTCAAGAAAGGCGACGAGATGAATGTCGAAGTGGGCAGGCAAAGCTTCACGAGCAGGGCTCAGGCCCAGGAAGCCGAAGGCAGGGTGAACGATGTGTTCCGCCAGGCTATCGCCCCGCTCGAAAAGGCGTATTCGATCAACCCCGAAGAGATCGCAACGGTCGAACTGCTCAAGAACCTCACTTTCCGTCTGCGCGAAGAAGAGGGAATGCAGGCCAAATACGAAAAATATAACGGACTGTTCGACTCCATGGGAGGACAGAGTAACGCGGCTCAGTAAGCCATCCGGAACAGGTTCTGAAAGCAAGGCGCAGTTTTTTTACCTGCGCCTTGCTTTTTTTTGCGTATAATTTATGGAATTTCCCGTTTCCTTGCATCTATAGGGCAAAACGGATAGAGAAATTTCAAAGTCGGTATGATTGAAAAAAACGTGCCATCTAAAAACAGTCTGAAATATACAATTTTTAAAAATAGTTCTTACATTTGCGATTCGGGCAGTTAACGAACAAAAACTTAAAAACTAAATCATATGGAAGCTAAAAAAACACGCAGAGCCGACTTGCAGAACCGCAGGGTGCTCTTTATGGAGATCGGACTTGTCATAGCGCTGGCGGTGGTTGTTCTCGCCTTCCGCTGGGGACAAACCGAGAAGGATGTTAAACCGATGACCGACAACGTCGCGGCGGTCGAAGAAGAGGTGATCGTCAACACAGAGCAGGAAGAACGTCAACCCGAGGTCAAGCCTCAGGTGAATCAGGTGCTCTCGGAGTTCATCGACGTCGTGCGCAACGAGACCCAGATCACGACCGAATACAGTTTCGACGAGTTCGACGAAGACTTTCAGGTCGTAGTACCGGTGATCGAGGAAGAGGTTGTGGAAGATATCCCCATCTACAACGCCGAGGAGATGCCCACCTTCCAGGGAGGGAGCCTCAACGACTTCCGCAACTGGGTTCAGGGACGCCTCGTGTATCCCCGCATGGCCATCGAGAACAACATTTCGGGTAAAGTGACCTTGCGTTTCGTCATCGAACGCGACGGTTCGCTCACCAACATCGAGGAGATCGCTTCTCCCGACCGCTCGCTCACCGAAGAGGCCATCAGGGTACTGAAACAGTCGCCCAAATGGTCGCCCGGCAAGCAACGCAACCAACCGGTCCGCATTTTTTACATCCTGCCGGTCGAGTTCAAACTGGAGCAGAACGGTTAATCCGCTCTATGCTATAAAGACGAAAAAGGGTATTCCTTCGAGGGAGTACCTTTTTTTAATGAATAATGGATAATTGATAATGGATAATTATCTTTGTGCAGACCATTATCAAAGACTTTCGACCCATGGAAGAAAAAAACGAACGGGCGGTGCTGTTGGCGGTGGTGGCCGGACAGACGACCGAAGCGCGTGCCGCCGAGTACCTCGACGAGTTGGCTTTCCTGGCCCACACGGCCGGGATCGACACCGTGCGCCGTTTCACTCAACGCCTCTCCACCCCAAACTCGCGAATTTACCTCGGCCCCGGCAAGCTCGACGAGGTGGCGAAATACTGCGCCGACAACGAGATCGACGTCGTGATCTTCGACGACGAACTTTCGCCTTCGCAGACCCGCAACATCGAAAAGATCATACCTTGCCGCGTTCTCGACCGCACGCGCCTTATACTCGACATCTTTTCGTCGCGCGCACGCACTGCTTACGCGAAAACGCAGGTCGAACTTGCCCGGTACCAATATATGCTGCCCCGCCTTACCGGTATGTGGACCCACCTCGAACGGCAGAGGGGCGGCACCGGAACGCGCGGCGGAGCGGGTGAACGCGAGATCGAGACCGACCGCCGCGCCATTCGCCACCGCATCTCCCACCTCAAGGAGGAGCTGAAAAAGATCGACCGCCAGATGGCGACCCAAAGGGCCGGACGCGGAGGGCTCGTTCGCGTGGCGCTGGTGGGATATACCAACGTGGGCAAGTCGACGCTGATGAACCTCATCTCCAAGAGCGACGTATTCGCCGAGGATAAACTCTTCGCAACGCTCGACACGACGGTGCGCAAGGTGGTTCTGGACAACCTGCCCTTTCTGCTCTCCGACACCGTGGGCTTCATACGCAAGCTACCCACCGAGCTTATCGAATCGTTCAAATCCACCCTCGACGAGGTGCGCGAGGCCGATCTGTTGCTCCACGTCGTCGATATTTCGCACCCCGGTTTCGAAGACCAGATACGCGTCGTGCGTGAGACGTTGAAAGATATCGGCGCGGGCGGCAAGCCCGTATTCATGGTCTTCAACAAGATCGACGCCTACACCTGGGTCAAAAAAGACGAGGACGACCTGACCCCCGCCACGCGCGAAAATCTCTCGCTCGACGATCTCCGAGGGACGTGGATGTCGCGCGAGAACGCCCCGTCGATCTTCATCTCGGCGCGCGAAAAGATCGGGATCGATCGTCTGAGGGCCGACCTCTACCACATGGTGCGCGAGATACACTCGGGACGCTGGCCGTTCAACAATTATTTGTATTGATCGACAAAAAACCTTACCTTTACGGGAAAACCGACTGAAAAATGGATATACATATTCTTGATGGGCAGAACACCGTGTTGAACCGCTTTATCGCCGAGATGCGCGATGTGAGGATTCAGGGCGACCGGATGCGTTTTAGGCGCAACCTCGAACGCTGCGGCGAGATCACCGCTTACGAGATATCCAAAACGCTCGCCTACACGACGCAAATGGTGGAAACGCCCCTCGGCGAGGCGGCCGTCGCAATGCCCGACGACCGGATAGTCATAGCGACGATCCTTCGCGCGGGGATACCCTACCATCAGGGCTTTCTTAACTATTTCGACGGGGCTTCGAACGCCTTCGTGTCGGCCTTCCGCAAGTATGGCAAGGACGGCGCCTTCAAGGTGAAGGTGGAGTATGTTTCGTGCGGCGACCTCGAAGGAAAGACCCTCATTCTTGTCGATCCGATGCTTGCAACGGGGACTTCGACCGTGCTCACCTACAAGGCTCTGCTCGAGAAGGGCGGCACTCCCAGCCACACCCACATCGCATCCATAATAGCTTCGGACGAGGGGGTGGCCTATGTGCGCCAACATTTGCCCGACGACGATGTCACCGTGTGGTGCGGTGCAGTGGATGAGGAACTCACCGTGAAATCTTATATCATTCCGGGCCTCGGAGACGCCGGGGATCTCGCCTATGGCGACAAGTTATAAATTACGAATTTCAAATTACGAATTACGAGGATGAGCTACGCAGAAAAAATAAAGGAATTCGCAACGGCGGCGAGTGAGGAGCAGGTGGCGGCGGAAGTGGCGCGTATAGAGGCTCTCGCGGCACGCAATGAGACACAGGCGGTGTGGGCGGCGTGTCTCGGCGCCATAGACCTCACCTCGCTCGGCAGCGCCGA
>QMCE01000667.1_pt1 | contig 52651 bp, 70 predicted proteins | sample 1821851 | NCBI WGS metagenome assembly QMCE01 (sample SAMN09453174, study PRJNA476694) | Termite gut metagenome, whole genome shotgun sequencing project. | isolation source: worker | host: Odontotermes sp. | place: South Africa:Pretoria | collected 2016-01-28
AGAAGATTCTCTAAAAGGGTATAGGGGGATAGTATGTATAGTATTATATTATTATATTATATATAGATGGACTCCCGCGATAATTTTTCCACCCCCAAAAGCGAAAAATTTTCCCGCCTCAGGGCACCAAGGTTCCCCGGACCCCTCCACAATTGTACTAAGGATGTATTACAACAAATGATTCTAAGCCCCGTAGAGGCCTTCGAGGACACCTACCCTTCCTCTGACTCCAGAAAGACAGCAACTAGGCCTCCTCAGGTCTCCTAGGCACCTTAAACGCGAAATTAATAGCCATCATGAAACCCCAAAATCAAGAATCAGAGGAACCTGGCCCCCGTTTACGCTTGGAAGCACGCCTCCAGGACCAGAATTCCAGCCAGCAGAATCGCAGAAAGCAGCCAGCCACCATCACCAGGAGCACGAAGCCCAGTGTCACCACAGGATTTGTCGGGTTAAGTTCGTCCATCATCGTTCCTCTCTCGAAAATTTTAAAAAATTTGAGACATAGGTACATTGTACCTTGGCTACCAGTTCCCCGGTACCCGGTTTCCCAGTTTACCTTCCCACCCACCATCTCAAAATTTTTAAAAATTGTACAGTTGGTAAATAGGTAAACTGTAAATAAGTAAACAAGTAAAGAAAGAAAGAAAGGAATGACCTTTTGTCCATCAACTTGTCCACTTGACATAGTGTACCAAGAAATGCTAAGATGTCAAGCAGACAAAACGACCAGAAAGGAACAACATGTCAAAGAGGTTCATCTTAAGCGAAGAGGATTATTTGCAATATGGAGAGCTCGCAAAACTGGCGACAGGTGGCGATGATTCCTGGCTCTGGAAAGCCGTCATCGAAGAATATTTTGGCCTCGGAGAAATTGAACAGCCAACACAGGCCAGACAGAACCTCGTAAAAATGGTTCTAGAGGTGTTCAAGAAACGGCGATACTACGCGAAAATGAAGAAGGAGTCTCGCGAAAGACAGAAGAATGAAAGCGATAATTAAGGCGGAGGCTATCGTTTCGATGACCCTCATGTTGCCAGAAGACCAGCAAGCACAGTTCAGCTTAGCGACAGATTTATACCTGTTCGACGGAAGAGAGTTAAGTTTGCCTGAACCTTCAGCTACAATGTTCAATAATTTTAAGGATATAATGGACGGCTCAAGAAAAAGGCAAAAAGGTTACAACAACATTTTATAGGAAGGACACATCATGATAGCCACCCAGAGAGGATACAGCCGGGCAGCCGTCCTCCGGAAAATCAAGGCTGCCAAACGTGATACCCATGAGAGAGGAACAAGGAATGATTACAGCAGAGGAAACGTCAGCATACGCACTGATTCAACGAGTAAAAGGGACACCAGTAAAGAAGGTGAACACCAGGACGTATGTCAACGAGTTACCTTCGCAGCTTAATCCAATAGACCAGGCGACAGCTCTTTCCCTGATGAAGGAAACCTTCGGAGCGTCAATCATGATGGGCGACTTATTCAACAGGAAGTACCGAGGCGCAGGCATCATGAAGAAGGAGTTGCCGCCATTAGTCTTTGGCATGAGGAAGCTATTCATCGTAGACCATGAAGAAGATAACCGACGATTCTCCAAGACGACCTATCTCGCAGCTTCAGTGTTCATGACCAACAACGACCATCTGCCTGAGCTCCTGGAGATGTTTAATGATGAAGACCTACCCATGCCATCTCTTCTTGTCAGGGCAAACCTGAGCGCCTCGTTGACATGGTTCCTCGGACAGAGTGAACCGGCAGCAATCGTCAAGGAGATAAGGAACGAACTTGCTCAGGCCACATCAACATTGCTTGGTTGGTACAGTGATAATCCGTTTGCCGTGGCTGTGAAGATTCCGAAGCTAACAGTCTACTTCGCCACAGCCATCATCAATCCAATGTTGCCTGAATCACAGGTTTACACAAACAACATGAGATATGGCACCAAGTGGCTGGAGGAGAAATTCAAAAAGTTCAATGAAGACAATAGGCCAAAGAAACATGAACAACTAACATTATTCTGAAAGGAAGACAGATGGTAAGAAGCGCAGACCTGGTGGAACTGAAGACAGCAGACGACTGGACACAGGCAGTGTCAAAACTGAACCACAACTTTGACCAGCTCGTAAAGCCCTACACCACCAAAGGTGAAGACATGGGAGCAAGAGAACTTATTGAAAACGTCAACGCAAACATTGTTGGCATTGAGGCTGAGATAACAAACATCAAAGCGTCCATCACAGCAATTAACTCAGACATTGCATTAATCGAAACCCAGATTGATGACCTTGAGAAAAGTCAACTACTCAAGCTCACAACAACCGTCACAAGCTTGAGTCCGTTCACCGTCAACATAGCAGGAGTTAACACACCGGCTACTGCTATTGGAACAGATTACGGCGTTGGAGACTTTGTCATCGTAGTAGGTACAGAGAACGACTGGACAGTATTTGGAGTTCTTGGTATACTCTAACACGCCTTACCTTCTCTCCCGGCCTGAACACTGTCTTCCTCCCTCCGCAGTGTTCAGGCCAAATTATTGACCTGTATTAGGAATCGTGTGCTATACTCATGGCCAAAATGTTCAGATTATTGAGGAGCAGGATATGGCCCAAAGAGTAGAGCAGGAACCACAAGGCACCCAGAGCACCCAGCCTACTGGCCGCCTATCTGACCTTTACAATCAACTCAGGGGTACACAAAGACAAGCTATGCCAGGTAGGCAAGAAGAACAACCTGAACAGGCTCAAACAAGCCAAGCTCAATTGAATGATGGTAGGCAGAGAACCGGTGAACGTGCACCTGAAGGTTTCCTGGAGCACTTCGGTATTGAGCTTATGCGGGGAGCAGGAGATATTGCTGGTGCTTCAGGATTCAATCCTGACCCTGACAAGTTCTTCCTGCAAAACGTAGCAGAACAACCTCTCCAGTTCCTTGGCAGCGTTCCTCTAGGAATAGCAGCCAGTATACCAAGCGGCATGGGCCATATCGCCGAAGCCGCGTCAGGCATGAATCTCCAGGATGTAAGCGACCAGGGTACCATCTCTGAACTCGCCCAAGGCGGCCAGGCAGCCGCTGGACTGAACGCCTTAGTGGACATAGGCGGACTGGGCTTCGGTGGCTCAGGCAGGCTCCTGAGCGGCGTAGGCAGCATGATACCTGGTGTCAGAAACGTCGTGAGAAGTTTGCCTCGCGCGGGCCAAGGCGTATTTGGCCCTGGCGCAAGACAGCTCGCAAGCGACACGCTCTCAGAGGCAGGAGAGGAAGCTTTCCAGCAGGCTATGGAGGAGACCGCTTACGGGTGGACAGACGACAGCTGGTCACGCATAGGCGAGAGCGCAGGCTACGGTGGACTCGGTGGTCTTGTCATGGGAGCTACCGGTAGCGTGCTCAACCGGGCTGCCAACGAATCAAGACCTGATGCTCAGGAGTTCAGACCAAACGAGGCTACAGACGTAACCTGGGCAAACAGATTGAATGCAGACAGGACACAGTATAATCCGTCTAGAACACCGCAGGCTATCCTGGCAGAAATGGACGAGAGGATAAGAGGCAGAGAAGACTTCAACGCAGCCGGAAGCCCTACGATAGCTGAGGACCCTACGAGAACGATAGGACTTGACCAGGCAGACCTGGGAGCCGATTTCACGAGTAGGGTATGGATGCAGGGGGAGAAGGCACAAGACATCCTGATGGATTATCTGAACGTGGACAGAAGCAGGCGAGACGAACTGACGAAACTGTTCACCGATAGACAAACAAACCAGATTACCGGTAAGCAGTTAGCCGATACATTGAACCAGTATCTCGCGGGCGCTGAGCCAGCAGCTGCAATGAGCAAGGCTCCATTTACCAGCCCAGTTGTTGGGTACAGTATGAAGCTGAGACAGTTTGTACCGGGCAACGTGTTCTACGGTCACCCAGCAGTTCTGAAGGCGCTGGGGGCAGACCAGGACACGGATATCTCAGAATGGGTATTCGACCAGGACATTACCAACCAGGGCCTGCCATCTCAAAATCTTGCAAACCTGGACTACGAAAGGTTCGGGTTCAAGAAGGAGTACGACGATTCTGAGAAGACCGCAGTCCGCCAGATGGCCAGACAGCTTGGTATCAGTGACACCATAACTGAGAAGTTCCTGGACGCAAACATGGATACCTACCAACTGGAACAGGTTCTTGCTGAGCTGGTGAAGATAGGTCAGCTTGATAGCTTTATCAACAGCTATAACACAGTCATGATTGACCAGATGGGGTTTAGAGGACAGCTCGAAGAGGCCATCAAAGACAGGGACGAAATCATAAAAAGATGGCCGACGAAGATAGCCTCAATTGTGCAGAGTAGCCCAGGACAGGTTACCGGTACCAGCTTCCCGGAGTTGGTAGCCTTTCTACAGAAACCACTCACCAGTGTCACCGGCGAGATTAATGACCTTATGCTCCGTGTCCCTCAGTCAATCTACTACAACGCACAGCGCCACCAGGAGATTAAGACCATCATAGACGGTATGACATTCTCAGCTGAGATGACACCGGAAAGCCAGCGTGCTGTTCTCCTTGCGAGCCTGATGCACATCACTGAGCTTGGTGCCGGTGACCCAATGGATTCTATCTCTGGACTCCTGGATTACTACATCTATGAGGTCATGCAGAAACAGATTCAAAATGGCAAGAAGCTAGGCACAAACGGTACAAGTATCGAGGAGTTCATCAACAATGTCAGACCTGCGATAAATGAACTGTACAAGGCACACGACGATGCCATCACGCAGTTTATCTCAACGACAGGTGACCGGGAAACGCAGCTCACGAGTATGACCAGAGGCACTATCTCTGAAGAGCATGCTGCCTCTGAGATACAAAATTTGTTCGCGCGTGTCGCAAGCGGAGACAGGCTTGGAGACTGGTTTGTCAACGCAGAGACAGACAGCGACCTTACTATTGAATTTGCGATGCGAAGGGACTATCTGACAAGGGGAGTTATCTCAACGCTGGAGCGCTCAGGTCCTGAAGCCCAGGGCTTCTGGCATGGCATCTACTCCACCCTGGGCAAGTCCAATAGTGCTGTTGCCTCAGCCCTGGACAAAACCATTAGCGAGATAGCGAGATACACCAATGTCCTTACAGATAATGGGAGGATAAGCCTCCAGGAAATAAGAGACTATAATCCTACCGTGCTTACTGACATGATGACAACACTTCAGGTCCTCACAGAAGCATACGGTGCTGATACCATGATAGTAAACTCACTTGTTGACTTTGATAGTTGGATAGCTAGTGAGCACGGTAGGATGCTTTTATCAGGAAATGAGGACAGCATTAAGAACGCAAGCCTCAGTGTTAAGCTGCTAAAAGATTATTCAAATGTGGCAGTTTTCATGCAGCAGATTGGTGACAATCCCATGAGCCAGGCTGAGCTGAACACACTGGAATATCTCTACATGCTTGAGGCTAATAAGTCTTACATTCACAAGTTCATAGCAGCTGAGATCCAGCACCAGATTGCTGATGGAGAAAATAAACCTCAGTCTCACCTACTCGACATCCTGAGTGATTTGTCATACCCTGGTGGCTACGCCAGGAAGGAACAGCGTGTCCAGGAAGTCTTTGAACCCTCGGGAATCATCATCAACAATGTCCTTGCTACCGTGATGAACGGGGCAAACGTCACCACAGAAAGTGGGCTCAGGACACGCCTGGGTACAGCGAACGTAAACTACGCAAGAGCCCAGGCCTTGTCAAACAACAGGAACCGGGAAATCATCAAGGAGCTGGACAACGCTACCAGGAATGCCGCTGACCCAAAGGCAGCTGAGCACATGGTGGAAAATATCCATATGCTCTGGCAAAACCCGATAGGTACCAACGACCGTGATATGGTGCCTGCCATGATAGTCCAGTCTGCCGAGTGGACAAAGGAACTGATTGACAAGGGCAGGGACAACGCCATAGGCAGTGTCGCGTTTGGGGCCCTCAGCACCAGCATAGGCGAAGGCATGACTTCTGTGTCAAGCCAGCTTACCAACAGGACAGCAGACACCATGACTATCGGTGAGTTTTGGAAAGACAAGCGGGCAGTAGCCAGGATTCTCTCAACCGGTAGAGACCTTGATGGCAATGTGGTAGAGCAAGAGGTTATCCTCGATGACGGCAGGCGCGAGACGCTTACCAGACAGAGAATCTATGAATGGGCAGGAGCTGGTACCGTAGGACCGGATTCAACGCCGACCTGGAGTCAGATGAGGATGCTGCTTGAGAAGAACCCTGCCTTGGTTACCTGGATCCCTCAGACCCAGTACACACCCATGGTGCTTAACGGAAGTGTGGTAGCACAGAACAGGCAAGTGAAGAATATCTTTGACAGCCTTGAGGATGCCAAGACTCTGGTTGGCAACGGGACAGAGTTGAACAGAAGAAGGATTAAGAGTGCCGTTTCACAGAATCTTTCTAACCTGGCTGGCTATTATCCTATTGTCAGCTTTGCCATACGAGATATCGAACAGGGGTTCATAACCCCTGGTCTACTCAGTAAGCGCGCCTTGGACGCACACGATAAGATTGTTGACACAACCATCAAGCTTGCCGCGCTCAGCATCGAAGACAAGGTGAAGGCAAAGGAGTGGTTGCGCAACAATATCCTCAGTGAGGCTAACGCAGAGATTGCCAGACTTCTGAGCACCATGAGAGAAGTAACTGCAAGGATGCGTATTGGCACTGATGAGATTGCCGCCAACCAAATGGATGCTGCCCTGAGGTCATTCTTCATGAGAGAGGACCTGAGGAACCCAGAGGTGAATGTTGATTCATTTATCAAGGACAGCATCGCTGGGTTTGAGCTGGCCTTCCTGGCACAGAGAATCATGGGCATAAACTCCATGGATATGATGTTCTCAGATTTGAGAGCACGCATAGGAGAAGAGAACCTCACTGATTCTCAGATACTTGAGAGGCTGCATATACAGGACTTTGTCAAGTCTCAGACCAATGTAATCATTGAGGCCAGCGATACACCTGAGCAGATGAAGCAGAAGATAAGAGATATCCTTGATAGAGGATATTACACTCGTGCGCCGGAGAATGCCTACGACTTAGCGTCAAGGGCAATCGATGAAGCAGAGGACCTGGCTCCCATACGGGCTAAGTGGAATTCAATCCTCTTTGAGTACCACATCAACAGGGCTATGAACAACTACACCGTTATGGTCCAGAACAACCCTATCCCGCTTGATACGGCCTACGATATCTACTCCTACTGGGAATACGCCATCGACATGGTGCAGGACGAAGTAGCTGGTCTACAGCTCAACTGGGACAGCTACAGAGATCCTTTCAGCCAGGTTAAGTTCCCCAACCTTTACCTGGGAAATAGGAACAATTTGAACCTGGCAGAAGCGAGTAAGGCTTCAGCAGTGAGTGCAGGCATCGCCATCAGAGTAGGCCTTGAAGGTGCAGCATTCAAAGACTTTGGAGGATTGCTAACCCTTGACCATACGAGGTCGTTGCAGCCCCCATCTCAAAGCCAGGTCACTATTAACGATATCAAAAGCGCCAGGTGGGACAACAACCTTACTCAGTATGAAGGTTGGCGTGCAACAGCTTCAGATGGAACCACATTCATAATCAACGAGACGACTCTTGAACAGAGAGCTGATGATGAACAAGTCACCCTGTCAAGCCCGGAGTACAGTAGCTTCGGAGATATCATCAACCCTGCCGTGCAGAACGTGTATAACACAGCCTCAGAGGCTGGTATCTTGCAAGCCAAGAAGTACTTTGACCCATTTAAACTTATCGCCAAGGGCATCGAGAACAAGCAAGCAAACAACAGGGATATCACAGCTGACCCGATAAATGGAATCATGCATGCCAGGAAAGATATTGCCATGGCATACGTTGATTTCTGGAATCAGTACGAAGGTGTGAGTCAGAAGACCAGACGAGATGCAGACGCACTGGCCCTCCTTTCTACTCTCCTAGTCAAGGTTGAGATGAACAATCATCCACCGGTTGCCGTAAGCTACGAGATAGTCTTCAGAGGTGAGCTTGACCAGCATATCAAAGATTTGTACGACGGAGACCAGGTCACAAAGATAAGCACCATGGTTGAGCCTGTTGCCGTTGTAACCAGAAGACTTGAGTCTGCATTCATAAAAGCCATTGACAGTGGCGCAAAACAGGCAGATGCATTCAAAGCAGCCAATGATGCACTCACAGACGGTTCAGGAATTGTCTTTAACACCGACGAAGGTGTGAACGATATCATCATGGGCATTGAGTCTGTAGCCAAACCAACCATGTCAACGCTCATGACAGAGGGCCAGCCCAACAAATTCCAGCGGTTCTTTGCTAGTGTGAATGAGGGTTACCATGAGCAGCTGGCCTCTGTTAGAAGAGAGATTGCAACCGATCTCAACCAGCAGCAGCAGGAGCGTATGGCACAGGTAGCGAGTATGCTCGGCATCCCAGGTGTCAGGATATCAGCTGTCTTTTCTGACCGTGACCCAAATATGGGTGATGCTGATGTTGTCAGAGAACTGAACGACATCTCGAAGAACTATCCAAAGAACAAACGCAATGGCGTGGGAAGTGTTGCACTGGTATGGACTGACAATGCCAGTACGTTCTTTGATAATGTTGAAAACAGAAAAGCAATTGGAGACCAGAACGTTCTTGTCATCGAGCATAACGGCAGTCTGAGGGGAGAGGACTATTTCTCCCATGCAGCTTTCGTGAGCAACATGGAGGAAGCCAGGTTCCCGATGACTCTCTGGGACCCTGTACAGGCTCAGCTTCAGCAGGAATACTATAATCTGGTCCAGACCCAGAGGAACATTCCTCAAAGCTCAGAAGAGTATGGTGCATTCTTTATCGAAGAGAACGCAGCCTTCTTTGCGCGAGGTGACTCATCGTCATTCTTCACAGAAGACTTTGGGAAACGGAACTACATCACCCAAGACTTCTCGCAGTCTATCGACCTCAAGCTCAACAGGAACTGGGGCAGAGGTGTCCCGAGCCTTGTATCTCTTGAAGAACTCATCAACATGGACAGAAGTGTTATCCAGCTTCCCATGATATCTGAAGGCACAGAGTGGGCAGAGCCTCTTGACACAGAGGATAAGCGCAACGCTGCCAGGGAGTCTCTTGAGGTATGGGTCAAAGATGCCATGAAGGATATGAGCACCATAAAGAACAGGCCTGCCTTTAACACCAGCATGGCCAGGGGCAACGTGCTCGGAGTCCTGAGGTACCCGCAAAACGTTGACACTGACCAGCCGGTATATGTTGCGCTGGTCCCAACCACAGGTGTGACCACTTACTCTGTGGACGTTCAGGATGTTCAGATTGTTAATGGTGAGCAGGTAGAAATAACAGCTTACCACACCGATAACCTTTGGAACTTTGGCCACATAAAGATGACCGATGGCCAGATTAAAACCTACACAGGTGCCTTGGAGAATGAGTATGCAGACGGACTACCACAGCCTGAGAACCTGGTAACCTCCGGTGTCGTCGCCCCTGACCTTGGCAAACCAGCCAGGGTGTTCAGCTACAACATTCTTGCTGAGAACCTGTGGGGCGCTAGCAGGATATATCCCTGCTCAGCTCTCCTCGAGTGGGATGGCAGCAAGTGGATGCTGAAGAACGATCTCTACCAAAGACTGGTCGCTACGAACCTGTTCACCGAAGAAGAGATTGCCAAGTTCCCTGAAGGCAACACCACACAGAATAAGGTCTGGCGCGAGTACAAGGCAGGCAGGCTTCAGCTGTTTGGAACAGACACAGATAGAGCCATGCGCAGTCTTATCCTCAGGTGTGAGCAGAACAGGGTGAACATAACTGAGATTATCAGTCCGGTAGTCATGCAAGCTGGTGAGCCCAGGTCAAACAGGACAGCTCCTGAGATGGGGGCTGTCATTTTGAAGAGCATGAACGAAGACGACCTCAAGCTTATTTATGAGACCCTCATGCCGAACTGGGCAAAGTACTTTGGTAAGAATGGTGAGGTGCCGCTCAGAGGTGGCTCAGGTGAATTCGGGAGGTTCAGGATAACCAGGTGGAGCGAGCTAAGCGAAACCAATGAGCTGACTATCAATCCTTCAGGTCAGCGTGCTCATGCATTCCAAAGAGAAATCATGATGGGCCTGGTCACTCACCCCAGCCATCTATCTGACCGTATGATTAATCACTTCAGAGACCACATTAACACCCCATCTTATCAAGCGGTGGATACAAGTGTCCCGCTGAAGGTTGACCCTGACAATCCAATTCTCACAAGAGATGTCACCAGAGAGCTTGCAGCTTATATGGCAGACCCGCTGTATGCTGGCAAGATGGCAGCGGCCAGAGAGTACGTTGGAGATATCAGGCGCAAGTGGTACCAGCACTACAACATTATGGACGGTGAGAGGACTGTTGATACCAACAAGCTACAGGGTCTCACGAACATGATGAACGAAGCATTCGAGTTCACCACTCCGATAACCACAGAGCAGATGCTGAATCACTTTGTGAAGCCTGAAGATGGCTGGTCTCCCTTCGATAGCAAGCAGGCAACGATGCCCTGGCCAAGGCTGGACATGATTGTAAAGGGTCTCATCTCAAGGCTTAATACCGACGGGAGTCCGCTGTTCTCAGCAAGTGTCTACGAGAATGGCAATCAGAAAAGGTTCTCGATACCTTTCACTACAGCAAAGGGCTTGCAGCTCCTTGAGACTTCTCCTGTGTTCAGGCAGAAGTATACAAACAAGCAAACAGGAAAGTATGATGTTGAGCTGTTCAAGAATGACATCAGACAAAACTTTGAGCTGTTCAAGGACAACATTAACCACAATGTCCAGGACAGAAAGCAAAATGAAACTCTGATAAAGATGGTCGATTTCTACGACAGCGAGCTCAACATAGGACTTGGTAACATGCTTATCGGTCTCACAGACCCAGTGAGCATGTTCGCCCAGGAAGATACATTCCATGCTACCCTGGCCCCTCAGTTCCCATTCATGGACATCAAGCAGCTCCAGGATTTGAACGAGGAAGCTCATCAGCGCATGCTGAGGCACAACAAAGCTGTCATGGACAAGGATAGAATCTGGCTTGAGAGCAGTGTCAAAAGAACTGGCAAGTCTTCCATGGCGAAGCAGGGCAAGCATACAATGGCGAACAAAGCTTTCCAGACCTTGGGAGACATGACACAGATAGCTGGTCTTGCTCAGGGTCTTCAACTGCCGATAAGTAACCTTGTGTCCAGAAGGCTTGGTACCTTCGGTCTCGATGTTATGCATCAACTATCAAGTAAGACAGGCATTGGACCGAAGCAGTATGGCAAAGATCTCAACCCACAGATAGCGAGAGATATCTCCAGGACGGCAATCATCCAGAAGATTATCTGGCTGAAGAAGCAGAGCTCATTCCTCGCAGTTGACCTGGCTCAGCTCTTAAACGAGGTAACCACAATCGAAGAGTTGAACGCAAGGATTGATGAAATTGTCAGAGGTATGAGCCCGGCGCAAAAGATACTATACAAAGTGGGCAACTATGCAAACTTCGGTAACATGGGGACAAGCTGGCAGGCAGAGATATTCCTGAAACAGTTTGCCAAGAACCTCAGTATTGACCCTGTGCTTGGTCCGATGTACAACTACCAGATGCCTGATATCAATGGTGAGCCAAATGTAGAAGGCTACACGTTCCTTGAGGCTTCTCTCATGGACGAGAGACAGCTCCCCAAGCTTCTGGCTAAGGCTCTTCTTCCTCAGCAGGGAGACCCGCTTTACCTGCATGGGCAGAGAGCGTTTGAGCTGGCGCTTGAGGGAGACATGGCACACAAGACGGTTGTCACAGATTTCTACAGCTATGTGGCTATGGAGAGTCCAGCAAGACGATTCTTCTCAGCAAGCCTCATCACCAGGTTCCCTCAGTATTCGTTTAACTTACTCGGCAAATGGATACCAGGAACATCGACCGTGCACCATCTCTTCGCCGAATGGGCTACGTCAACTGAGCGTGAAGGTGAGAACAGAATCACCAAGAAGATTCGAGACTTTGCTGAGCTCAGAAACTGGAAAGAGATAAGCACGCAGAACATCCTTATGGAGGCTGTCATGGCCGACATGATGAAGCTCACTCCGCTTGCCATAGCCTGGGTCTTTCTCATGATACCTGGCGCTGTAGAGCCTCCTGAGGACGAGGAGAAGTGGATTAACTACGATGAGTGGACATTCTTCGGCTTCAGAGTCTCCGAGAGCTGGTGGATGAATGACATCCTTGGCCCTGTCCTCCCAATCATTGCTGCGGCAAAGTCTGCTCAGCTTGGCAGGCCGAACATGGAAATATTCACCAGGGGTTTCGCAAACGTAGTATGGAGCAACCCGCTACTTAGAGTCGCAGACTGGGCACAGATACTCTCTGACCCGGAGGAGTTCCTCTATGGTCAGGAAATCAACAGTGGCCAGTGGGATAAGATAAGAGGTGGCGTAGAACCTACTGAGGTACTCACTGCAAAGATGACAGCCTTCGGTATGAACTGGCTTGAAAAGCTGTTCTACCCTGGTGTCCTCACTGATGCCTACAGGAATTGGCTCGCGCTCTCAGGTGAGGAACTTACTTCTGCAAAGATGGTCGAGATGCGAGATGAGCGTGGAGATATTGTCCTCGACGCAGACGGGAATCCAATCTACGAATACACCACATATGCTGATGCCATGATGAGGTATAACACCAGATACAACCTGGTGTACGCCTTCCTCGCAAACGCCATGCATGGATTCGAAGGAACAGGCTATGCCTACCATGAGATGCCAACGCTGTACACCTACGATGAGGTCGAGTTCCAGAACATGCACCACTACTCAGTCTTCGATTACGAAGCTGGAGATTACAAGAGTATCCAGGATGCTGAAGCCACCGGTATGGAAATCATCAGCCTGCTCATGAGCACTGACGATATGGAACAGCTCAGAGCTGATGGCTTTGTCCTGGACGGCTATACCAGAAAATACGTGAGCACACAGATTGCACAGATACGTGCAGAGCTTCAGGCCCAGTACAACTACCAATCACAAACCAATGGTTTTGATTATTACTACTGGGGCGAAGGTGACTACAATGCTGGCGTAAAAGCTGTGAGCGAATATAAAGAAGCCTTCTTCGCCGACATGGATTACTGGAAGAACATCTACTCAAAACTGTGGAGTGACGAGCTCAGGCAACCCATACAGGCGTACAACTACCGTTATACGACCTACAACATGGATGCCAATGGAGAAATCTATGTGACAGGATTTACACCGCAGACATTGCTCCCGTTCATGTTCGCGCCAGATGAGCTGGGCAGGGCAATGAACTGGGAAACTGAAAGTGTCAGATATCCTGAGAGAAGCGCTGGAGACAGAGCGCTGATACCGGTAGGCACTGCACGAGTAGACGTTCCTGGCATAGACGACTGGGGCGAAGAGGTCGCAGCTCTCAACGCAGCTCAGGATGAAGTCTATGGCAGCAACAGAACCGGTCTCCCCAGTTACAGCAACAACAGGTATAGCGGTGGCGGCGGTGGAGGCGGCGGCGGTGGATACCGACCAAGCATCTACAGCAGAGTCCCCTCGACCAGTAACTTCACACCACGGACCATGAACGTGGCCAATACATATAATACGCAGTTCGACTATCTGAGACCTGAATATGAAGTTAAGGGGAGCCGCGAGGCATCTAAGAGACAGGATATCTAATGGCTAAGAAATGGAACATCAAGGCTGAGTCGCTAAAGGACGAAGAGCTCGGCAGAAAGATGGATGACTTCTGGAAAAGGGGATACTCTGTGCACCAGCACAGAACCCATTCCTTTGAGCTCCTGTCGAAGTTCAGCCACAACCAAAGCTTGCATACAGTCACGGGTAGGCAGACTTTCTCAGAAGGCAGCACCCAAGCCATCAAGAGAAAGATACGAGCCCAGACGCTTCAGCGTGTCCCCGATGGAGATATCATCACGCAGTTCGACAAGAACAGCATCGAGCAAGCTCAGATAGAAGCCATCTTCGAGGAGAAGATCCTTGTCTCAGAATTTGATAATAAGAACATGTACAAGAACCTATGGCGTACATGGAACCTGAGTTATGACTTTGGATTTGGTGCAGTGCTCTCAGGCTTTGAGCGTGATGTAGACGGTGACAGCAGGACAAGTTACCGTCTCATAGGCTTCAACGATATCATCCCAAATCCCGATTGTGACTATATCGAAGAGGCTGAGTGGTACATCATCAGGCGTTACATTCCGAGAAGTGAACTTGAAAACCTTATTGACGATGAAGGCAACTGCATAGACCCAACCTATAACGAGGACATGGTTAAGTACCTGGTCGAAAATCAGATAAAGACTGGTATCGACTGGCGCAGCAGCAAGCAGGCCGACAAAGGTAAGGGCGTTACACCTATTGAAAGCGTAGAGGTGAGGACGCTGTACAACAGAGGCGATGATGAGTTCGTAACCTATGTACCACAGGTCAGAGGTTGGCTAAGGAAGACCAAGAACTATGACCCCAGGAAAGATGTACCTATTCACTTTATGGTCTTAGAGCCTGACTACGAGTATCCCTATGGGTGTCCCATAGTTCTCTGGACATTGGGTTACCAGCAGGCAGCAGACGTGAGCCTGTTCTCCTACATCGAGACAATCCTCCTGGCTCTCAACCCCCCAATCAGAGCTTACGGCAACCTTAAGCCTGGCAAGATACAGATGAAGCCAAGGGCCTGGTGGGCAATGGGTACTAACCCAAACAACACTGTTGAGCTAATGGACGTTGAGACTACTACTGTCACACAGTATCCACAGATAAGCCAGGCGTTCTCAGCAAGGATGGTCAACAACGTCAACGCAGCTGATGGCATGATAGCCTCAGATGCTGAGATACCTACCTACTCTGGAACACCACAAGGTGTCCAGGCACAGCGTGAGGATAAGTCCACAAGCATCAACCAGTTCCAAAAGAACGTGGAAACATTCTTCGCAGCCTGGGCAAACCATGCACTAAGAAGCTACCTCAATGCCCACACCGGTATCCACGAGATGACCGTGAGCGAGAATACCAGAAGAAAAATATGGGACGTTGAGACTGAGATAGCCAAGGCCGCAGAGCAAGCAGGAGAAATGCCACCTGCTTCAATCATCAAAGGCAACAAGATTGAAGTTGACTTCAGCAAACTGTCAACTGACATTCTGTTCTTCAAAGTCAGGACCGGCTCTCTCATAGAAGACATGAAAGAAGTGGAGCGGAATTCAATCCAGGAAATGCTCATCGCCATCTCCCAAATGATGGGCAATGTGTCAGATGACAACAGACCAGCATTCGAAACATCAATTATGCAGATGATGCAACGTCTCGTTGAGCTTAGCAACATTGACCTACCACTCCAGATAGCTGGTAACTTCTCCGATAGCCTTGAGAAGCAAGCGCTCATGGCTACCATGGAGGAAGTTATGATGCAAGGCCAACAGCTTCAGCAACTACTCCAGGGTCAGCCACAGCTTCCTGGAGGCCAGATGCAACAAGATATGGGTCAACCTCCCACAATGGGTATGCAAGCGTCTCCTGGAGGCTCTCAGCAACCCACACAAGGGTTTACCCCTCAGCCTCAAGCAGAGGTTTCTGCCGAGTTTCCCGAGCAGGGGGCTGAGGGTTTACCAGTTACAGTACCTCTACAGTAGAAAAAAGTATTGACAAATCGTAGAGGCGAAGTTTTATAGTGTGCACAGAAACTCGGTGCACGTAAAAGTAAGTGTCATATTGAACAAAGGAGAATTATCATGGCACAACCTATTGCACCAGAGATTTGGCAGGAAGGTATCGACGATAACACCCTTCTCCCCAATCGCTACACCCTCGACATTTTCACAGGTTCAGGAGTCAAAATCGCCAACAATGGCGAAGCTTGCCGTGTCTGGGATATCCAGGTAACGGATGCAATCTTTGACTATGATGACCGTCGCTTGAATGGTCTTGCTGGTCCGGGCTACAATCCTCAGGGCCAGGACGGCTGGGGAGCAAGTTCCTACGGCGTGTTCCAAGATGTCAGGTTCGACAGTCGTCTCTACACCATGGGCCGTCACCGTTCAATCGCTATGCGTGTCTTTGAAGAGAACCAGTATTCAGGAGATATCGGCGAGTGGGGTACCGCAACCACGTCCAACGTGGTCACCAATGGCCAGAGCCTCATGAAGACAGCTGCTCTTCTGAACAAGGCAAAAGACCGTTGGAGCGACATGGTACTTGGTCCTGACATTGATAAGTACAATCTGTCTGCTATTCTCCAGGGCCATATCTCAGGCCGCTGGGTTGATGACTATCCGGATAGAGTGTTCACCGGTGAAGGCCGCTGGGTTGCACAGCCCGGTATGGTACAAGGACAGGCTATTCCGCCTCGTTTCGCGGCTGTTCACTGTATCGAGTGGGATGATAGCAACATTCCTCTGTTGCTTCAGAACATCAAGGTTACCTGGAACAACCTGTTCATTCCGCAAGAGAACCGTGTGTTCCTCATCGACCCGTACTATGAGTATCGTCTTATGGCTGCTCTGTGGGGCAAGGGGATTCCTAACAACCCGAATGCCTACACGGATATGCAGAATGGTTCCTTCGTCCGCCTGATGGGCTGGGACTTCCGCTTTGATATTCCGACCCAGTACTGGCCGCGCCTTTATGTGGATGCCAACCTTAATGTTGTTCACTCTGCTGATGGTCTTGCTCCCTTTGATGCAATCATCAACAGCATCGACGGTGGAACGAATCCTGACCTTATCCTCCAGAACCAGCTTGCTGCAACTGACCGTATGATGAGGACCAACTTCATTCGCACTGTCTGGGACAAGGACAATGGTTTCACGAAGGTAGTCACCAACTATCCGCTTGGACAGCCTGGTGCTGAACCTTACCTGGGTGTTGGACAGACGGTAGCTTACGACAACTACGGTAAGCCTACTACCTACCCGTTCAGTGGTCCTGGTTCCGGTTACGGTCTCGACCCCGATGTTGATCCTCCCGCAGGTCCGACTGGCCCTATCGCTCCGATTGTGCGTCGTCAAGTTATTGGCGCGGCAATCTACAGGCCTGCTGGCCAGCTGAGCCAGGAGTACAGTGCTATGGTTACCGCTGAGGGTATCACTCGTGGTAAGTTCACTGAGATGTGCATGGATGTCAAGTATGACGCATGGGCAATCGAAGGACTTTCCCACGGTATCCTCCCGATTATCGACTCCAAGGCCAACATTGGAATCAATGCGATTCCTGTACAGGTCCTTGAGGAGAATGAGGACGAAGCTGCTGTTACCAGTATTGCTGTTACCCCGACTACTATCAGTCTCGCAGTCTATGGACAGGCTGCCCCTCAGGTAGAGATTCTTGGAACCGGTGCATATGATACCGGCTACACCGCAGTGAGTGGTACTCCCGCCGTCGCAACCATTGACGGTGCCGGTGTTATCCACGGTGTCTCTGCTGGAACTGCAACCATCACCTATACCTCAATAGGTGACCCGAGTAAGACCGCAACGGTAACGGTTACCGTCGCCTGAGCTTAAAGTTAAACCTGGTAAAAGGGGCCGTCGGTTGCCAGCTGGCCCGGCGGCCCCGAGATGTTAGGACAAATCATGGCACAGGCTCCCAAAACTCTAGCACCACAAGAAGCATCAAATATCCAACAGGCTGCACAGCCTGATAATCCCGCTGCTCTCTATCAGTCTGCCGTCCAACTCGCAGAAGCTAACATGGGCGCAGGCGATGACGACAGCGATTTCAGAAAAGAAATTGACCGTATCTTTACCCAAGAACTTGGTGGACAACAGGCAGACTTGGCTGGGCTCAGAGGAGAGAATCCTCTTATGCAGCTTGGTCATGCTGTAACTGATGGGTTCGACTTTGTAACTGAAGGACTTGTTCACCGCTGATGACGCTGCCGGTCTCTTTGACCTGGCAACTACCATCGGCCTTTCGTTTATACCTGGAGTTGGAATACCTCTGGCAGCAGGGAAGACTCTTGCTGCCAATACCGATAACATCGCAGAAGCCTTTGGCGGAAGAGACGTGCTCACCAGAGAGCAGCTCTCCGACGAAGAACGACTTTTCTCTGGTCTGGCAGCCGGGGCAGACACAGCACTAAGTGCATTGCCTGGTGTAGGTAGAGCAGCAACAGCGGGGATGAGAACAGGTGGCAGAAATGCCGCAAAGGAAATCGCAGAGAACGCTGGACAAAAAGTGCCTCAGATTAAAAACCTGGATGGTACGCTGAGCGCTGGCACAAGAGTGCGCAATGCTGCTGACCGTTCAGCAAATATGCAAGGTCCTCAAATCAACAGGCCAAAAGAATTCTTGGATGGACTGCGGGCTAACACACCAAGGAACCCAAGACAGCATCTTAACTTCCAGGCAGCCGCAGGTGACACCCTTGCTCAGCGTGGAGGCAAGGTACTAGCCAGAGCAGCTGAGCGGGGAGCACAGACTTTAGCTCCCGCTGCCGGTGGCGCAGGGAGTTCATACCTCCACGCGAGAGGTGAAGGCCTGAGCGACGCAGAAGCTGCAAAGGTTATCCTCGGCACAGACGATGGCCACATGTCCATTGGCGATGTTCTTGGCCTTGGCATACTGCCCGGTGGCAGAGGCTTCGCCAGACGACATGCCCCTTGGTCAAGGGCCGCTATCCCGGCTGCTGTAGGCCAGGACAAAGAAGAGGACTCTCAGGCCTACAAAAACCAGCAAGGCCAAGGCATGACAAGTCAGCAAGTACTTGATACACTTATGGGACTTCAGAGAGGAGAATGACATGGCTGTAGCATCCGCAATCAAGATGGGTTCTCAGCTCGCCTCTCGTGCGCCTGAGGAGCCGGCAACAGGCTCTGCGCCTACCCAGAGTACACCAAGTATACTTAGTCAGCCTCTACAAGCCCATCAGAGGCCACAGCCGGAATTTATTCCTACGCCTCAGAGGCAACAGGAAGAAGTAAACTGGGGAACATGGGACAGGCCTAGCGCAAGCTACGATAGAGCTAGTAAGCCAAACCCGCTTACTGAGCAAAGCAACTCCATGGCTGACACATTTAATACAGCCGCAGCCGGACAAGAACAGCAAGCAGAGCAAACAGCTCAGCAAAGAGGCAGTGGCCTTGATACAGATTATCTGACAGCCACAGAGAACTGGTTGAGAGGTGCAGCTGGTGGCAGAGACTGGACAGACTTCAGGGTCAACGGTACAGCTGATGAATGGTATAACTATATCATGGCGTTGCCTGAGTTTTATAACCAGGACTTCCTTGGATTCGACCCCACAAGTAGAGAAGCTTTTGACAGTTGGTTCAACAAGAATGAAGAAGAGCTTTGGCTTGAACAACTGTTTGAACAAGACCCCGCACTCATCGCAAGATTACTCGGAAATGATGCTGGCGGGTGGAGCAAACAAATGTGGGAGCTCACCAGCGACAAGGACAACGATGGCACACCGGATTTCATGATGCCTGAGAATGGTTACGGAATTATGCAGGGCCCCGATGGAGCTGAGTACTATAACCAGGGTGATGCCTGGAACGCTCTCAACGAAGAACTCCTGGCTACCATGAGCCTTGGTGCTGACATGGGCAATCTTACTCCTGGTCTCATGGCTCTCACTGGCATGGGGTACGAATGGGATGAGAACAACCCAGGACAGTACACCAGCAACGACAGCAGGTATGACGTGAGAACAGTACCGGTCGATGAGACTGGCAGGATTATAGACCCGGAGAACGTATACACAAACTACAAAAACGACCCAAGAATACTGGAAATGTTTGGAGATAGACTCTACGGCAATAGATGGCGTGGAGACTACAGAGTAGACCCAGCACAGATGGACCTGTCTTCATTTAATCCCATAGCAGCGATACAGCCTGCTTATGGAGATACAGGCAACAGAAGAGATTATGCAAACTCAATCTATGAGCAAGGTGTCTTTGACCAGCTCATGGCTCAGAATGCTCAGAGATATGGACGTGAATATGGATGGGCAGAGAGGAATGAGAAATGAGCTACAGGATAGAAACACGTAAACCTGAACCTCCTCACAGGGACCTTGAGCACGGCGCATCTACTTCATTTGCCATCCCCTGTTACTACAAGGAAATTAGAAAACCTATTCCTGTGAGACACCACAGTAGGTTATGGCACGACCACACGGGCATGCCATCTCCCAACCACCCAGACCACATTTGCCAATGGTGGAACTTCGCAAGCTGTGACTGTGTGCATGGTGCGCACAAGGGCTTGCTTGGCCATCACGAAAGAACAGCAGGTAAGTTTGGATATGATGGCTGTGGTCAGCATCTTCATTGTAGAGACTTTATCGACATGAGCAAGCTCTTCCCTATCCACCTTATCCGAGAAGGCTACACAGAAGTCTTGTGCGGCATCTATCCCGAAATAGCAGGCATCGGTATCACTGGATACATAGATGAAATAGACGACTGGATAATCAGGGTTCACATAAGCGCTATCTGTGAATCGGCTATATCAAAGATGGAGCAAACAAACTTTTCTATTTTCGTAACTAATGGGGAAAATTCTGACCCTGTTATGACAGGCAAAATTATTGTTGCGCCAGCCCCGATTCCTCTCTAGAACAGGAGTTTAGCAATGACATACAGTAACCCAAATCTATGGCATCACCAGGCTCCTAACTGCCACGACCAGCTTCCTCTTATCTCTCATGTGGGTAGAGGTATCGAAGGCGACAGCTACAGGGTGGATTTAATAGAACCTGATAGCACTCATGAGACCTACCTCAAGGGTGTCTTTGTCGATGCCCAGACTCTCGAAGAAAGAGAGGACTGGCGCAGCCTTAACATTAACGGCGGTGAGTTATTCTACTCTTACAATATAAGACCATGGACAGTTCCGCAAACCTTCACCATGACTTTTGCCTACAGAAGACCAGGACGACCAGAGTGGGGATGGACTACACCGCCGATTCCTTTCATCTGGGACATTGATGGAGATGGTAAGCCAGACGTTGACCAGAGCGTAGGCGCTGGAGTAGCCACACTCTACCTCAAGACAAGCTCTTCAGACTGGACAGAGAAGCTTATCTATCCTCCGTTCATCACACCAGATGATGTGAACACACCGGCGCAAGGTCAGCCATGGACAGTTAACCTTGACTTCGGTGTCGATGGAGACATACCAATACCTGACCTGGACCAGATAGCTATCATCCTTGGCATAACTGTAGAACAGATTAAACAGATTATCGCTGGAGACATCAGCGTTATAGATGGCTCAGACAACATTAAGGATTATGTTGATGATCGAGACAGCGCTATCCAAATTCAGATAGATGATATCAACAGTGAAATTACTGAAATTAAAAATGATATCAGCACCATCAATAATAATATCCAGAATCTTGGTCGAGAATTGTCAGAGCTGAACACTCTTGTAGGTATGCTGCAAAATGGCGTTGATAATATCCTGAGCAAAATTGTTGGAGATAATACTATGGATAGCGACGGCTACATTAACTGGGAAGTTGCTGGCAAGATTCCTATAGGCAACATCACCATTATGTCTAACGACACAGCAACCCTTACTGGCGGATATATACAGGCTAGCGATGACAACGTTAGCACGAATGATTTGTGGTTCAAATAATGGGTAGGTACACAGCATACATTGGGAACGGAGTCTTTGGTGACACAACGGCTCAGTCTAGCTTTGGCTTGCCAGGTCAGAACTTGCCGCCTGTCTACTGTAGATGCGACATCACTGTCCAGATAAATGTAGATGATTCTGGTACAGTGACCGTTGGCGTGTTTTCTGGAACGGCAACGCAAAGCAATGTAGTCGGAGACGATTTCCCTTGTGAGCTCTACGCTGACTACAATTCGTTTATTGCACAGCCTCATTGGAACAACCATATCATAGCAAGTGGCCCAGGTTACAATAACTCTGGTACATTTCTTTGGTCTTTGTCTGACAATGGTTACCCTGTTAACATGGGCAATGTTGCGAACTTACAAAGATGGCCAGGTTCAGACATAGACGGAACTATCTATGTTGCTGGCATAGCAACATACGCAGTTACCGACCCAGTCTATCCACAAGCAGTAGCTCTCAGGGTTCCTGGTATTATGGTTGAGCTTGATTACTTCCCAGGCGCTAGGTCAATCACAGACTGGCAGTCACACAACAGAATCGGTGGACATGCTCAACGGATGAAAAGCGCATGGACTAATATCAAAAACAATCCAGCTAATCCAGCAAGCCAGCCTGAAAACCAAGGTATGAGATTCGTAAGCACTAATTGGAAAGCAATCGACAAGATGGGGAACGGAGCACAATAATGCATGACCACAATAGATATGGACACGAGCACAGGCCAATGCTTGAACCTGATTATATTGCTAACAACCACCACGACCAGTTACCTGTTGTATCAACAATAGGTGCTGGCCCAAGGGGTGATGATGTTCTTGCCGAGATTATTGAGTCTGATGCTGACACCTTTAAGTTCAGGCTGTTCTCCGAGAGAACCCATGAGACTCACTTTATCTCGCCCAACCTGAGTGCAGGCCAGATTACTGTTAGCCAGTCTCCGGGAGTCAAGGATTACTTCACAATCTCAGTCTCTCGTGACGGCCAAGTAGTCAATAACATTGTGCAGCTGCCAGAGGGTGTAGCAGGCGCTAAGGCATTTATCCTTACCGAGACCATAGCAAGGCAGACAACGAACGTCTACGTGGCTCCTGTTGGCTCTCTGGCCTATGACTGGCACACTAGTAATCCTAGTAAACCCATACCAGTTAATGGCGATACTATCATTTTCTTCTGCACAGATGAGAGCGGAACCTATGTAAGCTATGGTCATGTAGTAACTATGCAAACCACTACTGATGTCCTGTTCACCTGTGCAACCTATGCCCTTCTGCCTCCTGGCCCAAAGGGTGATGACGGTGAAAAGGGAACCTTTGCTATGCCACATGCTGTAGGTGTTGGCCCTGACGAAGAGCCTCGTGTACAAGACGTGAGCACGGACCCCAGTGTTGCTGAGCTTTGGTTCTATATACCCAGGGGCAAAGACGGGACCAGCATGGTTGTCGCTGAAGGACACCACAAGCTCCCCGGTAGCACTAAGCCTTTGCCTGACTTGCCTCCTATTGACCAGGCTCCAGATGGCTATGCTTACGTAGTTGACCCTGACGACACCCCCGAGGGCCAGGTTGACTTGTACTACAAGGCACCTGGTGTAACAACATGGACTATCTTTCCCAAGTGGGGTGGTGTCCCTGGCAAGAATGCTGAGGTTAAGATTGGCAGCATAACTGAAGGGCCAGTTGGTACACCGTATAACATTGTTAGCCGGGTTGACGAAACAACCAATGTAACCTATCTTGATTTTACTGTCCCTGTACCTGGCATTGCTGATTATCAAACCCCTGGTGTTGTCATGCCTGACGGGATAACTGTTGGCGTAGATCCTTATGGTTTGCTCTATGCAGTTAATCCCGAATCTGATACTGCAATCGAGATAAGTGTTGTCCGTGAAATATGTGTGTGGTAATAAGGAGAAAATAACATGGCCTCGTATTTAGATGAAAACGGATTGAGAGAACTTTGGGACTCAGTTGTCGCCTGCGTTGATGACAAGGTATCAGGTGGTGGCGGTGGAGACTGGCCAATCTACACCACGACAGGATATGCTTATTTCTACTATCTTAATATCCCTGAGTTTACTGGAAGCCTTGAAGATTTGTATGGGAAAAGATTTAGCTTCAAAGTGCACGCCACAAATTCAGGCAATGCCCAGATTAACATCAATGGCCTTGGGCAAATGAGTATCACTTTTGGTGGACTGCCTACCACTTCCGCTGAAGGTTCTTATATAACAGCAGGGAGACTTGTCGCTAACTCTATTGTCACCGCAGAAATAAAACCAGTTAGCCTTTCCGGAACTGTCTTTCCGCAATGTTATATCGCTGACGTTGCTCCTCCTTATACAAACAGAACTCCTATGATCGCGCCAACGGGTGACTTAAGCACCAGCACCTCTACTCTCACCCGTTCAATGCCTGCTCCGTCTGAGCTGTCTGTTGTATCAATGGCTAACTCTAGCGCTGATCCTGCTTGGCTCACGATGCCTAACCTGGCAACACAGCTATCCTCACATCTACCAGCACCGTCAGCCGGTGGCCGAGTATTCTTTGGAGTTCATGATGATGCGTGGGGAGAAGACGCATACGTCCATACACGATATGAGGAACTGCGAACTACCGATGACCTAAAAACAGGTGACATGTTGGTTGTTTATTCAGTTAATGGTCTTGGTGCTCCCGGCGGGATGATGTCTATCCACTGGCAGAATCATATTGAGAACTCGTCTTGGAACTGGCATGCTCCAACAGTTTTCGCTCACAACGTGAATGTTCAGCCTGTCCGTGACCCCGCCCAAACCTATGCTGAAGTGTATGTGTTCCATGCAACAATAGCGCCAATAGGAAGCACAGGCTCTTCGCTTCATGAAATGTCCTTTAGTAAAAATGAAGAGGCATCTGGTGGTGGGGGGGGCTATCCTTATCCTGTTTATACAACAGAAGGGACTGGTAGCGCATACACTCTATCTATACCAGAAATAAGCGCTACGTCTCTAGAGGATTTAGTTGGAACTCAAATCACCTTTATTCCTCATGTAAAATCTGGGAATGTAAACTCGCCAACTCTTAATGTCAATGGATTAGGAGGAGTCTGGTTAACCCATGGAATATCAAACACAGCTATACGGAGACACATAGAACGAGGAGAACTTAAAGCAAATTATAGTGTTACCGTATTGCTTGTGAGGAATGGGGCAACAACATTGATTACGTCTTATGATTGGGTTGTTATGTCTGGTCCCGGGCTTCTTCCTGTTTTTTCTGGAGGGACAGGAAGAGAAACTAGCTATACAGCACGGCAGCCTGTATATGCTAATCTTGTTGGGACAGGTCTGGAATCTATGTCCGCCCCAACAGAAAGAAGTGTGGTGAGCGTAGCCGGGACAACTGGTTTCCCAGCTTGGCTCACTATGTCTAACTTGAGTTCTTGGCTTCTTCCATACTTATCTGAGCAATTCGTTACACCTGATGACCTAGAAGGCATTAGTGAACAAATCGGAGAAAACGCAGGAAACATTTTATACCTACTCCGAGAAGTAGAAAGTCTTACCTCAAGAGTCGCAGCACTCGAAGGTAATTAGGCAAAAGCAGAAAGGAATTGACCATGGTAAACGAAGCAGGACAACAGCTAGTCGTAATTCCTAATCCGATTAGCAAGACAGACAAGGGAACTATCATCCGCACCATCGTATTGATAGTAGCCTCCTTCAACCAGGCAGCAGCCATCTTCGGCTGGACACCGCTTCCTTTTGGAGAGGACAGCGTAACCGCCATCATCAACGGTGGATACGAAGTTGTCACAGTTCTCCTTACGGTGATAGCTGGTGTTATCAACTGGTGGAAGAACAACCCCTTTACTCCCGAAGCTAAGCAGGCTAACGAAATCATGAAGCAACTCAAGGCTGAAGCCAAGCAGGCAAGCCTGATTGTTTCTCAACTAAAAAAGGAGGCAAACAAATGAGAATTGGAATCGGCGCAGGACACGGTGGCAACGACCCGGGGGCAGTAGCTTTCGGCAATGTTGAGCGTGACTTGAACAGAATCGTTACACCGGTGATGCAGAACTTGCTCAGAGAAGCTGGGCATGAAGTCATCAACCTGACAGTAGACAAAGGCTACCCATACAACATCAATGAGCCTGTTAGCATCGCCAACTCCCATGGCTGTGACCTGGCTATCCAGGTTCACTTCAATGCAGCCGGTGGCACTGGCCCCGAGGTACTGCACTGGAACGGTGACAACTGGGGCAGAGACCTGGCTTCTCAGATGGCAGCTGGATTCGCTAGCTCTGTTGGCCTGTACAATCGTGGCCCTAAAGCAAGAGGTAGCGAGCTTGGCTTCCTCGCTGGCACCGGCATGACAGCCCTCATCATTGAGTGTGGCTTTGTGGATGCACCCAATAATCAGGATGTCCCTGCCATCATCAATAACCTGGAGACCTTCTGCCGGGCAGGCCTGGCTGTGCTAGGTGTAGGCCCAGCTGTTGCTCCACCGCCTCCCCCTGAGCCTCCTGTTACTCCACCGGCTGAACCTGAGGAACTGTACAGAGTCCGTGCAGAGTGGGGCGATGCTAAGAGTCAGCTTGGTGCCTTCAAGATTCTTGAGAATGCCAAAGCTCTCTGTGACCAGCACGCCTACATGACCTACCCTTACGAGGTTTACAACTCCAAGGGTGAACAGGTATATCCGTAGGAATACGATTAGGGGGACAGTAATGGACCAGGCAACAATGACAATCATGGTAGCAATAATATCCCTGTGCATCGCTGGTGCTGGGGTAGCGGTGAGCTACTATCAGGCTAATCATAGGAAGAGCCAGGATGACCAGCAAGCTGCCACTCTTGTTGCTACTGAGTTGACAAAGCTGTCTGGGAACATCAAGGCTTTAGAAGCAACTATGCTTGAGATGAAGTTCTCGATGAACGAGGACCGGGGGAAAATAGACAAGCATACCGAGAAGATTATTATACTGGAACGCGACATGAAAACGTGCTTTAATAAACTTGACGAATCAAGTAAACGTATGGATAGAATCGAGACCAGGCAAGGAATGTGATGACATGGCTAACGAGTACCAAACCAATGTAGGCTCAGGCCAGACCAGCAACCCTGACCCTTTTGCTACCGGCGGTTACGGTGGCGGTGGTGGGGGCTCAGCTCCTACGCCACAGCAGAGACAGGCTGCCGGTAATCTTGGCGCTATAACAGGATACAACCAGGGCACTGTACTTGGTGACGCTCGTAACCAGGATGATATCTTTGATATCGCCGACCAGCAGAACAAAAACCTTGCTAGCATGCAAACTGCCCAAGCCCGCCGAGGAGCTGGGAATGACTGGTATACACAACAACAACGCATCCAATCAGTTAATTCCCAGCTCCGTGACGTAATGGGTAACGCAGCAAATGGCTCCAGTCTGTATGACCTCTGGGACTTGATTGCCAGGAAAGACGACATGGACGATGTCGCTGTCCTCAATCAGCTCAGGGAGAACAGAAACCAAATTGACAATAACCTCTTTGAGGCTATGGCTGCCACGAACATTAACAGGAACCAGAACGCAGCTGAGACAGAGCGAGCCCTCAGAGAGTTGGGTGGCGACTATGCAGCCCAGATGAATAACATCCATCCTGACATTGACACTGGCATCTACAATCAGGACGGCCACACACTTAACCTTCCTGACTGGCTGAGACAGACTTACTATCAGGACAACAGAAGCGCTCCTCTTACTGCCTCAGAGGCAGCTCTCATTAGACCCAACCGTGCTGCTCAAACAGCCTGGGATGAAGGTCTGCTCACAGGTCAGGCTAATATGTCTCAAGCGGCCAACAGTGACTACGCCAATAGAATGCGTCAGGGATACCAAAGGAGAACCCAATGAACGATTACAACATCAGACGGCAACCTGACCCTCAGTCTATGGACGACGGTGGCTGCATGAAGAAAGAGAAGGAACTTAACATTAACGTCATTCTCAACATGGGCAAGGGTGGTCATATGGGCCACGGAGAGGACGACAGAGGCCCGATGAAGAGTATCCTGGACATGGACAAGGGAGAAGACGGCGAAGAGGCTCACGGAGGCTGTGAGATAGACTGGAACGTTGTCGGCCCCCAGCTTCTCCAAGTTATCAGTATGATGGATAGCCACACTGATGCAGCCTTAGACGGCAAGATGCCAGATGGTGCTGCCATCCAGGCTCTCGATAACGAAACCAGTAGAGTACTCTGGGGCAAGCAGGAAGAAGCTAACCCTTTGAGCAGCTATCAGAACGCTAACTACAGTGACAGTGTAGCCGCTGGACTTATTATGGAGAATCCGGCTGTGCTTGATAACAAGGCAGCTTATGGTCCTATGGATCCTGATGTCGATAGTGATGTTGACTTCTGGAACTCAGATGTTATGAAGACTTTGTTCAAAGATGAAGGCTTCTCCGACAAGGAGATTAAGCAGCATCCGCCTCAAGGTAAAGTTGACCCTGATGACGATGGGAACAAGGATAAGCCTGAGGAAGAGAAAAAGGAGAAGGATAAAGATGCCAAGAACAGGTGGTGACTATAGTCCTATGATGGGTGTAATGCCGGTAAGAATATCTGGCAGCACCTTTGCTAACCTTAAGGAACCGGTAGCAACGACCAGCCAATTACCTAGCGATGCATCAGCTGGTGACCTGAGGTATGTTAGAGGCTCAGCAGCTTTCTACCTTTACACAAAGGATGATGGCTGGACACCAATGGGTGGCGGGTCTCCTGTTCCTCTTGACGGCGCTATCAAAATCAAAGCTCCTGTCCCAACTCAAGCTGACCTACCGTTGCCAGCAGCTGAGGGTGACATGAGAGAAGCTTTGGATACAGGCATCTTCTATGTCTACTACACAGAAGTTGCAAATGGTGCAGATGAGTGGATACCCACCGGTGGTCTTACTGACCTGAGCGCATACTACAAGCAATCTGAAGTAGATGCTCTCCTTAGTTCCTATGCTGCGCTATCACTTTTGCAAGATGTTCAACAGAGTGTTGCAGCGCTTACCGGTAGGGTCAGCAACAACGAGCTTTCAATAATGAGTCTGCAAAGAGACCCTGTCCCAACCAGCCCTGACGTGTTCACCTACGGTACAAGTAGCTATCCTTTCTCCATGACATATGAACCTACGGTGGTAGAAGAAGTCTTGGTGCTCAATGGTGAGGATGAGTTCCACTATTTGCAGAACGAAGACTACAGCATATCTGGCACAAGCCTAACTATTAACAACCCAACTTTGACCAATGGCATGAAGGTCAAGATTGTTTATGCGAGGTAATTATGGCTATCCAATTCCCACTTCAAAAAAAGCTTGATGACACCCTTAGTATCTATGCTACCCAGGAGTCTTTGTATGACCTGAGCGACCAGATGATTGCATTCTCTGACGCTGGGCATATCTATGCAGACGACGGAGACAAAGCAACACTGGCAGCTGCTAACACTTACACCGATGAAGCAATAGCAGAAGGTGGCGGTGGCATAGGGTCAGGCTTCACACCTCCTGATTACACAAACATTGTTCGCAGTAATGTCCTTGACGCTAACAACACCTGGACTGCCGACCAGGACGGGTACCTTCTTGCAGCCTGCTATGCACAGAGTGGCGATGGAGGCGGCTCGCAGTTCAAGGCTTCAATAAACTACTACACTGAGTTTTTCTTTCAAGCAGCAGTAAACAGATACAATGCGTCTGCTCTTATAGAAGTGGCAAAGGGTGACACTGTCATCATAGAATGCACTTATGGCGATGCGGCTAGTGCGTCCATTAGCGCCAGCTATATACCTCCCAGAGTGAAGCCTGCCCCTACTGCTACTGAAATGGCGTATGTACCTAATTATGGGGCACAAAGAGAAATTGATTTTAGTGGTTGGCCTGGCGGCTCTGGAACTGGCGTAATAGAAGGCGATATCTTTGTTGTACAAGAAACTGGATGGTACCTGTTCTATTATGCTCCACTGGTTTCGGTATCCCAACCTTGGTCAATAAGCACCAACTTAGTAGTCGATGGCAAGATAGTTGACGTCAACTGGGTTCTGACCCCAGCACAGACCAATGCAGCATTCGCTATGCCGATGAAGCTTACCTGGATGGAAAAGGGTTCAATAGCTAACATTATGGTCACTTGCGGTGGACCAGGATTCTCTATCCAACAGTCTGTTAACTGTCTTGTTCTCTTCTGCCCACCTCAAGAAATCGTGCCGCCTCTTGTTGACATGAACAACTATCCAACAAACATACAACTTTCAGACGCACTGAATACCTATGCCGCTTCCCTTGATGACCTCTATGCTACCAAGCAAGAACTCCAGGACCATATCACCAACGACAAGGGTTACTGGCAGACCTTGCTCCAAGTACAGAATATCTCTGTTGCTAACCAGGCTTTGCTTACTCAGCAACAGACAACCATTAACAGCTTGCTCGCAAGAGTGTCTGAGCTTGAGAACAACCCTGTTGAGCCTACGCCCACTTATGACATGTCTAACCCGACAATCCTCAAGACACCCCCACTCATTGGCCTGCTCGGCTTGGAGATAGGCGGCACCAATGAGATAGGCACCGGTTGGACTTCACCTTCCAATGGCCTTGTCATAGTTGACGGAGCTAGCACCATAGGTCTTCTGACTCCCAACTGGATAGCGGTCAATGGTACACACGTAGACCCGAGTAACTCTGCATCCGCTGTCCTTACCCTCATAGGTGGCGGTGGCTCAGGGCAGTTCACTGTTGCTGCTGATGATATAATCACAGAGTCCGGCATGGGCAATGTAACGTTCTACCCAGAGATTGGATAAGACCATGAGTGAAGGTGTCTCAGTATATGACTTTGTACAACAGGTCTACTATGCACAAGAGAAGGTTGTGCTCGACTTTCTTCCCTATGATGACAAGTACAAAGAGATCCTGCTGGAAGGCAACTTAGTAGCCAAAGATTTCCAGAAGGATGAAGACTGGTCCTTCTTCAGAGAGCGCCTTATCCTTGGTGATACCGATGACCGTGGCGATGGATGGATCCCTGAGTACCGGCTACCTGAATGGGTGTACAAGCCATCTACCCTACATGATGACAGTGTCCGCCTGTACAAGCGAGCAAGGCACAAGTGTAAAGGTCCAAGGAGCTGCCACGGCTGTAACAGTGGAAACTGCATAGAAGAGTATGACTTTGTTGTAGCACCCTGGTCCAGCAAAGGTGTCCAGCGCCACCACAGGAATATGGTTGGCCAGTGGCCGTACAACGGTGTACCTGACCACACGCTCAAAGCTATCAACCTTGGCCTCGACGTAACATTCAACAGATTACTCCTTCCCTATGAGTGCAATAGGATAGCTGTGACCGACGTACAGAGGCGTATAGAGCTGTTTGAGCTCTGCCCCTACACCAGTAAGGCCAAGTGTGAAGAAGAGGTCTCAGACTGTCGCAGCTGTAAATATGCCACTCGCATAATGTACACTGACATTCCTGACCCCAATTACTTTATTATAAAGACCGCAGCAAAGCACGGAGAAGGAAGTCCTCCGGCTCAAGGCAGAATAGTAGGACTCAATGATGATGCTCAGAAGATACTGAGTGCCATGAGAGAGAATGATGCTGCCGCTACCTGTTCTGATAGTGTGGAATGGGCACCACTTAACTTTATAAGGATATTCTGATGGCGAAGCGCAACAGCACCAAAACCGCAACAAAGGAAGCCTTGCAGGCCAGCGAGCCTAAACTACAGGTTTTCAATAAGTGGCAAGGCGTAAGCATCCTTGGAAGACCAGCCGACTGGGTACCTACCGATTTAGATGGTGCGCAGGAGACTGACCTTGCCTTCAGCTTCAACCATATCCAGAACAACCTTTTGTCTACCGGTCCGAATGGGACCATGGAGACCAGGCCTCAGACCAGAGAGATAGCCTTGGTTCCTGCTGGCCTTGAGTTCACCGGTGTTGTTTGCGTGTGGGGCAGTAGAATCTATGCCGCCATGACCGGTGGGAATGAACATTACCTTAAATACCATGACCTTGCATGGCCAGCAGAACAATGGTCAGATGTGCAGATGATTGACCCTGACGACCCGTCAGGTGTAAACCACAACCCGATAACGGAGGTAGGATGGTTCTCGACAAAGCTTGTAGTACTTACCCAAGATTCAAGCGGCAAAGGGGAAATCTTCGTAGGGGAAAGAGAAGACGACAAGGTGTCTTCTGCACTACATATTCCCGAGCCGACGCAGGAGGCCAACCTATCAGTCCAAGCTCAGCTTGCTGAAGGTACCGTCACCAGGATACAGGTTCAGTATGTTTACACGAATCAATTCGGCAGTACCCTCCCCTCCCCCATCTCAGTCATTAACGTAGACAGAAGCCCTGTCGAATTCAGCTCAATTGCCTACCTGAAGATAGATGGCACTTGTCCTATGAACTACGGTATCACTGGCGTAGACATCTACTGCACCCTTGATGAGAACGTAGATGCCATATTCATAGGCCATGTTAACATCACCAACAACCAGACAAGCTGGGTATACAACTGGTTGGGAGCACTGGCAGACACTACCGTGTGGACCTCTGTGAGCCTCCAGGTGCCCACAGAGAATAACACCAAGGGTGTAGATGCCCGGTACTTCAATCACCATGATGGCCGCTTGTTCTTCTGGGGAGGTTCAGAACCATATAGACTGTGGATTGGTGGCAACCCCGGTAACGAGCTCAGTGTAGCTCGTGGCATTGGTGGCGCATTTGTTGATATCGAGCCTGGCACTGGCCAATGGGTGAGTGGTACAGAGAAGTTCAAGACCTACAATGGCGCTACGATTATCACGGTTATGTGTGGCCACACGAACACTAGCATGGTTACCCGGTACAATCTCCTCGAAAACAATATCACTGTTACCAATGAACTCCAGGCTAAGGGTTACCTATACGAGAAGGTGAACAATGTCATTGGATGCAACAGCCGCTGGGGATTTGGGGTCTTTGAAGACGGCCTCTATTCTATCGGTCGTTATGGGCTGGCGCTGACCACTCAGGCTATGGAGAGCTCCAATCAGCTAAGGATACAGTACGTCAGTGAGCAGATTGAGGGTGTCTTCCAGGACCGCATAGGGAACATCCTTGACGATGCTCGCCTGGTCTATATTGATGGCGTGTGCTATATGGTCTTCAGCAATCCGGATACTTTGGCACCCTACCTTGATAATGTTGTCCTGTGTTACGACATAGCACTGAAGGCCTGGTACACGATAACCTATCCTACTGATGCACACATTCTCCATGTATTCAATATCGACAGCCATGACTACGAAGAAGGTCTTGGTATCATAACTCCCAGTACAATCTTCAGAATGCAGACGACTACGCCTCCGGATACCGAGAAGCCGAACTTCGATGTCTTCATTCAATCAGGGGAGATTGGTGTCAGGCAGCCGCTACAAGAGACCTGCTACCTGTGTCAGGTTGAGCTTTACTTCGACTACTTCATCGGCGACCTGGATGTCTACATTCGAGGCACTGACTACTACGGTAGAGATATTACTGTTCACAAGATAATCAGTTGGGACACTATGCAGCGTGACCACCGTGAATGGATACGAGTGAACATGCTCATGGAGAATTACAACATCCAAGTAAAAGGGCCAGCCCGTTTCAGACTGACCCATTTTATCTCGAAGGTGTATACCCAGAGCAAGAAGATTGCTCTACCTTACGGTTGGGATTCACATTCCTACTACACTGATCGGCGTGGTGACGTTGATGACCACCACTATCTCAGAGACTACAACAACCTTAGGAATGCTATCGTTACCTAGATTTCTCCGGCGGCAAGTTCACCCTTTACAACGAACCCCTGAATAACGCTTTTAAAGTGCGCAGCAGCCTCCACAAGGCTCGTTACCGTGCCACTGGTATCCCAGTCATAGGTACGCTCTATGTCCTCTCCTACGAGCTCCAGTGCCCTTGCAATGGTACTCGGGTACTTACCGGTAAAAACCCACCTGGGTTCGGTGATAGTCCTCTGTCCGTTGTGCACTCGTTCTTTTCCCCCTTCGTCCCACTTGTGCAGCTCAAAGCAGAGACCATTGCTCGAAGGTTCTATACGGTAGGCATTATCGCCTCTCTTATTTGTTATTGTTAGGATGCCCATTTTTCCTCCATATTCTTCTGACAAGAGTGTCAAGGTTAATCCCAGCACCGAAGCACGACGGGCAAAGCCTGGCCTGGGTTACATGAGAATTTCCGTTCCTCCGGTTGATAGCTTTAACTGATATGAGATAGGTCATATCATCTTCTATTGTGGCTTTACCGCACTGGTCGCATTGCCAATCGCTCATTACATTTATCGTCTTATCCTCACAATCTGGGCATTGCCCATTCGTTATACAGCTTGAACCAGTCATCAAGTGTCATGGTGACCAGCCATTCTTTTCTGTCTTTCCTGTGAAACACGGTAGGTATGATCCCCTGTGTTGCGTCATTCTCTGCCTGTTCCATTGCGTTGTATATGTTAAGCTTTTCAACTCGTTTACATTCCACGTGGATACCCGGAAGTCCTACGACATCTGCATCCCCATTTCTCCCAGAGAACTGTTGTCCTCTGCGTGCTGATAGGTATCCACGTGACCTGAATATGCTACTAAGTTCACGTTCTCCACAGGCACCCTTGACTCTACTGTTTACCATCTTCAACCTCCTCATAGTGCTCGCAGGCCTCTGGTTCATAAATAGAGGCGCAAACGAAATAGTGTGTTGAACTGCTCAAGACTGTGCACATACCTCTGTCGCAGTGCCTGCACTTGTTGTTTACTGGGCCAGCCAAATCGTTAGTCTGCATTTTTGTCTCCTTTGTAGATAGTGGAATATGGACACCAATCTGTTTGATTCTCATATTGGCAATAGAGTACATACGGTAGCTCTAGGCAGCCACAGAGTGTCTCTTGTGAATTGCTCAGTTGATACTGGCATCTATCCTGTGAGAAAGTATTGTATCCTTCCAGGTTGTCTTTCCACCTAGAGCTCCTCCACCATTTCTTTTCCTTATCAGAAGTCTGCCCAGTCTTCTCCTCTTGGTAATACCTGCGGTTTTCTGAGTCCACTACACTCAACAAAGTTTTGTCCCATTTCGTCCCCCATCCGCTCTTCTCTCCAGTCCTGAAGTTGCCCCTGAGAAAAGGTTCGTTTGTTTGTTCCGTCTCCGCAGATGACACAGTCTTCTGAGGTTTCAATTCCGTGCAGTCCGCACATACGGATATCAGTTGTCTTTCTCTTATGCGGACCTTTGACAACTTGTCGCACGACGGAATCACAATGCTCACATTGCCAGCAACGTGGATGATACTTAAGCCTTTCTTGCAACCACTGCGGCTTCGGCATTTCATTCTTCCTCCTTGTACAATCTGAAAGACCCATAGTGAATGTCTATCGCGTCTTTAATAAGGCGATGACACAGGTTCCTTATATAGGCACCAAGGTCTACAAAATCATCCTCTTTAAAACCTGGAGCACTGAATCTGGTTATAAATCTAACCTCGTCGTTGCTCTCTTCTCCCTCCTCGAAGTCCTTGTCTGATATGTTTAGTTCCTGTATAGAAGGGAATGGCAGTATGAACTTTCTGAGCCAGTCGTGTAGTTCATCATAAGAATAGAAATACTCGAATGAAAAGGTTTCGTCCCCTTCGAACATAATCCTTATGACCGTACAAATATCTCTCTCTATATCATAGACATTACGTGGGACTCTGTAATACTCCCGGCAAGACATTGCCTCGGCTATTGCATTAGTGAGCAGGCTATCTCCAGTCACCAATATGGGCCACTCGAAATCGTAGTTTTCCATAAGCTGCTTTTCTGTGATTGCTTTCATTATCTTTCCCCTCTGTCAAAAGCGGCCATTTCTTTTCTCAAGTCGATGAATGCCAGCACAGCTTCCTGACACTCTTTACACACAGGGAGTGTAATGTTCATTGAAGCAACACCATCCGGCAATTCCCTGACGATTATAGTTCTGAACATATATTCCGTAATTGATATTTCTTCTCCACATATGTTGCAATTAAACTTCATATTTCTCCTTCGTTCCTTCTTACTCCACTACCTATGTCTATCCCTATGTCTTTACCAGACTTCAATAAATCAAAGACCTCAAATTTATAATGCTGGCTCCTCGACCTGAATATGACATCATTACTTTCAGACAATGAGTATTGTATCTTTGGTCTAAACGAGCCATCACCGTCAACAAACAGATTGACATGTCTTGATGACCCCTGCTCTCCAGCTTGAGACATTACATCGAAAAGGAATATAAGGTCTCTCGCTTGTTCAAGGTTAACGTTGTTTATTTGAACTGATAGTTTCATATCTCTCCTATGTTCGGATCTTGAATCTTCTTGAACTTGCAGAACGGTGTAAGTCTTATTAACCTGCACCTCCATAATAACTGTATACGGTTAAGGCCCGTCACTGGGTCTTGAAACCTACCGCAGTACCACTTAGATTCCCACAAATCTGCATTCGACCACGCTACAAGAACTCTATGCTTGTAGCGGTGCATACACTTATGGCACCTACGCTTCATATATCCATCCTCTCTTGGCCTTCTACCTCTGGGATGCATCCAGTATGTATGATAGCCATCCACCGGTTAGCCCATCCATTGCCTCCATAACGTAGTTTGTTTCTCCGTCCAACGTTGTGTACTTGCCAATATAAGCATGCGGTTTACCATGCTTATTAAGGTAAACGTCTCCGTGTTTCATATCAACCTCCTTCTTAATAGTATTAGTGGATCTATGCTGAGCACTGCACTGCAAAGATTCGCATGGGCTTTCTTGTCTACCTCTTTCCACCTGTCTATTATTGCTTGAGCTTCGTTTAACTGGGTGCGGCAGTATGCACATACTCCATTCCGGAATTCTCTGCTTCCGCATGAGGGACAGATGTCCATCCTGGCTTCCTTCCGTTCGCCATTATTATTGAGCCATAGCACCCAAAACCCATGCACTCGCGGCAACCTTTAGTGTTCTTTTCTTCACAGTTGATATACTTGGACATTGCTCTACCCAATCTTTCCTTATGCAGGGTGTCTATCAGCAATAAGACAATCAATATTGCGCAAGCTATAGCAACTACTGGTAGCATTAGTTATCAACTCCTGTCAGTCACATCAAATGACCCGCAACACGGGCACCATCTAATGCTGCAAGTAACACCAAACTCTTTACCGCAGTCGCTGCACTTATACATTGTCACATAGGCATATGATGTCCCAAGCTCCTTTAAGTAACAGGCATACTCTGCTGTCCAAGCATATAACACTCGTCTAGCTCTGTTCCGTATGGCAAACACCACCAGCATCCCGAGCAAAACCTGCAATCATACCCACAGTAATCCATCTTTACACCGCCTTATACTTACTCGTCAGGTGCCACTTGTGGCAATAAGGACACCGGTACCATGTGTTATCTGTCCTTGCTGCCGCCCTGGCTGCACTGAGTTCTGTGTCATAGGCTACCTTGTCGCGGCAGGCGCGTTGTTCCCTCCGCCTGTGACGCTTGCGTTTCTCACTGGACTTCATTTCTTTTGCTCCGAGCCTAGAATACTTGATGGGACTGGATTACCTGTTGCTATGAGCCACAGTAGACCCGGTATGCTATAGTCCACCTTTTCACAATAAGGATCTAGTTGACAATCTACACAACTCTGATTCTTACATTCTTCTGACAAGTCATACACTGTGTCATCCTGTTCTATCTTCATGCTTTCCTCCGTCATAGCTCCCTCCTGTAGAACGGGCAAAACTTAATGTCAGTATTCTCGCACATATAATATGTTTTCACTCTTCTCCTTCCGGTAATCCTCGTAGCCACTCAGGCTCAACATAGGTTGTCTCGATACACTTCTGCACTGGCTGTGTCTTCTTCCCTCCAATCCTGTTCAGTATGAAGTCGATGGCTGCGTTCTTGTTCTTGCGTAAGACTGGGTCATTGCCAGGCTTCACCAGGCTGCACCATACTATCACCTTGGCAAGAGCAATAATGCACGGGTCCTCGGGCCTCACCATGACCTGCTCAGCGTGAGTCAGGTTCAACACATCTGTGAGGGCACTCCCGAAGTAAGATGCTGTGGAATCTATACTATCAGCCTCCGGCACCCCGCCATCAATTCGTTGCGCAATTGTTGAAATGACTCCCATATCACGCTCCCAGGCTGCATCGAATATCAGGTTCCAGATGAAGGTATCCCTCATACTGTTGGGACTCTCACGCTTGGCAGCTACTTCCCCTAAAGTTTGAAAGAGGACTACATCAGTAATCCTCTGGTCCAATGAATCGTGGTCAACGAACTGACTGACCTTGATAATCTTATTGTCTTGACTCACGTTCGGCCTTCTTTCTGTATTGGTATTCGTTGTATCTATCTCTTGCCTCACGCTGTCTCTTCTTCATCCTGGCGTTGGTAATAGGATAGTAAGCAGTACCAGGCTTGAGGCCCTTAGACAGCCTCATGTTCTCTGCTGTGGGAAGTTCTCCACGCTCAGCTAACCACTCAAGTCTGAGCTTCAAAGACACCGGTGGAGTCTTAGCCATGATGGTATAGGACAAGGCATAGACATTGCGACATGTCTTTCCGTGTACCTCGGTTGCCTTTATCCTTCTGCTTGAGTAGCAAGACAGGACCTTACCAATATGCTGAGCTACCCTGGTGTGCTTGTATTCATATTCCATGCCAGTCATGAGGGTGAATACAGTAGAGACTGAGTACCTGTTGTACCTGCCCCTCTTGCCAACCCAGACTCCCTCGTCGTGCATCTTCTGCATCCACTCACGTATCCATTTGTCTACGTCATACAGCATCTCATTGGTGTAGTTCTTCCACTCGTCAACTGACCTGATGAATGGCATCTCAAGCTTGGGCTCCAGAGTCTTGACCCCGATGTTGTCATCAAGGTTGAATCCCTCAAATGTCATATTCAGTAGCCTCCTCATAAAGTGACTGTTGGTGTTTGTACATGGTTACAGGAAGATGAGCATAAGGGTTGCCTTCTTCCTCACCATAGGTAGATGGCGCGTTGTCTAGGTCCCTGTCGAAGTGTAGGTAGTTGACTTCCTCTACACCGACAGCCATGTATCTGAAGGCATCCATCCCATGGCTTGCCCAGTTGTGTACTGGTGTAAAGCTCCATACTCCATTCTTCTCTTTACGCTGATACTCGTAGTTCAAGAAACAATCGAGTAATCTCTCACAGTTCTTTGAGTTAATGATAAGGTTAGGAAACAGGGCGCGTGCATAGTTGATACCCTTCTCCACACCATCTTTGGATAGTACATGCCAGTTAATCTCAGGGTACAGCTGCCTGCACTCCTCTGCCTGTGACTGCATGGTAGAAGATACCTCTGCGTCCCAGGGCAACACAGCATGCTTGATGTATTGCCAGTATCCCTTTGCTCTGATTTCTGCCAGTGACTGGGAGAATGGTAAGCCCCAGGTTTCATGGTAATCAAAGATGAATGTCATTCCATTGTAGTGTTGGAAAACTATGAATGCCGAGGCATCAGGGTGAGTTTGCTTGCTATCCTGTCTCCTCTTTGAACCTATGTCGCAAGACAGGAATACAGGATAGTTTGGATTGATGTTGTATGGTGTGTACCGGTTCTCCTTAAGCAGCACCTCGATAGCCAGGTACACCAGGCCAGAGTTTACTGTTGTGAAGTTGCACTCATGCTCCTGAGAATAGAAGTTCATGTTACCGAACTGTCTCAGGTACTTTGCTTTCTCCTGCTCTATGTCTTCCTCTGTGTACATGGGCTTCCAGCCGCCCTTGCCATCAGGTATCACAAGGTCTCGGTTGGTTACCACGTCTACATAGCATCCGCCTCTGACTTCCATGTGCTCACCGGGAAAGTCAGCCGGGTCATCCTTACCTGTGTAGGTAGTCAACATGTCATAGAGAACATTCTTAATGCCACGTGGTGTCCCATTAAAGGCAACCATGAGCGACTTATCCTCTGCCAGCTTCCTGTCCCAGATAGGAGTAATGAAGTCAAAGGCCCCCTTGCCATAGAGGCTGGCTTCGGAGATGGCGAACACATCGTAAGATGAGCCAATGAGTTGCTGGTCGTTCTGGAAACCGATGAACTTAATCCTTGCTTCAGCCAGTGACTTGGGATTGTTCAGCATGGTTACCTCACGCTGAGTGTCCCTCACGTTAATGAGGTGGTCAGGGTAATCCTGCCAGTGTTTCCTGCCATCTATATACTTCTTGAAGATGTTGTTGTTGACCCATACATTGTTGAGCCCGACGTATACTGACTGCGTGCCCGGGTTATCCCAAGCACGCTTCAGCATCCACTGCAAGTCATCAGTATCCTTACCTGCCTGCCTCGCCCACACCTTGAAGTAGTAGGCATACTTGCCACTGTTCCTTCGTATCCAGGAGGCCTGTTGGTATGGCCTTGGTTTGTAATAGGTAGGTACTTCGACTTGCTTCATTGCTACTCCTCGTTCACCAGGTCAACAAGGTTCCAGATATGACGGTCGTACTCAGCTATTGCCTTGAAGATTACCTTGCCAAGGAAGAGTCCCCAGTCATCTGTTACCTTCTCATCAATGATAGCCTCAAGCGGGTCAACGAACTTCTTGACTTTCAGGCTATCTATGGTGACTTCAGCGAACACAGCCTTAGCCTTCTTGAAAGCGTCTGTCTGCACCTCGCACGCCTGCTTGGTCAGCTTCTCAATGTCATCAGGTACATAGCCAAACCAATCATGAATGTCTTCACGCATTCTGATTCGTGTTGCTATTCCCTTGGACACTTTAATCTGGCCGTCGAGATTCTTCTTAATGACACCGATAGCCTCGTTGAACTTCTTCTCGGTCTCCTTAGCCTTATCAACAACAGCTGCCTTGCGCTTCATCTTTACTACTTTGCCACTCATTTCTTTGCTCTTTTCTGCTCGTTGTACATTTTCATTGCTTCCTGTATATCTGCTGGTTCCTTGTCTAAGCCAGCCTGAGCCCCTCCACCGGACTTCATATCCATTGCTGGACCTGTGCTAGGGACAGGTGGCTTGCTCGCCTCTACGGGGCTCTGCGTAGGTTCTGCGGCCTTGTAATACTGGCGCATATTATTGACTACTGCATCAGTCTGGCGCAGAGCCTGATTCAAATCACAGTTGTATCCTACCACCATGTTGTTCTTGACTACTGCATAGGGAGCTACGATGCCATCAAAGATGCTGCGCTTGACCTTGTCCATCTTACCAAGCTCAGGTGCAAAGTCATAAAGCTTAATGGTGGCATCGTTCTCCTGCAACAGCTGCCTACCTACCTGCCTGATGTTCTGCTTATAGAAGTCAGTCAGCTGCTTATTGACTGTATCCACATGAGCTTGTGCCTCTGCCCTGGAGTTGAAAGGTTTGCCTGTATCAGGGTTCATGAACCTTACCTCGCCTGACCTTTCATCCTTGGTATACAGGTCACCGACACTCATGGGCACGAGACCTTGCTGCTCGAACTGTTGGTTCACATGAGCTATGGCCTGGTCTTGCAGACTCTTTATGAGGCTGGTCTTTGCAGCGGCGTAATCAGGCTGCGTAGCAGGAGTTGTAGATCCTCCAGCTGTTGCTCCTGGTTGAGCTTGAACGGGAGCAGGGCTAGCCGCCGCTTGTACCTGAGGTACAGCCGGTTGTTCAGGAACCACTGCTTGTACTCTTGGCTGTTCTTCTGTGGGTCCGGCTTGTCCGGGTCCTGTAGTATCCGTTGGAGAAGCTTCTCCTGTTCCCAGAGGTTCTTCAACTGGCTTCTTGTTCTGCTCTCTAATCGCTGCAAACGCCTCAGCCAAATCCTGTGGCTCAGCCACTGGAGCAGGCGCAGGAGTTGGTTCCACAGGCGGAGTCTCAATCGGCGTAACATCTAGGCTACCTCCTTGTTCAATAATTCCATCCATCTTCTGTTTCCTCTCTGGTAAGGATACTGGACTCTACGTTCTGTATGTATCCTTCTATCCAATCGTCTCTCATTACACTATAGACCAGATGCATTCGGTCTTCTGGATACTCTGTTCCTCCACCACCTGACTTGGTTCTCTTCTGAAGAGCTGTGAGATATCCCAGCGTCTCTTCCAAGTTCCTCATGTTACGGAGTACAGTGCTCTGCTTACTGATAAGTTTCCTCAGCTCCTTGATAATCCATGTGAACTCTTTGATTCTATCTGCATCAGAGATATTATCTGTGAACCCAAGGTAGCTGTACTGGTCGAGCAGTCTCGGCCATTCTCTGTGAAGCTCAGGTTGGACGAGCATCTGGTCAGCAATGGTGATAAGCTCGTCTCTCTCGTCCATCAGTACCTCGCTTTACGCCTTTTCACATCGTCTTCTATATCACGGAAGACTCTCTTCACCAGGTTGATATCGCAACACATCAGACCAACTGAGTACCATACGTTTGGTTCATCCTTGAACTGCTCTTTGTAGTTGTCGTAGTACCCTGACTGGATGAGCAGGTCTCTTACGTTTGGATAGAGATGGTGCTTCCACAAGTATCCTACTCGGTTCTGCCACTTAACCTTAGGGACTGCGATGGGGTCGTGCGGTTCAAAGAAGATACCAGCATTCTCTTTCGGCAGAGTAGACTGCGCTATTGTCTGCCTTCCTGTGCGCTCCTTGATGCGGAAGGTACCAGACACATCGTCACCTTCAAAGGTTCCTGTCTGACCCATTGAGATTCTATCCATCCAACTGATTTCCTCTACCACTACTTCTTCTTGCAGCGGCTCATCCCATTTGCCTGGGTTAATAGAAGGCTCAAGCTCAGGTGCAAGGAGTACTGTCTTACCTCTGTACTGCTTGAGCGGGTCAGGAGTTGCCTGCTTGCGCTGAGCATGCAGAAGCACAGCCTTCTTTGTCTTTGGGTCATTTTGATTCTTGAGTCTTTGTGGGATGTTTGCCGGAGGCGGAGATTCTTTTGCTCGCTTACCTGTTGCCACTACCTTTGATGTTCCTTCTTCTGCTTTCATTTTGCAGATTATGCCTTGGGCTTCATGGAACTTCATGTTGGAGATATCTACACCGAGCCTCTTCGCCTCAGATTGTAGCTCCTCCATCTTTAAGAACGCCATATATTACCTCATTTCTTTGACAGTAACACTACTGTAACCGTGCTTTCATGGGTCACAGTAACACGAGTGTAACCTGCCGTCAAGAAAAATATACCCCCACACCGTTAGGCATGGGGGTATTTGTTACGGAAGTTCTACACGTAGCTTGTCCATTTTTCTTCTGAGGTTTTCAGATTTTTTCTGGTACTCATCATTGGCTTCCTGAAGATTCGACATTAAGATGTCCAATGAATCCATGCTGGAGTTCATCCTTTTAATCACTCGTGTTGCTGCCACCAATTCTTCTACTGTTTCTTGTACAGTGTCTTCATCTGGTATGTTCTGAGTAATAATCTCATGGTTCATATTACCCCCTTAGGTTTCCCTAGAAAGGGATTTCGTCATCGTAGACAGTAATCTCAGGGGCAGCAGGAATCTGTTGCTGAGCGGGAGCCGGTGTAGCCGGTGCCGCAGGAGCAGGCGCCTGTGCAGCTGGAGCAGCGAAGGGTTTGAACCCACGGTGCTGTACCTTGCCAGGTCCCAGTATCTGTGCAGCAAAGGGCCTCGGATTCTTTTCGTTGTAGGTTCCTTCGAACGTCTGCGCTTCAATCTCCAGGCCGAGAGCGCTCCCGTAGGTAGGCATGTTAACACCATACTCTGTCAGAGCAGCGAGCAGAGCATCGCTTGCTTTTGACTTCGGCCTTATATACCAGGCCAGCTCACGTCCGCTGGCACCCTGGATAATGATTCTCATTTGCAGACGGGGACCGCCGTCTTGCCAGAACTTTGGCTGCTTAGTCTTGTAGTCCAGTTCCTGCACCTCCGCCATCTCAACGATGGTTCCTCTGATTGCGAGCATGAAGCCAGGCTTCTCTCTGTCTGTAAAGTTCCAGCTTGATACAGTGCTCTGTCCGTTGTAATCTAGTAAACTCATGTTGTTCCTTTCGTTCGGTTACGTATGTAATCCATTATTGTTTCCCATGTTTGTGTTGTCATCATGGTTGGTTGTTTGTTGTTCCATACTTTATTCTTAAAGTATCTTAGTGCATTGGTCTTGTTGCCTATGATATCTATGTGGGCATGGCTGAAGTGCATGATGGGGATGGACCGGCTGGTTATGAATGTTAGGTGAAATGACAATGGCATCCCTTCGCCTGGGCGGTGGATGGTATGTGTCAGGTCACTAAACTGCCAGAGGAACTTGACTGTTTCGTAATCGATGTTGTCCTTGTCGTGGTCACCATCACAGTCAATGACTATCCTGTTGGTGTCTCTCATGTTCTCTGCCAGGTACACACAGCCAGCCATGGCCAGTGCTTCTTCTCGTGTCATGCAACCTTCTGTTCCCCACTTAATCATAGGCCTGTTAACTTGGTTACATGGAACCCATCTCTTGTCAGGATTGGTATGGTTAGCCAGACCATATGCTGTGAGAGGGATGTCATGGTTCTCCTTTCTTACAACAGGTGTCGTAAAGTTAATCAATGATTCTTGTTTTACTGTTCCTGTTGAGTTTGATATCCCTCTCCAATAGTTGCCCCAGTCTTTGTCTCGTGTCTCCTTTCCTGCAATATGAAGAGCCTGAGCTAGTTCATGTTGGTCGCGGTTCTTCAGGCCCTGAGTGTACATCCAAATGTAAATACTACCTTCAGGGACAGGTTCCATGTTTACCTCGTTAGAACGGGAGTTCGTCTACCGGTGGCTCTATGACTACAGGAGGCTGTGTAACTACATTACCTGCTGCTTCTGCGTTCAAGCATTCGTTCTCAGTAAAGATCTTCATGTGGTTCCTTTCTTATTGCTGGTTGTTTACGAGTGACGTTTCCACGTCAAGGATGTATGTCATCGGAATAAATTTTTCCGGCTTGACCAAATGCTTCTTGAACTTTGTCTCAAGTTCTTTTGCTTTCTGGAAATAATCATCAGCTGTTGTCATGATGATTACCATCTCGTTCTCCAGTTCCTCTCTGGTGTAGATGTGGTAGAACAGTGGATGCCTACACTCAGGGTTATACAGAATGAGGATGCCCTTCTGTATGTTAGGTGAGACCACCATAGCTGTTGCTATCTGCCATCTCTCCTCGAGTGTCATCTTGTCTGCTGCTGCCATTGCATAATGAGTAGCAGCTGCATAGGATTTGACTTCAGCAATGACTGTGAACGTCTGCGCTGCTACACTATCTGTCTTCAGCTCGATAGTACATCCGCTTGGTTGCATGAAGTTTGTGCTGTCAGGTGACCAGGACAACAGACCGTTGTGTATTAAGGTGTCATCCCAGTGGAACAGTTCAGACTGTGGGAACATTAGGTTCCACTGTTGTATTGCATACTGCTCAAGGATGTGTCCTCTTGCAGTTTTGCCTCTGCTTACCACATCATCTTCTGATACTTCACATTGTTGTTTTGCCCATAAGGTGAGCATTGCGCTATCTGTGTTCCTTGTCTTCCCTGTTGGTGTAAGCGGGATAATATCCTTTATCTCTGATGCAGGGAGATACTTCTTCCTGGCTCTCAGCCAGTCAGGGTTTGATTGATAGTACCAGTTCATGATGTCACCTCGATATCAAGTGGCTCCATGCAAAAGACATATCCGTCAGAACAGCAATCATCTTCACTGTCATAATATTCGCAACCATTACATGGTTTTTCTTTTGCAAGAATACAGTTGCCTCTTGCGTCGTCGTCACATGATTCTTCAAGTGTGCAACTGCATATAGAATCTTTGTCCATGAAGCCTTTACATTCTGGAACGTGCTCTTTGATATAAAACGGTGCTGCTTCTAACATTGTTAAGAATCCCATTTACCATCCTCCTGATGTCGGTGTGTTTTCCCAGCCACCATACCATTCGCTTGCATAGGCATCGGCTGCTGCATCCTGGAGTGCTGGGTCGTTAAGGAATTGTTCTCTGTTGTATGGACCCAGGCCCCAGCGTTCCATGCGCTCAGCCATGTACTGTTCGTTGAACTGATAAGCTCCAACCATTCCATTGCCTGTGTATGTATTGTAGTTACCTGAGCTCTCTATACTTTTTCTCAGCTCACGCATTTCCTCTGCTGTATAGTTATAGATAGGTGAGCCAGGGTAATAATACTGAGGTGGTAGTGGAGGAGGTGTGAGTGCGCCTGGCTCTACAGATACACTGTAGGCTGTAGGAGGCTTAGCTTCTTCTGTTATGGGTGTTGGCTCAGGTGTGACTGGTTGCTCCTGTTCTCCGGTCTGTGCTTGGCTCACAGGTACAATAGGCTCATACTCATACACCGGTTGATTGAAGAAGATAAAGCAGTTGGCTATGATGAACACACACATTGCTGCCATGAGGTAGAGCTTAGTCTTTGTCGGTAGCATGGTCACTCCTTACGATTCGGTTGCCCATTCTATTTCTTTACCACAGTATGGACAATACTTGTATTGGCTAACACCAACTGTTCCATTCCTTGATGCTTCTTCAATGAATTGCGGATTGAGTTTGTCATACTTGCAACACTGTGAGCTAAACCAATTCGACATTATTCTGTTTTGGTATGTGCGTTTGTATTTACATTTACTCATCATCGTCCTGTTCTCTTATGCATACCTCTTCAAGTATACACATGAACCCGTCAGGTTCACCAACATCTTGGTACCATTTACAACCTGTACACTTGTTCATATGTTCTCCTTGAATTCTTCTATTGTACCGAAGAACAGTAACTGGGATGGGTCTGGTGTTGATGTGTCATCGTACCTTATGGCAACGCACAAGTCATCACCATCATACTTCAGCTTTACACTGACGCTGCCGTCAAAAGATTGAGCTGTTGCTTGTATCCATTTGTCTCCACACTTGGTCTGAATGTTTGGCCTGTTGCTTTGTAGGCTGCCATAGAATTTGCTCATGCTAAATCTCCTCTCCGATTAGTTTGTTCAGGTCGTACATTGCAGCGCCGCGAAATAGTTCTTTGCAGACTTCCTCGATGTCGCACTTATCACAGCCTATGCACTCGCAGTATTCTATAAGGTCACCTATGGTTGTGTCTTTGGTTATCTTCATCGCTACTCCTAACTTCCGTCGTCGTCTGTGAGATAGTATGGGCACCAGTCTGTGTCGTCACATTGATTGCAGTCTTTGAGACAGTGTCCGTAGAATTCATCGAATGGTACTTCGTCCATAACTACTCCTCTTCATTGAATGCATTGGATACGTGTTTGATAACTGCACTGTGTTTGTTTGTTTGCAATAGATAAATGATATCAAACCTTACAGGAGATGATGGATAGTTTGTGTTCATCAGGAACTTAATCATCATAAGTTCAAGGGAGCTTCTCATCTCGTTTGTCTTTATGATGTCTTGGAATTCTCCAAAGCACAATTCAATCTTAGCTATGACCAGACAATCTTCTTCTGTATCTTTGAAGATGAAGCTATCACCAGTGTATCCCAATACTTCATAGTTGTTCGTCTCAAGGTACTCATCGATAAATTCATTCTTCACTTTCTTCATTCTCTCTGTCTGTGTATTCGCATTCGCCTTGTTCCAAAGGGCAGAGTCCTACCCAACCATCTGTATCTGTTGATAGCTGTAGATAATTACACTGCTCAGCAAGACATACTGGGAGTATTTCTGTCACATCAATCATAGTTACACTCCAATGCTGTGAGGTTTGACGTTGTACTTGATAGCTATGTGTGGAGCTATAGGTATAGCAGTCCACCACTCACTGCCATCGTAGGTACCTTTAACTATGACCCACTCGTCTGTCCACACCCAGAAGGTTGGTGCTTCTTCTCCTCCGTAGCCTTCGTCGAATCTGAAGTCGGCTATCTTACATGCTTCCTCATAGTCAAACAGTACACCTACTTCTTCCTTTTGTATACGTGGCAAGTCATCATCGCTGTAGTGTGGGTTGCCAAACATCACAGCATTGATGCGCCCATAGTCTCGATTGATTTCCTCGAGCCAGGTCTTCAGGTTAGCCATTGTTTTCCTCCTCATATTCTTTTGAGAGTTCGTCGATTCTCCTATGAATCTCTTCCCACAGGCCATCGGAAAAATGAATTATTCTGTCAACAATCCAGTCAACTTTGTCTTGAGCATTTTCGTAAAGGTATTCATCTATGCCATACCCGAGATAGAAGCTAACTTCTTCTTTGAATCCTTCTTCTAGCTTTGTCATTGTCTTCCTTTCATCCTGCATTAAAGCTCGCACAGATTACTGTGCCCGGTTCGAGAGTGGTCGTTGTTCCTATATGTCTGACTCTTACATCCTCAGGTAAACACCAGTCGTCATTTAATTCATCTACATTCCACCACTCTTGTATTATTATTTGACCAGGGTGTATATGTCTTGCCTCTTCTTCTGAGTCTGCTACAACGACACACGAATCATAGTGATCCCAATCGAAATTTATATCTTGTTCTAGCAGGTAGATGTTGTGAACTATCTTTTCCATTAGGTCGTAGCACTCACTTAGGATATTTTGTGTAATCCATAGTACAAGTGGTGTGCTTTTATCTTTGGTAGTCATAGCCTTACTCCCATCTCTTCAAGGTAGCAGCAAGAATCCTTAAGATAAGGACAATTTTTTGTGGCACAATCAAAGATACTAGAGTCATCACACACAAGCCAGTAAGTCCAGCGTCGTACATAAGCTGTGCTATAGCGTTTTACTCCACCGCTTACGAAGTAAAGCCTTTGCAACTCTTCGATGTATCTTTTTCCATTGCGGCCATCTGTGTGGATTGAGAGCACACCACCCTCATCAGCTTTTGCGGTGGACACATAACCTTTTGCAAGGCCAAAGCTTCTCTGTTTTCCGCACATAGATTTCAGTGTCATAGCTTCCTCCCGCACAGTGGACAGTAGTTGATGCTTACACAGCGTGCACCATAAACAAGCGGAGCTACTACTCTCATTGTTTTTCCAAACACAGAGATTAATATGTCTCCTATTGTGAATGTTGAACACTTTAAACATAAACATTTGTCATGTTCTTTCTCACACTCAAGAGCCTCGTACTCTGTCTTGTATGCTGAGCCACAGGTTTCGCATTGGTATTTCATGGCCGCCTCTTCTCTACTTCTTTCCAGAGTTTAGCGTGTTTCATGTTCGTTATGAGTAATACGCCGCCAAATGAAAACCCATTTGGTGATTTAATCGTTTCATATATGGCATGTAATATTCCTTTGCTGTCTGTTACTTGCCCAAGATATGTTACATATAGACGTGAAGTGTTGCCTTGTCTGTATGTTCTTCCTTTAATTAGTCTTGGCATAATGTCCTCCTGTTCCACTCGTTTGCTAGAGCATCCTTTATTTTCTTCTCTCTTGTTTCGTTTGCAAGCTTTGTTGAGAACTCAAAGAACCCAGCTCCACATCTACACATGACACACACCATTGTGCTTAAGTCTGGCAAAGGATAATGCCAGGACTCTGGTTCAGCAAAGTATCCTGGGTCTGCTGCTTTGAATATTTTTACATCTGTTGACCCACAGAATGGGCATGGTTTTAAGTCTGTCATCAGTTCACCTCCTGTCTCCAAACACTTCTTTGATTCTCTCTTCGGTTTCCTTGTACACTGTTACACGTTTTGGCATCTCTGGTCTCGCTCTGTCGATAAGGTCATCAATCACTCCCCAGAAACGAGCCAATTCAATATGAAAGATAGTTTGTTTCCCGTCTGGATATCCCAGTGTCCAGTCCTCTCCGATGAGATGCTCTTTGTTGTCTCTCAACACCTGTCTCACTTCAGCTAGGAACTTTGTCTCAAGCTTATTAATCTTCTTCATCAATGATTCTGTCACAAAGACATAATAACCTGCTGATAGTTTTAACCGGAAAAGATTCTCGTCGAATACTTCAAGACCGTTCTCGTCTGTGTATGTTTTCATTGTTCATCACCTGCCTGTAAATGCTCAACGATGCTCACCGCAACAGCGGCAACCTGAATAGCCTCATCTTTTATTCTTTGTACTGCTTGTAGGTATGTCGCCGCCGAGTGTTCGCCTCTTCTATTGCCAATCTCTAGATCGTTGAGTTCTTTGCATAGCTCTCCAACTTCTTCTGCAATAATGGATCCCCACTCCATAAGAGTGTTTCTCTGGGGATAACCCCACTTCATATCTTGCAGCTGGCGCTCCTCGTTGATGCGGGAAATGATTTCTTTTCTATTCATTGAATTCTCCTTCCAAAGTTAAGCCCTCTCCGAGATGGGTGCTCATCGAAGAGGGCAGAGATTGTACTGTGGTCTTGCCACAGCCATGCAATTTATATACTGGTGGCAAACAAGCAGGAACTTGTCGGCTGTGCTTGGACACAGGCCACCAGGTTAGTCACCAGGATTCCAAGCCTGGGAATAACTAGTCGTGAGTGTACAGATACCCAATCCATACATATTTGTCTGGCTTGTCGTGCGCTAACTGGTCATCTTCTGTGATAAATCTTGAGTGTCCATCTGTAATGAACTCATTGCCGTAGATAACGCCTTGGAGATAAGCAGTGTTTAATTCAGGAAGTTCAGAGATTTTGTCATAATGTTTCATTGGTTATCCTCTCGCTGGATTGTCAGGTACATGGGCAGACTTCTGCCATTCTCTGTGCGCTTGTTCTTCCATGTCCTCTATGATGCTGAGCATCTGTTCGGCATGGGCTGTGTTGATACGGCGCAGGGATTCACAGGCAAGAGCAAGCCTGCGTTGGGTGATACCCCAGTTGGTATGGTCGGATGTCTTAATGACTACCTCAGTAATTTGAGCTTGCTTCTGTTCAGCGCAATGCTGAGCTATGATGGAGGCAACTTTCTCTGGCTTTAAGCTGAGCACGTTAGCAATCTCGAATGCTGACATGCCCTGCTTGTGCCGCCAGAGTATGTTCTCTTTGAGGTTGTTCATAGTTGACTCAAGACTGAACGAAACATTGACTTAGTACATGTGTTGAGAAAGTGTCCGATATAACCCCAGGCTAAGTTAGGCATGGCAGTCCATGATAATGAATCATCCTCAGGTTCACACCTCTCGTCTGGTATTGCTTCGTAAAATAGATTGTCTGCAATCTCATGTAGAATTTGAGCAAGTTCGAGGATGTTGTCTACCATATCTTCCGGTACATCCTCGGGGACTATGTACTTTGCTCTGTCGTATTTCATTTTTGTACCCTTCTATTAAAGATGCTGAGCAGTTCTCTGAAATCTTTGCTCAGTTCTATATGTTGCTTCGTTAGTTCCCACCAGTCTTTCTCTAACTGGTTTACTTTATTGCGATGAAGTACAGTGTCGGCTTGTGATTTGACAAGTTCAGCCTCCAGGTTGTCGATGTAAGCTTCGATGTCTTGTTCTACATCATCATCATCTTCATCAATTGAAGACAGGATGGCATCTTGATTGTTGTCTTCGATTGCTTGTTTGTATACATCAGCTATGAGTTCAGCTGCTGCATGGATGTCGTCGTTGGTAACTCTTTGTCCAGGTTCCATTTGTTCCTCCCTTAAGTTGAGTTGACCAGGCGCAATGTACCAGCATCACACCTGGTCTGGACGAATGACTACTGATGATGCGAGCCGCGAGTCAGAAGGGTTTGTTTGCCAGTAGTCTTCGTAGGTTTGGCAATTGACATGAGTTGTTTATAGGTAGGCTGCGGCTTCTTAGAGTTGCGCAGTAGGTTGGCTATGGTTGCCATGTTACATCCCTCCTATGATCATGAGTAAAATAAAGCCAAGTAAAAGCAAGGCTTCAGTCTTGTTGAGTTTGAGATACTTCCACATTATGCACTCCCTTCGGTTCGCTCTTCAGTGTAGCTGGAGCTGCCACCTTATCCTAGGATGATGGCTACTCACCAGCCACACTGAAGCAGCCAGTTTAATGTCATGGCTGAGGACAAGTGAACAGTGTCTTGTTCTGGTAGCTTACACAGTAAGTACCAGCCCCTTCAGGATACCTGAAGGTTTAACGACGCAAACAGTCAACACGTCGCTGGAGGGTGTGATTAGAAACGCACAAAGAGTTTCTTATCTTCGATAGGCCATTCGCCTGGGTAAACTAGCTTTGATTGGCTGTCGAAGATAAGACGACAGATGTCATGCTCTGGTTGACAAAAGATGCATTTACTGCAATTTGCTGACTGACAGTGAAGCTTAACTTTGTTAGCTGCTTCGAGTAGTTCTTGTTCGTTATCCATGGTTATCCCTTCCTATTTAGACTTGGTCTTCTCGCCCTTTTTAAAGCTGGCTTGCCCAGGTAGAAGGGAGAAGTATCCAAGGCAAGCCTGGAGTAATTATTACTTTAATCATTTTCTAGCATTTTGACACTTGCGATTTAGACAAGCTGAGTCTGCTTGGGCAGACTCTCCGCAACTGCAAAATACGAAAATGTAAAGTTAGGTATAGCAGTTGTTTAGGCTGCTATACCTTTAGGTTAGAACTGTACTCCGGAGATTTGCTTGGCTTCGTCCCATTCGGCTTGGGTAATGCCGGATGGAGTTTCACCTGTCCTGAGTCCAGTTGGTGATTTGCCGAAGTATTCTACGAGTGCTTCGTAGTCCTTTCGTTGTTCGATTAGCTGGTTGCGAGAGGCCTTCCGCTGCATGTTATCTATTTGTTCAGTGAGTAGTGTTGACTGGTAGACTGCGGCAGACTTGGCCGCTGTGGATTGAGCTTGTGCAATGTCGATTTGGTCACCTATGGTTGACATGGCGATGATTGCTGTTGGGTCGAATGTGTATGTCTGTGACATGATGTTCTCCTTTCTTTTGGTTGCTTGGTTCAGTGTGTTCCGATGTTGCTTGGAAGTTACGGTTTGGTTACAGTTTGTTTACAGATTTACTGTGTTAATTTGTTAGTTTGGTTATCAATTTACCCCAAAATTTATATGAAAATAAGAAAAAAGGGCGAGAAGATTCTCTAAAAGGGTATAGGG
>QMCE01000067.1_pt1 | contig 52395 bp, 42 predicted proteins | sample 1821851 | NCBI WGS metagenome assembly QMCE01 (sample SAMN09453174, study PRJNA476694) | Termite gut metagenome, whole genome shotgun sequencing project. | isolation source: worker | host: Odontotermes sp. | place: South Africa:Pretoria | collected 2016-01-28
AGCCGCGACCCGCAGAAAGCCCGAATCCTCTATAAACGTAACCACAAGGCCAATCTCGTCTATATGCGCGTCCAGCATGACATGCGGCTTGTCGGCAACCGGCTCCTTTACGCTGCATACCACGCTGCCAAGCGGCGTCACGCGGGTTTTTCCAAAAGGCGCGAGCAGCTCCCGGCCAAACGCGGCGGCCTCGCTCTCACGGCCGGCCACGCCGGTTTTCGCTGAAAATTCCAGCAGCAGTTTAATCGTGTCCAAGCTATCATTCCTTTACAATTCGTTTACCAGTTCCTTAAAATGCCGGCCGCGCGCCTCAAAATTTTTGTAGGCGTCAAAGCTCGCGCACGCGGGCGAAAGCAAAACGATCTCTCCGTTTTTGGCGTGCGTGCGCGCTTTTCGCACGGCGTCTGGCAAATCCTCAGCGTGTATAATCTCCGGCGTGCCGGAAGCGTCGCTTTCGGCTAGAACGGCGGCTTCTATTTTAACGGCGGCGGGACCGGTCAGCAGCAGTACCCTAACCCGTTTGAGTATCTCCGGAGCGAGCGGCCCGTACTGCAGATTTTTGTCGTAACCGCCGACAAGCAGGATAATCTTCCCCGCGTATTCCCCGAACGAGCGCAGACCCGCTATCGCCCGAGTGGGGGATGTCGCGATGCTGTCGTTATACCACTTGACGCCGTCCTTTTCGCGCACGAACTCCAGCCGGTGCTCCACCCCGGCAAAGTCTTTCGCTACCCTGCGGATATTCTCGGCGTCCACAAGGCCCGCAGTCGCGCATATTGCCGCCATAAAATTAAGAACATTGTGCGCGCCGGGAAGCTTTATGTCCGCGGCCCGCAGAGCCGTCTCGTCATTGCCGTTCACGGTCAGGACTATATTGCCCTCCGCATTAAGCCACGCGCCGCGCTCTACGCGGCCTTTGGCAGAAAACATCAGACACTCGCCCCTGATCTCCGGCGCGAAAGCCTTTACGGCTTCGCTGTCCGCACCGAGCACCGTACGCGAAAATGCATTTTGATGCGTAAAGATATTTCTTTTAGCCCCGGTGTACTCAGCCATATCGGCGTGGACGTCCAGATGGTTTGGCGAAATATTCGTAACCACGGCGATATGCGGCGAGCGTCTCATAGATATAAGCTGAAAGCTCGAAAGCTCCACTACGGCGAAATCCCGCGGCTCCATGCCCAATACCTCGGGCAAAAGCGCGCGGCCTATATTGCCGCCAAGATGCACGGTCTTGCCCTGCGCCTTTAGCATTTCTGAGATCAGCGTGGTTGTGGTCGTCTTCCCGTCGCTTCCCGTCACCGCGATGATCGGGCAGGGACACAGCTCAAAGAAAACCTCCATCTCGCTTGTCACTATTCCGCCGCCGCGATGGAATTCTCGCAGCTCAGGCAGGTTGTAGTTCATACCCGGCGTACGGAACAGTATCTCCGCGTCCAAATCTTCAAAATAATCTTCGCCCAGCTTTAGTCCGACGCCCAGCGCCTCAAGCGCTTTCGCCGCCGTACCCAGCTCGTCATAGCCGCGCCTGTCGCGCGCCGTGACCTTTGCCCCGCGCTCGTGCAGCATTTTAATAAGCCCCGTGTTTGAAACGCCAACTCCCATGACCGCGACCTTTTTGCCGTGAATGTACTCAAAAAAGCTTTTCGCCTTTTCTGTCAAAAAAACACCTCCACTATCTGCGGCTCTTTATGTATAGATATGTTTGGCCGTTTTTATATTATATACCGTATTTGTTGCCGTTTCAAACATTATTTGCTATACTAAATGAAGTAATTCGATCCATAAACTTATGGGGGAACGATTTTGATCACCACAGTCACATTGAACCCGTGTCTGAACAATATCCTCTATCTTGACTCACTAAAGCCCGGCTCTTCCAACACTGTGCTAAAAAGCCGCCTTAAAATCTACGGAAACGGTTTGAACGTCAGCGAAGTCCTGCGTGCTTTGGGGCTTTCGACCTTTTGCCTGGGTATAATATCAGGCGAAGACCGCGAGCTGTTTTCGCGCTATCTTGACGAGCGGTGCGTCGCGCACGACTTTGTCCAGTCAAAAGGCAGGACGCGGACGGGCATAACGCTCGTGAGCGCTGACGGCGGTGAAATTACCGAGATAAACAACCCAGGCGAGTCTGCCGGGTCCGCCGTCGTGGAGGCTTATCTCAAAAAGCTTGAATACTACGCCGGAAGAAGCTCTGTCATCGCCTTTTGCGGGCGCGTGCCCTATGGCGGCGACGCTGAAAACCACGACGGCGTCTACCGCCGTTCTCTCGAGACCGTCAAGAGCTATGATATCATCACCGCCGTGGACGCGGAGTATGGACCGCTAAAGCTGGCAGTTCCCGCAAAGCCATATCTTATTAAGCTAACCCTCTGTGCTCTCGAGGCCGCTTTCGGCTGCAAAAGCCACTCAAAACGGGATATTGTGGACGCCTGCCGTGATATTATCAAAAAGGGCGTGGCGGTGGTGTGCTGCATTTGGGACGACGGAGCGGTAATCGCCGACAAGGACTCCGCTTTTTTCGCGCCGCGCATCAATAACGCTGCCACAGACCCGCAAGGTGCGGAGGACTCGCTTATGGCGGGGCTTTTGTGCGGTCTTCGCAAAAAAATGGAGTCAGGCGACATACTGCGTTGCGGCGTTGCGGCGGCAGCCGGTACTGCAACCCGGGAGAGTGCGCGGCTCTGCCGCCGCCAGAACTATGAAGCAATGCTTAAAAGAGTGATTATAGAGGCGATATAGGAGGCTTTAATTTGAAATATCTTCGCCGCAGCTGGGCGGTCATAGATTTGGACAATCTTAAGCATAATGTGGAAACTGTCCGCGCGGGGCTTAAGCACAATGTCAGGCTGATGTGCGTCGTTAAAGCCGACGCTTACGGCCACGGGGACCAGTTCGTCGCGCCGGAGTTGGAGCGGCTGGGAGCCGACTGGTTCGGCGTCAGCAACCTTGACGAGGGTATCTCCATTCGCCATGCGGGGACCGTTGCGCCGGTGCTCATCTTCGGTCCCACCCCCGCCGACCGGGTCAGCGATCTTTTCGCCAACAAACTCACCCAAAGCGTGCACACTGTGGAGTACGGCCGAGAGCTTGCGGCGGCGGCGGCGGCGCTGGGCGTCACGATAAACGTACATATAAAAATTGACACCGGCATGGCGCGTCTGGGCTTCATGCTTGACAACGGCGGGTGGGAACGCTCCGCCCACGATATTGCGTGGCTAAAACGCGAATTCCCCTCGCTCAACACTAGCGGGATTTTCACTCATCTTGCCTGCGCCGACGAACCTGCAAAGGACTCTGTCAAATACACGCGTCGGCAGATATCGCAGTTTGCCAGCTTCACAAATCAGCTTGCAGACGCGGGCCTGGGCTTTGAGCTGCGGCACTGCTGCAACTCGGCGGGGACGTCGCTTTACCCAGAGGGCCATTTTGATATGGTGCGGCCCGGCATCTCGCTCTACGGGCTCTCTTACGACGGAGCGGCGGAAACCGCAAACGCCAACGGCCTTTTGCCCGTGATGAATTTATACTCCGCCGTTACCATGGTAAAGGAGATACCGGCGGGCGCTGCCGTGAGCTACGGTCGTATTTACAGGGCCGCGCGCCCCACCAAGGTGGCGACGGTCCCGATAGGCTACGCCGACGGCTTTGGGCGCGAGCTTTCCGGCAGGGCACGAATGCTGGTGCGCGGGGAATCCGCGGAGGTGATAGGCCGCGTGTGCATGGACCAGCTCATGCTGGACGTCACGCACATTCCTGACGTAAAAGCGGGCGACCTCGTGACCATTGTGGGACGCGACGGCAATAATTGCCTGGATTTTGACGGAATGGCGGCGCTTTCCGGCACGATCGGCTATGAAAAGGTCTGCCTTATCGGCAGACGCGTACCCAGACTATATCGGCGCGGCGGCAAAGAAATCGGCGTTCTTGACTACATAAACGGGGGACAATTATGAGGAACGACTTTCGCACAAAACCGTTAAAGCTCCTTGCAGCGGCGTTTGCGTTTTTGCTTTTGCTTGCCGGCTGCGCGGGCCGGCTTTCCCCGGAGCGGCAGCGCCTGCTCGCGTTCGGCGCGTCCATGGCAGAAAAAAACGGCATGGGTTTTGAAGCCGTCTTCGACCGCGACGGGGATTTTGCCGGGCAGTGCAAGGAAACCTTAGCCTCAGCGTGGGCCGTCACGGACGAAGCCTCCGCCCGCGAGGCGCTTACATGGCTTTTGGAAGAAGGTATCCGCGAATTTTCTAACGAGACTTACAGCGCCGACGAGATACTTTTCATAGCCCAATCGCCCGACTCCGCAGGCGAAGAAGAACTCGCCGCCCTGCGCGACGAGCTCATGAGCTACAACGAGTGCGCCGAAGCGCTTAAAAGCGGTTACGGCTACACCGACGAAACCCTGAACGGCCTTCCCACCCTGGCCGCGTTCGACTACGACAGGCTGGTGACGCTTGGCCGCTGGTGCGTAAAATGCGGTTATATCAGCGAGGCTGATTTTTTCGCCTACGCCGAGGCCTCGGCCCTTTCTGCGGAAAAGCTGTACGGCAGCTGGGAGGAATACTACGCCGCCGTAATGCTTGGCAGGGCAGTTTCAGCCGGGTGGAGCGCTATTGAAACAGAGATTGCCGACAGGCTTTTGAAGTCTGAGGAAAGCCCTTACAAAAAATACGCGTTCGCGGCGGATACCGAGTGATGACCATATCAAAAAACCACCCTCGGGTGGTTTTTTGACTCAAACGCGCCTGTTTCTCGTCTGCCTGTGGCAGACAACCGAAACAGATGCACAAATATTATTCCGATTTTTTAATGCGGAATAGTATTAATATACCTCTGTTCCGGGGAAGTAATGCTCCAAAATCTCCACATAATCCCATCCGTCTGCCGCCAAAAAGTTCGCGCCGTGCTGGCTTAGGCCCACACCGTGGCCGTAGCCGTATGTAGTAAAGGTAAAGCTGTCGCTGTCGTCGTCGTAGTCTATTTCAAAGCTTGCGGAGCGCAGATTGAGCACAGACTCGCGGATTAACCGCCCCGTGAGCGTAGAGCCTGTCCTGCGGCTTCTGGTCTCTCCGCACACGGACATTTCGCCGTTGTAGCCGTCGTTTTCAGTAAGCACCTCGAACCAGTCCTCCGGGTCGCCCTCCACCGTTATGCCAAGCCGCGACTCAATAAGCTCCTCGACTCTTGACGCTTTCATTACGGTGTCGACCTCATAGTATGGCGCGCGCTCGTCCACCTCGCTGTCCACTCCGGTAAGGTACGGATAGCTTCCGCCCCATACATGTCTTGCAGACGTCGTGCTGCCGCAGCTCATGGCGTGGTAAGGGGTAAAAGCCACCGCGCCGCGGTAGTATACAGTCTCGCCCAGCACATCCCATACCGCTTCCCTTACCTTACTGCTCGCGGAGCCGGCCATCGCCACGGAAGGAGTCCCGCCTGTGGAATTGGCCTGCCTTATAAACGTGTACGACGCAACGGCCTGGGCTTTGATCGCCTCTTCGTCAAAGTTCGAGCCGACCTCATTCTGAACGACCCGGGAGATGACGTCCAGCAATTTCTCCTCGGTATCCGCCAAACCGTAGGCCGCCACCCGTATAGCCACCATTTCGCCGCCGCGGTTTGTTTCCTCTATGTCCTCCCATTCTTCATCTTCGGACTCGCTCGCTTCACGTTCTATGCGCTCCTGCTCCTCGCGTTCAAGCCGTTCCTGTTCCTCCCGGGCTATCCGGTCCTGCTCCTCCTGCTCCAGACGTTCCTGTTCCTCGCGTTCGAGCCGCTCCTGTTCTTCTCTTTCTGCAGCTTCGCTGGCGGCTTTTGCGGCCGCCTCGCTTGCCGCTTTCTCGGCGGCCTCGCTTGCGGCCTTTGCCGCAGCCTCGCTCGCGGCTTTCTCCGCAGCCTCGCTTGCGGCTTTTTCAGCGGCCTCGCTTACGGCTTTCTCAGATGCTTCACTTGCGGCCTTTTCCTCAGCTTCTTTTTTCCTTTGCGCCGCCAAAGACGCTTCCTCCGCCTCGCTCAGACTTATGAGCGACGCCGGAGAAAGCTGCATTAACATGGCGTCGTCGGGCTTTTCTCCGCCAAATGTCCTGTACCAGACGTCAGGCATAAGCGGATACGGGTTTACGCTTGCGGCGGAGACGTCAACAGCCGCGTCCTCGCCTCTTCTAACCGCGCGCGCCACCACGACCAGGCGCGCGTCCTTGAACTCGTACGTGCAGGTGGAAAGCGTAAGCAGCTTGTCGCCTCTCCTGACGTCCACACCCGTGTTGATGAGGCTTCGTCTGGAAAGCTCGTTTAGATACGCGTTTTCTTCATCTGCGTTTTTAAAGTCGGCGTACTCGTGGTATTCCCAAACATCGCCCTGATTCTCATAGGCGTTCGTTATGAATACCGAAAATATCTTGTAGACGCCGTCTTCGTGCACGGTTGAAAAATCTATTACAGGGTGCTGGATGTAATAGCTTAGATCGCGGTAGTTTATCAGCGCGCCGAAAAGCTGGCCGTCCCGCATGTTGTGGCCATAGACGACAAGATTGTCGCTGGGTTTTTTAACGTCCGCCCTGTAGTCGAGATACGGGACGCCGTATTGGTTGGAGTTGTCGTAAAAATCCCGCCGCAGATAATAATTATTGTCCTGCGACTGCACGACCGGATAGCGCAGAGCGGTGTCGGGAATAGAAATAAAAGCCTTAACGTCGCGGTTGGTATTCCAAAGCCCCGCGAACTTAAGGCTGTAGCCACGCGGATAGTCCGGGCTGACCTCCACGTCGCCCATTTCTCCAAACATGAACATGTTGGCAAGCTCGTCGGCCTGCTTTCTCGCGATATATCCCGAATAATATCTCCAGCCGATTATTCCAAGCGCAACAGCCAGAACAACGCTCGCGGATATGATTATGATCTTCCTGATACTTGATCGCGGCTTTTCCTGTTTTTGAGCGTCCGGATAGCCTCCGGCGTCCTCTTCGTAATCCGAAATCCCTGTCACGCGGCGGCCCTCCAAGGCCTCGTCCAGCGGAATAGCCGCGGTGTACGGCTCGGGATAATAATCCGCCGCCAGCCGCAGCATGTTGAGCGCTCGGGAGAGAGCGGCGTCGGCAATGACGTCCGGGTCGGCGCTGCCGTCGCCAACCACAAGCTTTTTTACATAGACGTTTTGCCCGTCCGCCACAGCTATGTATACGGTTCCCACGGGACACGCGCGTGCTCTTTCGTCGCCGGTGTTCGCCAGCACCGCAAGCCCGAAGGATGTACCAGCCTTCTCCCTTGCCCCGGCTGCGCAGACCACGGCCGCGTATTCGCTGACATTACCCTCTTTTTTCAGGATCTTTCGCGCGATCCCCAATTTTTCCGCTTTGGAAAGCATGTCGTCTATCGCTACGCTGTACCGCAGGATATCCTGCCCGCCCGGCGTTTCTGATATTACCCTGGTGACGTTGCCTCCCGTCCCGGCCTCGGCCAGGGCCAGGTCCAGCTGCCGGCGCTCCAGCTTGGCCGTTACGGCCGATTGCAAAGAGTCCACGTCCAGCCCGTAGGCGAAATCCCCCAGCCGTTCTGCGATAGATTGCAGCATGGGCGTGCACAGCGCGGCCGCCCTCTGTTGGGTTGGCGCGTAGCTCAGTACACGCACAAGCACCTCGTTTTCGTCTCGCTGCAGCGTCACGGAAGGATTTGCGGAATTCAACAGGTCGCCAAGCTTTTCGCTCACGGCTTCCTCGCGCAGGCCATAGGTGCGCATAGTCCGGGTGACCGTGGCGTTTTCGGCCCCGCCAAGATACGGCGAGACATATTTGTTGAACATGGGCGGAATCTCCGCGGAAAGCTCCGGCAGCACGATTATATGCTGTCTGCTTGAGGAGATCGCACAGCCCGGGAGTTTACCGTGCGTGCCTGAGAAGACCGCCGCCGCGCGCGGAAGCATCGCAAGCGCTCCGTCCTCCGGCAAAAACCGCTCTCCGGTACGGCGGCAGTATTCGCGTATGCCCTCAACGGCGGCCGGGCTTTCCTCCAATGGCAACCCCAGACCGCGGCTGAGCACCGTCTTGGCCATATATCCGGAATCGGGTCCCATACCGCCGACAACCACAAGCGCGTTGCTCCTGCCCAGCGCCGTCACCACGGCCTGCTGAAACTGTTTTATATCAGGGCACACGGAAATATGCTCGCGAACCTTCATCCCTATCGACGTAAGGCCGCGAGCAACGTACTGGGCGCTTGCTTTTGCAGCGTCCAGTCCCATGCCCTCGGGAATTAAAACAATTTCGGCTACCAAGGGACGCCTCCCGGTTAATAATAGACAAGATATTGTACCATATTTTCCCCTCTATGTCAAAACAACTCTTTCGATTGCGCGGGCTATCAGGGCCTCCCGGTCTAGCCCGCTTTCGGCTTTCAGAACATCCTCAAGCCGTGGCTTTGTCTTGGGATGCTTTGGTGAAAACACCGTGCAGCAGTCGTCGTAGGGCAGCACCGAAGTCTCAAACGTGCCGATTTTTCGCGAAACAACTATTATCTCCTCTTTGTCCATACCCACCAGCGGCCGCAGCACGGGCACAGTGACGGCGGCGTCAGTGCAGGCGAGCGCCGAAAGCGTCTGGCTCGCTACCTGCGCGACGCTTTCGCCCGTGATAAGCGCGCCGCAGTTTTCCCGCATCGCAAGCCTTTCAGAAATACTCATCATGAACCGCCGCATTATCAGCGTGAAGTACTCCTGCGGACAGCAGTCCTTTATCTGCTCCTGAATTTCTGTAAAGCCGACTATAAACAGCCTCACCTTGCCGCACCAAGGCGTGAGCTCCTCGCACAGGCGCCTGACCTTTAGCTCCGCCCGCTCGCTTGTGTAGGGCGGAGACGCGAAATGCACGGCGGCGAGCCTGATTCCGCGCTTGGCCATCATCCAGCCCGCGACGGGGCTGTCTATGCCTCCTGAGAGCAGCAGCATAGCGTCGCCGGAGGTCCCCACGGGCATCCCCCCGGCGCCGGGCGTTTGCTGTCTGTGGATATACGCGCCAAAATCCCTGACCTCGACCGTGACGTTGACATCCGACCTGCCCAGATCAACAGTGAGATGCGGGAATTTTTGAAGCAAAAACCCGCCAAGCTCCGCGCAAATTTCCGGCGAGGCGGGGGAAAAGCTCTTGTCAGAGCGCTTTGCCGTAACCCTGAACGTGCGGGCGGCCAGCAGCTCGTCCCGCAAGTACTCTGCGGCGGCGGGCTTAATTTTTTCAAAATCCTTTTCCACAATCGCCGCGCGGGAAAGCGCCGAAAACCCGAATACTCTGGCAAGGCGCTCCACGGCTTCGTCAAGATCGCAGTCTTCCCCCGCGGGCTCCGCATAGACAGTCGACTGCGCCTTATAAAATCTAAACGTCCCCAGCCCCTCAAGGCGGCGGCGCGCGTTGCGTATGAGCGCGTCCTCAAAGGACGAGCGGTTAAGCCCCTTTAACGCTATCTCCCCGCATTTTAGCAGGATCAATTCCCTCAAGCTCTAATCTCCTTCATCGCCTGCGCCAGCACAGTAAAAAGCGTGTCGACGTCGGCGGTTTCGTTGTTTTTTGAAAAGCTCACCCTAAGCGCCGAATCTATCTGACGCGCGGGCAGGCCCATTGCGGCAAGCATGTGGCTGGGCTTCCCCCTGCCGCAGGCCGAGCCGCTTGAAACATATATTCCCTTGTCGGCAAGGTACCGCAGCAATATTTCGCTGCGGTAGCCGGGAACTGACACATTACATATATAAGGTGAGGCGTCCGCGGGCGAATTCATGCAGAGTCCGTCCGCGCTTTCCGCTTTTTTTACAAAATATTCACGGAGCCGCGTCACATGGGCATGGTTTTCATCCAAAGACCTTACCGCTTTTTCCGCCGCCGCGCCGAACGCGGCGATAAGCGGTATAGCTTCGGTCCCCGGCCGCAGAGTTCGTTCCTGCCCTCCCCCGAAAAGCATAGGCTGTATTCTTGCCTTTTTGTTCACAAAGAGCGCGCCCACGCCCTTAGGCGCGTGCAGCTTGTGCCCGCTGACGCTCAGCAGATCAACCCCAAACCGCTTTGCCGAAAACTTGAGCTTTCCAAATGCCTGCACGGCGTCGCAGTGGATGAGGACGTCCGGATTTTTACCGCGCGCAAGCTTAGCCAGCGCGGCAATATCCGCGATATGCCCGACCTCTGAGTTTACCATCATGCAGGAAACGAGTGCGGTGTTTTTGCCGACCGCGCCGGCAAGGCGTTCGATATCCAGCTTTCCGTCCGCTCCGGGCTTTATCAGCGTTATGTTTTTGCCTTCCTTTTCCAGACGCTTTAACGGCTCCAGCACCGAGGAGTGCTCCCACGCCGTGGAGACGACGGCGTTTACGCGTTTTCGCGCCCTTACCGCGCCAAATATCGCTAGGTTATTGGCTTCGGTGCCGCCTGAAGTGAACACAATCTCGGCAGCTTCGCAGCCAAATGCCGCCGCAAGTTTTTCGCGCGAGCTCTCCAGCAGCTTGTGCGCCTCTATCCCCTTTTTGTGCTGGGACGACGGATTGCCGTAGCTTTCCAGCATGGCGTTCAAGGCCACCTGCGCGATGTCCGCGTCTGTAGCCGTTGTGGCGCTGTTGTCAAGATAAATCTCCCGCAAAATCAAAATCTCCCGCAATATTTACTCCCAAGAATATATCACTCATTCGCCAGTGTGTCAATTGCTTATGCAAAATTGTTAAATCTTCTTGACATTTCCAAAATATGTGCTACAATCAAATGTAAAGACTATTTTACATTTTGGAGACGCGACATGAAAGATTATGACGAAATGGACAGAAGCGTCAGGCTTCGCTCAGAGTCTATAGGCTTCAAGGTATTGCTGCTGGGATTAGTTGTTTGGGCCTTATATGACGTTTGGAATTATTGGTTCAATTCCGGCGAGCGCGAAACATTGGCCATGACGCTTGCCATGGCGGGCGCGCTGACGCAGCAGCTCTCTATGCGGGCAATAAAACAAAGGATGGTAGCTGGCGACGACGAATACAAGGAGAGCAACGAGCTCTTCAGGATTATCGTTCTCAGTCTCTGCGCTCTGGCGGTCATTTTTTCATTCGGCTCTTATTTGGCCTCCGTATTGAATTAGGAGGCGACGCGGTGAAAAACAATATCAAACGTCTCAGAAAAGAAGCAGGAATGAGGCAGGAGGATATGGCGGCAAAGCTGGGCGTCAGCCGACAGACGATCATCGCCATTGAAAACGACAAATACAGCCCCACTCTGGAATTGGCTATGAAGCTCGCAAAGCTGCTTGAGCTGCATGTTGAGGACATATTCATTTTGGATTAGCCTACCATTAGCTTAACTTGACGTGAGTTCTATTGATGTTTCAATCCCGTTATGATAGAATAGATGAAGTTTTGTTTATACATTTTTAGCTGGGAGAGATTATACCGGTGTTTTTAGTCCGTCTTTTGAATATGCTGCTCGGCCTGTTTTTGTACGCGCTCGGGATAATTTTTACCATTAACGCCAATGTCGGCTACGCCCCATGGGAGGTCTTCCATCTGGGCATAGTCAGCCGTACAGGGCTTAGCCTGGGCGTGGTTTCTATAATCGTCGGGGCAATAATCTGCGTCTTCGTCGCGGCCATGGGGGAAAAGCTCGGCTTCGGCACGCTCGCGAATATGTTCTTTATCGGCGTGTTTCTTGATATTCTGCGCCTTACGGGCCTTGTACCCGCCGCCGGAAGCTTTGCCGCTGGTATCGCTATGCTGGTTGCGGGGATGTTTATAATCGCGTTCGGTTCGTTTTTCTATATGCGCGCCGCTTTCGGATCGGGTCCAAGGGACAATTTGATGGTCGTGCTCACGCGCAAGACCCGGCTGCCTGTGGGCGTTTGCCGGATGATCGTCGAGCTTTCTGCCACGCTTTTCGGTTGGCTTTTGGGCGGGATGGTCGGAGTCGGAACGGTAATTTCGTTCATAGCAATAGGCGTCTGCGTCCAGATAGTATTCGGCGTGTTAAAATTCGACGTCGCGGCTATAGACCACGAAAGCTTAAAGGATACTTTTTCAAGGCTCGCGACAAAAAAATGTAAATAGCGGAGGTTCGCCATGAACGTGTTTGAAAAGCTCGCCGGTATCGAAGATCTGCGCCTTCCCGCCGCGTGGGAAGCAAAACTTCGCGGTTACGCAAAGCAGGCTGTTTTTTGGGGCGACAGTCCGGAAAGCGACTCCGAGCTCGTCAGGCGGATTGGCGACGCGGACGCGGTGATGGTCAGTCACACCACGCGCATAAGCAGGGACGTCATGCTCTCCTGCCCAAATATCCGCTATATCGGCATGTGCTGCAGTCTGTACACGCCCGAAAGCGCAAATGTGGACATACTCGCCGCCAAGGAACTCGGTATCGTCGTAAAAGGCGTTCGCGACTACGGCGACGAAGGTGTGGCGGAATACGCCGTCAGCGAGCTTGTGCGGCTGCTGCACGGCTTTGGCGCCCGCCGCTGGAGGGACCAGCCCTATGAACTCACCGGCGTCAAGGCCGGCATTCTGGGTATGGGAACCACGGGGCAGATCGTCGCGAAAGCCCTTAAGTTTTTCGGCGCCGAAACAAGCTATTACAGCCGCACCCGCAAAACAGACTTGGAAGAAAGCGCGGGCTTGGCTTATTTGCCCCTGCACGAGCTTTTGGCGCGCTCCGAGATCGTAGTCGCGTGCCTGCCCAAAAACGCCGTGCTTTTGTGCCGCGAAGAACTTGCGCTGCTTGGCGCGGGAAAAATACTCATGAATATCTCTATCGGCGCGCCGTTTGATCTTGACGCAGTAAAGGACTGGCTTAAATTACCCGGCACCTTCCTGCTTGGAGACAGTCTACTCGCGCTGGGTGACGACGAGGGCTTGAAGGCGCTTCCAAACGTTATTTGCCCCGCGCAGTCGGCGGGGATGACCTCTTTGGCAAAGGAGCGGCTCGGCGCAAAGGTTGTCGCCAACATTGAGGAGTTTTTATCCGCGCGCGGCTGAATAGCCGCTGGCGTAGCCGTTGTAGTCAAAGATGAAGCGGTTGGCGGCGTTTCGCATTTGCACCGTTACGGCGTCGCCTTTAAAATATAGCGTGCAGCGCAGGGGCGCGAAGCATTCGCCTATGATATAGCAGGCGAGGTTGAGCGTGTTTTCATCCCACCACGCCGCCGAGGCAAGACAGTCCCAACCGTATTCCGGGAACTTGCCGGCGGCGTTTTTGCCGCAGCCGAAATTTATTTCATGCCCCGCCCCGTTCTTAACAAAGCGGAGCGCCCCGCCGTCCCCCGAAAAGTGTACCGAGACGTTTTCCCATCTCATGCGGTTCTTGTCAAGAATATACGTCCTCGCGTCCAGTTCCGTGATCCTGGGGCTGTCGTACTTTCCCTTTACTGTGACGAATGAGAGATTTCCAAGCCTTGCACGCAGCTCGTCCAGGCCGGGTGAGGGCTTTTGTCCGCCGTCCAGGTAGGGCAACAGCTTGTCCACGACTACTTCGCGGATAACCTCTGTGTCACCCGGGATGATCTGCGAGTCTCCTTGCGTGCATACCAAAAAATCCTGCTTGGGGAAGCAAAACGCGCACTGGCCGCCCATACCTATAAACGCGAACGCACCGCCGGGGTAACACCAGAACTGGTAGCCGTAGCCGTATTCGGAATCCATGTGCGTCTGGCTGACAAAATTGCTTATCTGCGGCGAGGTCGCCTGCCTTATATACGCTTCAGGTATCAGCTGCCTGCCGTTTATCTTCCCGCCGCGCATACAGGCGAACGCAAGGCCCGCCAGATCCCTTAGCGTACAGAACATGCCGGAACCCCCAAACGAAACTCCTGTAGGGTCTGTCATGCAGTAAGCCTCGCCGCTTATTCCCAGCGGGTCCAGCAGACGTGGCCGAAGATAATTCAGAAGCGGCATTCCGGCAGTTTTCTCAACAAGCGCCGCGAGCGTGTGCGTGGCCGAGGTGTCGTAGGAAAACACCGTGCCCGCTATGTGTGAAGGCCTGTGATTAAAGAAAAGCCTCGTGATATCGTCGGTTTCCTCCGATTTGTAGACGGCTTTTGAGTATGGCGAAGACATCTTCAGCAGGTCGCGCACGGTCATCCCGCTAAAATACGGGTGCAGCCCGCCCTCAGGGAGCAATTCCGTAAAGTACTCCGCTATCACGTCATCAAGAGACAAAACCCCCTCGGACTCAAGCATGCCTATCGCGATAGAAGTGACGCTCTTGCTGCACGAATACACTCTGTGCAGATAGTCCCTGTCAAACGGCTTCCAGTATCCCTCCGCGAGGATCTTGCCGCCCCGCATTGCCAGGAACCCGTGCATCGGCACGGCCTTTGCCTCAAGCGCGTCCAGAAACTCGACGATTGCTTGCGAGGGTATTCCTCCGGCCTCAGGAGTGGAAATTTGATGTTCGAATATGCGGTCATACATTGTCGTGGCCTCCTTTAAGTTAAACTAAAATGTCCATCGGGTCCTCTAGCAGTTTTTTAACGCTTTGCTGGAATACCGCGGCCTCTACCCCGTCCATTATCCTGTGGTCGTAGGTAAGGCACAGCATAAGATATTTTTTCACCGCGACCTCGCCGTCTATAAGCGCAAGCTCGTCGTTTAATCCGCCCACACCCATAATAGCCGCGTTTGGCTGGTTTATCACCGGCGTGAAGTCGTGCACGTCCATAGCGCCCATGTTAGAGATCGTGAACACGCTGCCGCTATATTCATCGGGATTCAGAGTCCCGCTCTTGGCGCGGGCGGCAAAGTCCCTGACGCGCGCGGATATCTCCGAGACCGAAAGCTTGTCCGCGTTTTTAATCACAGGCACGACAAGTCCGCCCGGGACCGATACTGCCACGGCGATATTCACGTCCGCCCGCACGGTTAGCGTCCCCGCCTCCATATCAATCTCCGTGCGAATTTCTTTGTGCATGGCAACGGCCTTGGCACAGGCCTTGACGATAAAATCACCAAGCGTGAGCTTTGTCTCCCGGTTTTTGTTTATCTTCGCCCTAAGCGCCAGCAGCTCGTCCACATAGGCTTTCATGTTCATAGTGACGGGCGGTATCTCCAGGTGACTCCGGGTCATGCGCCGCGCGATTACCCCGCGCATTCCGCCCAATGTCTCGGTGGCGGCGGTTTTTGCGATAGCTTCCGGTTTTGGCAGGTCGGCGCTGGTTATCTTTCCCGCAAAGCCCGTGCCCGTAATATTATCAAGCGCGACTCCCATGCCCGCGGCGATCCTCGCGGCAAGCGGCGTGGCCTTTACGGCCTTTTCAACGTCGCGAGCCTTTATTACTCCCCCCGCGCCGCTGCCTTGAACGGCCGCGATATCTAGGCCGTTTTCCGCCGCGATTTTTTTTGCGTATGGCGTCGCGGGAACGTGGCCTCCACCGGTCTGCGGCGCAGCCTCGCCCTGTTTACCGATGTAGCCTATGACGGTCGTCACCGGGACCGTTTCGCCGTCTCCATACAGCTTGGCCAGCAGCACACCGGAGGCGGGCGCCTCGTTTTCCATGGTTATTTTGTCGGTTTCTATCTCCATCACGCCCTCGCCGGACTCCACCGTGTCCCCGACCTCTTTGAGCCAGCGGATGATTTTTCCCTCTTCCATCGCCATCCCGGCTTTTGGCATTATGATCTCGGTCGCCATATATTTTACTCCTTTACAGCAATGTCTCTTTTACGGCAGCTACTATTCCCTCAACCGTCGGGAAGCAGTTTTTCTCCAGTACGGGGTTAAAGGGTATCGGCGAGCTGACCGCTCCAAGCCGCTTGACCGGCGCGTCCAGGTAATAGAACGCCTCGCTTTCGTTTATCGTGGCCGCAAGCTCGCCGCCAAAGCCGCCGAACTTAACGGCTTCGTGCACCACTACGCAGTGCTTTGTCTTTTTAACAGATTCTATAAGCGTCGCCGTGTCCAGCGGCAGCAGGCTGCGTATGTCTATGACCTCGGCGTCTATTCCCTCTTCGGTGAGCTTCCTCGCGGCGTCCAGACACAACAGCGTCATCCTGCCGTAGGTGATGAGCGTGCAGTCTCTTCCGGCGCGCTTAATATCCGCGACTCCGAACGGAACGGTGTATTCCTCCTCCGGCACGTCTCCTTTTGTGCGGTACAGCAGCTTCTGCTCCAGGAACATTACGGGGTTGTCGTCGCGTATGGCGGTCTTCAAAAGTCCTTTCGCATCGTAAGGTGTTGAGGGTACCACGACCTTGAGTCCCGGTATATGCGCAAGCAGCGCCTCAAGGCTCTGGGAGTGCTGCGCCGCCGCGCCGGTGCCGCCGCCCGAGGGTGTGCGCAATACCATCGGAACCTTTACCTTGCCGCCGAACATGTAGCGCATCTTGGGGGCCTGGTTTAATATATGGTCAAAGCACACGGCCATAAAATCCGAAAACATCAACTCAACTATCGGGCGGCTGCCGGTTATGGCCGCGCCCACCGCCGCGCCCACAAAGCCGTTTTCCGAGATCGGCGTGTCCATTATACGTTCGGGTCCAAACTCCGCAAGCATGCCGCCGGAAACGCCGAAGGCCCCGCAGTAGACACCGATGTCCTCCCCCATGAAAAACACGTCTGGGTCTCGGCGCATCTCCTCGGACATCGCTTCTTTTATCGCGTTCGCGTATGTGATCTCTCTCATTTTTATCCTCTTATCCCTGCTTCTTCTTTTAGGCGTAAACGTCCGTTAAGATCGCGTCGAGCGACGGTTCCGGACTGTTTTTGCCGTATTCCACCGCGGCGTCGATGATCGCGGTGGTCTTGTCTTCCATCTCGTCTATCTGTTCCCGCGTGAACAGGCTGTTTTCCAAAAAGTAATCCTTTAGCCTCACGATTGGGCACTTTCCGCGCCACGCGGCTATTTCCTCCTTGGTGCGGTACAGGTTTCCGTCGCTCTTTGAGTGGCCCGAGGTCCTGTATGTGTTTTCGACCACCAGCATAGGGCCGTTTTTCACAACATACGCTCTGGCTTCCTTAATTGCGCGGTAAACTTCCAGCACGTCGTTGCCGTCCACGGTCTTTGACGGCATGGCGTAGGGGATAGCGCGTTTGGCGAGGTCGGTGTCCTTCGTCGCTTTTGAGATCGGCGTGGACATGCCGTAGGTGTTATTTACAAGCACGAACAGCACCGGCAAATTCCACACGGAGGCAAGGTTCATCGCCTCGTGCACGCCGCCTAGATTTGACGAGCCGTCGCCAAAAAAGCACGCTACTATGCGGTCCTCCTTTTTACGCCGTATCGTCAGCCCCGCCCCGCAGGCTATCGGCGCGCTTGAACCCAAAACTCCGTTCGCGCCCAGCACGCCCTTGTCGATGTCGGCTATGTGCATAGAGCCGCCCTTACCCTTACAGACGCCTGTGGACTTCGCGAGTATCTCAGCCATCATGGAGTTGACGTCGACTCCCTTAGCAATTGCCTGGCAATGCCCCCTGTGAGTCGCCAGCATGTAGTCGTGCGGCTCTATTGCGTAAACGGTGCCTACCGCAGTCGCCTCCTCGCCAATCCCCAGGTGCGTGGTGCCGTGAACCAGGCCCTGACCGAAAAGCAGCTGCACTTTTTCCTCAAACTTTCTGCCGATCATCATCTTTTCGCAGATCTCCCGCAAAAAAGCTTTTTCAAATTCCTGTAGAGCCAATCAGATCTCTCCTTAAACATTTCAGACTATCATATACAACGCCCCATTCAGATTTTCTACAGGGGCTGGAATGTTCCGGTCAGTCGCAATAATTATACAACAATTCTTGTCTTGTTACAACAAACGGGGGCGACGCAATTTGCGAAACGCCCCCCGTTTTTAAGGCAAAGATAATTACCCGCAGACCGCGGTCTCCCACGCTTGCATAATATACATGCCTACGACCGCTCCCTGATCCGGCTTGCCAAGCACCTGATCCCCGAAAAACACGCCGCGCCCAAACGCGGCTTTCATGTTTTTGGTGGCCTCCACCCCGTTCTCGGAGGCGGCGCGGGCGGCCTTGACCGCTTCGCGCAGCGACATGGAGCTTCCGGCGTTTAAGGCCAATGAATCCGCAGCGGGCTTTAGCGCGTCCACGATAGTCCTGTCGCCCGGATTTGCCTTGCCGCGCTCCATTATTCCGTTCGCGAATTCGCCGGTGAGCGCCGCAAAGTCGGCGAGCGTAAGTTCCGTTTTGCCCCGCAGCGCCTTTGCCGCTTTCATGAAGCCCGAGGCCACGAGCGTTCCCATTGTGGAGGGGACCTCCTTGGCGATAGCCATTCCCACTGCCATCAGCAGCTTGCCGAGATCAGCCTCATTGGAGTCGCTCGCCACCTGCTTTGCTCTTAAAAACCCGGCGTTCATCGTGAGCCCAAGATCGCCGTCGCCCAGAGCGGCGTCAAGCTCCGTGAGATAATCTTTTTTTTCGCTCATTATTCTATTGGCGGCGTCAAAAAACGCAGTGACTGTTTCTCTTGCTATAACATCCATTGCAAACTCCTTTTACAACTGCTCCTGCGAAACAAAAGGCGTGAGGCAGGGCATGGAGAGATATTTCTTAAGCTCGTCGTCAAGCTTTAGCACGCTTATCGACATGCCCGCCATATCCATAGATGTGGCGTACTCGCCGACATATGCCTTAAAGGTTTTTATTCCCTTTTCCGTAAGTACCTCGTTCACCCTGCGGTAAACAATATAAAGCTCCTCCAGCGGGGTCGCGCCCAGCCCGTTCACAAGCACGGCCACCTCGTCGCCGCTCTCATAAGGCAGGTCGGGCAGAACCCTGGCCAGCATATCGTCAACAATGACGTCGGCGGGCTTTATAAGTCCCTTTTCAATTCCGGGTTCGCCGTGGATACCCATGCCCATTTCCATGTGACCGGGTTCAATGGAGAAATTTGTCTTGCCGTTTTCGGGTACGATGCACGGGGTAAGCGCGACGCCCATGGTACGCACGTTGCCGGCGGCCTTCTTCGCCACGCGCGCCACTTCCTCAAGCGGAAGCATCGCGTCGGCTGCCGCACCGGCACACTTGAACACAAAGAATATACCTGCCACTCCGCGGCGCTTGTCCTCCATGCCCTTGGGGGCGGAGACCACGTCCTCCCCGGCCACGACCTGCATGACTTTTATATCCTCGAAGTCGGCCATCTCCTGCGCCATGTCAAAGTTCATGATGTCGCCGCCGTAGTTGCCGTAGATGTACAGCACGCCCGCGCCGGAGTCGATCTCCTTGGTGACGCTGAGCATCTGGTCCGCGCTGGGGGACTGGAACACGCCTCCTATGCTCGCGCCGTCAAGCATTCCCTCGCCCACATAGCCCATGAACAGCGGCAGGTGGCCGGAGCCTCCTCCCGTGGCGATCCCGACCTTGCCGGGCTTCTTTTTCGCGGTTACATAACAGCGCAGATCGTCCCCGACTATCTTTACTTTGTCAGGGTGCGCCGCCAGAACGCCTTTGAGCATCTCGTTCACGTAATCCTCGGGTTTGTTCAGTATCCTCTGCAAAAAGGTCACATCCATTCTATAATTTTATTTATTTGCCGCCGCTCTTACGGCTTTGATCTTCTTTCTTTCGGAAAGCTTGTTGCCAAAGTAGTTTATAATTAGCGTCAGCACCAGCACGGCCCCCCATATGAAAGTCTTGAAGTAGGAGTCCACCCTTAGAATATTAAAGCCGCTTGACAAAAACTGCAGCGTCAGTATCGCCATGACGACGCCCGTCACCTTGCCGAACCCGCCCGAGGGGTTGACCCCGCCCAGCACTGCCACAAGTATAGCCTGCAGCGTGTAGGAAGAGCCGTAGTCCGCCTTGGCCGAGACCGTACGCGAGGACATGATGATCCCGGCAATCGCTGCGAGCAGGCCGCCCATCATGTGGGCCTTAATTATCGTGCGCTCGGTCATGATACCCGTGAAACGCGCGGCTTTCCTGCTTGTGCCCATCAAATATATCTCGCGGCCAAACTTCTGGTGCTGCAGCACCATGATACACAGCGAGACTACCACGACGAATAACACAAGCGGCATCGGGATAAACCCAAGGCTTCCCGAGCCGATAAACGCGAACGCATCAGGCATGCCGAATACCGCCGCGCCCTTGGTGAGAAAAATACCGATACCCGTGAAAATCTCCATGGTGCCGAGGGTGGCGAGCATTGCCGGAATATTTACCCGCGCAATCAAATAGCCGTTGACGGCGCCGCAAAGCAGGCCGATGGCGACTGAAGCCGCCATTCCCAGTACCATTGCGCCTATGCCGCCTATTTTGGGGGCAGCCGCGATCATTATATACGCCGACATTATCGCGCTTAGGTTGCCGATACCCAAGACGGAAAGATCGATTCCTCCCATCAGCATGGCGATCATGACGGCTATCGACAGCAGCCCGATCTCGGGAAACTGGAACGCCATCGAGCGGAAGTTATTCATGGTCAGGTATTTTTCCGGGTCGAGCATGGCCATCAGCGCGAACGAGACCACCATGATGACGCCGAGCCTTACGAGGTTCTGGTCGGCTAAAAAGTCGCGAAAGTCGATCTTGAACCTTCCCAGCTTTTCACCCGGGGTGTTGTTATCTGCTTGCAACCGCTTCGCCTCCTTTCGCGTCGTCTATGATAGCCGAAAGCTTTGACGAGCTCTTGAACGCCTGATACGACGAGACGCCCGTACCGGCTACGATTATCAGCCCGACGACGGCCTTCTGCGCCTCGGACGGGATGCCCAGCATGATAAGGCTGTTCCTCGCGATCGTTATCAGCGCGAGTCCAAGCGCGCTGCCGAGCACGGTTCCCCGCCCGCCTGTGATATGCGTGCCGCCGAGCACCGCCGCCGCTATTATTATAAGCTCCGAGCCCATAAGGTCTGTGGGGACGCTTGTGCGGGCCTGTATGGTGTGGCATATTCCCGCAATGCCCGACGCAAAACCGATAAAACCGTAGACGAATATCGTGATGCCCTTTACCGAGAACCCGGCCCGCTCGGCGGAGACCCTGTCGCCGCCCAGCGCGTATATCCCCCTGCCCAGCATGGTGTAGTTGAGTATAAAATAGACTATAATTACGATGCCCAGCAGGAACCAGAACGTCACCGGCAAGATCGACGTATAGTTTTCGCCCTCAACATGGAATATCTCCGCCTTGCTCATGGCCTCCATCGGAGCTTCCAGACGGTTGACCGGCTTTGCGCCCACTATAGAAATCAGCAGCCCGTGGAAAAGGCTGGACGTGCCCAGCGTCACAATGAATGCAGGCAGGTTAAAATACGCGATTATAAGCCCGTTTATCAGACCGAGTAAAGTACCTATGGCTATCGACATTAAAATAGGCCATACAACCGAGCCGGAGTACTCCACGCTCTCGCAGTATTTGCTGGTCAAATACATGGAGCAAACGGCTATCGCGGGAAACGAAACGTCGATCCCCCCGGCAATTATTCCAAGCATCAGCGCGAAAACCATTATCCCGTGCACGACCCCCGCCTTTAGGAGGTCCACCGCGTTGTTGGCGGTAAAGAATACGGGATTGCGGATACCAATGACAAGGCACAGCGCCATTACAGACATGGCGACGTAAAACTCGTTGGTTTTAAGCAGATTTTTCAAAGTCTTCCCCCCACGCAGGTTCAGATTAGTTTTTTTGGCGTCAGTTTAAACCGCCGCTTCGCTGAGCTTGCGCGACAAGATGTCGTCGCTGACGCTCTCGCATGTCATTTCCTCTATGATACGGCCTTTTTTCATCAGCAGTATCCGGTTGCAGTTTTCCAGCACCTCTGGGATATCGTCAGAGATAATTATTACGCCGATCCCCTTTTGAGCCAGCTTTTTGGTGTAGCTGTGGATATCCGACTTTGAGCCGATATCCACTCCCACCGTCGGACTGTTAAGAATAAGTATCCTGGGGTTTGTCGCGAGCCACTTTGCAAGTACGACGCGCTGCTGGTTCCCGCCGGAAAGGCTCTGCACCGGCAACTCGCCCGAGGGCGTGACTATCTTTAGCTCGTCTATCCACATATTCGAGCTGTTCCGGGTCTTTTCGGCGTCGATAATACCGTTCGACAAAATATCGTCTATCGTGGCGGCGGTAACGTTGTTGTTGATGCTATGCGGCAAAAACAGCCCCTCGGTGAGCCTGTCCTCCGGAACGTAGGCAACACCGTTGCTTATCGCGTCCTTAACGGAATTAAGCGCAACCTCGCGACCCTCGATGAGTATGCGGCCGTCCGTAAGCTTTTCAAGCCCGAACAGCGCTCTCGCAAGTTCGCTTCTGCCTGACCCCAAAAGCCCTGTAATCGCGACGATCTCACCTGAATACAGCTCGAAGGAAATATCCTCGAACAGGCCCTTTATACCAATATTCTCAACCTTCATCAACGGCCGATCTTCCGTGGCCTTGGGACCCTTGAACTGGGTCTCCTCTATAGTGCGCCCCGTCATGTGATATATGAACTTCGCCCGGTCAAATTCCTTCATCGGGCCTTCGGCCACCTTGCGGCCGTTGCGCAAAATCGTTAGCTCTTCGGCTATTTCAAATACCTCTTCCAGCTTGTGGCTAACAAATATTATAGCAATTCCTTTCTTTTGCAGGTCGCGCACTACCTTGAACAGCGCGTCTACCTCCCTGCGAGTCAGTGCCGTAGTTGGCTCGTCCATAACAAGCAGCCTCGCGTCCTGAAGCAGCGCGCGGCATATGGCCACAATCTGCCTGTCGGCCACGGAAAGGCTTCCCACCAGAGCGTTTAAGTCAATATCCACGCCGATCATATTAAGCGCGCTTCTGGCCTTTTGTCGTATGCTCTTCCAGTTGACGAGCTTCTTGCCCTCAAGCCGCTCCTTGCTGAGCGCTATGTTTTCGGCGACGGTAAGGTTGGGGAATACTGAAAAATCCTGATAGATAATCTGTATCCCCTCTTTTATTGCCTGCTGCGGGGTCAGCTTTTTGTAAGCCTTGCCGTTTACCTCTATCTGCCCTTCGTCAGGCGTGTAAAAGCCCGATATTATTTTTATAAGCGTAGACTTGCCCCCGCCGTTTTCACCCGCGAGGCAGCGCGTCTCCCCTTCGTTGATAACCATGTCAACATCGCTCAAGGCCTTTACGCCCGCAAACGACTTGGAAATGCCGGATAATTTTATAAACGCCATCCAGTTAATCCCCCCGTAAAAACCCTTCATTCCCCGCCACGGCGGAAATGCCGCGGCGGGGAACAGGATCTTAAATACAGAATTTCTTAGAAGTCGTAGTCTCCCATGTTATCTTTGTTCGCGTCAATCCAGGCGGCGCCGTAGAACACCTTGTCTACAAGCTTGAGGTTTTGGTAGCCCTGGGCCGTAAGGCTGACGCCGTCAGCCGGAGTTTCGCCGCGCAGCATCATGAGCGCGAGTTCGTTCATCGCGTAGCCGGCGAGAGCGGGATCCCAGAAAGAGATCATGTCGATAGCTCCGGTCTCGAGGTACTGGCCGGAAACGGAAACGAGCGAGGTGCCGATAACAAATGTGTCGTCCTGCTTGCCCATCTCGTCGATCGCCTTGCCCACACCGACGATGTCGGTCATGGCCGAACCCTGGAAGCCCTTGAGGTCCGGGTATGTCTTTAGCAGCTCGAGCGTCTTGTTGTAGGCGTTGTCAATGTTCTCGGTGGTCTCGTTTTTGTTTGAGACAAGCTCCATGTTCGGGAACTCGGCAGCGGCAATGGCGTTGGAGCCGTCGACCCACTCGTTGTGGGAGGTGGCCGTCAGCGACCCTACGAACGTCGTGTACTGGCCTTCGCCGCCCATCATAGGCCCGAGCTGCTCCTTCATGAAATGTTCGCCGTACTGAGTGTTGTCAAAGGCTTCTATGTCAAAATGGGCGTTTTGAACGTTGGAAGCCTCATGGCAGATGACGATAATGCCGGCGTCCATCGCCTTTTTAAGTACCGCTTCAAGTGATTCCGTTGAGTTCGGAACCACACAGATAGCGTCTACGCCCTGGGCGATAAGATCGTCAATGATCCTTACCTGCTCGGCGGGGTCAGCGGTGGAATGGCCTGTCTGGTACGCATCTATTCCGGTGTCCTGCGCAAACTGATTTACGCCGATCTCCATTCTGTCAAACCACGCGACGCCTGTGAGCTTTACGACGGTGGCAATTGTAAAGTCTTCTGCGGCGGGGGCTTCCGGAGCCGCGGACGAAGCGGGCGCGGCGGGCGCCGCGGACGAAGCGGGGGCCGCTGACGAGGCGGGCGCGGGAGTGCTGCCGCCGCAGGCGGACAGCGCCAAGACAAGTGTCAGTGCAAGTACGAGGGATAACAGTTTTTTGATCTTCATTCTTACCTCCAAAAATCAAGATTATTTATGTCAACCATTTTCATGGCGGACAACTTTAATTCTGCGCCATCAGCCTTTTGAGCTTTTTCATACCGCCGCCGCCCGCGCCGAAATAATCGTGCAGCTCTTTGTATACCGCAAATATCTCTCTGTATTTTTTGGTCGCATCCGTGTTCGGCTCGTATTGCCTGCCCGGCGGGGGCACCATACTTTTCGCCGCTTCCTCGTATGAACCGTAAGCGCCCGCCGCTACAGCCGCGAATACGGCCGAGGCCAGCGCTGAGGTCTGCTTGTGCGCGGTTATTTTTATCGGGAGCCCCAATACGTCGGAGTACATCTGCATGAGGACCGGGCTCTTGTGGGCCAGTCCACCGCAGGCGAATATCTCCTCCACGGCTATTCCGTATTCGGCAAAACGGTCCAGGATTATTTTGGTACCGAACGCGGTCGCCTCCAGCAGGGCACGGTAAATATGTTCAGGCTTCGTGGAAAGCTTAAGGCCCATCAGCACGCCGGAAAGATCCGCGTCCTGAAGCACGCTGCGGTTACCGTTCATCCAGTCAAGCGCGACGATACCGCTCTCCCCTATTTTTAGAGCGGCGGCCTTTTCGTCCATCAATTGCATGGCGCTTAAGCCGCGTCTTTCCGCCTCGGCTTTGTATTCTTCCGGCAGACAGTTTTTGCAAAACCAGTCGAATATGTCGCCCACCGCGTTTTGCCCTGCCTCGTAGGTGTAGTATCCGGGCAGAATACCCTCGTAGTAAACGGCGCACATGCCCGGCACCGTAGCTTTTTCTTTGGCCATCATCATGTGGCAGGTAGAGGTCCCCATCACGAGCATCATCACGTTGGGCTTTACCACACCCCCGCCAGGAAGCGCCACGGCGGCGTCCGCGTGGGCCGTGCAAACCACGGTGGATTCCAAAAGGCCAAGCTGTTTTGCCATTTCAGGCGTGAGCGTTCCGGCGGGCGAACCCACCCTCGCCACATTTTCGAGCCGCTTTTCCTCCACTACGTTTTTAAATCCGGGCTCAAGCCCCGCGAAAAACGCCTTTTCCGGGAAAGCGCGCGTCTCGTTGTCGTAAAAGCCCTTGGCGGCCGCCATCACTCCGCTTCTCGCGATTTTACCGCACAGCTTGAACGTGACGTAGTCCCCGCCCTCCAAAAATGTGTGGGCGCAGTCGTAGACCTCTTTGTCTTTGCGGTATATCTCCAGCAGCTTGGGGAATAAAAATTCGGACGAAGCGCGAAACCCATAGGCGTCGAGTATCTTCAGTCCGTTTTTATGAACATATTCATTGATGTCGTCAGCCTCTTTCTGGGCTGTATGGTTCTTCCAGAGCTTAACCCACGCATGGGGCCTGTCCCTTAGCCTTGGGTCCTTGCAGAGCGGCTCGCCGTCTGCGTCCATTGGCACTACCGTGCAGGTGGTGAAGTCCACGGCTATGCCGACAACCTGCTCCGGGAACACCCCGGCGGCCTTTATAGCCGCCGTGACGCATTTTAAAAGCGCCCTTGTGTAGTCGTCCGGGTCTTGCAGCGCCCAGTCGGGTCCTTCGAGCCTTACGCCGCTGTCAGGCAGCCTGCCGGTGATCACGCCGTTTTCGTAGGCGCAGGACTCCTCCGCGGCTATGAAGCCGTCCTTTACGCGGACCAGCACCGCCCGCATAGAGAGCGTGCCGTAGTCGCAGCCGATAACATATTTATCCATCGTCTACCCTCTTATTTGCTTCACCTTGTCCATAAAGGCGGCAACGCGTTTAACGTCAACCGAGTTTTCAAATTTGCCGTCCACCTTAAAGGTCGTGCCGACTACGGCGGCGTCGGCGATTGAGAGCTGCTTTTCGATATTATCTATACGGCAGCCGGTATTTGCGAAGATCACGGTGTCGGGGACTATATCCTTGACGCGCTTTAATACGGCGGAGTCCGTCTCCGCCCCCGCCGTCAGACCGGATACGCACAGCGCGTCGGGCTTGTTGTTGAATACGGTGGAGCGGGCGACGTCCGCTATATCGCGGTCGGCCATGTATTTTGCGGCTTCCGGCACAATGTTGAACAGCAGCCTTACGTCCTTTGCGCCAATCGCCATCTTGTGGCGTATGACGGCGCCGCAGTTGGTGTTCCACACGCCGAAGTCGCTTGCGTAGACGCCTGTGAATATCTCGCGGACGAACCTTGCCCCCACCGCCATCGCGAGGTCGATCGATTTATAAGGATCCCACAGCACGTTGACGCCGTATGGCACCTTTATGTATGGCATAAGCTGACCGATAACGCGGGCCATTGCGGCCACGGTCTCACAGCGGACGTCGGTTAGATACGGCAGGCTGAATTCGTTTGAAAACATTACGCTGTCGACCCCGCCGTCCTGCAGGGCTTTCAGCTCGTTGTAGGTGTGCTCGTAAACCTTTTCCATCCCGCCGTCCGCGTCATAATACGGATCTCCGGGCATCGCCGGCATATGGCACATAGCCACGATAGCTTTTTCGGTTCCGATAACGTCTTTTAACCAGGACATTTAATAACCTCCAAAATAATTTACAAAATCAGTCAAGCTTTATCTTTTTAAGATTAATCGCGGGATCCCATCTGTCACAGAAAGCGCAGAGCAGCTTTATTGTCGCGTCCAGATCGTCCAGACAGGCAGTCTCAACAGGGGTGTGGGCGTAGCGGGCCGGTATGGAAATATTGGCCGTCGCAACGCCCTTTTCCCCCGAAATAGCGATATACGAGGTTTCCGTCAATATTCCGCGGCTTATCTCCCGCTGAAAGGCTATGCCCTCTTTTTCGCAGACGTCCTCAAGAAAGCGCACCAGCGCCTCGTTGGGGACGATCCCGTTCAACGTGCCCCTGCCGTGATAGTTGTAGTACGTTAGCGCGGGGCCTCCGCCAAGCTTAAGATCGGCAGTACCCTTGAGGTCGGGCGTGTCGGCGGGCGGTGTTATGTCCACGCCGACTGCAACATCCGGGTCTATCTTTCTGGCCGCGGGCATAATTCCGCGTATGTTGTACTCCTCCTGAACGCTGCCGGTTATGTAGACGTCGAAGCCGAGCTTTTTGCTCTTTAAATACTCGGCCAGACCGATCATAGACGCGAGACCCAATCTGTCGTCGAGACTTTTGGTGGCGACGATGTTATTTTGCATCTCAACAAAGTCGTGGTTAAATGCCACCACACAGCCCGCTGTTACGCCCAGCGCACCGGCCTCCTCTTCGCTGCGGCAGCCTATATCTATGAACAGGCTTGACATCTCGGGCATTTTGCTCTTTTCGTCCTCTCGCATGAAGTGATGCGCCTTTGCGCCTATTACGCCCCTCACGAGTTTCCCGCCATGGGCGCGAACCTGGTACACGGCGCCCGGCAGCACATGGCTGTTCACGGCCGCAAGGCGCTCCACGCGCAAAAATCCGTCGGGCTCCACTTTCTTTACGATCATGCCGACTTCATCCATGTGCGCAAAAAATAATATCTTCTGCGCGTCCTCGCGTCCGCTTAAAAACCTTGCCGTCACATTGCCGAGCATATCGGTCTCAACGTCCGGCGTGCAGGCCAAAAATGCGTCGCGCGTGTATTTTACGACGTCATCCTCCCGCGCGCACACGCCCACCAGCGCTGTGAGTTCCCTTACGCGCTTTTTAAGCTCGTTCATCGTTTACGCTCCTTTACGCATTGTCTAAATAACCTCTGAGGAACCGGTTTACGCGCCGCGCCTCTTGAAGCCAGTCATGGCCGGGCCTGTAAAACAGCTCGGCGGTGTATATCCTGACACCAAGTTCCACAAGCTTTCTGGTCGCGGCTTTAAAATCCACATGCCCATTGCCGTAATCCACATGGCGGTACTCTCCGGGCAGGCTGTCCTTTAAATGCGCGGCAATAATTTTGCCCCTGCCGCTTTCAAAATCATTAAGCACCAGTTCTGTGTCGGCATTAAGCGCGTTGTAGGAATTGCCCGTGTCACCGTAAACGCACAGGTATGGACTCTCTATGCGTTTTGCCCAGTGCACGGCCTTTTCCAGCGTGTCTATAAAGGGCATTTCGGCGTTTTCAAGCCCTGTGACAACTCCATGTTTTTCTGCAAGTGCGGCCGCCTTTTTTAGGTTTTCGCCGAATCTTCGGGCGGTTTCAGGCGTGGAGGGCGCGTCGTAGACGTCGTAGCCGTTTATCAGCATGACGCGCGCGCCAAGCGTTTTTGTAAGCAACAAACCCCGCTCTAACATATCCAACGCGCGGACGTTTTCCCCGGCGTTCAGGCTTCCCAGCGGGCAGCCCCGAAGCGCGCTCAACGAAACTGTGTATACGCCGAACCCACGTTCCGTCATCCAGCTTTTTAACCGGTCGATGCGGTTTTTATCCCATGACAACCGCTCCTGCCTTTGTAACAGGAGATCCACGCATATTTCAACGCTGTCAAATCCTAACTCCTTTGCCGCCGCGAATTTTTCCTCTAGCGGCATGTCGTCGGGCATTGCTTTTTCGTACAGGTTAAGTATGTATTCGGGCATTTTAATCTCCGAAGCTGAGCCGGGTCTCCTTCATCCATTCGCCGCAAGACCCGTAAGCCTTTTGATACTGCGCGAATATGCGCCTGTATTTTTCATGGTTTTCAAGGTTTGGCCTTATGCTCTTGGCGTACCGCACCATACCCGCCGAGGCTTCCTCAAGCGTATCATAAAAGCCCGCGGCCTTCGCAGCGATGATCGCCGAACCCAATGTGGGCGATTGCGGGTTTTCGGGCACATGCACCACGACGTTCGAGACGTCGGCGTGTATCTGCATAAACAGGTCGGAGTTGGTCGTCCCGCCGCCCATATAAATTTCCGTTACGGGATACCCCGCGCGTCTGAAAGACGCGAAGACGTTTTCGGTACCGTAGGCCACGCCCTCCATGATCGCCCTGAACAAATGCGCCTGAGTGTGCACCAGAGAAAGTCCGTATATCATCCCGCGGAGATTCGGGTCGGTGTAGGGTGTGCGGTTGCCCTGCCACCAGTCCAACACCAGCAGACCGTCTGACCCGGGCGGCAGCTTTTCAGCCTCTTTGTTAAGTATTGCGTACGCGCCCTCGGGCATTGCGTCAAGGTCCTTGCAGAAGTATTTCTTAAACCAGTTAACGATAGAGCCGGACGAGGTCTGCCCGCCCTCCACAAGGCCGAGTCCTTTGAGGATCGTGTCGGGATACGGACCGAATACGCCCTCCCTGGTATAGGCGTACGTATCCGTGAGTCCGACGATCAAATGTGACGAGCCGGTGATGAGAGCGATCTTGCCCGGAGAGGTAACTCCCAGCCCGAACAGTGCCACCCAGGCGTCCACTCCGCCCTGTCCCACTATCGTGTCCTCACAAAGCCCCAGATACTCGGCCGCCTCATTTGTGAGCGTACCCAGCACGTCCCCCAGATGCGTGACTGTTTGCGGGAATTTTGCAAGAGCGTCGGCAAGGCCGATCTGTTCGTAAAAGTCTTTGGGAAATCCGCCGTTTTCAGAGTCGTAATACCAGCGGGCGGAAATATTTGAAAGATTCGCGGTCCATTTTCCGGTGAGCTTGTAAGTGATCCAGTCGGCGTACTCGCACAGCACCTCGGCTTTCGCGTAGTTTTCGGGTTCATTCCTTTTTAACCATAGCGCCTTGCAGGGCATCCACTCGGCCGAGACATTGCCAAAGCCGTTGAATTTGAGCGCCGGGTTGCCGGTAGACGCCAGAAGCGCCGCTTCCTCGGAGGCGCGCACATCCATCCAGATAAGCGAGTTGCGCACCGGCTCGCCGTCCTTCATACATAACAGGACGCTGCATGCCGTGAGGTCATAGGATACGGCGGCGATCTCCTCTTTGTCTATGCCGGCGGAGCTTATCGCTGCCTTTACGCTTTTTGCAAGGCAGCTCCACCAATCCGAAGGTTTTTGCTCCGCCCAGCCGGGATGCGGATGATATGTCGGATATTCTGTCGAGGCAAACGATATTTCGTTTCCGGATGAGTCATATATGCCGGCCCTTATTCCGCCGGTCCCGCCGTCAAAGCCCAGAACATACTTTTTCATAGCCCAAGCTCCTCTATCAATTTGCCCGTCCATGATAGCACACTTTTCCGTAGTTATCAATAATTCAAACGATTTAACAAAAATTGTATTTATATTTACCATATTTTAGGACGCGCTCCCTTGTTGACATCACGGCGGGGATGGCGTACTATTAAACCAGCGAGTATTTTCAAGGGGGATAATGCCATGCGAGAGATAAGCCGCGAAAAACATCGAGAGATGCTTACAAAAATGCTGCTGACGCGCCGGTTTGAGGAAAAGGTCAGCTATTTTTTCGCAACCGGCTCCATTCACGGTACCACGCATCTGTATGTGGGCGAGGAGGCCGTCGCCGCCGGCGTGTGCACGGCGCTTAAAAAAGAGGATCTTATCGTAAGTACCCATCGCGGACACGGACACTGCATCTCTAAAGGGATTGACCTTAACAAAATGATGGCCGAGCTTTTGGGCAAGGCGGACGGCTACTGTAAGGGCAAGGGCGGCTCTATGCACATCGCCGATATCGGCGCGGGTAACTTGGGGGCAAACGGCGTCGTGGGCGGCGGTCTGCCTCTGGCCGTGGGTGCGGGACTTACCACCCAGATGAAGAAGATAAACCGGATAGTCGTCTGCTTTTTTGGCGACGGCGCCTCTAACGAGGGCAGCTTCCACGAGTCGTTGAACCTTGCGTCCGTATGGAAACTGCCAATTCTATTCGTGCTTGAAAACAACAAGTACAGCATGTCCGTAAGCATAAATAACAGCATGAATATCACTGATCTGACTGTTAGAGCCTCTAGCTACGGCATGGAGGCCGTGGCCGTGGACGGCATGGACGTGCTGCAGGTCCACGAGGCGGCTTTGGACGCGAGGGAGCATGTGCTTAATAACAGCCCTATGCTAATGGTCTGCGACACCTACCGTTATCTTGGCCACTCAAAGAGCGACGCCAACGTCTACCGCACAAAAGATGAGATAGAAAGCTGGAAAGCAAAAGACGCCATACAGGGCTTTGAGCGGTATCTCGAAGCCGGGGGAATCTTTTCCGCCGGTGAGATCGCGCAGATAGAAAATGAAACCCGCCGGGCCATAGAGGACGCGACAGCCTACGCGCAGTCCTGCGCTTATCCGTCGCCTGATGACATTGAAAACGACGTCTACGCTTAAAAAGCCGGATGTAAAAGGTGAGAATATGAGAGAAATTACCTATGCCAACGCTATTAAAGAAGCAATGACGCTTGAGATGCGCCGCGACGAGAACGTGTTTTTGATGGGAGAGGACGTTGGGCTTTACGGCGGAGCTTTCGGCGTTTCGATGGGAATGTTTGAGGAATTCGGTCCGGAGCGCGTGCGCGACACGCCTATCTCCGAGGCGGTCATCGCCGGGGCTGCGGCCGGGGCGGCCATGACCGGAATGCGTCCGATAGCCGAGATAATGTTCAGCGATTTTTGCACTATCTCGATGGACCAGCTGGTGAATCAAGCCGCTAAAATCCGGTATATGTTCGGCGGCAAGGCCCGCGTACCCATGGTACTGCGCACCCCCGAGGGCAGCGGCACAGGCGCGGCCGCCCAGCATAGCCAGAGCCTTGAAGCCTGGTTTTGCCATGTGCCGGGGCTAAAGGTAGTCACAGCCTCCACCCCCGCGGACGCAAAAGGGCTTTTGACGGCTGCTATCCGCGACGACAACCCGGTGGTTTTCTTTGAGCAAAAGCTTCTTTACCGCGTGAAAGGCGACGTTCCGGAGGGCGAGTACATGATTCCGTTGGGGCGGTCGCATATCGCGCGCGCAGGTAAGCACCTTACGCTCGTGACCTACGGGCGGATGCTGCCAATGTGTCTAAAGGTCGCTGAGGAAGCCGCGAATGAGGGCATTGATATCGAGATTATCGACCCGCGCACACTTTACCCAATGGACGTCGAGACGATAATAAATTCTGTTATAAAGACCTCGCGGCTGTTGATAGTCCACGAGGCATGCCTTACCGGCGGACTGGGCGGAGAGATTGCTGCGGCTGTGGCCGGAAGCGAAGCTATATATTATCTGGATGCGCCCATAAAGCGCGTCTGCGGGCTGGACGTGCCTATCCCCTACTGCCCGGAGCTTGAGAAAAATGTCGTTCCCACCGCCGACAAGGTCGCGGAAGCCGTCCGCGAGCTGGTCGGGCTGGTCTGAAAGATAACAGGAGGACGTGAATAATGGCCGAGAGGATTGTCATGCCAAAGGCCGGGATGGCCATGGAAAAGGGAACTATCATATCTTGGCTCAAGGACGTGGGCGACCGTGTAAGCTACGGCGAGCCGCTGCTTGAGATTGAGACAGACAAAACCACCATGCAGGTGGAGTCGCTCAGCGAGGGGTATTTGCTCGCCAAGCTGTATGAGGCGGGTGCGGAAATTCCGGTGGTCACGACGATAGGCTATATCGGCGAACAGGGCGAAGCGCCTCCATTGGAGGAGATTGCCGCACCAACGGCACCGGCTGCCCGGACCGCTGACGCGGCCACCATGCGCAAATCCGCAGCAGAGTCTCCCTCAGTCGGCGCGGCGGCCGCCGCAGGCAAAATTCCGGCGACTCCGCTTGCCCGCAAGCTGGCGCGTGAAAGACATATAGATTTAGGCACGGTGCGGGGCAGCGGGCAGGGCGGCAAGATTTTCAGCAGAGATTTACCTCAAAGCGGGCAGGAAATCCCATCTGGAATTGCGGCCGTGTCACAGAAAGCCGGCGCGCTGGTCAAGTTAAACGGCATGCGAAAAACTATAGCAAGACGGATGCTTAAGTCCCACACCGAGATTCCTCCTGTGACGCTGCATTCCGAGGCTGACGTCACGGCTCTCGCTAAACTGCGGGGAGAGATCAACTCCGTTTTGGAAATCAAAATCACGTTCAACGACCTGGTGGTTCGGTCCTGCGCCGTCGCGCTGAGCGAATTTCCTGAGATAAATGCGTCCTACACCGACGACGGCGTTCTGTATCACGGCGATGTCAATATAGGCGTGGCTGTTGCGGTGGACGGCGGGCTGATTGTCCCGGTAATCAAAAACGCGGACAGGCTAACGCTAAAAGCGCTTGCCTTTAGGGCGAAGGAGCTTTCAGAAAACGCCCGCGCCGGAAGGCTTGCTCCCGACGAGTACACGGACGGTACCTTTACTGTGTCTAACCTCGGCATGTTTGGCGTCACGGCGTTTACGCCGATCATCAACCTGCCTGAGTCCTGCATACTTGGCGTTTGCGCCGTCAAGGAGCGCGTGGTCCTAAAGGCGGACGGCGGCGTGGAAGGCCGCAAGTACATGGGCCTGAGTCTTACGTTCGACCACCGCTGTATTGACGGCGCGGGGGCTGCGAGGTTCCTGCAAAGGGTGGCGGCACTGCTTGAAAACCCGCCGGAAATGCTGATTTAATCATTGGGAGGAATTCAAATGCCTGATACAAAAACAAACGCGCCAACCTATGAAATCGTCGTCGTGGGCGGAGGCCCCGCGGGCTATATCGCGGCTATAAAAGCGGCGCGTATGGGCGCGAAGACCGCGATTGTGGAAAAATCGGTGCTGGGCGGAACCTGCCTCAACCGGGGCTGCATTCCCACCAAGACCTTTCTTAAGACTGCGGAACTGCTGCACGGGATGAGCCTGTTAAAAAGCCGGGGCGTTACAGTGAACGACCCGGGCTACTCAGTGGATATGTCAAAAGTAGTGGCGCATAAGAACGCCGTTGTCAAAAAGCTCACGAATGGCGTCGGCTCGCTTATAAAAAGCGGAGGCATAGACCTCTATAACGCGGAGGGGATTATCCGTAAAGACAAGACTGTCACGCTGAACGACGGCCGCAGCATTTTCGCAAAGCAGGTTATATTCGCGGGCGGCTCCAAGGTCTCGCGGATAAACATCCCAGGCATTGACGTCCCGAACGTAATCACCAGCGACGAAATCCTTGACATTGAGTCTGTGCCGGAGCGGCTCGCGATAATAGGCGGCGGCGTTATCGGCGTTGAGATGGCCTGTGTGTTCAGCGCGTTCGGCAGCAAGGTGACGGTCTTGGAAATGGCTGAGAATATACTTCCAAGCCTTGACGCCGAGGTCTCGGCCCTGCTGCGCGGGCAGCTTGAAAGGCAGGGCGTCATTATACACACTGGAGTCAAAATAGAGAAGATTGAAAAAGCTGGCAGCGCGGCTGTGGTGTACGGAAGCGGCGGCGCGCTTGCGGAGGCCGAGGTCGTTTTGCTCTCAATAGGGCGAATACCCGACCTCAGCGGGCTGGGCGACCTTGAGCTAAAAACCGAGCGTGGCAAAATTGCGGTGGACGACCGCATGCGCACGAGCGTGGATTGGGTTTGGGCTCCCGGAGATATAAACGGGCGCAAGATGCTGGCGCACGCGGCCTTTAAAATGGCCGAGGTCGCAGTGGAAAACGCGCTTGGCGGAGACGCAGTCTATTTCGGCAAATATATCCCTGCCTGCGTGTACACCTCGCCTGAGATCGCCTGTGTAGGCCTGACCGAGCGCGAGGCGCGGGAATCACGCGAGGTGTGCGTCGGCAAATTCCCATTCGCGGCGAACGGCCGTGCTCTTGCTTCCGACGAAGCCACAGGCTTTGTAAAGGTTGTTGCCGACAAACGCACCGGCGAGCTTTTGGGGGTTCACATAGCCGGCCCCTGCGCGGCGGAGATGATAAACGAGGCCGCAGCCCTGATGGCGATGGAGATCACCGTGTACGAAATTGCGGAGATTACCCACGCGCACCCGGCTTTTTCCGAGGCGCTCATGGAAGCCGCCGCGGATTGTCTTGGCAAGAGCCTGCACCTGCCGCCGAAGAAGATTTGAATTGTACTTATACGCAAAACGGCCCCGCTCGGATGACGAGCGGGGCCGAGGTTTTTATTGCTTATTCTTTAGTCCTTTTTCTCAGCCGCTTCGCGGTCGGCCCCGGCGTCTTTTACAAACGTGACGTCGACGCCGTCGAGCAACGGCAAGGGCTGCTTTGCGCTGATGTTCTTAAGCACGAGCAGAGTGCCGAACAGAAGCACCAGACCGACAATCAGCGGAATGACGGGGTTCTGCACAAAGCCCGCTATTATATAGCCCACCACGCATACGCCGGCGACGACCATCGCGTAGGGTATCTGAGTAGACACGTGGTCGATATGGTTGCACTGCGCGCCCGAAGAGGACATAATCGTCGTGTCGGAAATCGGCGAGATATGGTCGCCGCAGACGGCCCCCGCGAGGCAGGCGGAGATTGTGATTACGAGTATGCTGTTCATATCGGGGAAAATTTCAGTTGCAATCGGGATGAGTATGCCGAAAGTTCCCCAGGAGGTACCTGTGGCGAAAGCAAGCCCCAGCGCTATAAGGAATATTATCATTGGCAAGAATGAACTCGCGGCGGCGTTGGCGTGGAAATACTCGCCGACAAATTCGCCCGCGCCAAGGTTGCTGCGGCAGAAGCCCGCCAAAGTCCACGCGAAGGAGAGTATGAGTATAGCCGGCACCATAGCGCGGAAGCCGTCGGGCAGTCCGGAGCAGAAATCCTTGAAGCTTATGACCTTGCGCGGCAGATACAGCAGCGCCATCAGCAGCATGGCAATAACAGAGCCAATCACCAGACCAACCGAGGCGTCGCTGTTTGCAAAGGCCTGCTGGAAGCTTTCGCCGTCAAAGAAGCCGCCGGTGTAAATCATTCCGACTATGCAGCAAACAATCAGCATAACCACGGGCAGAACAAGGTCGATAACCTGGCCTTTTTTGCCTTCGCCGCCGTTTCCGGTCATGGCGTACTCATTTTTGCCGCCGCCGAAGAGATTGCCGGTCTTGTCGGCAATGTGCTCGTGATGTCTCATTTTTCCGAAATCAAAGCCTAAAAGCGAAATCATAATTATCATCGCCAGCGTCAGCAGCGCATACAGGTTGTAGGGGATAGTCTGGATAAACAGCGTCAGCCCGTCCACGCCCGCGCCCTCGGCAGTGGAGCTGACCGCCGCCGCCCAGCTCGAAATAGGCGCGATAATACAGACCGGAGCCGCTGTGGCGTCTATGATATACGCAAGCTTCGCTCTGGATATCTTAAACTTGTCGGTGACAGACATCATCACGCTGCCCACGGTAAGGCAGTTGAAGTAGTCGTCGATGAAAATAAGTACGCCCAAGCCCATGGTGGAGAGCAGCGCGCCTTTCTTGGATTTTATGCGCTCCGCCGCCCAGCGTCCGTACGCCGCCGAGCCGCCGGCCTTGTTCATGATGCTTACAAAGGCGCCAAGCACCACAAGGAAAATGAGTATACCCACGTTCCAGCCGTCGCCAACGCTGGTGACGAGCACGTTGACGAAGGAAGTGAGCGCAAGCTCCAGATCAAAATTCGCATACAGCAGCGCGCCCGTAATAATACCCACAAACAGCGAGCTGTAGACCTCCTTGGTGATCAGCGCCAGCGCGATTGCGATAATCGGCGGGAGCAGCGACAGCGGAGTCGCGAAAAACGGGCTTACATACTCGGCCTCCTCAGCCGCGAACGCGGTCGTGGTCATCGCCGCAATCGCAAAAACCACAACAAGAGTCAGGAACATGATCTTACGTCTTTTGTTTGACAAACTTTACCACCCTCAAGCATTTTATTGTCTGTTTTTTCTTGTTCAACATTACCATATTTGGCAGGTCAAGTCAAGAGTTCGTATTGCAAAAACAGTCAGCGATCCGTGCAAAATCACAGAGCGAAAGCTGCTCCGCACGCGCCGCGGAATCTACTCCCGCGTACCCTAGCAGCACGGCCACTTTTGGCTTTTCTATGGCGAAAAACGACGAAAAGCAATTGAGCACGGTCTTGCGCCTCTGGGAGAACGCGCCCTTCACCACCCGGAAGAGCATGTCCTCGTCCCTGACCGTGCAGGGCGGCTCCTCCCGGACCGTAAGCCTCAGCACGGCCGAGGTCACATCCGGCGGGGGCGAAAACGCTTCGGGGGGGACCTCAAACAGTAACTCCGGCTCGCTGCGCCAGCGTACCGCCGCCGTCAGCGCGCCCGCCGCCCGCGAGGGCATAGGGGCGCATATCCTCTGGGCCGCCTCCTTTTGCGCCATCACCGTGATGGCTTTCAACGGCAGCCGCTGTTCCAGAAGCGCCATTATGATCGGCGACGTTATATAATACGGCAGGTTTGCCGCCGCCACAGCCTCAAGTCCCGCGAATTTTTTGGCGCACAGCGCGTTTAAGTCTATCTTCAGGACGTCCGCGTTGATTATCTCAACGTTTTTATGGCCCGCCAGCGTTTCTTGCAGAACCGGTATAAGGCGGCTGTCAAGCTCCACCGCCACTACTTTTTCGGCCAGCTTACACAACTCCGCCGTCAGCGCGCCCAGCCCGGGGCCTATCTCCAGAACCCCCCGCCCGGCGGCAAGGCTGAGCTCCGCTATTTTGGGGCATATTTCCGGTGAGGCGATAAAATTCTGGCCCATCGCCTTTTTAGCCGATAAGCCGTGCCGGCGCATAAGCCGCGCTATTTCTTCCCTGCTTGACAAATTAGTCGGATTTGACATAACTTTTACGACGTCCCATCTTGTTTTTTTGCGTATTATGATGTATACTACAATTACTTACATACTTTGGAGTGAGCATTATGGCAAGACGCGATAAGATCAATTATTATCTTGACATAGCGGAGGTGGTTCTGGAGCGGAGCACCTGTCTGCGCCGGGCCTTTGGAGCAATTATCGTCAAAAACGACCAGATCGTCTCCACCGGCTATGTCGGCGCGCCCCGCGGCCGCCGCAACTGCTGCGATATCGGCGAGTGCGCACGCGTTAGGATGGACGTTCCGCGCGGCGAAAGATACGAACTGTGCCGGTCTGTCCACGCCGAAATGAACGCTATAATCCATGCGTCGCGCGCCGACATGCTGGGCAGTACATTGTATCTAGTGGGCCGCGAGGTCGAGGGCGGCGAGTATGTTGCAAACGCCTCGCCATGTTCCCTGTGCAAGCGCATGATCATCAACGCCGGCGTCGCAAACGTGATCGTCCGGGACGACGAAAACAAATTCCGTAATATCGTCGTGCTGGACGAATGGGTGACCGGCGACGACACGATAGACAACGACCGTGGATATTAAGCTTTAGACAACACAGCAAATTTGAGAGTGTTTATCCACAGGGCGGCCGTTGGCCGCCCTCTTTTTTTGCCATTGGTCAGTCCTCTGGTCAGTCCTCTATCACCTGTACCTTTAAAAGATTTGTCGAGCCAGTGATTCCCAGCGGCACGCCTATAGACATAACGGCGACGTCCCCGCGGGCGACAAGTCCCGCTTCTCTGGCGCATTTGGCGGCGACCGCAAAAAGCCTGTCGAGTTCGTAGGCCTCGTCTATCAGTACGGGAATAACCCCCCATGTAAGCGCGAGCTGCCGGTACGTGCTCTCTGACGGAGTACAGGCCAAAATCGGGACCCCGGGACGGTATTTGCTGATATTCCTCGCGCTGCGACCGGACATTGACACCGTGACGATACACGCTGCGCCAAGGTCGTAGGCGGTGGTGCAGGTGGCGTGGCTTATAGCGTTAGTTATATTTTTTCTTTCGTCGGCATATTGCGCCGTCTCGAAGCGGCGGCGATAGTTTATTACGTTTTCGGTAGTCTCGGCAATCTTCGCCATTACCTCTACGGCCTTTACGGGGTACTTGCCCGCTGCGGTCTCGCCCGAAAGCATTAACGCGGACGTGCCGTCGTATACGGCGTTGGCCACGTCGGATATCTCGGCGCGCGTGGGCCTTGGGTTTTGCTGCATACTCTCCAGCATCTGAGTGGCCGTAATCACTGTCTTTCCGCGCTGATAACAGCGCTTAATCAGGCTTTTTTGCAGCTCCGGCAGAAGCTCGTAGTCGATCTCGACGCCCATGTCCCCGCGCGCGATCATTATACCGTCGGCCACGTTTAGAATCTCCTCTATGTTTTCGACGCCCTGAGAATTCTCTATTTTGGCGATTACCAGCACGTTCTCGCGGCTCTTGCGCTTGAGAATGCTGCGAATCTCAAGGATATCCCTTGCGCGGCTCACAAACGACGCGGCTATGAAATCAAAGCCAGCCTCTATGCCGAATTCGACGTCGGCGGCGTCCTGCGGGCTTAAATAAGGCATGGAAAGCTCCACGCCCGGCACGCTTACGCTCTTGCGGTCTGAAATCTCTCCGCCATTTAAAACCTCGCACACAATGTCGCTTTCGCTGACAAAGTTAACCTTTAGCTCGATCAAGCCGTCGTCTAGCAATATCTTGTCGCCGGACTTAACGTCCTTTGGCAGCTCGCGGTAACTCACCGAGGCACATTCCCGTCCGCCCGCGACCTCTCTTGAAGTCAGGATGAATTCCTGCCCTTCAACAAGACGCACCGGGCCGTTTTCAAACAGACCGAGGCGAAGCTCGGGGCCTTTAGTATCCAACAGCGCGGCTATCGGCGCGCCTCTTTCCCGGCTAAGCTCCCTTAGTATTTCAAGCGTCCGCTTATGGCTTTCGTGCGAGCCGTGCGAAAAATTGAAGCGCGCGACGTTCATTCCTGCGTCGAGCAGCTTTTCAATTGTTTCCCGCGTGTTGGAGACCGGCCCCAGCGTGCAGATGATCTTGGTCTTGCGCATGTATTCCACCTCCGGATAATTCTGTTAGATGAACCATCCCCTATTATACAGTATAATTTCCCGTAAAAATACTTTCCCTTGCAAATATTTTTGCGGACTAGTATAATTCGTATATAACCTACAGTATTCATAAACCGAAAGGGAGAAATTTGAGTGGCAAAGATTACAATGCGCACGCCGCTGGTGGAGCTTGACGGCGACGAGATGACGAGGATAATATGGCAACAGCTAAAGGAGAAGCTTGTTCTGCCGTATGTTGAGCTAAACACCGAGTACTACGACCTGGGGCTTAAACGCCGCGACGAGACGGAAGACGCCGTCACCGCCCAAGCCGCTAACGCGATAAAGCGCTTGGGCGTAGGCGTAAAGTGCGCGACGATTACGCCCAACCGCCAGCGTGTGGAGGAATATGGGCTTTCTCAGATGTGGAAGAGCCCGAACGGCACCATCCGCGGCATATTAGACGGCACGGTGCTGCGCGCGCCAATACTGGTGAGCCATATAAAACCTGCGGTGCGCTCGTGGAAAAAGCCGATAACTATCGCGCGCCACGCTTACGGAGACGTCTACGCCGGGCAGGAGCTGCGCGTTACTCAGCCTGGAGAGGGCAGGCTTGTCTACAAGCTTGACGACGGCGGCAAGGAGCGCAAAGCCGTCCATCAGTTGCTTTAAATACGCGCTGGAAACGAAGCAGGACATGTGGTTTTCAACCAAGGACACTATATCCAAGCAGTACGACCAGACCTTTAAGCTGCTGTTTCAGGAGATATATGAAGCCGGCTACAAGCAGGCTTTTGAGAGCGAGGGGATAACATATTTCTACACGCTTATCGACGATGCGGTGGCCCGCGTCATACGCAGCGAAGGCGGTTTTTTGTGGGCGCTTAAAAACTACGACGGCGACGTGATGAGCGACATGGTCTCCACTGCGTTCGGCTCGCTGGCCATGATGACCTCGGTGCTTGTATCCCCCGGCGGGCAGTACGAGTATGAAGCCGCGCACGGCACCGTGACCCAGCACTACTACCGGCATTTAAAGGGTGAGGAAACCTCCACGAACCCTACAGCGACCATATTCGCGTGGACAGGCGCGCTGCAAAAACGCGGCGAGCTTGACGGCAACGGGCAGCTTGTGGATTTTGCCAAAGCGCTGGAGACCGCCTGCCTGGGAACGCTTGAAAGCGGCATGCTTACCAAGGACCTGGCCGCGCTGAGCGACCACGAAAGCCCGAAGATCGTAACCACGAACGAAATGCTGGACGCCGTGGCGGAGAGACTTGGCAAGTTAGTGTAGGGGGCGGCTTCCCAGACGCCCCATGGCAGTGCTAAATCTGCGGCGCGTCCGGGAGGCCGTGCCCTACATTGACAGACTTAAAACAGGACAGAAGGTGAAGATTGTGGCACAGAGCATAGCTACCGGAGCGTCTTCGGATACTTCGGCGGCGGCTGGACTCGAGGATATAAGGCGTGAAATAGACGAGCTTTACAGGACCGGCGAGTACGGCGCCTGTATTGGCCTCATCGACCAAAACATGCGCGCGCTTTACGAAAAAGAACGCTGGCCGGAGGTCTTTTTCGAGGTTCTGCGTGTTTATCAGCGCGCGTATCCGTTTTTAAAACGCACCGAAAAGCTCGAGGACCGCCTTTTCGCCCTATTAAAAGAAAACGGCGTTCCGCACGTTATGGCGCAGCTTTTGCGGTTGTCCGACGGTTCTATCTCATGGAATGTGGACTATTTTAAAAACCTTGCGCTGCAATCGGAGCGCGGAGAGGACGCGGGTTCGGCAATATCGTTTTGCGACATTTGCCTCAAGCTGGACCCGGCGAACTCCGGCGTATACGCGGTGCGCGGCCGCCTGCTGGACGACATGGAACTGCACGACGAGGCCGCGGGCATGTTCCAAAAGGCAGTAGAGCTAAATGACCAGAACCACAGCGCGTGGCATTCGCTCGCGAAGCACACCTCTCAAACCGACCCCGCCGAAGCGCTGACACAAGTTGAAAAGGCGCTGGTACTTGCCGACGCGGAGGCCGTGTATTACTCCACAAAGGCGAAGCTTTTGCAGCGGTTAAAGGAGCCGGATATCGACGGCGCGCTGGAATGCTGCGACAAAGCAATGGAGCTTGCCCCGCACGAGGCCGTTTACCCATACGAAAAAGCCGAGATATTAATGCAACAGGGCAAGGACGTAGCGGCTGTCGCGCTTTACCGCAAGGCGGTGGGGCTGGACGAAAAGCATCTGCCCACTCTGTGGCGTCTGGCGCGGTTTTACGCCGAAAGTCAGCCTGACATGGCGCTAAGCTACATAAACACGATACTCTCGCAGGAGCAGGGCGGCGACGGGCGTAGCGAGGCGTCGCTGATAAAGGGTACCCTGCTTATGCGGCTCGGTGAGACAGCCGCCGCGCTGGATGAGTTCAAGCAGCTGATGGGCGTCGACCCTCAGTGTCACGAGGCTCTTGCGGGCTTCGCGACAGTCTTGCTTGACGAGGACCCTGCGACGGCCCTGTCTTATTTTGACCGCGCAATCGCGATCTCTGGGAAAAACGCAAGCTACCACGCGGGCCGGGCAAGAGCCCTTGAGCGGCTGGACGACGTTGCAGGCGCGATAAAAGCCTACCGCGCTGCGGTCGCGCTGGACAAGACCGACTCCCGTGCCTATGGCCGTCTTGCGGCGCTGCTTGCGCCAACTAAACCGGCCGAGGCCCTGGGCTTTTACGATTCGGCTATTGCGTGTATGCCGGAAAGCGCCTATTATCACGCGGCAAAGGCTGACTTGCTCATGACCCTTAACCGCCGCGAACAGGCCTTCGCCTGTTATATGAGCGCGGCCGAGCTGGACCCAAATAACCCGAAATATCACATTACAGTCGCAGAATTTTTGGCGGAGGCTGGCAACTCCGCCAGCGCGGCCGAGCATTACCGGCAGGCGGCGGCGCTTGACCCAAACAACGCAGAGACCTTTTACCGGCTGGCCGGGCTGCTGCAGACAAGCGAGCCCGACGCCGCACTGCTGCATATAAACGGCGCGATAAGCCTTGACGGCGCAAACGGCGGGTACTATTTTTTAAAGTCTAAAATACTCACCGCGCTGGGGCACGACAAGCAGGCGCTCCAGGCTCTCAGCGACACGCTCAAGGCGGACGGCAAAAATGACGAGGCATTAAGCGAAATCTCCGCCCTGCTGCGCGAGGAAAGCCCCGAGCTTTCGCTGCACTACTTAAACAGGGCCATAGAGCTTTCGCCCCCGAATTCAAAGAACAGGTCCGAGTACATAACCTCCCGCGCGGATATGTTTTTTAGCACGGGAAAGACGCGGGAGGCGCTTGCGCAGTACGCGGAAGCAGCCTCGCTTGACCGTGAAAACGCCAAAGCGGAGCTCGGCGCCGCCCGCTGTCTCGACGCCCTTGTAGACGGCCGCGCGCTTTCCCATTATGAAAAGTCGGTGAAGCTAGCGCCGGATAACGCGGAGTGTCACGGACACATGGCCGCCTGTCTCGTAAGGTTGGGCCGCGACTCCGAGGCGCTGGCCTGTTACAACGAAGCCATGAGGCTCGACGGTGAAAGCCCCGCGTATATGCGGGGAAAGGCGGATATTCTGGAAAGGCTCGGTGATAAAAAAGAAGCTGTCGGCCTTTACCGCGTTCTGCTTGAAAAGCTGCGCGACGATGAACACGCCGTGGCGCGTCTTGGGTTTTTACTCAGCGAAAACGCCGAGCACCGCGACGCGCTGTTTTATCTTGACCGCGCGGTTGAGATGAACCCCCGTGAACCCAAATACCGCCTGTGGCGCGGCGCTTGTCTGCTCGCTTTGGGCGACGCCGCCGCGGCCGCCCGCGAATATACTCAAGCCGCGAGCTTGAGCGGAGGCGACCCCGAAATTTATTACAGCCTCGCCGGCCTGACCCTTGAGTTCGCGCCCGAAACCGCGCTTGGCCACTGTAAGAAGGCGCTCATGGCCGACGACAAAAACCCGAAGTATCTTATACTCTACGGCAGGATACAGCTTGCGCTGGAAAACGCGGACACGGCGCTGGACTGCTTTAACGCGGCGGCGGCGCTTGACCCCAAAAGCCATGAGGCGAAGGAGCGCGCCGCGCGTCTGTTGGCCGGACGCGGGGACCCTCTGGCTTTGGAGGCGCTGGACTCCGCGCTTAAGACAGACCCCAACTGCCCCGACTGCCTGTTTGAAAAGGCAAAGCTCCTTGACGCGCAAAACGCCGACGCGGGAGTATTAATTGAGCTGCTGGACCGGGCGCTGAAAACAAAGCCGGACTTCACGCCCGCCCGCGCGCTGCTTGTGGAGCAGCTAAAGAAAAAGCGGTCGTTTATCCGGCTGGCGATAGAAAACAGGAAGCTTAAAGGGAATTGAAAACCGGTGAGTGGGCGCCGCCCACTCACCGGTTTTCAACTATCCCCAAATTCCTCAATAGCACTTCCCTGCCCCGCCAGTTATAGGGCTTTGTTTTAAGCGCCTCATCGAGATTTTGCAGCGTCAGTAGCGGCAGGATATTCTTTTTAAAAGCGTCTATCGGCGTCGTTCTGGGGTTTTGGTTATGCGGGCAGACGTCCGCGCAGACGTCGCAGCCCCACACGAGGCCGTTTTTGCGTATGAGCTCGCGCTCTTGTTCGGTAAGCTCCCCTTTTTTCTGTGTCAGATGTGAAAGACAAACCTCCGCGCCAAGTGGCTCGCCTTTCCGTATAACCCCCATTGGACAGGCGTCCTCGCATTTGCCGCATTCATCACACGAACTCTCCCGCGGCGCGCTTGACGGTAAACTTAAAGTGGTAACAACCTCGCCTATAAAAACGCGCGAGCCGTAGCGTTCGTTTATAAGCAAGCCGTTACGGCCTATCACGCCGAGCCCCGCCAAAGCCGCGGCCCTGACCTCGCGTATTGGCGAAACGTCCACAAACGCCGCGAATTCGTGGGCGGGATGCGCTTCGCGAAGCACGTCCGCAAATGCGTTCAAATACCCCGCCGCTATCCCGTGGTAGTCGTCCGGCATGGCGTAGCGGCTGACGTTGCGATTGGGGTATTCCCCCGCGTAGTACGGGAACAGCATGACGATAATACTTTTTGCATTTTCCGGAAGACGCTTCTGCGCCCTGCACTCAATAAGAGGCAGGGCGTCTTCATATTTACACACTCCAACCAGCTTCGCCTCAAGCATAAATGTCCACACGACCCCCAACTTTCAACAAAACTGTCAACTGTCCACTTTCAACTGTCAACTGCGCTACGCCCCGCAGCATTTCTTGTATTTTTTACCGCTGCCGCATGGACATGGGTCGTTGCGGCCGACCTTTTCGGCAACGCGCACGGGCTGTTTTTTTACCGTGCCGTCGTCGCCGTGGCTGGCCATCATCGGCTTTGCCACCTGCGTGCGCTTAAGGTCTTCCTCTTTTTTGCGCAGACGGAACAGGTACAGCGCCTTTATCGTATCCTCTCTTATGGAGGCGATCATCTCGTCGAACATCTCAAAGCCTTCCAGCCGGTATTCCACGACCGGGTCGCGCTGGCCGTAGGAGCGCAGATAAATTCCGCGCTTTAGCTCGTCCATCGCGTCTATGTGGCTCATCCACTTGGCGTCGACGTTGCGCAGCAGTATCACGCGCTCGGCCTCGCGCATGATCTCGGGGGTAAATTCTTTCTCCCGCAGACTGTATATCAAATACGCCTTTTCTGTCAGTGTGCGGCGGATATGCTCGCGATCCTCGTTTTCCAGCTGTTCTCTGTTATAGCGCAGATCGCTGTCTGTGGTAAGCCAGCCCATGAAGTGGTCGCGCAGACCGTCCAGGTTCCAGTCGTCGTGATTGTCGGTGTCGGCGACATAGGTGTCAATCGCCAATGAAATGACCTCTTCGATCATTTTTTTGATATTTTCCGAAAGATCCTCGCCGTCCAGCACCTTGCCGCGCTGACCGTATATGAGCTCGCGCTGGCGGTTCATTACGTCGTCGAAGTCAAGCACGTTCTTGCGTATGCCAAAATTGCGCGACTCCACACGCTTTTGCGCGGCCTCTATCTGGCCGGTGAGCATACGGTTTTCTATCGGGATCTCTTCGTCGAGCTTTAGCGTGTCCATAAGCGCCTGAATGCGCTCGCCGCCGAACAGGCGCATTAGGTCGTCGCCAAGCGAGAGAAAAAATCTAGTCGCGCCCGGGTCGCCCTGGCGTCCGCTTCGGCCCCTAAGCTGGTTGTCTATGCGGCGGGACTCGTGCCGCTCGGTTCCTATGATATAAAGCCCGCCCGCAGCCTTGACCTTTTCGGCTTCCTCCGCGATCTCGGCTTTGTATTTTTGCGTCAGTTCATTCATTCGGGCGCGTGCATTTTTTATATTTTCGTCAGCGGTGTCGGAGTATCCGGTAGACTCTGTTATCAGCTCCTCGTCAAAGCCTTCCTTGCGCATCTGCGCCTTCGCCATAAACTCGGAGTTGCCGCCCAGCACAATATCTGTTCCGCGCCCGGCCATGTTCGTGGCTATCGTCACCGCTCCAAACTTACCCGCCTGAGCGACAATCTCGGCCTCTTTTTCGTGGAACTTCGCGTTCAGGACCTCGTGCTTCACGCCAAAGCGGCTCAGCAGCTTGCTTAACAGTTCGGATTTTTCAATCGACACAGTTCCCACAAGCACAGGCTGGCCGTTTTTGTGCGCTTCCAGAATCTCCTCGATGACCGCCTTGAATTTGGCGGGTTCGGTCTTGTAGACGACGTCGGTCTTGTCGTCGCGGCATATCGGCCTGTTCGTGGGTATCTCCACTACGTCGAGCTTGTATATCTCGCGGAATTCGGTTTCCTCGGTTAGCGCCGTGCCCGTCATGCCAGAAAGCTTTTTGTACATCCTGAAATAATTCTGGAAAGTGATCGTCGCGAGCGTCCTGCTCTCGCGCTCAACTTTTACCTTCTCCTTGGCCTCTATGGCCTGATGCAGCCCCTCGTTGTAGCGGCGGCCCATCATAAGGCGGCCCGTAAACTCGTCCACGATGATGACCTGCCCGTCCTTGACCACGTAGTCCACATCGCGCTGCATGATTCCGCGCGCCTTTATCGCCTGGTTTATATGGTGCTGGAGCGTGATATTCTCCGGGTCTGTGAGCTCCTTTATGTTGAAGAATTCCTGCGCTTTCAAGATGCCCGACTTCGTCAGGTTGGCCGTGCGGGCCTTTTCGTCTACCAGCACGTCGCCTTCGTGGATCTCGTCGGTGTCCTCCTTGCCGTCTATCTCGCGCACCTTTGTGACGGTCAGCCGTGAGGCGAAGCGGTCGGCGATCTCGTAGAGCTCAGTGGACTTGTCCCCTTGGCCGGAGATGATAAGCGGCGTCCTCGCCTCGTCTATCAAAATGGAGTCGACCTCGTCCACTATGGCGTAGGCGTGCGCGCGCTGGACCTTTTCGGTTTTATAAATGACCATGTTGTCGCGCAAATAGTCAAATCCCAACTCGTTGTTCGTGCCGTAGGTGATGTCTGCGCTGTAGGCGGCCCGGCGCTCGTCGTTTTCAAGCCCGTGCACGATAAGGCCCACCGAAAGCCCCATGAAGCGGTACAGCTTGCCCATCCACTCGCTGTCGCGCTTTGCAAGGTAGTCGTTGACCGTAACAATATGCACGCCATTGCCCGAAAGAGCGTTCAAATAGGCGGGCAGCGTAGCCACCAGGGTCTTGCCCTCGCCGGTTTTCATCTCGGCGATACGGCCCTGATGCAGTACGATCCCTCCTATAAGCTGTACGTGAAAATGCCTTAAGCCCAACACGCGCCCGCCCGCCTCCCGGCAGGCCGCAAACGCGTCGGGCAAAATATCGTCTAAGGTCTCGCCGTTATTAAGCCGTCCCTTAAGCTTGGGCGTCACCGCCCGCAGTTCTGCGTCGTCCATGGCGGCGTAGGAGCCGGCCAGGTCCTCGATTTTTTGCGCAAGAGGTTCCAGGCGTTTTAACTCCTTGTCGGAGTAACTGCCGAATATTTTCGTAATCAGACCCATTTTACCCTCCGTATATTTATCGCGGGTGTATTTTCAGTAATATACACACTAATTACCCAGTTTAGTCTATATTGTACCCGCGAATCACGGAATTGTCAAACGGATTCCACTCTTTCGACCTCCAGCTTCGCCACCCGGCGCTCGTCCATCTCGCTCACTATGAAGCGATACCCCCCCGCCTCCACGTGCGGATGCTCCCCCTCGGCTGGTATACGCCCCAGCACGTTCACGACATATCCGCCGATCGTATCATTTTCCTCATGCTCCGAAAGCTTTAAGTCAAAGTATTTGTCTATATCCGGAAGCGTTGTAAGGCCGTCCACTAAAAAACGTCCCCCGCCCAGCGCGAATATCTCTTCTTCTTCGTCGTCATACTCGTCCTGTATGCTGCCGACGATAGACTCCAGAAGATCCTCCATCGTGACTAACCCCGCCGTGCCGCCATATTCGTCCACCACAACGGCCAAATGAACCTTTTTTGCCTTGAACTGGCCCAGGACGTCCATACAGGTGCTGCTCTCCGGCACGTAAAGAGGTTCGCGCAGATATTGGTTTAGCTTGAAATCAGAATTCTTGCTTTCGCCGGTCAAAAGCCCCAGCAGATCCTTGACGTTTAATATTCCTGCCAGTTCGTCCAGAGACTCTTCGCACACGGGTATGCGCGAGTAACCAGACTCCACGGCCTTTTGGATGACTTCGCTCAAAGGCGCGTCAAGCGTAAGAAACTCGATCTCTGTGCGGTGGGTCATCAGCTCGGACACCTTGCGGTCGTCGAATTCAAAGATGTTGTTGATCATCTCTTTTTCGCTTTCCTCAATGCCGCCGTCGCCGTCGTCAGCCTCCATGATCATTCTAATTTCCTGTTTCGCGGCAGAAGCGCCAAAGAGCTTCCGCTTAAAAAGGCCCCGCCATTTGGGTAGAGGTTCGGGTTCCATTATCCAGCTCCTTAATAAAAAAATCATTCAATGCCATTTTATGCTAGTTCGCTTTTAATAATATATTTTTTTTCCAAAAATGTCAAACAGGCATTTGACATTTTAAAAAAATAATAGTAAAATGTACAGGCGCCGGACCTCCAATTGAATATGCCTTCGTAGTTAAATGGATATAACATGCCCCTCCTAAGGGCAAGTTGTGGGTTCGATTCCCGCCGAGGGTACCAGCGGCCCGCCGCCGCGATGAACGTCTGTAGTTTTTAACTATGGGCGTTTTTCTTTGCCTTCGGTAATGCTTAAACCGGCTCTAAACCACAATCCGTCCATGATTTGGACGCGTTTTCCTGATTTGGAGCTATAGGTGAAAGAGGGGTTTCTTTCTTTCAATCAAATTTAGAGAGGATTTTAACAATGCCTTATATCAGGAAAAACAGCGGCCATGTTATGTCACGGATGGAAGAAATGCAGGCCTTTAAGAACACCCGTCTCATCAAAGCAATGCCTTCCGACGACATACTGCACAGCGGAAAACCGTATTATGTCGTTTTTAGCCAGCCTACAGCCTGTCCGAAATGCCTCGCTCAGCATGGCATGGCCCCGTTTCATCCAAACTGCAAATGCAGGGCGCAGCCTTACGAATACAGCGACAGTATCACGGTTGGCGGAGGTGCTTTTACTCCGTTTGAAAACCCTGCCTTTGGCCCTGACCCAAACGACTGGATGTTCTTTGGGCGAAACGGCGACGAGGTTAACGAGACCCCGGGAGAGCTTTACACGGATAAAGCTTTCGGCAAGCCGATTCCGGTTGAGTCTAAATTTCAGTCGCAAGTTGAAATGCACATTGTTGATAGGATTGCCAGGATTCTTTTTCATGAGACAGGCGACGCAAAAGGCCAAGAGGCAATTGCTTGGCTATTACTGAACAGAGTGCTAATGAAAGACGCCCAATACACCACCGACTTAACCTACGAACGTAATCTTTATAACATAGCAACATCCAAGGATCAGTTTGAAATATTTCACTCAGATTTTAACAAAAATCCTGACCAGCCAGATTCTTACAGTCCTTTGGAATGGATAAAAACACATCCATATATCGAACATAAGGTTCCGGAACCAGTTGATTCACTAGAGGCATGGGAAAACAGCCTTCGCGTCGCAAAGATTCTTGTATCGGCTGCATGTAATCCCAATTTGGATACTCCGGAAAAAATCCGTACGGCGTTAGAGTCGTGGATATCTAATCCTTTTGACTGTGATACCCCTTATGATGTATGCGAATATCGTATGGAAGGCGATGTTAAACCGGACAAGAAATGGATTGGTACGATAGGCGGTAACACGTTTTTCATCTGGTAACTCCGGTTGCATCCGGCAGCTTATATTCCTTATACACCGCGCTTGGAATCCCGTCATAACTGTCAAAATAGTCGCTAATAACCTTTGGGGCTTTCTCTATTTTCAAGGAGAAGGTCTCGCCCGATTCTCCGTAGTAACGAAAAAACTCTTTAAGCGAAATGAACTCCCCCACAAGTCTTGTGTATTCATTCGAAATCGAATCTACCCAAGCTTGATATTCCTGTTCTGTAATGACATGTACTGAGCCGTAAGCGTCTGTCCTTGTGTATTTCGTTTGGGGTATGTCAATCCTAAAAGGGGCGGTGCTCCAAATCGAATCAAGATCCCAACTTAATTTGTCGTTGGCTGTCACAAAACAAAATTCATCTGTAAAAAACGCATTTCCTTCAGCATGGACAGCAACAACCTCGCCTGTCTCGTTATGCCTGAACAAATTGACGAACGCCACCGTATCCCGCCAGTCGGGCCGGAAAGATATTCTGCCTATTATCTGCCGTGCCGCTCCATCATCAAAAAACCACATGCTGTAGTCGTTGTTGTGTACGGTAACGCACTCCTGTAATTCAGGAACCCCGTCCAAATCCATATCATACAATTCGATGCCGTAATTGGCCGCAACTCCCGGAAGGTCGCGGGTTCCCATAATACCATCCATAACAAGTTGCAGATACACGCTTTTCCATTCGGGGACGGTGGGTTTTCTTGCGGCGCAGGACATGAGGGGCGCGGCCGCAAAAATCAAAATTACTGTTTTGATAATTCTCTGCATGTTATTTCCTTTGTCCCTTTCATGATGTTAATCTCATTATAAGACAAATATCATCTTCACGCAACTGTGCATCTAATACTAATCCGCAATAAAAATCGACTCGCTTCGCAAGTGTGTTGAACTGCACATGAACTTTAAATGCGGAATAGTATAAAATGACCTGATGATACAGCGGCCCTCGGCGCAAAAAAACGCCTGTAGCTCTATGCTATGGGCGTTTTTTCTATGCCTTCGGCGATTCTTAAACCGCCTCTAAATCTCAATCCGTCCACGCTTTGGACGCGTTTTGCCGATTTCTACCTGTAAGTTAAGGGGATATTTTCTTTATTAGGGCGTATTAGGCGGCTAAGTCATATTATTAAGCAGATTGTTATAATGCGGCAGCGCCGTGATATTGTAGTATGATATCCCCTGGAGATTAAGCTTTTCCCATGCGTTCAAATAAGATGCCGGCAAATCTGGAATCCAGTATTGCTCCGGGAATCTTTTTGCAGCTTCCTTGTGCGGCGCAGTATCCGAAATCACTAAGCCCTCTCCCTCGGTAAAGCGACGCTTGGATGCAATATTTCCATCTGCGTTTATAATTTGTGCCGCCCCCACAAGCCGCCTTGTTTGAACCTTGTCGGCGTCAGGGAACCTAAGCGCCGTGATACTGCCGCAATGACTTGCGTGTACAAGCGGAACGCCCAGCAGTTTTGCAAAAGTGACAGGCGTTTTTTCCGCAAGAGTTTGATTGTAATGCCGTAAGGGTTCACGTTCAGCAGGCGAGTCGGCCGGTAAATCCCACCAGCAGGAACCCGCTAACACAAGACTGACCTTGCCGGACAGCCGTCGTAACGTATCATACCGGAGCATCTCCCAGCACAAGGCCACGCCGATATCCCCGATAGGCGTATGCAGGATATTTTCCTCATCACCGCGAGTATAGTAACAATTCTCGAATTGCGTGGGAATATCTTTTTTATGCTCAAAGCTTTGTCCATTTGGAAATATCAAAGAAAACAAATTGTACGCATTATGACCGTCGAAAAAAATATATGAACCACAAACGGCAATTTGATAATCTTTTGCCCAAAGTTTCAGCAAATTCGGTATTGGGCGGTTCATGGCCGCAACATCAAGCATTTTATCGGAAAACCCTATTGCGGACGAAAAGAATTCTGGCAGGACGATTAGCTCCGCGCCATTGTCCGCCGCCTGTTTTATATAATGGCGGCATTTTTCTACATTTGTTTTTACATCAGCAAAAGATGCATCGAGTTGAAGCGCTGCTATTCTCAATATTTCACCGCCAAATTCATTCTTTCGCCCAGAAGCGTACAAGCACTTCTCAACCCACTTGCGAAGCGAGTCGGTTTTTATTGCGGATTGACCTGAGTGCGTGTTATCTTGCCAATTTGAATATCTCCGCGACGTCGGCTTTGTTAAGCTTCTTAAAGCCGCCGACCGTCCTTTTGTCCCCGGAGGTGCATTTTTCGGCCATTTCGTCAATTTG
>QMCE01000460.1_pt1 | contig 52389 bp, 49 predicted proteins | sample 1821851 | NCBI WGS metagenome assembly QMCE01 (sample SAMN09453174, study PRJNA476694) | Termite gut metagenome, whole genome shotgun sequencing project. | isolation source: worker | host: Odontotermes sp. | place: South Africa:Pretoria | collected 2016-01-28
ACGGCGGATCCGGCAACGCGGAACAAAATTCGCTTCGGACACGAAAAAGAGCTCTCTTCGGAGGGCTCTTTTTTTTGTTTTCATAAGAAAAGTTCTTATATTTGACATCAACGAACCGAAAAACTACCGGCCATGGCAAAGAAGACTCTAAACACAGGGGAGGGAAAGACCCAGATCGAAATGTTTCGCGAGTCGCAAAAAGATCATCGCAAGATGCTGAAAAATCACAATGATCATGTGGTTAAAGGGGAGAAAGAGTATAAAAAATCGTGGTGCACGGCTATAATATCGCTTGTTGTCGGCGTATTATCGTTACTTTGCGCCGCACTCTCGTTTCTGGGCGTGAATGCCGTCCGAAAGGCGATCCACGTATCGGTCGGAATGACGCCGTTCCACGTCAACGACAGGAGTGATCTTGTCGGCAGGTATCAATCCCATCTGCGCCCCATAAACTACGATCTGAACGAGTCGGGAATCTTGAATAAACGCAATATCACACTCGAAATCGCGCTCGCCGACAGCTATGAGGCCATCATCGACGGACTGAAGGAGGACAAAAATATCCAGATGGCTTTCGTTTCACAATACCTCTATCACAAGAACATGAAGGGAAAGAGAGAGAACGACGCCCTGAAGCTGATCGGATTCAAAACGATGGACGGAGCACATTATTATAAATCGGTGGTAATCTGGAACCGCGGCCGGTTCGATGCGAAAGTCGATATCACAACCATCGTGGAGAAGCTGAAGTCCGGGGCGGGCGTGTTCTATCTGGGCCCCGGCGAATCGGTATCGACGCACATAGTCCCCGAGCTGTTCCTGGCGGGGAACGGTTACGACGCTATAATCGACCATGACGATTCGCTCAAAAAAAGCAGAACCGATATTGTGAAATTGATCGAGAATAACAACAAAGGAGCCATCATATTCGGAGCTTTGAGCGACGAGGATTACATGCGGCTGGATCCCGACCTCCGAAAAAAGATCGACACACTCGGAATAGATGTCGACATTCCCTACGACGCCGTGCTTGTGAACAGGAAGTGGTGGGATCGCGAGCTGGAACCCAGATTCAAAAAGCGTATAATGAAAGCTATGAGTTTTGACAATGATGAGACGAAGGTAACAATGGGATTGGTCGGGTACTGCGGTCGTAAAGATAATAAATTCGACTCTCTTTATAATGTGGCCGATGGTTTCAGGAAATATCTTTCGGCAGGCATATTCATCGACGGCACGAGAGCCCGCATTCCCCAAGACACTCTGATTTCCCTCGGCTTCGACACCACGAAAGATACGATCGACGTTACCGTTCACCGAAGCGTCAAAGGCGGCAGGATCGACAGCCTCGGTGTGCGTGCAAAACTCGTCAAAACCAAGAACGAAGAGAAGAAATGCATCTATCGGTTGTCGGATGAGACGGGGCGGACATTCGAGAAAGGATACAGAATATTGCCCGCATCGCCAGCCGCTACTTCAGGCGACAAAGCAACACCGACGGATTCGCCGCATCGTCGTCGATGATTGTGTCCAACACCTCGGGGTTGCGGACAAGGGCGGGGTTCAGGGCGGCAAACTCGCGGATCCGGTAATTGTCGACAAGCAGCACCAGAGTGTCGTCGTTCGTCAGAACCCGCGCGGTGCCTGCAAGGATCGTGGGTGCCTGCGCGGTACCGCTGTTGACCCATTGCCACCGGTCGCCGTTGCGAAAACCTGTCGCCATCGCGCTGTCGCCCTTTTCCCCCGTCGCGCCGAACTGGAATGCCACCTGCAATACGCTGTGGCGGCGGCTGTGGAAGAACGAATAGAGGTTCGCAAAATCTGAGGAAAACAGCGTCGCCGCCGCCGATATAAAGTCGGGATGTTCGAAATAGCTGTCGGGAAAGTTGTAACGGCCGAAATCGAAGATGTACCTGTCGCTCACCGCACCTCAGGGGGCGATCGCCAGGATCCGGCGACTGAAGGCTTCGCGCACCAGAACGTCCTCGCCGTCGGGGGTGAAAACGGCACTTGTCTCGGACATGCCGAGGACCTTCGAGTCGCTCGGCAGATATTTTTCGACCACCGCTCCCGCGTCGTCGGTCTTGACAACCCTTTCGGGCATCAAGCCGTTGTCATAGCCCAGGTAAGCCAGGTATCCGCCTCCTTGCGCGGGAACGATACGGCGGGCGACCTGAAACTCGAACGGCTTGCGGGCGATGAATCTCCCGTCGAGCGAGTAAGAGTAGATCGCCTGATTATGTGCGCTGAATATCTCGATCCCCCCGTTCGCGGGATATGAGTCCGAAATGGCAGCGTATTCGTTTTCGGCGCGTCCCGCAGTGCCTATCGTGTTCATGAACCGTCCCTCGGCGTCGAATCTCGTCACATTCTTTTTGTTTTGCGAGTCGATGAAGAAATATTCTCTGCCGTGTATGAACAGCCCGTCATCGCTCGAAGTAAGCGACGCGGGGGTAGTCTCCATCGGCACGATCGTGACGGAGGAGATCACATCGCTCAACGCGGCGCCCGGATCGGAGGCACTGTATTCATAAACGATGGTCTCCTGTTCCGCAGGCCTGCCAGGCCCGGAGCAGGAGGCAAGCAGTATCAAAGAGGGATAAATGAACTTTTTCATGGTCTGAAGGGTTTCGGGTTGTCGGGTTGAGACAAAGATAACTATTTTTGCGGTATGAACGACGACAAAATTGTGGCGCGGGCCGTGCGGCGGGAACCTCTCACCGAAGACGAGGCGCTGGTGCTGTGGGAGCGGGTGCCGATCCAGGTGCTGGCCGGTGCTGCCGACGAGGTTCGACGCCGTGCCGTGCCCGACCCCGAGGTGGTGACGTGGCAGATAGACCGCAATGTCAACATCACCAACGTCTGCATCTCGGGCTGCCGTTTCTGCAATTTCCACTGCAAGCCCCACGAAACGGAGAAAGCATACATTCTCGCCCTCGAAGATTACATTCCGCGCATAGAGGAGACGCTGGCTCTGGGCGGCGACCAACTGTTGTTGCAGGGGGGACTGCATCCGAGGCTGGGAATCGAATTCTACACGGAACTGTTCTCCGGCTTGAAAAAACTCTACCCGCAATTGAAACTCCACGCCCTGGGCGCGCCGGAGGTGAGCCACATCGCGCGCATCAGTGGTCTCGGGATCAGCGAGACTTTGGAACGGCTCGTCGCCGCGGGCCTCGATTCGCTCCCTGGTGCGGGTGCCGAGATACTTGTCGACGAGGTGCGCCGGAAGATCTCACCCGCCAAACCCTCCGCGCAGGAGTGGCTCGAAGTGATGCGCCAGGCACACCGCATGAACCTCCCCACGAGCGCCACCATGATGTACGGCCACATCGAAACCCCGCGCCACATAGTGCGCCATCTGATCTCCCTGCGCGATCTTCAGGCCGCCCGACCCGATGGCACCCACGGTTTCGTCGCCTTCATCCCCTGGGTCTTTCGCGGCGCGGGCACACAGCTCGAACGCAACGGCGTGGTGGGACGATGCTCGTCGCTGGAGTATATTCGCGTCATCGCCATTTCGCGCCTCGTTCTGGACAATATCCGCAACATCCAGGCCTCGTGGCTGACCGTTGGCACCCCGACTGCCCAGATCGCCCTGCACAGCGGCGCCAACGATCTGGGCTCGATCATGATCGAAGAGCGGGTCGTCTCCGCGGCCGGTGCGCACAACAGTTTCGACGCCGGGGGGATCAAAAACGCCATCCGCCGCGCAGGTTTCACACCGCAACTCAGAGACCAACTCTACCGTCCCCGCTGAAACGCCCCAAAGCGGGGCCAAAAACCATAAATGTTATATCATTTTAACTTTTTATAGCACGGAAAGGTACAAAAACGCACAAAAATGAACTTTTTGTGCTATTCTTCTATCTATTTATTTTGATATGGTGAAAAATTTAAGTACCTTTACGGCATTGTTTCCATATTTAGTAAAAATTCAAACTACAACCCAAAACCATCGTATTTATGTTTGATTTGAAGGGGTTCAGAAAGGACCGGAGATTGAGTCAAAAGCAAATTTCAGAGATTCTCGGGATAGGAACGTCGTTTATTTCCCAGATTGAGACGGGGAAAGACCCCATGCCGAGCTACATTCCCGATAAACTTGCCGATGCCTACGGAAAAGAAGAGATCGAAAAGTATTATCGCGAATCATCCTACGCCGCCATCGAGGCCGAAAAAATGTTGCGCAAAAAGTATCTGTTCGCTGCTGGCAGATCCTACATGCCAGCCAGAAAACTCGACGAGAACGGCCAACCGATAGAAGGCGAACAGCCCGTCTACGGTAAGGTCGACGCCGAATGGATAGAACGTGTACTCAAGGCCATCGAAAGACGCGACGAACTCGCCTTCCAACAACAACGCGAATACGAACGTCAGGGCGAACGCATCGACGATCTGCTCGCCATCCTCAAAGCCCAGGGCTGATAAAGTCCGGAAGTGGGGGCCAGAAACAGGGGGCCTGAAACAGGGGGGGAGAAACAGGAAGGAGAGACAGGAGAGAGAGGGGGGAGGAGAGAGATAGGGGGGCGCAGAAACAGGGGCGCACACAAACAAGAGGGTGGACACAGTAAACAGGATGCAGTAAATTGAAGGTGGGCCTCGGCCCACTTTTGTTTTTGTGGCGAAACTCAGTCGCGCAATATGGCGTCGTACACCGCCTGCTGGAGCGCGTACCGAACCCGCGACTCGACGAACGCCGGATTGTCACGCGAGGGCGTGACGCGGTTGCACAACAGAACATAAACAAGCCCGAACTCCGGATCGGCCCAGGCGATGGTGCCTGTGAATCCCGTGTGTCCGAAACTGCGCTGCGACGCACCCGGGGCGGGGTAGGCCTCCTCGAAAGCGAGTGTGTCGTTGCCCGGCGCCGGACGGTCGAACCCCAGAGCGCGCCGATTGTCGTTGAGCGGATATTGCTGCGAGGTGAACAGCTCGATGGTGGCGGGGTAGAGGTATCGGTTGTCGTTGTACACCCCGCCCGCGAGCAGCATCTGCATCACGACGGCCAGATCCCTCGCCGTGCCGAACAGCCCCGCGTTGCCCGAAACCCCGCCCATCACAGCCGCGCTTTCGTCGTGCACGGTGCCGTGGACGGTGGTCATGCGCCACGTGGTGTCGTTCTCGGTGGGAACTATCTTTTCGAGCGGCACACCCCTCTCCAGCGGATTGAACACGAGCCCCACGCCGAGCGGCCCGTAGAACTCCTCGGCCAGAAATGTGTCGAAGTCGCGACGCCGGAGATCGGCCGCCCTGACGACCTCGGGAACGAGCAGAAAAGGCAGATCGGAGTATCGGTAGATTTTGGTGCGTAACGGCAGGTCGCGCACTGCCAACAGCAACGAATCGCGCGTCAACAACCACGGCTGCGGAATGCCCGACGGAAAGCCCGACTGATGGGCCAGCACCTCGCGAAAAGTGATGCGTGCTTTATCCGTGCCGCGCCAGGGCGGGTAGAACTTCGAGAACCTGTCGTCGAGGTCGATGCGGCGCATCTCCACCAACCGCGCAAGGGCGAGTGTCGAGGCGGCCATCTTCGTCACCGAGGCGAGGTCGTACAGATGGTCGCGCTCCACGGCTCGCGCCCGCGAGTAGTCGTGATGCCCCCATGCGCCGTCGATCACTACCCGCCCGTTGCGCGCCACGAACAGCTGACAACCCGGAAAAGCCCCCGCCTCGATAGCCCGCACGACGATCGAATCGACCGTACGCATCAACAGCAGACTGTCCACTCCCGCCTCACCCGGAGAACCAGCGGACACAGCGGAGATAGTGAAGAGCGTTAAAAAGATAGTTATGAGTGATGAGTTAAGAGTTATGAGTTTGCTACGCAACACAGACTTGCGCGATCTTTTTTTTGCGTTAGCCAACTTATAACTCATAACTCTTAACTCATCACTCAAATTAATACCTGTAATGTTCGGCTTTGTAGGGCCCGTAGGGCGAGACGCCGATGTAGGCGGCCTGCTCGTCGGTAAGTCGCGTGAGCCGCACGCCCAGATTTGCAAGATGCAGCCGCGCCACCTCCTCGTCGAGCGCCTTGGGCAGGCGGTAAACATCCACCGGCATGCGTTTAGTCCACAGTTCGATCTGCGCGAGGGTCTGGTTTGTGAACGAGTTGGACATCACGAACGACGGATGGCCCGTCGCGCAGCCAAGATTCACGAGCCGTCCTTCGGCCAGGATGAATATCGAGTGGCCGTCGGCGAAAGTATATTTGTCGACCTGCGGCTTGATGTTGAGTTTTGTGGCATCGGCGGCGTTTTCGAGCCGGTCCATCTGTATCTCGTTGTCGAAGTGGCCGATGTTGCACACGATCGCCTGGTCTCTCATCGCGCGCATGTGTTCGAGGGTGATTATGTCGCGATTGCCGGTCGTGGTGACATAGATGTTGCCCTCCGCCAGCGCATCCTCCACCGTCATCACCTCGAAACCCTCCATCGCGGCCTGAAGCGCGCATATCGGGTCGATCTCGGTTACTATCACACGTGCGCCATACGCCTTCATACTGCGCGCGCAACCTTTGCCCACGTCGCCGTAGCCGCACACGACCACCACTTTTCCGGCGATCATCGTGTCGGTGGCGCGTTTTATGCCGTCGGCCAGACTCTCGCGACAGCCGTACAGATTGTCGAACTTGCTCTTTGTCACCGAGTCGTTCACGTTAATGGCGGGCACGAGCAACTCGCCGCGCTCCATCATCCGGTAGAGCCGGTGCACACCGGTGGTGGTCTCTTCGCTCACTCCGCGCAACTCGGCCACCGTGTCGTGCCACTTGCGCGGCTCCCCGGCCAGGATCGTGCGCAGTGTGTCGAGAACGATCGCCTCCTCCTGACTGCCCGGGGAGAGGTCGAGCGAGCGGGCATCATTTTCGGCCGCCCATCCCTTGTGGATCAGCAGTGTCGCGTCGCCACCGTCGTCGACGATAAGATTCGGTCCGCGACTGCCACTCTGTGCGCCGCCACTCTGTGCGCCGCCCTCACCCGGGAACGACAGCGCCATCGCCGTGCACCACCAATACTCTTCGAGGCTCTCGCCCTTCCACGCGAACACCGGCACTCCCGCCGCCGCGATCGCCGCCGCCGCGTGATCCTGCGTCGAGAAGATATTGCAACTGCACCACCTAACCTCGGCGCCCAACTCGACCAGCGTTTCTATCAGCACGGCGGTCTGTATCGTCATGTGCAGCGAACCGGTCACACGTGCACCTGCCAGCGGTTTGGTGGCGCCATATTTCGCCCTCAGCGACATAAGTCCGGGCATTTCGTGCTGTGCTATCTCGATCTCTTTGCGCCCCCACTCGGCGAGCGCGATGTCGGCCACTTTGTAGGGCAGGGTTGTGTCTATAAACATTCCAATATGTTTTTTACGATTATTTCGTCTTTTGCGATCTGTCGGGCGAGGGCTTCGGGGGTTGTGAATTTTTGTTCGGGGCGGATGTGGGCCACAAGTTCGGCCTGCACCCGGCGACCGTAGAGATTGCCGCGGTAGTCGAACAGGTGGAGCTCCAGAACCCTCTCTCCGGCTTCCCCCCCGAATGTGGGTTTGACTCCGAGATTGGCCATTGCCCCGCGGCACGTCTGTGAGCCTTCGATCAGCACCTTGGCCGCGTAGACCCCGTTCGGGGCGGTACACTCGGCGCCGACGGCAATGTTGGCGGTAGGCCAGCCAAGTTCGCGCCCCCTGCCGTCACCTTTTACGACTGTACCTGTTATTTTCATTGTTTTTTCAGGCGTGCGATCGACGTCTGTCCGCCTGTCACTTTTTGTCCGAGTCCGACCAGCACCTCGGCGTCCGGAGGCAGATAGAGATCGACCCGCGAGCCGAACTTTATGAATCCGCAAGGGGTGTTCTGTGTCGCCTCGCTGCCCACACGTGCGTACGAAACTATCCGCCGCGCAACCATTCCCGCCACCTGGCGGAAAATCACCACACCGTGCGCCGGAGTCTCCACCGCCGTGGTCGTATGCTCGTTGTCGTCCGAAGATTTGGGATGCCACGCCACCATGAACCGCCCGTGATGATGCTTGAAATATGTGACGCGCCCCCCCACCGGAAACCAATTCTGATGAACGTTCGTGACCGACATGAAGACCGACACCTGTATTCGCCGCTCGCCCGTCACCTCGCTCTCGTCCACATCCTCGGCCACAACCACCTCGCCGTCGCAGGGTGAAAAGACGATCTCTTCGTCGGACAGCAACGGTCGCACCGGTATACGGAAAAAAGCGATCACAAACCCCCATGTCACCAGCGCCGCCAAGCCCCAAAACGCGATCACCCACCATCCGTCGCCCGCAGGCCAACATCCGCGCAGGATCCACCGCGTCAGGAACATGAACCCCGTTGACAACGCCGCCAGAATCGCAAGCGCCACCGGAATTATCACGTTACCCTCTTTGCTTATCTTCATCGGGTCAGGTAAGTTATAAGGAAAAACAAAAACGCCACCGGCACCGCCCCCAGGGTCGCGTCGAAGCGATCCAGCAGACCTCCGTGTCCGGGCAGCAGACGTCCCGAGTCTTTTACTCCGGCGGCGCGTTTGAACCGGCTCTCCATCAGGTCTCCCCCCACCGCGGCCAACGCTACCATCACTCCGAAAGCGGTCCAAAGCCAGACATCGCCGCCGGCCCACCATCGACCGACCGCCGCGGCCACCGCCGTCGCGCCGACCACTCCACCGACGAACCCCTCCCACGATTTGTGCGGCGAGATCTGCGGGCACATCTTGTGGCGCCCGAAAGCCACCCCCACCAGATATGCGAAAATATCGTTAGCCCAAACTATCACCGCGAAGGCCGGAGCAATGCGCGGATCCCAATCTTCGAGCGGGCCGTGGAGCAGCAGAGAGTCTTTCCCGACGAAGCCACCCGCGCCGCTCATCCCTCCGCCGATCACGGGGAAGAACCACATCGCCACCATGCAAAGCGCAATGTACAGCACTCCGAGCCATCTCTCGGCCGGAGTCCGCGCAATCCTCCAAAACTCCACCGAGCACCATACGGCGACACAAATCAGCAACGCAAAATAGCTTCCGCGCCCCAGCAACATCGCCGCCAGCACGACCGCCACGAACACCGCGCCGGTGATCGTTCTTGTCAACAGATTTCGCCCCTTCCCGTTCATCATCCGTTTTTGTCGGCGTTTTCGGTGTTTTCGGTGTTGTCCGCGTTTGCGCCCGCGCCCGCACCTGCACTCGCGCCCGCACTCGCACTCTCTCCGAAAATCTCTTCGAGGTCTTCGCTGAAAACGGTCTCTTTATCGAGCAGGCGTGCGGCGAGAGTTTCGATCCCGGCCCTGTTTGCCGTGATTACTTCGCGTGCGCGCTCTTCGGCCTCGGTGAGTATACGTTTGGTTTCGGCGTCGATATCTTGCGCGGTCTTTTCGCTGAACGGCTTTGTGAACGCCATGTCGCTCGATCCGCTCGAATCGTAGTAGCTCATGTTGCCGATCACCTCGCTCATGCCGAAATATGTCACCATCGCGTACGCCATTTTGGTGGCGCGTTCCAGATCGCTCAGCGCGCCGGTCTCGGAGGTACTGAAGAATACCTCTTCGGCCACCCTGCCGCCCAGCAGCGATGAGATCTTGTCCATAAACTGTTCGCGTGTTGTGTTGTGCCTCTCGTCGGGCAGATACCACGACGCCCCGAGCGAGCGGCCCCGCGGGATGATCGTCACCTTGATCAGCGGATCGGCGTGCGGCAGAAACCAGCTCACCGTCGCGTGGCCCGCCTCGTGGAAAGCGGTCAGCCGTTTCTCCTCGGCGCTCATCACAAGCGAGCGTCTTTCCAGTCCCCCGACTATCCGGTCGATCGCGGCCAGAAAGTCCTCCTTGTCCACGGCCGGTTTACCTCCGCGCGCGGCGATCAGTGCGGCCTCGTTGCAAACGTTCGCAATGTCGGCGCCCGAGAAGCCCGGAGTTTGGCGTGCAAGGAAAGCGCGATCGAGATCGGGCACGAGCTTGAGATTCTTCAGGTGCACGTCGAATATCTGTTCGCGCTCCTTCAACTCGGGCAGCCCCACCTCTATCTGCCGGTCGAACCGTCCCGCCCTCATCAACGCCTTGTCCAGAATATCCGCGCGGTTGGTGGCGGCCAGAAGTATCACTCCGGCGTTGGTGCCGAAGCCGTCCATCTCGGTGAGGAGTTGGTTGAGCGTGTTTTCGCGTTCGTCGTTGCTGCTGAACCCCGCGTTCCGTCCCCTGGCGCGCCCGATGGCGTCGATCTCGTCGATGAACAGAATGCAAGGCGCCTTCTCCTTGGCCTGACGGAACAGATCGCGAACCCGCGACGCCCCCACACCGACGAACATCTCCACGAAGTCCGACCCGCTGATCGACAGGAAAGGCACATCCGCCTCGCCCGCCACCGCCTTAGCCAACAGCGTCTTGCCCGTTCCCGGAGGCCCCACCAACAGCGCCCCCTTGGGGATCTTGCCGCCCAACTCCTTATATTTTTCGGGCTTCTTGAGGAAGTCCACTATCTCCATGATCTCGACCTTGGCCTCTTCCAGCCCCGCGACATCCTTGAAGGTCACTTTGGTCTGTTTCTCCTTGTCGAACACCTGAGCTTTTGCTCGCCCCACGCCCATGATCTGTCCTCCCGGGCCTCCGCCCATCGCACCCGACATCGACCGCATCATGAAGAAGAACAGCCCGATCAGAAACACCAACGGCAGCCAGTTCAGTATCATCGTGCCCCATCCCCCCTTGTCGTTGCGGTAGTCGAGCGGCAGGGACACCCCGAACTCCCGGCGCGCGGCCTCGACGTCGGCGGCGAACAGATCGACCGAACCGATCGTGAATCTGAATTGCGCCTCGGTCTGGGCGGCGGGAATGTTTTTATACTTCTCGATCTTTTTGTAGCGTTCGGTCGCCTCTTTGGTGAGCCACACTTCGGCCGTTTCGCGATTGACGACCACGATTTTTTCCACCTCGCCGCGGCTGATCATCTCGCCTCGCACCGTGCCCCAGTCCGTTTCGGCGGTGTTCACCCGATCGCCCGTGAACATCCACACGGCAAGTATGCACGCGATGACCAGCCACCCCCACATGAACGGATTGCGTCCGCCTCCCGCCATTTTGGGTTGACCGCCTCCCTGCCCCTGCCCCCGAGGCACGTTATTATTGTTGTTATTATCCATCTTCCGTCTTTATACTTCGTATTCGTACCTTGTCGTCGGCGCGTCGGCCCACAGTTCGTCCAGTTTGTAAAAACCGCGCATCTCGGTCTGGAAAATATGCACCACCACGTCGAAATAGTCCATCGCTATCCACAGTGCGTTCGCCGCTCCGTCCACCCGCCAAACCCGCGTTCCGAGCTCCCGTTCCACCGCATCTTCGACCCCTGCCGCTATTGCCGCCACCTGGGTTGTGGAGTCGGCGTTGCAGATCACGAAATTGGAGCAGATCGCTCCGTCCATCCCGCTCATGTCGAGCGAGACTATGTTCGCCCCTTTTTTGTCTTTTATCGCTTCGATTACAGTTTCGAGCAGTTTATCCATATAGTGTGAATTAAGCTACAAAGGTATGAAAATTATTTGGAGCAATCTATCACTGCGTCGCGCAGAGCGGAAATTATCGAGTGCTTGACGTAGGTGCGCCTCACCGCCAGTGCGATCCGTCGCGACATCGCCCCCTTTGCCAGAGGTTTGATCTGTCCCCGGCGCTCCTCGGGCACGAACGCCGTCGCCATCTCGGGCAGCACCGTCACACAGTTTGTACAATCCACGATCCTCATCAGCGTTTCGAGCGATCCGCACTCGAAGTTGTATCTCGAATGCACCGCCCGCCGCGCCTGGCACAGCTCCAGCACCTGGTCGCGCAGACAGTGCCCCTGGGTGAGCAGTATCAACTGCCGCATGTCGATGTCCTCGACCCGTACGTTGGATCGCTCGTAAAGGTCGTTCGAGGGCGAGACGTACAGATGGAACCTGTCGCTGAAAAGTTCGTACTCCATGATCCCCTCGGGCGTCGTTCCGCTCGCCACCAGTGCCGCGTCCAACGCATCCTTTTCGAGCGCGGAGGCGATGGGCGCGGTCTCCATCTCATATATGTCGAGCTCGACCTTGGGATATTTTTTGATGAATGCCGGAATGAACCGGTGCAGCAGATAGGGCCCCACGGTGGGTATCACCCCCAGCCGCAACGTGCCGACGATCTCGCCCCGCAGTTCGTTGACCGACTCGCGGACGTAATTGTAACTTTTGAGCGCCTCGCGAGCGTTGCGTATCACCACCTCTCCGGCTTCGGTCGGGATGACGGGTTTTTTGGTGCGGTCGAGCAAAATCACTCCCAACTCCTCTTCGAGCGCCTTGATCTGCATCGACAGCGAGGGCTGGGTGACGAAACTTTGCTGGGCGGCCAGCGAGAAACTGCCGCAATTGGCGACAGCAAGCAGGTATTCGAGTTGAATTATTGTCATTCAGGCAGGGGTTTTAATTCACGCAAAGATATAAATTTTATTTATAACCGGCGCGAAACTCATCAATATTTCAATATTTCCCCTTCCAGAGTTTTGCAATGCGTTCGGCGAACTTCGCCTCGGTCGGGTTGTCGATGTTGGGCTCATAGAAGCGCGTCCCCTCCAGGCCCTCGGGCATGAACTCCAGATCGGTGAACCCGCCCTCGAAGTCGTGTGCGTATTTGTAGCCTTTGTGGTATCCCAGATCTTTCATCAGCGATGTGGGCGCGTTGCGGATATGCAGCGGCACGGGCCGGTTGGTGGTGTCGCGCGCCACGTGGGCCATCGCCCGCTCGATCGCCATGTATCCCGCGTTGCTTTTGGGTGAGTTCGCCAGATAGATCGTCGCCTCGCTCAGCACTATCCGTGCCTCGGGCATCCCGATCTTGTGCACTATGTCGAACGCCGCGTTCGCCATCAGCAGCGCGTTGGGATTGGCCAACCCTATATCTTCGGCCGCAAGAATGGCAAGTCTTCGCGCAATGAACCTCGGCTCCTCGCCCCCGGCCAGCATCCGCGCCAGATAGTATACCGCTGCGTTGGGATCGCTGCCCCGCACACTCTTTATAAACGCCGAGATGACGTCGTAGTGCTGTTCGCCGTTCTTGTCATACAGGGCGATGTTCTGTTGCAGCGCATCGGTGACGGCGCTGTCCGAGATCGTGATTCGCCCCTCGGTCGCGGCGGCCAGAATATCGAGAATATTGAGCAGCTTTCGCGCGTCGCCACCGCTGAACCGCAGCAGCGCCTCGGTCTCCACCACCTCCACGCCTCTTTCCCGCAGTTCGGTGTCGGTGCCCACGGCCCTGTCGAGCAACGTTTGCAACTCCGCGTCGTTCATCGGGTTGAGGATGTATACCTGGCACCTCGACAGCAGCGGCGAGATCACCTCGAACGACGGGTTTTCGGTCGTCGCGCCGATCAGCGTGATCACCCCCTGTTCGACCGCGCCGAGCAGAGAATCCTGTTGGCTCTTGTTGAACCTGTGTATTTCGTCGATGAAAAGGAATGGCGACGGTGTGTTGAAAAATTGCTGTTTTCGCGCACTGTCGATCGCCTCGCGCACATCTTTCACCCCCGCCGCAACTGCACTCAGGGTATAGAACGGCCTCTGCAAAGTATTCGCCACCAATCGCGCCAGAGTGGTTTTTCCCACCCCGGGTGGTCCCCAAAGTATGAACGACGGCACATTGCCCGTCTCCATGAACCGGCGGAACACCCCGTTCTTGCCCACAAGATGCTCCTGCCCGATGTAATCATCGAGCGTCTGCGGTCTCAATCTTTCTGCAAGCGGACGGTTGTTCATAATCAGACAAAGATAATGAAAAAAAAATTATGAATTATGAGTTATGAGTTATGAGTTGGCTAACGCGATATATAAGGCTACGCGCAAAAAAATCTGCGTAGCTTAACTCATAATTCATAACTCATAACTCATAACTCATAACTCCCAACTCATAACTCTTTCTTCGGGAACCACCCTTTTTCGACGCGCCGCCGTTGTGCGAAAAGTTCGTGAATGCTCCACAGGCATGTGAAACCCACAACTCCCAGCAACGCGCTCGCAACGACACCCCGCACGAGAACCGACCCCGCCAGCGCCATCAATCCCACCAACAGAAAAGCCCACCAACAGCGCACCCCGAAGTGGTACTCGCTCTTTATAACAAGGGGATGGAACGCTCCGATGACAAGGAACGTCCCACCCCCTATGATAAGACCAGTGAACACGGGGTCAGATGATTTTCTCCAGAACGGAGACCGTCTTTGCGATCTCGGCGTCGCTCAGCACATAGTTTTTCAGCGCACCGCTCAGATACTGTTCATAAGCATAGAGGTCGATCATACCGTGGCCGCTCAGGTTGAAGAGTATGGTGCGTTCTTCGCCCGCCTCTTTGGCTTTTTCCGCCTCCTGGATCGCGGCATAGATGGCGTGAGTCGACTCGGGCGCCGGAATGATCCCCTCGGTCTTTGCGAACAGCACGCCCGCAGCCAGCGACTCCACCTGCTCGATATCCACCGCCTCGAACAGCCCGTCTTTCAGCAGTTGGCTCACAGTCGATCCCGCGCCGTGGTAGCGCAATCCCCCCGCATGTATGTCCGCCGGATGGAAAGCGTGCCCCAGCGTGAACATCGGGATGAGAGGAGTCAGACCCGCCGAGTCGCCGTGGTCGTATTGGAACTCGCCCCTGGTGAGTTTCGGGCAGCAGGTCGGCTCGGCCGCGATCAATCGCGTGGAACGTCCCTTCAGCATATTCTCGCGCAGGAACGGGAATGCGATCCCCCCGAAGTTCGACCCGCCGCCGAAGCAACCGATCACAACATCCGGATAGTCGCCCGCCATCTCCATCTGGCGCAGTGCCTCCTCGCCGATGATGGTCTGGTGCAGAATTACGTGGTTCAACACGCTGCCGAGGCAGTACCGTGCGTCTTCGTTCTTCATCACCATCTCCACCGCTTCCGAGATCGCACCCCCGAGCGTGCCTCCGTCGTTGGGATCGAGGGCAAGCATCGCGCGTCCGGCATCGGTCGTGTCGCTGGGCGAGGCGAACACATCCGCTCCCCAGGTGTTCATCATCATCTTGCGGTAGGGCTTCTGGTTGTAGCTCACCCTCACCATGTATACGCGCAGGTCGATGCCGAACATCTCCGAGGCCATAGCCATTGCCGAGCCCCACTGTCCGCCGCCGGTTTCGGTGGTCATGCGTCGCAGGCCCTGTTTGGCGGCGTAGTAGGCCTGCGCGACGGCACTGTTGGGCTTGTGCGAACCGGCGGGCGAGGTGCTCTCGTTCTTGAAATATATCTTGATGCCGGCGGGCAGGTCGAGTGCCTTTTCGAGTTGAGCGGCGCGAACCATCGGTGTGCAACGCCAAATCTTGTATATATCCTGCACGGGTTCGGGGATGTCGATCCATCGCTCGGTGGACATCTCCTGATTGACGAGCTCTTCGACGAAAATGCGGTTCATCAGCTCTTTTGTGACCGGTTGTTTTGTGCCCGGGTGCAACAGCGGCAGCGGTCGGTTGGGCATGTCGGCCACGATGTTGTACCATTGTTTGGGCAGCTGGCTGTCGGGCAGCAGGATCTTTTTCGATTTCATAATTTTATTTTCTGTGTTATGTCACCGGCAAAGGTAAAAATTATTTGTTAAAAAACACAACTTTTTTGTTAAAAAAATCACCGAAAAGAAAAAATCGGGTCGTATTTGGTTATCTTCGGGAGTTTTTATAGTACATTTGTGCCTTATGAGATCTGTTGTATTGATGCTGTTTTTTGCAGCCCTCGTCGCCGACACGTACATCTATTTCGGTTTTATCGCACGACGCTGGCGGCGTCCGTCGCTTCGTCTGGCATACATTGCGGCAGCTGTTCTCACCGACGCGGCGGCCCTGTCGGCGCTTGCGATCTACGGTTCGGCGTCGGACAACGGTTCGAGGGGAGTGATCGCGGTGATGTGGCTCGTCTGGACATTCTTCCTGACCCTGGTGCCGAAGATTCTCTACTCTCTTGGCGGCGTGCTCGATTTTCTGGTACGTTTGGTTGCCCGTCGCAGGTCGGTGGTTTTTCGCCAACTCGGGCTGGTGTTGGCCTCGGTGTTGATGGTCGTAATGGTGTGCGGAGCCACCATCGGCCGCACGCGTCTGAGGGTGGAACATGTCGAAGTAGCCTCGCCGCGTGTTCCGCCTGCGTTCGACGGCTACCGAATAGTCCAGTTTTCGGACGTACACCTCGGCACGATGTCGAGACCGGTGGCGCACATCGTCCGCCTGGCCGAAAAGATATCCTCGCTCGGGGCCGATATGGTTGTCAACACGGGCGACCTTGTCAACCTCACCCACGACGAACTCTCCCCGCAGGCGATGCTCGCCTTCGGACGTATCGGTGCCCGCGACGGAGTGTGGAGCGTGTGGGGCAACCACGATCTGGGATTCTACATGCGCAAAGATTCGAGGTTCACCCCCGAGTCCAATCTTGCGGCCCTCGAACAGAAACTGTTCATGATGGGGTGGGGCATGCTCTCCGACCGTTCGGTGTGGATCCGCCGCGGGGGCGACTCTCTGCTGCTGACGGGCCTCGACTATCCGCACGACCGCAGGCTCAACAGCAACAACTCCACGCTGGCCGGTGTGGACATCCCTGCGGCCTACGAGAGTGTGGAGGGCGATCCGTTCAACGTGGTGTTGGCGCACACCCCCCGCCTGTGGGACGACATCCTCGCTTCGGGTCGGGGCGATCTCACTCTGTCGGGCCACGTCCACTCGATGCAAACCAAGCTGAGTGTCGGCGATTGGCGATGGTCTCCCGCGCAGTACATGTACGACAGATGGAGCGGCAAATACACCTCCGGCGGGGATGAAAAAAACCGCGTGCTGTGGGTGAACGACGGCATAGGATGTGTCGGTTATCCGATGCGAATAGGGGCGAGAGGTGAAATAACGGTCATCACATTGAAACGATGCGAATAATACTTTCGGCGGCAATCTCGGTCGACGGCTTTCTGGACGACTCGCGGGGGGAGAGGCTGATCCTCTCCTCGCCCGAGGACTGGCAGGCAGTCCACGCCCTTCGCGCCGGATGCGACGCCATACTTGTGGGTGCCGAAACCGTCCGTCGCGACAACCCCGCGCTTGTGATCCGTGACGCAGGGTTGCGCAAAAAACGCGCCGCCGAAGGACACTCTCCCGACATCATGAAGGTGACGGTGAGCGGCAGCGGTCGTCTCGACCCGGCGTCGAGGTTCTTCACCGAGGGCGCGGGCGAAAAGATCGTTTTCACCCACGGCGCCGTGAGCGATGAACTATCCGCGGCGGCCACCGTCATTTCGCACCCCGAACTCACGGCCGACGTCATCACCTCCGAACTGCGCAGGATGGGCGTGAACACACTGATGGTCGAGGGTGGAAGCCGCGTGCTGTCGATGTTCCTGCGCGAGAGTTGCTGGGACGAGTTCCGGCTCGCCATCGCACCCGTTTTCGTGGGCGACGGGAGCGCTCCGAGACTCGTGACGGACGGCGACTATCCCCCCATGACACTTGTCGGATCCGAACGGTTGGGCCGGACGGCGGTGCTTCACTTCGTCAACCCGTCGCAACACAGGGCCGACGGCAACCACATGATGCGCGCCATGAGGCTGAGCACACTGTGCGACGCCTCGGCTGACCGCTACCGTGTCGGCGCGGTGCTGATAACCTCCGATGGTGCGCAGTTCGAAGGCCACACAGGTGAGACCGCCCCCGAAAATCATGCCGAGGAGGAGGCCATCTCCAAAGCCCTCGCCGCCGGAGCAGATCTTCGCGGCGCCACGGTCTACTCCACCGTCGAGCCCTGCACCACGCGCTCTTCGAAGCCCGACTCGTGTACCGATCTGATCATCCGCCACGGCATATCGCGTGTTGTGTTCGCCCTTCGCGAGCCCGACCGTTTCGCCCGCTGCGAGGGTGTGCGCCGACTGACCGACGCCGGAGTCGAGGTGGTCGAGATGGCCGAATGCGCACCAGATGTGATACGAATCAACTCCCACGTAATACCCTGACCCCCATCCGACCGAACCGAAAATGAAACACAACCCTCACGCCACGATCGAAGCCCCCAAGGAGCGGCTCTGGACCCGGAGCTATGTCATGATCTGCATAGCCAACTTCCTGATGTGTTTTGCGTTCTACACTCTGGTGCCGACGCTGCCTTTCTACCTTGAAGAGGTTTTCGGCGCGGGCCGCACCACGATCGGCATCATCCTGTCGTGCTACACGGTGGCGGTGCTGTGCGTTCGTCCGTTCGCGGGGTGGATCGCCGACACATTCGCACGCAAACCGCTGTACATCGCCGCCTATTTTCTGTTCATCTCGTTCTTCGTGGGCTATCTCGCGGCGGGGACGCTCCTCGTTTTCGGCCTTTTGAGGGTCGCGCACGGTCTGATGTTCGGCATGGTGACCACGACGGGCAACACCCTGGTGATCGACATCATGCCCTCGTCGAGGCGCGGCGAGGGGCTGGGCTACTACGGTGTGATGAACAACCTCGCCATGTCGATCGGCCCGATGATCGGCCTGTTCGTCGCCCATGCGCACAACTACAACGCCATCTTCTACTGCGCGTTGGTTTCGGGTGGCCTGGGCCTGGTGTTCGCGTCGAGCGTGCGTGCACCTCGGGTGGTTCCGAAAACCGGCAACCGCGGGGCGTCGCTCGACCGTTTCATTCTCAAGAAGGGCTTGCCCGCGTGCGGAGCGATGCTTCCGATGGCCATTCCGTGGGGCATGACGATGACCTTCATAGCGATGCACGCCGAAGAGGTGGGGCTGACCGCGAACACCGGGTATTTCTTCACCGTGATGGCCGTGGGGCTGATCATCTCACGCATCGGCTCCGGCCGCCGTGTCGACCGCGGGCAGATAACCCAGGTGATACTTCAGGGCATGCTGATCGTCTTCGTCGGGATCGTGTGCGAGGCGTTTCTGGCTTCGGCGGCGGCCCGACACATCCACGCGGGCTACGCTCTCTACTTCGCGGCGGCGTTTTTCATCGGTTTCGGCTACGGGACGATCTTCCCGGCGTCCAACACCCTGTTCGTCAACCTCGCTCCGAACGACCGCCGCGCCACTGCAAACGCCACCTATCTGACGGGCTGGGACGTGGGTATAGGTCTCGGGATGTTTTTCGGTGGCCGCATCGCCGAGCGTTGGGGTCTGGGCACGATCTACCAGGTAAACATCGCGATCGCGGCACTTGCCATCGTCTGGTTCGCGTTTTACGTCACCCCCCACTTCCGCCGCAACAGGCTGCGCTGACGGAGCGACGACGAAGGCGCTTCTGAGTTCACGTGACCTCGCCGGTCTTACAGGATCAGCATCGCGTCGCCGTAGGTGCCGAACCTGTACCCCTCGTCGATGGCGGTTTGGTAGGCTTTCATCATCAGGTCGTATCCGCCGAAGGCGACCACCATCATAAGTTGGGTAGAGTGGGGCAGGTGCAGATTCGAGATCATCGCGTCGGCCACGGTGAACTCATACGGATGAAATATGAATCCCGCCGGTCGACACGCTGCTCTCGATCGTCCGCATGACGGTCGTGCCCACTGCGACGATCTTTTTGCCGCTGCGTTTTGTGGCGTTGATGGCTTCGGCGGCATCCTCGGGTATCGAGATCTGTTCCGAATCCATCTTGTGTTTCGTGAGATCCTCCACATCGACCGTCCGGAAGTTGCCCAGCCCCACATGCAGCGTTATCTCCGCCCGGTTGATCCCCTTTATCTCCATCCGTTTGAGCAGATGCTTCGAGAAGTGCATCCCTGCCGTCGGAGCTGCCACCGCACCCTCCTGCGTGGCGTAGATCGTCTGGTATCGCTCCTCGTCCTCGGGCTCGACCTTTTCGCGCACCCATTTCGGAAGCGGCGTTTCGCCCATCCTGAAGAGTGCCTCCTTGAACTCCTCGTGTGTGCCGTCGAACAGGAACCTCAGCGTTCTCCCCCTTGAGGTCGTGTTGTCGATCACTTCGGCCACAAGCAGGTCGTCCTCCCCGAAATAGAGTTTGTTGCCGATGCGGATCTTGCGCGCCGGGTCGACCAGCACGTCCCACAGTTTGAGATCGTGATTGAGTTCCCGCAGCAGGAATATCTCGATCTCGGCGCCGGTCTTCTCCTTGTTGCCGTACAGTCGCGCCGGAAAGACCTTGGTGTTGTTGAGCACAAAAATATCGTCGGCCCCGAAGTAGTCGATCACATCTTTGAATATCCTGTGTTCGATCTTGCCGTTTTTTCGATTGACGATCATCAGCCGGCTTTCGTCGCGGTTTTCGACGGGATATTTTGCAAGCAGATCGGGAGTGAATGCGTAGGTGTATTGCGATAACTTCATAATATTTGCGAGCGGGTTTCGCGATCGGGCAAAACCAAACAGATATTATACGTGGAAAAATCAAATTTGTTTCACGCCGGAGAGAATTTCTATCACTTTTTTCATTTCGAGCGCCTCTTCCACCCGGAATTCACCGCTGCGGGTGCGTCTCAACCCCTCAAGATAGCCGTCGCTCGCCAGACCCACGCCTATCTCGTGCGCCAGCGAACGGATGTAAGTTCCCTTGCTGCACTCGACCCTGATCCGCAGGCGCGGCTCCTCGGGCAACAGGCACTCCAACAGCTCCATCTCGTAGATGTTGATCAGCGCCCGCCTCATTTCGGGCTCCTCGCCCTCGCGCGCAAGTTCGTATGCCCGCCGTCCCTCCATCTTCTTGGCCGAGTATACGGGTGGTGTCTGCAACCTCTCGCCGGTCAACTGTCCGAGCACCAGCTCCACATCCTGGCGTGTGATATGCCGCCACGGAAACTCCCCCTCTACCGGATGTTCGAGATCCCAACTCACCGTGGTGGCGCCGAGCACGATATCCGCGACGTACTCCTTCCGTTCGGCCTGCAACTCCTCCACCCGTTTGGTCGCCCGCCCGATGCAGACGACGAGCACCCCCGTCGCCAGAGGATCGAGCGTTCCGGCGTGGCCCACTTTGATGCGCCGCCACCCGAGCCGTTCGAGCGCGTACTTTATCTTCCGCACCACATCGGTCGACGACCACTCCCGCGGCTTGTCGACATTGAGAATATACCCTTCCGGGAAATTCAGATCCCTCGAAAACTTCTGTTGTTCCATCACACAAACCAATAAACGATCGTCGCCGCCCCAACGACGGCGCAATAGACCGCAAACCAGACAAGCCGGCTCCGTTTCACCATCTCTATCATAAATCTGCAAGCCACGCACCCGACCACGAACGCCGCCACGAATCCCGCGACCAAAGGCGCCACTCCGACGCCGAGACCAGCACTGAAATCTCCGCGCAACAGATCCAGCAGCGCCTCGCCCAGGATCGGCACGATCACCATCAGGAACGAAAACTGCGCCACCGCCCCCCGCCCGTTTCCAAGCATCAATCCCGTCGCGATCGTGCTTCCCGACCTGCTCAAACCGGGCATCGCCGCGGCCGCCTGAGCCACACCTATTGTAAGTGCGTCGCGCCACGAGATATTTTTCTTCTCGCCCCGTTCTGCGGCCCGCCCGGCAAACACCAACAGTCCCGCCGTCACAAGCATCATCACCCCGACTATCAACAATATATCCGGCGAGGCGAGCATCTCGTTGAGCCGGTCGCCCAACAGCAATCCCACCAGCGCGACGGGCGCCATCGAGGCGAGCAACTTTGCCGCATACGCCGTCTGAGGGTTCCACCGCCACCTGAATATCCCGACCCCGAGCCCCCGGAAAAGTCCCGCGATCTCCCTCCACAGCACCACGACGGTGGCCAACACAGTCGCCACATGCAGCATCACATCGAACGTGAGATTGTCCGTCAGACTCACCCCCAACGCCTCTTTGGCGATCTGCAAATGGCCGCTCGACGACACCGGCAGAAACTCGGCCAGCCCCTGAACGATCCCCAAAATTACAGCCTCCAGTACACTCATCGCTTGATCATCTCTACCATTGCGAAACCATCCTGCGCGGCGTCGCGAAACTCCCGCACGAGGCGGTATCCGACCGACTCATAGAGCCGGATATTGTGGTCGCTGCTGGCGGCGGTGAAGAGCTGGAACCGTTCCGCCTCGGGATTTTGCGCCTCCACCTCGGCCAACAGCCTGCGGCCCAGTCCGCGCCCGCGACAGGCAATGTCCACTATCAGTTTGCCGACCCACACGCGGCTGCCCGAGTCCGAGCCCGAGTCCGAGCCTGAGCTTGAGTTCGAGCCCTCGTCAGAGTTGAGGCCCGAGTTACTGTCTGACCCCTCGACCGAACCTCGACCCTGGCCGCCCTCGTTCCCGTCGCCATTCACCGCCCGATACTTCACCGACCCGACGATTGCCCCGTTGCCATCCACCGCTTTCAAAAACGTGTGCGTGGCGAAATCGGCGAGTATACCGTCGAGCGTCTGCCGCAACGGTTCTATGTCCCAATTCCCATGTGCCTGCGCCTCGGTCACGAATGCCCGCTTCTGGAGATCGAGGATCTCGGCGGCGTCCTTCTCTCCCGCGACACAGATCATGATATCTCTGTCTCTCATTTTTATCTTTTCGTTCAATTCCGCAAAACTCCCGGCAGGCGACCTGCCTGCGGTGTCGATGGTGATGTGTTCGTCCGTCCAGGGGTGGTACTCGCGCGCTTCGACCTCCGCCCAACCAGGCAGTTTCAGTCCGGCGACCTCGCTCGCGCGCGTTTCGACACGCCGGCGATGTTCGTCGCGACAGGAGCATACCACCTTGATGTCGATTGCACGGGCGCCGTTACGCGCAGCCACCTCCCTCCACTCGCGTCGGGTCACATCCCACGGATTGCACGAATCAGCAACCACATTGAGGCCCGCCGCCAAATTTTCGGCCGCGAGTCTGTACGCCATGCGATAGCCCTCGCCCTGCGGATCGAAGCCGCACAAAACCCTCATCGCCTGCTCGATGGTGTCGATCCTCAGCCACGCCGCACCATACTCCACCGCGAGCAACCGTGCCAGCGACGACTTTCCCGTTGCCGGCAACCCCGACATTATGAACAGCGTTCGAGTCACGGCTTCACCGGGCTGTCGCCCACCACGAAACGGCCGTTGAAGTAGATATCGCGAATCCCGTCCGCTTCGTCGGTCACCCATTTTTCAATGCCCACGGCGCGGATACGGCACAGATTGAACAGCTTGAAGTTGTGCGGATATTCTTGCACCGCGCTGTCGATCGTGGGAGCGAGCCTGGCGCACGGAAACTCGTCGCACTCGAAACAAAACCCGACCCCTTTCGCTTCCGCGCAGGCGTAGGTGGCGCACAGTCCGTGTGTCCACAGACAATGCCCTTTTACGGCGCGGCATCCGCCCCGGCAACTTGTCTCCTCGGGCGCGACGCCGAAAAGTTCGGCCGCACGGGCGCGATATTCGGGCGTGATGTTCGCCTCGTGTGCCGCACAGTTGAAACAATCGAGCCCACACGGCGCTGTGGATGCAATTTTCTCAGCCGTTGTCATCGCAACGCCTTTTTCCACCTCGGCAGGCCGCCCATCACGCCCGTGAGATAGCCCATGCGAGTGTAAATCCACGATTGGAACTTTGGCTTGCCGCTCTCAATCATCCCTCGGTAGCACCAATCCCGAAACTCAGGCAGCGTCCCTTCGAATGTAAACCGTCCGTCGGCCCAGCAATAGCTGCAATAATCAGGGTTCAGACTCCCGTCGGCGTTGGTTCCGCCGCCCTGCGGGTCGTTTTTCATCGGCATCCCGCAGCTTTCGCACATTTTGCTCATAATCAATCTGTTTTATGTTTTTTTTATATCCAAATCGTCACCTCGATCTCCTTGCCGGCTTCGACCCTCTCTTTTTTACGAATTTCGGCTTTGACGGGCATCAGATAGGTATTGCTTTTAGTGTCGAACCAGATTGCGGTACGCCATGCGGTGTCGCCGACTTGCGCAGTCACTTTCATGCGGCCCCAACCCTCTTCCAGACACTTCAGATTATCTCTGATTTCACGCGCCATCTCTTCCGGCATCGCTACAAAGAGCCATTCGTGCAACCACGGTATGGCCGTAAACTTGTATCGAATCCCGTTTTTCGTCATTTCAGGTTGTATTTTTGCCACAACACTTTGCGTTCCTCGTCGTCCAGCGAAGCGAAATACTTTTTCCAACCGGGGCAAAAGCCTGTGTGCCAACGCCAAAACCGTCCGATTAGCGACCCGGGATTCTTGTCGTGACGCGCCCGGATCGGGCATTCGGCGCATTGATGCTTCTCCATAAACTATTATATTTCAAAACTTTCGGTCCTCAGGTTGCAATAATACCTGCCGCTCGTGGCCGTGAATTTGAGGATGCAATAATCGGGATCGGTGACGCCGCCCGGGTAATAGACTTTGTCGCCGGGGCTCCACATCGCGCGTTTCGTAGCCTCATCTTCAAGGATTTCCATTGTGCCGACCAGCATCACACCCTCGTATCTGAACGGCACTTTGCGGTAAAATATAGATGCACGCGCGCGGGTTTTCGCGATATTGCCTCACGCGCATCGACGAGGTATTTGTGCTGAAGGCGTGGCGGCAGCATTGCCTTTAGATTCGGAAATCCCGCTTCGTCGACCGATGCGACGAACGCCACTCGGCGGCGCGCAACGAAACGCCTGATTTTCAGGAGATCGAGCACGCTCATTTTCTCTTCGGTCGCGACATGATGGCGTAAATCTCGAAGGCGAATCCGGCGATCACGACGATCGGCGCGAGAGTTATTCGCCTGAAACTGAACATCTTCTCGTTGAACACCGCGGGGTCGTCGCTGCCGCCGCCAGCCATCAACGCGAAGCCGATGATTACCACCCCAAGTCCGATCAGCATCAGTAAATAATTTCTTTTTGTCAAGGGCATGCGCGCTTCCCGCTCCTCGCGTGTGTTTTTCTGCAAATCTTTATGTTTCACCATATTATCGAAAAAATCTTTAGCTTTTGGTCAGATCAGCGCCTGCACCGATCCCTGCCGCACGGCTTTTCCGACGGCAAACATTGTGAATATAAGTGAGATAACCACTCCGATGACGATCATTCCGCCCGCGATCACTCCCGGCAGAAAGTATCCTCGCAGCACTTCTATTTCGGGAACACCCTCGCGTAACCCGATGATCATCAGCGCGAAAAGTCCCGTTGCAATGATTCCCGCGAGGAGTCCGTGCACCACTGCCGACCCTACGAACGGCCGCATGATGAATCCTCCGGTCGCACCGACGAGCTTCATGGTGCTGATTATACGGCGTTTAGCTATGATCGTCATGCGGATCGTATTGTTGAGCAAAATGAGTGAAATGACCAGCATCGTTCCGCCGAAAAGCACGAGCACGAGGTTGAATTTTCCGAGATTCGTGCCGATCTGCTCGACCACACCACGCTGATACACAACCTCTTCAATGCCGTCCATCGCTTCGGCGACCGCCACGAAATCGTCGATCAACTGCCCTTCAGTCGCCCTGGCCGCCAAGCCCACTTCGAAGCTGTCGGGCAGAGGGTTCGCCGCGGGGTTGTCGCCCAGAAATTCAGTAAAGTCTTCGCCCGTTTCGGCAATGAATTTTGCGGCCGCCTCAGCCTTCGGAATGTATGTGACGGAGCGCACAACTTCCTGAGATTCAAGCGATACACGAATCGTCGAGATCTGTTCGGTCGACAGTCCGTCGGCGAGCATGACGTGAATGACGACGCTTTCCCTAAGCCGGTTTGTGGCGTTCAACACGTTGAGTATCAGATATGTGGTCGCGCCCATCAGGAACAGCACCATCGCGATACTCACCGTCGAAATGATGTATGAACTGCGTATCCGGCGTCTTAATCTCCTATCTTCCTGAGCCATTGTTTCGGAAAAAAATCAATTATTTCGGGTTGTTTGTTTGCGAATCACAACTACAACGACGGCGACAAGCCAGAGCAAAATAACGATGGAACAGGTCAAAGTTACCCCCTCGACGGTTGCGAAACGAGGTGCGCGGAAACGCCATTCGACGGTGTGATCGCCGGCCGGAATGACCATCGCGCGCAGTATGTAATCAGCTCTGAAATAGGGCGTTGGCTCGCCGTCAAGATAGGCTGTCCACCCCTTGTCGTAGTAGATTTCGGAGAAAACTGCCACACGCTCCGTTGGTGCCGAAACATCATATTTCAGGTAATTCGGCCTGTATTCCGTGAGATCTATGCGGTATTTATCCCGTGAAAACGAATTCTCAAACTCGGGCGCGGCTTTTTCACGAAATTTCAAATCCACGACAGCTTCATGGCGCAGATCGGCAACCCCGAGGGCGTCCAACTCGGCCGCCGCGCCGTCGACCCACTGCAGGCTGTCCACGAACCACGCAGCACCGAAAGCGTCGGGATTGAGCTCGGCAGTCCGCTCGCCCGTTGCCGGATCGTTGACAATGAAGTACTTGGTATTGAGCATGCCCAGCACGCCGAGGTGGAAATGGGACAGATAACGGTCGATCACGTCCTGATACCGGCGCAGTTTTGCGGCGTGGTAGCCCCCGACCGAGCGGTGAAAATATGATGTATATGCCTCATTGAAAGGATCTTGTGTATTCAGAACGCGGAAACCGGGCTCGGTGTCGGCCATGATGGCAAGATCGACCTCGTCGGGCACCACCTCCACTCGCGCGGGTGAATGGAATTCGTCGTGCGACAGGAAGCGCAGATCGACCGGCACAAGGTCGGCCAAAACCAATACAGATAGCGCTGCAACGGGGATCCAACGCCGCGCGCCGCTCGTTTTGCCGCCGACATTCTCACCGATTTTCTTGCCATACGAACCGCCGCTCCGCGCGCTTTTCCCGCTCTGAGAAATGCCCTTAGCACCACCACTTTGAGCGCTTTTTTCACCCTGCAAACCACCCTGCGCGGCGTCCGGCCAACTGCTCTGCCAACTGTGTCGCGAAATCCATGCCCAGACGACCCCGGCGGTGAGCACCACGAAGAGCAGCGATCGCCACGAATCGGCCCGCAACAGTGCCGCCCGTTCGGTGCGTACGGCATCGACAAGTCCCGGAATACCGTCGTAATAGCTGTCGCTCGGGGCCGAAAAGTCGTACATCATTCCGCCGCCGAGCGCGAACAGCAGTGCCACGCCGCCCGTCAATCCCACCGACCATGCGAGGCCCCTCATGAAGCGTGCTTTGTCGGAAAACTGGCCGCGCCACAGCCCCGAAGCCACCAGCGCGCCCACGAAAGGCACGCTCCACTGCAACACCGCGAGCGCCATCGCCACCGTGCGGAATTTGTTATATCCGGGCAGGCCCGCAAAGGCTAACTCGGTGAACCACATTGCGTTGCGACCCCAGGCCAACAACAGCGCGAACACGCTCACAGCCAACACCCACCACCTCACGCGCGCGGGCAGAACGAACATCCCGAGCACGAACAGGAACACCATCACCGCCCCGAGATATGTCGGGCCGCCGGTGACGGGCTGCGTGCCCCAATATCCGGGCAACTGCGTTGCGATGGCGGGGTCGTATCCGCTGCGCCGCAGCACCGTCGCCACAGGGCCGTCGGCGGAAAAACCGTCGGACGACGATCCTCCCCTCAGGTTGGGAATGAACATGTTGAAACTCTCGCCGGTGCCGTAGCTCCATGCCGTGGCGTAGTCGAGATCGAGGCCGCCGGTGGTGCCTGTGCCGCCCGTGCCGTCGGACGCGGCCACCTCGCTGCCGCCGCGGATCGTCTCGGGCGAGTGTTCGAGTGTGTACCAAAGGTGGGTGAAGTTGGCTCCCACTGCCAGCACCGCAGATCCGGCCACTACCGCCGTCGAGATGCAGAAGCGCCTCCATCCCTCACTCGCGCGCGCCGTGGAGACGAGCTCGTTGATCCAGAACGCCACCACGACCAACAGGAAATAGTAGGTTATCTGGTGGTGCGAGGCGGCGATCAACAGCGCTCCGAAAAGTGCGGACAGTGCGCCGCCGACCCAGACGCTGTAAGGTAGATTCCCCGTCGCTTTGCTTCCCTCTGCATGACAGGCGGGGGCGCTGCTCGTGCGGGTGGGGGCACCACCTTTAAATGTGTAGAAAACCGCGCCCACAAGCATCGGTGCGTAGCCCATCGCGCGCATCTTTGTGATGTGGCCCGCCTCGATGATCAGTATGTTGTAGGTCGAAAGTCCGTAGGCCAGCGCGAACGGGATGGCAAGCCACGCGTTCACGCCGCACATCAACAGCATCAGCCAGAAGCCCAGCATCGCAAGGAACATCAGCGCCGCCGGTTCGCCCATCAGTCCGATCGCCCACTGGACGGCGTTGCGCAGGATCATCGCCGGGTAGCGCACCGTGATCAGATAGGCCGGCATGCCGCCGAACATGCCGCCCGTCCACTGAGGATCCTCCCCGAAAGCGGCGCGGTGGGCCGTGATATCGCCCTTCATGCCGTCGTACATCTGCACGTCGTGCATTTGCAGCGTCTCGCCCGCGAACTGGGGGGCGAAATAGATGGCGCTCACCACCCAGAACACGACTATGGCCGCAAGGTAAGGCAACGCTTTTCGGATCGTGGTTCGGAAATTCATCTGCCGTAAGAGTTTGCGACAAAAGTAACGAAAAATTGTTGAAAAATGGTTATGTTTGCGGGGGTAAATCTGCAAAAGACGATGAATATATCCGATGACATACGGCGGCCGATAGCGGGCGAAGTGGAAGAGTACGAAAAGTTTCTGGCACGGCACATGACCTCGTCGAACGAGGCGGTCGGAGGAATTTTCAACTATATTCTCGAAAGCGGCGGAAAGGGTTTCAGGCCCGTGACGGTGTTGCTTTCGGCGGCCATGCACTCTCCGGCGCCGGGGCGCGGTCTGGGATTGAGGAGCTATCTGGGGGCGATGCTGGTCGAAATGATGCATGCCGCCTCGCTCGTGCACGACGATGTGATAGATGAAAGCGATCTGCGGCGCGGCAAACCCTCGGTCAGGGCGCTGTGGGGTTCGCGACGAGCGGTCATTGCGGGCGATATGCTTTTGGCGCGCAGTATGACGGTGGGGCTCGACAGCGCGCAGTACGATATAGTAGACTATGTGATCCGAGCCATGTCGGAGCTGTGCGAGGGCGAGCTGATCCAGAGTGCCCAAAGCGAGTCGCTGGAGATGACGCGCGAGATATATCTCGACATAATCCGAAAAAAGACGGGTACGCTGTTCGGAGTGAGTGCCGGTGTGGGTGCGCTGTCGGTGGGGGCGGGTCGGGAGCGGGTAGCGGCGATGCGCTCGTTCGGCGAATGGGTAGGGATGGCGTTCCAGATACGCGACGATATTCTCGATTACGACACACGCACCGATACCGGAAAGCCCGCGTGCAACGATCTGCGCGAACATAAGATAACGCTGCCGCTGCTTGTGATCCTTGAACGTTCATCGGACGAGCGGCGCGCCCGACTGCTGGCGATGCTGGCTGCTGCCGACTCGGAGCCCGGTAATATTACACTGCTGCGCGATGAGGTTGTGCAGGGCGGCGGGATCGAGGAGGCCGAGGCGGTGATGCACGATCTCATTGCCCGCGCGCAGTCGCTGCTGTGCGAGTACCCCGCCTCGGAGTATCACGATTCGCTGTTCAGGCTCGCGTCGTATGCCGCCGGGCGTGCGAAGTAAAAAAAGCGGGGCTTTTCGGCCCCGCTCTTAAATTAACGTGAGTTTTGCGAACCCCCTAAATCCCCCTTGATAAGAGGGACTTTGTCAAACCCAGCGGGTTTGACAAAAGAGAAAAACATTTGTTACACAAATACGCATCGTTTCGCGCGCCCCCCCCCTAATAATTTCCCCTTTGATAAGGAGAATTTTGCCAAACCCACGTCAAATCACTGTTAAAGCGTTGTCAGTTTCAGGTTGCGGAAGAGCACCTTGATGCCGCCGCCGTCGTGGATCTGGAGCGCGATGCGGCCCTGACGGCGCGAGAATGACTCGTCGGTGATGTTGGTTACCTCGACATCGTTCAGCCATACCGTCGCATTGGCGCCGACCACCCTGACACGCATCTTGTTCCATCCCTCGACCAGATGCTCGACCGGAGGTTGGAAAAGCCAGCCGCGGCCGTAGCTCTCGTAGATGCCGCCCGTCCAGCGATTCGTCGGCGCGATCTCCACCTGCCAGCCGTTGATTATCGTGCCGGTGAAAACTATCGAACGGAAAAAGAAACCCGAATTGCCGTCCGAAACCTGGTTGAACTCGAACGTGCAGTCGAAATCGTCGTAATACTCCCTGGTGGCGAGGTAGCCGTACTGTTTGTTGGGGCCGCTCTCGACTACGATCGCGCCGTCCTCGATGTAGAAACGCTCCGAGCCGTAGGTCAACCAGCCACCCAGATCGCGGCCGTTGAAAAGGTCTACCGTACGCCCCGCTTTGCGCGGAAGTTCCCTGATCTTCACGTTGCGGAACGAGGCGGGGTCGCCGTGATCCTGCAAACAGATGAGGCCGCGGTGGGCCAGACCGTACTCAGGTGCGTTCTCCCATTTGCCGTTTGCGCGACGTGCGAACCAGTCGTCGGTCCAGGCTTCGAATTCGAGGATTTTCACTCCGTTCAGCCAGTGCTCGACGTGGCCGTTGTCGAAGATGATCTCCGAGTTGTTCCACTGGCCCGGGGGGTTGATGCGCACGCTGTCGAGATCGGGCAGATACATCGCGTAATCGACTCCGAGCGACTGCCAATCCTGAAGCTTTGTGGGGGCGTTGTTTTTCTCCCAACCCGCCTTGTCGATCAGCTGGTACTCGGGGCCGGTGACGTAGGGCACCGCGAACTCGGGACGCTCGACCACGTGGTACAACAGGCCGCTGTTGCCGCCCGCGGTGAGGCGCCAGTCGACGCTCAGGTGGAAATTTTCGTACTCTTTCGTTGTGACGATGTAGCCCGAGGCGTCGCTGCCGCTGCCGTCGGAACGGATGGTGCCGTCGACCACACTCCAGCCCGTGAGCTTTGTGGAGTTGTAGTTGCGCCAGCCGTCGAGCGAGACGCCGTCGAAAAGGAGTGTCCAGCCTTGGGCCGTCTCGGCCTCGGTGAGGGTGTTGGGTCGGGGGCCGCACGCTTGCACGAGAGCGGCGACGAGGGCGATCATAAACAGTTTTTTCATAGCAGGGGTGGCTTTATTCCATGTTGGTTTTTATTGTGAATTCCATATATGCCAATTCTTTTCGGCCTGGGCGCGGAACATCGTCTCGCCGTTCATCGTGGCTGCGCCTCTCCGTGCTCCTTCCGCAAGGAAAGCCGTCGACGGAGGGTTGTAGACCAGATCGTAGAGGTAGTGATCCGGGCCGAGAGAGTCGTAGGGGATCGGTGGTTTGCCGTCCACGGCGGGCGAAGTGCCCAGGGGGGTGGTGTTGACTATCAGTTTGTGGTTTTCGATGGTTTCGGGGGTGAGGTCGGCGTAGGTCAGGGGGGGGGGCGATCCGTCGTCGGGGTTGTGGGCGGTGCGCGAGACCATGCGGTATTCGATGCCGGCGCTCTCCAGAACCCATCGCACCGCGCACGAGGCACCTCCCGTTCCGAGCACCAGAGCCTTTGGTCGGGTGCCCGCGAGTAATTTTTCCAGACCCGCGCGGAAGCCGTGGGCGTCGGTGTTGAATCCGCAGAGGCGGCCGCCCCTCACGCGCACGCAGTTCACCGCGCGATCTCACGCGCCTCGTCCGAAATTTCGTCGAGGTGCGAAATGATATCTCTCTTATAAGGTATTGTCACGCAGAAGCCGCGCAACTCGTCGCCGTGTTCGCACAGCACGTTGCCCAACGCGCCGATGTCGGGCAACTCGAACTTCAGGAAACGGCAGTCGGTCAGGCCCTCCGCGGCGAACTTCTCCTCGAAATACGCCTGCGACAGCGAGTGGCCCAGCGGGCGGCCTATGATGCCGAACGTCCTCATATTATATACTTTACCAGCACGAAAGTTCCGATGAGCAACACCGTGAAAACGATCGCCAGAAGGTTGAAATATTTGTCGATGAAGACCTTGATCGGGGGGCCGAAACGGCGGATCAACCCCGCGATCAGGAAGAACCTCAGGCCGCGCGAGACGATCGAGGCCACAACGAACATCGCCAGATTGATGCCGAAAACTCCGCCCGCGATCGTGAACAACTTATAAGGTATCGGGGTGAAGCCCGCCGTGAAGATCGCCCAGAAGTTGTACTGCTCGAAGGTCTGTTGGACTTCGATGAATTTCTCCACAGGGAACAGATGGGCGTAACACCACTCGGCAAGTCCCGTGTACTCCCCGCCCGCGGTCTGCCACAGGAAGTAACCTATCGCGTAGCCTCCCACCGCTCCCAGAACCGATCCCACGGTGCAGACGAGCGCGTAACGAAGCGAACGTTCGGGACGGCCCAGACACAGAGCGATCAACAACACATCCGGCGGAACCGGAAAGAAACTCGACTCGGCGAACGCCAGCACGAACAACGCAGCCTCGCCCCAGCGAGAGTCGCTCCATCCCAGAACCCAGTCGTACGTACGGCGTACTATGTTTCTTCTGTCGGCTCCGTCGGCTGATCGCTCTCGCTCTGCTGGTTGCATGTGTATTCGTATGTTTCGCCACCGCTCTCGAACGTGAGGACGAAGGTGCGTGGCTCGGTGGTGTCGTTGGGTGCGACGGTCACAACTACCGTGATGCCGTTCTCGGTGTCGGCGGGGCCTTCGGTGAGGCTCAGTGTGGCTGTCTGCTCCGATGCGTCGGTCGACAGATCCCACCGCTCGTGCGAGAAGACCGATACGATCACCTCGCCGCCCTCCCGCGGAATTTCGATCTCAAGGGTCTGCTCGTTCATCATGGGCGATTCGGCGACAAGGCCGAGGCCCGTCTGCTCTACGGCCACAGAGTCGGCCATCGAGGCGAACGCTTCGAGCGTCGGGCGCAGTACGATCGTGTCGCGGCGCGGTTGGAGCGAACGGGTGGAGGGGACCTCGACGGTAAGGGTGTTTTCGGTGCCCTCCTCGGCGGTGCCGCGCGTCAACACTATCCATTCGCCGTGAAGCTGGGCAGCCTCCCATGTCAGGTCGGTATCGACGTCGATGGTCTGGGCCGGAGCATTTCGTGCGGCGAAAGTTTCGAGTGCGGGTGGCGTCGGGTTGAAGCGAACATCCATGCTGAGCTGCGTGAGCGGAATGGTGAGCACCAGACCGTCGCCCGAAATGATCGTTATGTCGTCCGAGCGCTCTTCGAGGCTCTCGTTCTTTTCGGTGGCGGCAACGAAAAGCAGCGACGGGTTGTTGGTGTCGTACCACACACTGAGCCAGTCGGCCAAGCCCGAGGCGTCGACCATCCACGACGAGGACGACGAAACGGAGATCACGTGGTCGGTGACGTCGGCGGCCTCGACTGTGATCGAAGAGACGTCGGCGCTCAGGTGTCTTTCGGCTGTCGTGCAACACGTCGCCAACGCGACGAGGGCGGTCAAAAATATTGTCGCGAAAAGAGTTTTCATATTACCCCGCAAAGATATTAAAAAATTTGTACTTTTGCCGCCACTACATCTTTGCTTGTACAATTACTATGGGCACACAACCGATCACACATCTCAAAGACGTCGTCATCCGTTTCTCAGGCGATTCGGGCGACGGAATGCAACTCACGGGTACTCTTTTCTCCGACGCCGCCGCATGGCTCGGCAACGGTATCTCTACTTTTCCCGACTTTCCGGCCGAAATACGCGCGCCGCAGGGCACCGTGGCAGGGGTTTCGGGGTTCCAGGTTCACTTCGGATCGCGGCCTATGGCTACTCCGGGTGATTTCTGCGACGCGCTCGTGGCGATGAATCCGGCGGCATTGAAAGCCAATGCACGGTGGCTGAAACGTGACGCGACGATCATCCTCGACGGCGATACTCTCGTGGAAAAGGAGCTTCGCAAGGCGGGTTTCGCAACGGACGATCCGATCGCCGAGCTGGGGCTCGCCGGATACAATGTCGTGGCGCCCAACATCACTTCGATGACGCGCGAGGCGGTCGACGGGCTGGGGCTCGATGCGAAAAGTGCCACCAAGTGCAAGAACATGTTCGCGCTGGGGATATGTTTCTATCTCTACAACAAGCCCCTGGAGCACACCTTCGGCTATATCGAACGGAAGTTCGGAAAGAAAAACCCGGCGGTGGCCGAGGCCAATGTGCGCGCGCTGAAGGCGGGCTACAACTACTCGGCCAACACGCATATTTTTGCGAATACATACGACGTTGCACCCGCGGACGATCTGCCCGCCGGAGTGTACCGCACGATAAACGGGAATCAGGCGACGGCGTGGGGTTTCATTGCCGCGGCCGAAAAGAGCGGACGGCCCCTGTTCTGCGGGTCGTATCCCATTACGCCGGCGACCGTGATTCTGGAAGAGCTGGCGAAACGGCGCGATCTGGGAGTGACCACCGTGCAGGCCGAGGATGAGATCGCGGGGATATGCACCTCGATCGGGGCGGCTTTCGCGGGTTCGTTGGCCGTGACGACAACTTCGGGGCCGGGGCTCTCTTTGAAAAGCGAGGCGATGGGTCTTGCGGTGATGACCGAGTTGCCGTTGGTGGTGGTCGATGTGCAGCGCGGAGGGCCTTCGACCGGTCTGCCCACAAAGACCGAACAGAGTGATCTGGGGCAGGCACTGTACGGGCGGAACGGCGAGGCGCCAATGGTGGTGATCGCGGCTTCGACCCCTTCGGACTGTTTCCACTACGCTTTCTGGGCGGCGAAGATAGCGCTGGAGCGGATGACGCCGGTGCTGCTGTTGACAGACGGGTTTATTGCAAACGGGAGCGAGCCGTGGAGGATTCCTTCGATGAAGGACTATCCGGCGATCTCGGCACCGATCGTTAAAGAGCTTTCGGGCGATTGCTACTACTCGTACGACCGCGATCCGGAGACGGGAGCGCGCTCGTGGGCCATTCCCGGAACTCCGGCTTTGGAGCATCGCATCGGCGGGCTCGAAAAACATCAGCGCACCGGAGCAGTGTCGCACGATCCGGCAAACCATCAGACGATGACCGAGCTGCGTGCCGCAAAAGTGGCGAAGGTGGTCGATATGATCCCGACGCAGGAGGTGATCGGCGAAGATTCCGGAGACTTGCTCGTCGTGGGGTGGGGCGGAACACGCGGACATCTGCTGAGCGCGGTCGAGGAGTTGCAGGCCCGGGGACGAAGCGTGTCGCTGTGCCACTTCAACTGGATCGACCCGTTGCCGCGCGGCTGCGAAGAGATTTTCGCGAAGTTCAAAAAGATAGTCGTGTGCGAGCTCAACATGGGGCAGTTTGCGGGTTATCTGCGCCAGAACTTTCAACGATTCAGTTTTGCACAGTACAACAAGGTGCAGGGGCTACCGTTTACCGTGGACGAACTCGCGGCGCATTTCGAAACACTATTAAAATAGAAGGATCATTATGGCACAGTGTATATACAGCGCACAGGATTTCAAAAGCGACCAGGAGGTGAAGTGGTGTCCGGGATGCGGCGACCACGCGGTGTTGAACTCGATGCAGGGAGCTTTGGCGCAGGTTGCTACCGAGGACGGTATTCCCAAGGAGAGGTTCGTCGTGGTGAGCGGGATCGGATGCTCGTCGAGGTTTCCTTACTATGTGAAGACGTACGGTTTTCACGGTATTCACGGGCGCGCGGCGGCGATCGCAACGGGGGTAAAAACCGCAAATCCGGAGTTGAACGTTTGGGTCGCAACGGGCGACGGAGATTCGTTGGCGATCGGCGGGAATCACTTTATTCATGCGGTGAGGCGAAATATCGACCTTACGATGATGCTCTTCAATAATGAGATCTACGGTCTTACCAAAGGGCAGTACTCGCCCACGACCAAACTCGGCAAGGTGACGAAAACTTCGCCTTTCGGGACGGTGGAGAAGCCTTTCAAGCCGGGCGAACTTTGTATCGGTGCGGGTGGGACTTTCTTTGCGCGGTCGGTGGACGCGGAGGTGGCTCTGACCAAGGAACTGCTGGTGGCGGGGGCGCGGCATCGCGGGATGGCGGTCGTGGAAGCGTTGGTGAATTGTGTGATATTCAATGATAAGACCCATGCGACGTATGCCGGTGACAAGGCGACGAGAGCCGAAAATACCATTCTGCTGAGGCACGGTGAGAAGATGATATTCGGAGCCGCTCAAGACAAGGGACTCGCTTTCGACGGCGAGAAGCTGAAAGTGGTGGCGGCCGACGATCCCGGGGTGTTGGTACACGACGCGCATGCGGCCAATCCGATGGTGCATTTTCTGCTTGCGGGGATGTGCTGGCCCGATTATCCGGTCGCGCTGGGGATCATTCGTCAGGTCGAAGCTCCCTCATACGACGCCGAGGTTGCGCGGCAGGTGGACGAACAACGGGCCGCCGCGAAGATCGCCGGTGTCGACGGGCTGTTGGCCTCGGGGGACACTTGGGAAGTTTGAGATAGTTATAAGTTATGAGTGATTAGTTATGAGTTAAGCTATGCAGAATAAAAAACAATATGCGTGCGAAGCACACCACAATTCATAACTCATAATTCATAACTCATAACTCCGAATAAGTCGCGAGTTGTCGGGCAGTGTGTCGATGCGCAGACGCAGAGTGTCGGGCGGGAGAAGTTCTTCGATCTTTTCGGGCCACTCGACCAGGCACAGTTCGCCGCTATAAAAATACTCCTCGTAGCCCAGATCGAACGCCTCGCGAACGCCGGCTATGCGGTAGAAATCGAAGTGGTATATATGGCGGTCGCCGTCACTCGCGCCGCAACTCGCGCTATCGTTTCCGGCGTCGATTCCGGTACCGGTCGCCGGCACGACATAATCGTTCACGAGCGCGAAAGTGGGGCTGGTGACGTTGTCCGTCGAGCCCATCTGGCGAACCAGAGCAGCCACGAGGGTCGTTTTTCCCGCACCCATGCCACCGTACAGCGCCACCACGCCGCGGTCACGCAAAACGGGGATCAACTCGCGCGCGGCGGCGGGAAGGTCGGACAGATCGCTGACTGTTATCTCCATGTTCAGGATTTGGGATTCAAAACTATGTACGGGACGATCATCTCCTCCATCGAGATGCCGCCGTGCTGGAACGTCTGGCGGTAGTAGCGCACGAATTGCGAGGCGTTGTTCTGATAGATCAGGTAGTCGCGGCCCGTGGCGAAAATGTAGGTTGACGAGAGATTGCCTCTCGGCAGTTGCATCTCCTCGGGGTGCAGAACCTCGAAGACCTCCTTGGGATTGTAGCCGCCCACGCGTTTGCCCGTCTTGTAACGAAGATTCTGCGACGTCTCGCGGTCGGCGATCACCTTGACGGGGCGGTCTACACGGATCGTGCCGTGGTCGGAGGTGACTATCACACGGTGGCCGCGCGAGGCGAGCAACTTCAGGATCGTGTGGAGGTCGCTGTGCTCGAACCACGAGCGGGTCAACGAACGGAACGCCGCGTCGTCCTCGGTGAGTTCGCGGATGATCTCGGTCTCGGTGCGCGCGTGGGAAAGGATGTCGAGGAAGTTGTAGACGATCACCGAGAAGTCGGCGTCGTAGACCCTTTGGATGTTCTCGATCAGGCGGCGGCCCTGCTCGGGACGAACCAGCTTGTCGAAAGTCACACGCCAGGAGCTTTTGCCCGCCGATTGCAACTGACGGCGCAGGAAATCCTCCTCGTATTGATTCTTGCCGCCCTCCTCGTTGTCGTTGAGCCACTTGTCGGGAATCAGTTTGTCGATCGCCAGAGGGGTCAGGCCCGCGAAGATCGCGTTGCGTGCATATTGGGTCGCCGTGGGAAGGATCGCACAGTAGAAATCCTCGGTACCCGCGTCGTAGAGTTCGGCCACGAGGTCGCGAACCGCCAGCCACTGGTCGTAGCGGAAATTGTCGATCAGCAGCATGGTCGTCTTGCGCCCCGCCGCCGCAGCCCTCTCCACCTCGGGGAAAACCGCCGTGCGCATCAGCGTGTGCGACATCAGTGGCGCAGTGGCCGAGCGATGGTTGATCCAATCGGCGTAGGCGCGGCGCACGAATTTGCAGAACTCGATGCCCGCCTCCTCCCTTTGGTAGGAGAGCACGTCGCGGATGCTCGGATCCTCGCCGCCGGAGAGCTCCACCTCCCAGCCGACCAGCTTTTTGTAGATCGTCTTCCACTCGGCGAAGGTGTTCGCGCCGCCCAACGACTGCGCGATGCGGCCGAACTCGGCACGGTAGTCCGCCGTGGACTGCTCGCTCACAAGTTGGCGCGAGTGGATGTTCTTCTTGATCGACAGCAGGATCTGGTTGGGATTGACGGGCTTGATGATGTAGTCGGCGATCTTCGAACCGATCGCCTTGTCCATGATCATCTCCTCCTCGCTCTTGGTCACCATGATCACCGGAAGGCTCGGGCGCTGCTCCTTGATATAGGGCAGTGTCTCCAGACCCGTCATGCCGGGCATCATCTCGTCGAGGATAACCAGATCGTAGCGGCCGGCCGAGATCATCTCTATCGCGTCGTAGCCGTTGTTGCACCCTTCTACTTCGTAGCCGCGGTCGCGAAGGAAACGGATATGGGGTTTCAAAAGTTCGATCTCGTCGTCGACCCAAAGTATTTTTGCCATGCTGTTCATCGTGCACAAAGATAGTAATTATTCAACGGTCGCCATCCGAAAAAAGTACCCCGAAAAAATAAATATTAATTTTTTGTCGACTCCTATTGGATTGATAAAAAATTAATTGCTATATTTGCAGGCGATTTGAACCCCCCTCGAAGGGGGAGCCGGTTAACGACTAAATTCCATATAACAGATAACGACTAAATCTCATATAATAAATAAAAACTAACAGACATGACAAAGGCTGATATTGTAAACGACATCGCTAAAAAAACCGGCGTCGACAAAGCGGCGGTTCAACTCGTCGTAGAATCTTTTATGGAAAGCGTCAAGGACGCTCTGATCAAACACCAACACGTCTACCTGAGAGGGTTCGGTAGCTTCATCATCAAGAAACGCGCGGAAAAAGTGGCCCGCAACATCTCCAAGAACACGACCATCACCATCCCGGCCCACAATATCCCCGCTTTCAAACCGGCGAAGAGCTTCCACGCCAGCGTCAAGAAGTAAGTGGCCCGTGGAGGGGGGGGGAGTGAAAGCCCGCCCGCGTGTCGGAAACAATTTATTTTATCTAATCTCAAAAACAGAAAACAATGCCAAGCGGTAAAAAAAGAAAAAGGCATAAAATGTCTACCCACAAAAGAAAAAAACGTCTGCGTAAAAACAGGCATAAAAAGAACAAGTAACGGGTAGCAGGAACCACAGGGTAAAGCTAAAGACCGCCGCGCTGATCGAGGCTCTTTAGCTTTATCTGTATTTACCAAAATATGAATAAAGAACTAATTATCAATGTCACCCCGAGCGAGATCAATATCGCTTTGGCGGAAGATCGCGAACTCGTCGAATTCTCGAAGGAGAAGTGCCAGACGGGGTTCGCCGTGGGTGACATATATCTGGGCCGCGTGCGAAAACTCATGCCCGGCCTCAACGCGGCGTTCGTGAACATAGGTCACGAAAAGGACGCGTTCATTCACTTCCTCGATCTGGGGCCGCAATTCGACACACTCCATAAAATGGTGGGGATGTTGGCTCAGAAAAAGCGGATACCCAAATTCGAGAATCTGAAATTCACATCGCCGATCGGCAAAAACGGCAAGATAGGCGAACACATTGCTGCCGGTGACACCATACTGGTGCAGATCGCAAAAGAGGCTATCTCCACAAAGGGCCCGAGGCTCACCTCGGACATATCGCTGGCTGGGAGGCACGTGGTGCTGCTGCCGTTGTCCAACAAGATATCCATATCGCAAAAGATCCGCCAGAACTCCGAAAAAAAGAGGCTTAAACGAATAGTCGACAAGGTGTTGCCCAAGAACTACGGCGTGATAATCCGTACCGCCGCCTCGGGTACCACCGATGCCGATATCGAACAGGATATTCTCGCCCTGGTCGCAAAATGGGAAGCCGCGCTCACCAAAATGCGCAACGTCAACCCGCCGACGATACTGAGCGAGGAGATGAACCGGGCCCACTCCGTTATACGCGACCAGCTCAACGGCGATTTCAAGGCGATTTATGTGGACGATGCGGGCACCTACGAGGAGATCCGCGAATACATCAAACTGATCGCGCCGGAGAGAAGCAAGATAGTGAAGCTGTATAAAGGCAACGTGCCGATATTCGACAACTTCGACATCACGCGACAGATAAAATCGTTGTTCTCGAAATATGTGTCGCTCAAACGCGGAGCATATCTGATCATCGAACACACCGAGGCGATGCACGTGATAGACGTCAACAGCGGTAACCGAACCAAAGTGGAGAACGATCAGGAACGAACCGTGATGGATGTCAACCTGGCCGCCGCCGCAGAGATCGCACGGCAGTTGCGTTTGCGCGACATGGGCGGGATCATCATCATCGACTTCATAGATCTGCACAAGGGCGAAAACCGGCAGGCGCTGCACGATAAGATGACACAGTTCATGTCCACCGACCGCGCAAAGCATACGATCCTGCCCGTCTCGAAGTTCGGACTGATGCAGATCACGCGCCAGAGGGTGCGGCCCGAAGCGATTGCCGAAGCGACCGAAGTGTGTCCCTACTGCAATGGCACCGGCACTGTCTCGCCGACGCTGCTGGTCGACAAACAGATCGAGAACAGGATAGAATATTACGCCGTCAAGAAGGGTATCAAGAATCTGACGGTGAAAGCCTCGCCTTTCGTGGCGGCGTTTCTGCTGCGCGGATTCCCGTCGCTCAGGCTGCGGTGGATGTGGCGGTATAAATGTCTGCTGAGGGTGAAGGCCGATCAGGCTGTCGGAGTGGCCGAGGCAAAGATCATAGATATAAAGGGACGTGAGCTTAATTGATTGGAGAGTGGAGAGTTGAAAGCGGGGAGTTGAAAGCGGGCTAACGCGGGAGAAAAGTGAATTCGGCGGTTGAGAAATTGATAGAGCGTTTCGGGGAGAGTGAGACTCTCCTCGCGCTTGTTAATGGGGTACGGGCAGCGGCGTGTGTCGGGACGGGTTCGGCGTCGGACGGCGTTGAGAATGCGGCGTTTTCGACGTTGGGCGAGGGGCGCACGGTCGGGGTCGAGAGGTTGGCGGGGAGTGCTTTTTCGCTGGCGGCGGTGGCGGCGTTGCGGCGGTTGGGCGGGGTGCATGTCTTTGTCGCTCCGGATCGCGATTCGGCGGCTTATCTGGCGAGCGATCTCTATAATTTCGGGGTTGAGGCCCTCTTTTTCCCGCCGGCGTACAAGCGTTCCATTCAGTTCGGGCAGCAGGACGCTTCGGGGATCGTGCAGCGGACGGCGGTTCTAAATGCGATTCGGAGTTTCGGGAACGACAGTATATCCGCGGCGGCCGTTGCCGCTCTCGCCGTATGTACCTATCCCGAGGCGCTGGCCGAAAAGGTGGTGTCGAGGAGCGAGATGGTCGAAAAGACGCTGGCGCTCCGGGTGGGCGAGACGGTGAGTATGTCCACCGTGGAGGATATTCTGATGGATTGGGGGTTCGTGCGGGTCGACTTTGTGTTCGAGCCGGGGCAGTACTCGATCCGCGGCGGGATATTCGATATTTTTTCGTTCTCGGCGCCGAGGCCCTATCGTGTAGATTTCTTCGGCGATGTTGTGGACTCCATACGAATTTTCGAGATATCGTCGCAACTGTCGGCCGAGCGGATCGAGCGGATGGAGGTGCTGCCCAATCTGAAAACGGGGCGGCAGGAGGTGTCGTCGTTCGCGGCATTTGCTGCGGGGGCGACGTGGTGGATGGACGATCTGGGTTTCACGCTCGGGAAGCTCGACGCGCTACGCAAAAAGTTGCTCGGCGAGTTGGACGAACCGGCTCGGATCGGAGAGATGGTCACCAGCGCGAAGGAGTTTATGGAGGATGTGTCGGCGGCGGGAATGGTGGTGCGGACGGGAGACGACCGGCGGCCTGCCGACACGGTGGTCGAATTCCACACCGCGCCGCAACCCGAATTCAACAAACAGTTCGAGCTGCTGGCCGACGACATTGTGGAGAACGCCGCGCGGGGGTACGAAACTTATATACTCTCGGAGAACAAAGTGCAGGTCGAGCGGCTGAGCAATATCTTCGCCTCGATACGTAGCGATGTGCCGATGCGGTCGATGGCACTCACGCTGCACGAGGGATTTATTGATCACGATCTGCGGCTGTGTCTCTACACCGACCATCAGATATTCGAACGTTATCACCGCTACAAGATCCGCGGCGAGATCAATCGCGACGAGGCGCTCACCGTGGCCGAACTCAACGAACTCAAGGCGGGCGACTTCGTGGTGCACATCGACCACGGGGTGGGGCGGTTCGGCGGGCTGGTCAAAACCATCGAGAACGGTCGCGAGATTGATACCATAAAGCTGGTCTACAAAGACAACGACGTGTTGCTTGTCAATGTGCACAACCTGCACAGGATTGCGCGTTACAAGAGCGGCGATGTGTCCGAACCGCCGAGGGTCTACAAGCTCGGCAGCGGAGCGTGGCAGCGGATGAAGAGCGCCACCAAGAACGCAGTCAAGAATATCGCGCGCGAGTTGATCGCACTCTACGCACGGCGGAAGGCGAGCGGCGGGTTTGCATTCTCGCCCGACACTTATTTGCAAACCGAGCTGGAGGCGTCGTTCCAATATGAGGACACGCCCGATCAGCAGACCGCAACGGCGCTGATTAAAGCCGACATGGAGTCACCCGAGCCGATGGACAGGCTGGTGTGCGGCGACGTGGGTTTCGGCAAGACCGAGGTGGCGATCCGCGCGGCTTTCAAAGCGGTGGCGGACTCGAAACAGGTGGCGGTGCTGGTGCCCACAACTATTTTGTCGTTGCAACATTACCGGACTTTCAGCGAGCGGCTGCGCGGGTTTCCGGTGCGCATCGAATTTCTGAACCGAAGTAAAACCGCCGCCGAGACGCGCGAGATTTTGGCCGATGTGGCGAGCGGCAAGGTCGATATTCTGATCGGCACGCACAAGATTCTCGGCGCGGGGGTGAAGTTCCACGACCTGGGGCTGCTCATCATCGACGAGGAGCAGAAATTCGGCGTGGCGAGCAAAGAGAAACTGCGACAACTCTCGACGGCGGTGGATACGCTCACTCTAACCGCGACACCGATCCCGCGGACGCTGCAATTCTCGCTGATGGGCTCGCGCGACCTTTCGGTTATCAACACTCCGCCGCCAAACCGGCAGCCTATCGTCACCGAAAGTCACACCTTCAACGAGGAGTTGATAAAAGAGGCGATCGAGGCCGAGCTTGCACGCGGAGGACAGATCTACGTCGTCCACAACAGGGTGCAGGATATCGGGCGGACGGCGGGGCTTGTAAGTTCTCTCGTGCCGGGCGCGCGGGTGGCCGTGCTGCACGGACAAATGGAGCCGCGACAGGTCGAAAAACTGATCATGGATTTCATCTACGGCGAGTACGACGTGCTGGTGGCGACGACAATCATCGAGAACGGCATCGACATACCCAACGCCAACACCATGATAATAGACGGCGCGCAGAACTTCGGGCTGAGCGATCTGCACCAACTCAGGGGGCGCGTCGGGCGATCGAACAGGAAAGGATACTGCTATCTGCTCTCGCCGCCGGACGAACTGCTGACGGGCGATGCGCGGAGAAGGCTGCGGGCGATCGAAGAGTTTTCCGATCTCGGGGCGGGGTTCAACATCGCGATGCAGGATCTCGATATTCGTGGCGCGGGCAATCTGTTCGGCGCGGAGCAGAGCGGATTCATTGCCGACATCGGATTCGAAACTTACCGGAAGATACTCGACGAGGCGGTGGCGGAACTTCGTGCGGAAGGTGTCGAAGGAGCCGAGAAACTCATGGGGGCCGAGCCGGAAAAAGAGCCCCGTTACATAGAGGACACCCACATCGAAACCGACTGCGAGGCGGGCATTCCGGACGATTATGTGGGCCAGGCCGCCGAAAAACTCAAACTCTACCGCGCGCTCGACGCAATGACCGACGAGGAGGCGATGCAGCGGTTCGCCGCCGAGCTCACAGACCGTTTCGGGCCGATACCGGCGGAGACCGAAAACCTGATGAATGTGGTGAGGCTGCGATGGAGAGCGATCGCGCTGGGCTTCGAAAGAGTGAAGGTCAAGAACGGGCTGGCGATACTGTCGTTCCCGGCAGACAGCGCCTCTGCCTACTACCGGAGCGAGACGTTCAACAGAATATTGCAGTTCATAGCGCAGAAAAAAGATAAATTTGTGCTGCGGCAGAACAATAATAAACTCGCTTTGACTGTTCGTAATGTGAAGGACATCGGTGAGACCATCGAAACGCTGAAACAGTTTGAATCTAACGGTTGACATAGGTAACAGCTGCGCAAAGGCCGCACTCTTCGACGGGGGGCGGCTGGTGAGGACTTTCACGAGTGAAGAGTTCGAGGGAGGGGGGCTTGGTTCGATCGAGAGTGAAGAGTTTGAGAGGGCGATACTCGTTTCGACGCGCGGTGATGTCGGGGAGATTGAGGACGAGGTGAGGCGCAGGGCGCGGTTCTTCGTGCGTTTCGACGGTTCGACGCCCACGCCGCTGCGCAATCTTTACGCAACGCCCGAAACGCTGGGGGCGGACAGGCTCGCGGCGGCGATGGGAGCGCATGTGATGTTCCCGGGGCGCACGATGCTTGTTGTCGATCTGGGCACGGCGATAACTTTCGATGTCGTGACCGCGGCGGGGGAGTATCTGGGCGGCAACATTTCGCCCGGGGCCGCAAGCCGTTTTCGCGCACTGCACGACTACACCGAAGCGCTGCCGATGTGCGGACTGCCGGAGGGGGCGGCGGAGTTTCCGGCACGGGACACTCGGAGCGCAATCGAAAGCGGCGTGGTGAAGGGAATTGTGGCGGAGATCGAACATTACGCAGCCACCGCGAGAGCCGAATTCGGCGATATCGGGGTGATTTTTACGGGCGGCGACGCCGAATATTTTGCCGGACGGGTAAATTTTCCGATATTTGCGGTTTCGGAGCTCGTCCTCCGGGGATTGAATGCAATTTTAGAGCATAATGCGAATCTATAAATATCTTGTCACGGTGGCTCTCGCGGGGAGCGTCGTGCTGTTGCCTCTCGCCGCAAGGGCGCAGGAGAGCAGTCTCAACACCTACTCCCCTTACACCATGTACGGGCTGGGAAACCTCAACCGGTCGCCGGCCTCCGCTTTTGCCGCTATGGGCGGGGCGAGTATTGGTTTCCGCAACGGTGGATTCGATACGAACGGCGATCTGAGACTCAACGTGGCGAACCCCGCCTCGCTCAGTGCGATCCCGCGGCAGTCGTTCATATTCGACGTGGGCATGGTCGGCTCCAATGTCTATCTGAGCCAACGGGGCAGGGAAGAGTTGATCAAGACGAGCTACAATACGTTCAATTTCAATAACATCACCATTGCGCTGCCGTTGGCTTCGCGTCTGGGGTTCGCCCTCAGCGTGTCGCCTTACAGCGAGGTGGGGTACAAGATACACACCGACGACGAGTCGCACATGGCCGACCTGGGGATAGTGCGCTATTACTACGACGGGCAGGGCGATGTGTCGGAGGCGAAGGCCGCGATAGGGTGGCAGCCGTTCAGGAATCTGTCGATCGGGGCGGAGGTGAACTACCTGTGGGGAAATATCGACAGGAATTACCGCGCCGAGATCATAAACTATATCGGCCCCGGAAAATACAGTAATGTGACCGCCTACACCAACGAAAAGGTGGCGCGGGTGTTCGGCGCGTTCGGCGTGCAGTACACTCCGCTCAATAAACTCCGGACGAGGCTTACCATAGGGGCGACATACCGGCTGGGCGGAAAGCTGAATTCCGATGTCACGGACTACATTCCCTCGGGCAATATCTACAACGACGTGATACGTCTCAACGAGTTCCGTTCGGCGATGTATATTCCGCAGCAGATCGGAGTGGGGGTCTATTTCCACCGTCCGAGGTGGATCGCGGGCGCCGACTACGTGTACGAGGACTGGGGCAGGCGCAACGCCTACGACGCCGACAACCAGGTGCGGTACGTCAACACCAACGCTTTCAAGGTGGGCGTCAGGTACACTCCCAACCGCTACGATATTCGCGGAAGGGTGGGCAGCTTCTTCAATCGGATGAGCTACAAAGCTGGATTCAGAACGGGAGCCAACTATCTCGAATTCCGCGGAGTGCCGATGAACGAGAAGGCAGTTACCCTGGGGCTCGACATGCCGTTCAAGGCGATCAACGTGTCGTCGGTGTCGGTAGGGCTCGAATACATGGAGAGGGGCTCGTTACGAGAGTCGCTCGTCAAGGAGCGGTACTTCAAGGTCAACGTGGGGATTACCCTTTTTGGCGGCGATTACGACTATTGGTTTCAAAAATATAAATACAATTAGTATATTTGCACCGAATCAACCTAAACATACTTGAACAAAGATGAAAAAATTCACGAAAATCGCCCTCGCGGCGCTGATTCTGGGAGCGGGAGCCGTGTCACAAGTGGCGGCACAGAGTTTTTTGGAAGACCCGCGGTATGGGAACTCTCCGGAAGAGAGACAAAAAAACGTAGGTAAACTCAACTTCATGAGCGACGAGGTTACAGCCAAAAACTGGAACGCCGCCGCAGTATACCTTAAAGACCTGATGAACGACGCACCCACGGCGAGTGTGAATCTCTATGTGTGGGGTGCGACGATATATTCCAACAAGGCTCAACGGGCCACTTCGATCGCCGAAAAGAAGATATATGTCGACTCGCTGATGCTGATCTACGATCGCCGTTTTGAAAATTACGGCGTCAACACCAGCAACGGCACGCCCGTTCTGCAACTGAAGGCGCGCGCCTACATGGGTCTCAACCCGATGGACAGGGCGGGGATCAGGCAGCTGTACAAGGAGGCGCTCGAAGCGAGCGGCGACGGGGCAAAGCCCGATCTGGTGCTCGAATATTTCCAGCAGTTGGTTACCGACTATAAAAGCGTCGTGATCAGCCCCGAAGATCTTCTGACGGCATACGAGCAGCTCAATCCGCTGATGGAAAAGGCTACCCAGGCCGAGAAAGACCAGTTTACGGGTCTGTTCGCAACGAGCGGTGCCGCCGACTGCGAAGTGCTGGAAGGTCTCTACTCCAGGGAGCTTGCCGCAAAGCCGGGCGATGCGGATGTGCTCACCAAGGCGTACGGACTGATGTCGATGGCCGGGTGCGAAAGCGAATTCTACATCTCGGTGGCCGAACAGCTCTACGCCATCAAGCCCTCGTCCGACGTGGCGATAAGGTTGGCCATGCTGTTCGAAAAACAGCAGCAGTTCGACAAGGCGCTCAAGTATCTGGCCGAAATGATCGAAACCGAAACCGATCCCTCGGCAAAGGCAAATCTGTATGTACGTGTCGCCGCCTCGGAACTCGGACAGAAACGCGGAAGCGCTGCGGCTCAGGCGGCCCGTCAGGCTATCGCGCTGGACGGAGGCAACGGATACGCACACATGTTCCTGGCCGAAGCATACATCGGAGGTGCGGCGCAGTGCAGCGGATTCCATGCGCAAACCGTCTTCTGGCTCGCTTATGACGAACTCGCACGCGCCCGCGAAGCCTTTGAAGGCGACGCAGCGATGCAGGAAACGGTCTCCAACCGAATGGCAAGCTGCCGGAGCAACTTCCCGACAAAAGAGGACGCTTTCATGTATGTCGAAGGTTACGCCGACGGCAAAAGCTACACCGTGAACTGCGGATGGGTGTCGGGTACAACCACCACCCGGTCGAGATAGTGAAGGGGTGGGGGAGAGACGGACACACGGAGACACTGAGACAGGGAGACACGGAGACAGGGAGAGACACACGCACATTGTAAATCGGAGCAAAAGTGAGGAGGAAATCTCGTCATAGAAAGTTTTTGGTAGCACTTCTCGTCGCGGGGAGTGCTATCTCGCTTTTATCGTGCGGCGAGGGGGCCAAAACCTCCGAAACGGACGACGAAAAACTTGTCTCGCGAACCGTCCGCAACATGGAAACACTGTCGTCGGAAAACGGCGGGAAAAAGCAACTCCAACGGGCGCCCCTGGTAGAGGAACACGCCTTTGCAAACCCCGCTTTCGAGGAGTTTCCGCTGGGGATGGAGGTGATAGGGTACGACTCGATCGGGCAACCGTCATCCAGAGTGATCGCCGACCACGCACTGCACTGGGCCCAGCGGGATCTGTGGGAGCTGAAGGGAAACGTGCTCGTGGAGGGTGAAGAGGGGCAGAAGCTCTATACCCAGCAACTGTTTTGGGATCGGAAGACCCAAAAGATATATTCCAATGTCGACTCGAAGGTCGAAGAGGGCGAAGATGTCTTCATCGGCGAGGGATTCGAGGCCGACGACGACTTCAGCCGGTGGACTTTCCGGCGGCTCACCGGAACCGTCGGAGTGGAGGTCGGGGCGACTTCCGATTCGACTGCCGTTGCTGCCGGGCCGGAGCCGGTTGCGGACTCTGTGTCTGCATCTGTGTCAGGGCAGATGTCGGCACCCGAACCTGCGTCTGTGTCGGCGTCGGTCGGTGAACCTGCCGCTGCCGCACCCGTTGCTGCATCCGAGCCCGAACAGAAGCCCGTGCCCGAGGTGGTGCCGCAATCCGAGGTTACGCCTGTGTCCGAGCCGACAGGCGGGCCCCCGTCAGAAAGGACATTCAGACCCGCGCGCAGACCCACGGCGATGCCGGCTGCGAAATCCGTCGTGAGTTCCGCCGAGATCTCAACCGAGAGACTCAACACCGATTCATTAACCACACAGCCATGAGTACGCTTACCGCATGTGTGATCATTGCCGTTATGCTGGTGTTGTCCGCGTTCTTTTCGGGGATGGAGATAGCGTTTTCGAGTTCCAATAAACTCAAGACCGAGATCGACCGGCGCGGGAGCCGTTTTTTCAACTATGCGGCGGGACTGTTCATGCGGCGCGGCGGACAGTACATAACCACCATGCTGGTGGGAAACAACATCGTGCTGGTGGTCTATTCGCTGGCGGTGTCGGCGCTGATGCAGGCGCTCACGGGGCACGCGTCGATGGTGGCGGAGACGCTTGCGGCGATGGTCGTGCTGATCTTTCTGGGTGAGTATATTCCCAAGTCACTGGTGTTGAAAAATCCGAACTTCTATTTCCGCGTGCTGGCTTTTCCGGTGTGGGTGTTCTATGTGGTGTTGTATCCGGTGGCAAAACTGACCTCGATGCTGTCGGGCGGGGTGATACGGCTTTTCGGGGGACGGGCAAGTGCCGAAACTCCCGAACTGTACAGCCGCGCCGAGCTGGTCAGTCTGGTCGAGGAGACCGACCGGCACGACGACCCGGAACACGAAGTCAAACTGTTCCGGCGGGCGCTGGATTTCACCGACCTGCGAGTGAGGGACTGCATGGTGCAGCGCATAAACGTCGAGGCGATCGAGGTGACCGAATCCATCGGGGATCTGACGCGCAGGTTTGTCGACACGCAGTATTCGAGGATATTCGTGTGGGAGGGATCCATCGACAACATCATCGGGTATGTCAATGTCAAGAGTCTGTTCCGCTCACCGGTTTCGATACGCCAGGCGCTCAACAAAGTGGACTACGTGCCCGAAACGATGCCCGCCCAGGAGTTGATGACACAGTTGATCAAACGGCACGGTTCGACGGCGGTGGTGATAGACGAGTTCGGCGGAACGGCCGGAGTGGTGGCGCTCGAAGATATTCTCGAAGAGATATTCGGCGAGATCGAGGACGAACACGACACCCCCGAAAATATCGAGCGGCAGACCGGCCCGCGGGAATGGGTCTTGTCGTGCCGGCTGGAGGTGGACTATCTGAACGAAAAATACGATCTGGGCATTCCCCCCTCGGACGAGTACGACACGCTGGCCGGTTACATCATATTCAACTTCGAGGATATCCCGCCCCAGGGCGAAGTGATAACCATCGGGCGGCACGAAGTGAAGGTGCTGCGACGGATCGCCTCGCGAATCGAGCTCGCGCGGGTGCGAATTATTTGAAATAAATTGTTATCTTTGTCGGCTAATTGGAAACTAATAACTCATTAATTATAAAATGGCAACTCTCAACACTTTAAGAACTCGCGGCGCACTCTTCCTGTCGATCGTCATCGGTGTGGCGCTCATCGCTTTCCTTTTGGGCGACCTCACCAGCGCGGGCAGCGTATTGCAAAGCCGGCGAAACAGGGTGGGCTCCGTGGGACGCAACAACATCGACTACATGGAGTTCGCAACCGCAAGCGACAACCTCGAAGGGATCATCCAAACAATGTACGGACGTAACTCGCTTTCGGCCGCCGAAATGGATCAGGTCAACGAGATGGTGTGGGAATCGTACATCAGGCGATACTCATACGAACCAGGATACAACCGGCTCGGGATTTCGGTCGGAGAGGCCGAACAGATAGATATGGTGCAGGGAGAGTATCTCTCGCCAGTGATCTCATCGCTCTTCGCTTCGCCCTCGACCGGAGTGCTCGACAGGGCCGCGCTCGCAGGGTTCGTCGCCTCGCTCGACACCGATGTCTCCGGACGCATGCCCGCGCTGTGGGAGTATGCCAAAGATGAAATGACGGGCGAAAGAAGTCTCTCCAAATTTATGGCCCTGGCCTATGCCGGTACTTTTGTGGACGATCTCGAAGTTGCCCGCGGAGTGAGCGCGGCAAACAACGCCTACAACGGGGAGTATGCAATGGTGCCTTTCTCGTCGATCGCCGACTCGCTGGTGACACCCACCTCGGCCGAAGTGAGGAAATATTACAGGCAGCACAAGGATAATTTCCGTCAGACCGCCTCGCGCGAGATCGAATATGTGACCTTCGAGGTGGCTCCTTCGGAAGCCGACTATGCCGAAGCCGCGGAACACATTGCCGAAGTGGCCGTCGAATTCGCCGCCGCCGAGGATCCCATGCAGTATGCTTCGCTCAACTCGCAGGAGCGTACCGATCCGGGATACTATACCCAGTCCCAGTTGATGGGCGACCAGCTTGCCATAGCATTCGGTGACAGGCGCGGACAGATGGCCGGGCCGACTCTCACGGGCAATGTCTACACAATCTCGCGGGTGAGCGACGTGCGCGCATTGCCCGACTCGGTCGGTGCAAGGCATATTCTGTTGCCCGCCACTGCAAAAGGTTCGGCCGACAGCCTTGTTCGTGCAATTCGCGGCGGTGCCGATATCTTTGCGCTCGCTCCGTTGTACTCGATCGACCAGATGGTGGATCTGGGTCGTTTCCCGCCCGAGAGGATGGTGGAACCGTTTGCCGAAGCCGTAATCGCGGCGCGCCAGGGAGCGGTCTTTGCCGTCGACACTCAATATGGTACCCACGTGGTACAGATGACTTACCGCGGGCCGCAGGTCAACAAAGCCCGCATCGCTACGATTACATATAACGTCGAACCGAGCGCCGCAACCGAACAGGCCGCCTATAACAAGGCGCGCGATTTCCTCACCGCGGCGGCAGGTTCGCGTGAGAAATTCGACGAGGCGGTGACCTCCACCGGCGCAAACCGCAGAGTCGCTACGATAGGTGCCCGCGATCGCGAAGTGACGGGACTTGCAAACTCACGCGAGATCGTCCGTTGGAGTTTCAACACCAAGCCCGGAACCGTGTCGCCCATCATGGATATAGACGGTGACTATGTGGTGGCTGTGCTCACGGGTGCAAAAGAGGCCGGAATTGCCGATATTCGCGACGCGGCTCAGTCTATCGTACAGCGTCTGATCACCGACAAAAAGGCCGCCATGATCACCACGCAGATGGCCGGCAAGTCGGTGGCCGATGTCGCCGCGATGGAGGGTGCAACCACCGGCGAGGTGACCGAACTGCGAACCAATGCGTTCTACGATCTCAACGTGGGCGTAGAGCCCGCCGTTATCGGTGCTTTCGAGGGTCTGGCTGTCGGAGATACTTCCAAGCCGATCAAGGGTTACAGCGGCGTTTATGTCGTCTCCGTCGCTTCGATCGACACCACGGAAGAGGCCACGGCGGAAAGTGCTCGCGTGAGGCTCGAAGCCGATGCCGAAAACTCGCTGCCGCAACGTCTCATGCAGGTCATGGTCGACGGAAGCGATATCAAAGATTATCGCGCGAAGTTCTTTTGATCTTCGTGCTGGATATTAACCAGAACAGCCTCCGCTTTTGCGGAGGCTGTTCCGGTTAATTGCATTATAAAATTTACAGATTCGATTTGTATATATTAACCGAATTACTCCATGCCGAAACCAGATTGCCTAATCGTGCCCTGCATCTGTATGTGTCGTAAGGTCCGGTATAATTAAAGTTCCCCGAAACGACCACTTTACCAATAATTATAATCGGACCGGTATCTGGCAAGGTTATCATGTCGCGTTGCCATTCGTAAACCACATCAGCCTGAACGTTATTAACTGTAACAGAAACTAAGAGCTTGTTTTGAAATTATGGAATATAAATAATTGATTATCAGCAGATTGTCGGATATTTTTCGTATCTTTATGGTTACCAAGCACATAAAGA
>QMCE01000026.1_pt1 | contig 52325 bp, 39 predicted proteins | sample 1821851 | NCBI WGS metagenome assembly QMCE01 (sample SAMN09453174, study PRJNA476694) | Termite gut metagenome, whole genome shotgun sequencing project. | isolation source: worker | host: Odontotermes sp. | place: South Africa:Pretoria | collected 2016-01-28
AACCTTAATGTGCAAATATATAAAAATTTAAGAAAACACGATTATCAATAAATATACTGAATGCAGAGGTGAATCCCACGCAGCACCGATCGATTCGTCATACACACCAATCGATGCGGTCAGGAGCACCTGTGACGTTTGCCATATATTTCAACAACCCTAAACACGCATCGCCAAACAGACTGTTAACAACAAAAACGACCCGCACAAAGCGGGTCGCACAGGCCACCTGTGGCGGCACTTATATCATTTAGAGACTGTTTGGAATTTTTTGCCCTTTTGCCTTCTGTTTTTCACCGGAAACTCGTCACATAGATCCCATTATACTACTCGTTCCTGGCTAAAATGGAAGGTAGAAACCCTTAAAAACAGCTTCGGCAAAAAATCCAAACAACCTCTTAATGGATCAGGTATTCATCGCCCCGTCGATCTGGATGACCTGCCCGCTGACATAGCTCGACAAGTCGCTGGCCAGAAACAGGCACACATTGGCAACATCTTCGGGCGTACCTCCGCGACGCAGCGGTATGCGCTCGTTCCACGTCGCCACAACGTGCTCGGGCAATGCCCCCGTCATCTCGGTGATGATAAAGCCCGGGGCCACCGAATTCGCACGTATGTTACGCGGACCCAACTCCAAAGCCATCGACTTTGCGAGTGCTATCATACCCGCCTTCGACGCCGCATAATTACACTGATTCGCATTACCATGCACCCCTACCACCGACGACATGTTGATAATACTGCCGCCCTTCTGCTTAAACATCACGGGCTGCACGGCATGTATAAAGTTGAATGCCGACTTGAGGTTCACATTTATCACCATATCCCACTGCGCCTCGTCCATACGCTTTATAGCGCCATCGCGCGTGATACCTGCGTTGTTGACCAGTACGTCGATGCGGCCGAAGTCGGCTACGATCTGCTCTACCAGACGCGCCGTATCTTCAAAGTCGGCTGCATTCGAGGCGTACCCCTTGCACTTATGGCCGAATTGAGCGAGTTCGCTCTCGGTTTGTTCCATATTTTCGTCGCGACGCAGGTCGGTGAACGCCACACTGGCGCCCTCCGAGGCGAACTTGAGCGCTATTGCCTTACCGATACCGCGCGCAGCACCCGTAACGATAGCGACTTTCCCTTCAAGCAGGTTCATAATATTTCGTTTTAAAAATGTATGAGGACAAAGGTAAGAAATAATGGTTAATAACTATCTTTGCAGGAGCAAAAAATATACTGACCTATGATCAATAAAGAGTTATTGGATCCCACGAGCGTCGTTGTCGTCGGTGGGTCCGACGATGTGAACAAGCCCGGCGGGGCGGTATTGCGCAACCTGTTGCAGAGCGGCTTCGGCGGCGATGTTTACGTCGTGAACCCCAAGGCCGACGAGGTGCAGGGCGTTAAATCTTACCATACCGTCGAGGAATTGCCACAGGTGGGATGTGCCGTAATAGCCATCGCCGCCAAGTTCTGCCTGCACACGGTGGAGGTGTTGGCTCGCGAGAAGGGTACGCGCGGATTCGTTATCCTGTCGGCCGGCTTCAGCGAAGAGAGTCACCAGGGAGCCGAACTGGAGCGCAAGATAGTAGAGGTGATCGACAGCGTGGGCGGATCTCTGATCGGCCCCAACTGCACGGGTATCCTCACCACTCATTATAACGGCCAGTTCACCTCGCCGGTGCCTGCGCTCGACCCGCGGGGTATCGACCTGGTGAGCGGCTCGGGAGCAACGGCGATCTTTATCGTCGACAACGGAATGCGCAAGGGCCTGAAGTTCAACAGCGTGTGGTCGGTGGGCAACTCGGCGCAGATCGGAGTCGAAGAGGCGTTGGAGTATCTCGACGAGTCGTTCGACCCCGAGAGCAGTTCGCGCATCAAGCTGCTCTATGTCGAGAGCATCGCCAAGCCCGGGAAATTCCTCGAGCATGCCCGATCGCTGGTGCGCAAAGGCTGCCGTATCGCCGCGATAAAATCGGGGAGTTCCGAGGCCGGGGGACGTGCGGCATCGTCGCACACAGGTGCGCTGGCGAGTCCCGATGTCGCTGTCGACGCCCTGTTCCGTAAGGCGGGTATCGTGCGATGCAGCGGGCGCGACGAGCTGACCACGGTGGCCGGCATCTTCATGTATCCCGAGCTGCGCGGCAAGCGCATAGCAGTCATCACCCACGCCGGAGGGCCGGCCGTGATGCTCACCGACGCGCTGTCGAACGGCGGCCTCGAAGTGCCCCATATCGAAGGCCCGAAGGCTCAGGCTCTGCTCGAGAAGTTATTCGCGGGGTCGTCGGTCGGCAACCCGATAGATTTTCTCGCCACGGGAACGGCCGAGCAGTTGGGCGCCATTCTCGACGCCTGCGAGAACGATTTCGACGAGGTGGACGGCATGGCTGTGATCTTCGGTAGTCCGGGTCTGTTCCCGATCTATGACGTCTATGAACTACTCGCCGAGCGCATAAAGAGCGACCGGAAGCCGATATTCCCAATATTCCCGTCGTATGGTTGGGTGAAGGGCGAGATCGAGGAGTTTGTTGACCGTGGCGGGTGCTACTTCCCCGACGAGGTGCTGTTCGGCAGTGCCCTGACCAAGGTGCAACACACTCCGCGTCCAGATGCAGCACAAGAGAAGATGCCCGCGATCGACAAGACGGCTGTACGCAAAGTGATCGACAATGCCCCCAACGGCTACCTCGCCCCGGATCAGATCCACGAACTGTTAGACGCCGCCGGTATCGCACGTGCGCGCGAAGGTGTGGCCGATACGGTGGAGAGCGCCGTAGAGCAGGCTCGGCGTATCGGGTTCCCGTTGGTAATGAAGGTCGTGGGTCCGGTGCACAAGTCCGATGTCGGAGGCGTGGTGTTGGGAGTCAGCGACGAGGAGACGGTGCGTCGCGAGTTCGAGAGGATGATAAATATCCCCGAAACCTACGCCATAATGCTGGCGCAACAACTCAGCGGCACCGAGGTCTTCATCGGCGCAAAACGCGAGGGCGACTTCGGCCATATCGTGATGTGCGGATTGGGGGGTATTTTCATCGAGGTGCTTAAGGATGTGCAGTCGGGTCTCGCGCCGCTCACCGAGAGCGATGCAGGGGCGATGATCCGCAATCTGAGGTCGTACAAGATCATACAGGGTGTGCGCGGTCAGGAGCCGGTCAACGAGGCTCGGTTCGCCGAGATGGTGTCGAGAGTATCTGCCTTGGTAGAGGCGGCCCCCGAGATCTTCGAGATGGACCTCAACCCTCTGCTGGGTAACGCTCGCGACGTGGTTGCGGTAGATGCGCGCGTGAGGATCGAGAGGTAGTATACACTTACCTCATAAAGGCGTTACCATTCGCGAGCGGCAAAATCTCGAAGGCCGCCGGCTAAAGATTGGAGGCCAGGATTACCGCCCATAAAAAAGTAAGACCCGGCTCTGCGCTGGGTCTTATTTTTTTACCACATCCTTATCAAAGTAATGGCTGAATTTACTACATAAAATGCGGTTTTTCACGTAATCTATGGGTTCAGCACACCAATGATTCCGGGTTTATACCTCGTTTGCCATAAGAGATGCGCCGGCAAGACCGATCATGGGGTCTACGGTTTTCAACTGCCTTCCGTGTAAAAAATTCCCACAGTCACTACTCTTTCGTTCAGCAGAGAATCGGGTATCAGCAACGTCGTCAACAACAAATTATGACATTGCCATCATTTCTGCTACCTGCCCACTATTTTCTCTACATTCTCGCGTATCTCCTCGGGCGTGGTGAGCATAACTGGGCTCGGCTGTCCGTCGACAGGAATGAAAACCAGAAGCGGGATCGCCGTCACTTTAAAATAGCTCGCGATCTCGGGCTCATTATCGACATTCACTTTATAGAACTTCACACGCCCCTCATACTCCTTCGCCATAGCCTCGAACGACGGACTGAGCTTCAGGCACGGTCCGCACCATGGCGCCCAAAAATCTATCACACAAGGCTCCTCTCCCAGGTATTTCCACTCGCCACCAGCACGAAAATCGAACACCTCTCGCAGAAACATCCCGGTATTCAGATGTGTCACCAGGCTCTGCCCGGCATTCTCGTCGACAGTTTGCGACACCACCACCTCGGGTTTATCCGCATGAGCGAGGAAATAGCTCTTGCCGTGAACAAAATCCAAAGTCACCACCCCCTCGTCAAGCAGAGAGTCGAGTATCGGCAGCGTCTCCAACAACTCGCGACGACTCCTCAAGGGCATGTACGCGGGTTTATAGGGCGCCGACACCGTGATCATCCCGCCCTCACGATCGATAGTAATCACCGTCCGCACAAAAGCATCGAGCCCCAGAACGCCATCGACAGGCATTCTTACCTCCTGCGTATCGACTGCCATATTCGCCAAAAAGATATGCTCGCCGAGGGCCACACTCCGAAGGGTGTCGTTCGCCCACAGCGTTTCATCCTTACCGCTCGCAACGGCCGTGCGTCGACGCCCGAGATCGATAGCGAACGGGAACGTCTTGCCCTCCTGCCAATTACCGACCTTCACATCGACCACCATCCCTTCCTTCATCGGGAGTACCTCTTCGTAGCGATTCCGGGTCTGCGCCATTGCCGCCCCGCCGACGGCGAGACATAGCAGTATAAATGCCAATTTTTTCATATCTTCCTGATTTCGACCTCTCTCCTGGTATCGCCTGCGACGAGCTTCGCCGTATGTCGGCCATCCAGAAGTTCGGCTATGCTGTTCTCGGACAACGCCACTGTCGCAAGATCGATACCGTTTATCGACCACACCCGCTCATCGACCTCGACAGGCGTATCGCCCACCGTAGCCACCACTCTGAACAACCCCTTCCCCTCCTCGACCATGGGCAGAATCTTGACATTCCAGCTCTTAGTAGCCTCCCGCACGTCTGTCGGCCCATCCTCATAAGGGAAGAAATAGAACAATCCGCGGGGGAAATCGAGCATCATGACGCCCATATCCAATATCTGCTGGCCCGCGATGGTCGTAGAGTGTCCGCCGACAAGCATACCTACATTCTCGAGGACCTTCCCTCCCGGAAGCGTCACCTGCGGAACATTAACCTTGTAAATACTATCCACTATCGCCCCCGAGATACCTGCGGCACCCACGTAGAGTAGTCCGTGTCCCCGAGCCTCCTGCTCCGTCTGGTCTTCGACCTTCCGGTAGTCGCTCTCGCCGAAGCTCAGGAAGCCCGTCGCCCCGGTATCGAAAAGCACATCGAGCACCTTGTCGCCGAACTTTACAGGCACTATCGGATGGTACAACTGGCCCATGTCGACCACCGTACCATCGGCCCTCGATATTCCGGCCGGGCGATAGGGATACGAGATCACGAAATGTTTCGCCCTGCGGTCGATCGTCAGACACGCCTCCTTGAACATATCGCCACTCACCGCCCCCACGACTCCCAGTTCCTTGAAGAATTGGTTGTTGGGCACCACCGTGACCTCTTTAACTCCCCAGCCCCAGAAATTACCGACCTTGAAGTTCTTCACCCTGCCAATCCACACATTGATCGACGCATCGTTCACATCGGCGATCGTATGGTTGCGAATAAACTCCGTGCCCAGCATCTTCGCGCTGTCGGCAACGATTATGTTCTGCCCTCCGGTGTCGAGGATCAACTTCACGGGATGGCCGGCTATCGACGCTCCGAATATCAGTTTACCCTGAACGATCTCGAAAGGAATGGTGTCGTGTACCTGCTGCCGCGTTTGGGCCGAAACGCATACGCTGCAGAAACAGAGTGCTGCAATAATAAAATGTCTCATCGTTCTATAAAGTCGCTGCTTTTTCAAGCGCTTTTTCGATATTAAGCGATCCATGCGCTGCCGACAGGTCGTCGAAAAGGAACAGATCGGTCACCATCCTCCCATTGAAGAGGAACTGCTTTTCGACCTCCTCGTACTCGGGTTTAGTCACCGTCGACATCAGTATCTCGCGCAGTTGTGCGGCCTTAAGTTTCGGGAACCTGCTCTTCAGCAATGCTGCCGCTCCCGTGACCTCGGCTGCCGCCAGATACGAACCCGTACCCACGGCGCGCAATCCGTCCGCCGTTGTAGATTCCACATCTACCCCGCGTGCGAACATATCCAACGATCCGGGGCCGAAATTGGCGTTTATCAACGGCACTCCCAGCGAGTCGGCCGCCGCCACTGTGACGAAATTGTTCATCTCGCCTCGACGGGGGTAGAACGGCATCTCGTCCATATTATACGACAAATCGAGCACCGGCTGCACCACAAAGGCCCCCTTTTGCGAGGCATACCTCAGTGCATCATCGACCCACTGTGAACCCGGATATGGATATAACGTATTCGAGCGGCCCAATTGTATGATCTGCGCACCTTTATCTACTGCATACCTTATCGCGAGGGCAACATCTTTTTGGCGCGACTCGTCTTGCTGGCCTGCATCCACGCGAAGGAACATGATCCTCGCATCGGGAGCTATACGGTGAACGATCCCCGCCTGCATAGTGCCGTAGCCGGCGTTGTTCATCTTCAGGTTCGCGTTGCCATATCCCTTGTCGTTAAGATCGTCGGGGTTATCTCCCAGCACCTCTTCGGGCAGATGGTACTCTTTGGCCAGGCTATCGGCACTATGTTCGCGCGCTATGCCGAGAGCATAATCCAGCATCCTGCTCCAATCCTGCGTTTTTGTGACTACCGCCATAAGTCCGACCAGACCGTTCAGGCTAAGTTCCACATCTGACGTTTCGCGTTTATTCATCCACGTAACAAAATCCTTATACGTAGGCTCTCTGTCGGGATTTTGGGCACGCATTTCGGAATCGATCTTCTGCATATACCTGGCCACGGCGCGATGTATCCTCTCGGCACCCTCTCTTTCAGCGATCCTCGATTCGGTCTTAGCCTGCATAAACAGCTCGAACTCCTCGCGGTCGGCAGGCATCGGCGTCTCGACGAACTCGTCTTTCGCATAATCGAACCGATAGGGCACGCCCTTGACCATAATATAGTCCTTATACTTATCTCTCAGGCGCAGGTATTGTCGATCGCCTTCGGTCGAGATCCTGTCGAGCGGGCCTATGAAGTTCCAGCCGTGGATGTCGTCTACCCATCCGTTCTTGTCGTCATCGCGACCGTTCGCGGGTTTTTCCTTCGGATTGGTCCATATCGCACCCTCGAGCGCCGGATGCTCGATGTCGGCGCCGTAGCCTATAAGGGCTACGGTCACCGGCTTCTTTGCACTCACCAATGCGGCACATAACAAAATAATCGATATTCTTTTTATCATGATCAATTGTTATTAAAGTCTTCGTAGTGATATTTGTAGGCATTGGCTACGGGAGTGATATCGCGAACATAGACATAATCCAGATCTGTATTCACGTTAGTCCCTGCATAGAGCTTTTGCTGTATCACATCGAAGTCTATACCCTGGGCCTTCATTTCGTTGTAGAACGTATAGTAGCGCTCTTTCAACTTCGGGCAATCGTAGAAAACACCTCTCAGAGTGTAATCCAGCACTCCCTGTACATCGAAATGTTCGCGCCAGTGGGTATCGACACAGAAGAGCATGAAATAGAACGGAACCTGGACATATTTCCCGACAAGGTTGCCATGTCCGCTAATATAACTTGGGGCTCCGGTATGTTTGCCCATGCTGATCCTTCCGTTACTGGGGTTTGTTCGCGGTGGCACCCCCTGACGTGCCCAGAATTTCGGGTAGTCGGTGACGCCTATGGCATTATTATACGTCTTCATGTCCGGACCGGGTATGGTTGTGATAACCTCGTAGAAACTTTCGGGCAGAGTGATCGCTCCATTGGTGAACGCACCGTCGAATATCGTAAATGCCGTTAGAACGGGGTAGAAAACCTTATGTTGATAACTGTCGGCCGGAGCATTTATCTGAAGATTTACCACCAGTGCATCCATGGCCCTTACCGGATAAGTCTGGACGACCTCTTCAACTAACTGACCGGTGTTATTCCTTGTCATAGTCCTAAGGTTGTCGACAAGATAGATATATGGCATCGACTTAGTGCCCTCTTTTACTATTTCCACCGGCATCAGCCCGAAAACCTTGTCTCTCAGAGTCTCTGCGGCCTCGAGCAGGTCGTCGCCCGAGAGTATGTCCCACTCATAGGCGCCCATAGATACCGACCCGCTGGGCGAGGTCCACGATCTCCTGAAATCGGCCTCGGTGAAATCTTTGTAGATCACCTTTACACCATAGGTCTCATATATCTCGTCCAGTACGTCCTGCACATCGGCGGGCGTACCTTCCTGAGGGAACTCGAACTTACCGACGACCGAAACGTCGCTCGGCGTCAAATCTTTCTCATTATAACACCCCGTAATGATCGATACACACAGGGCGAACAGAAATATCTTCTTCATGATTTACTGCGGTTGACGATTATTGACAGTAGGAACAGGCGTGAGGTCTTGGTTCTTTCCCATAATATCCTCGGGTATGGGTAACGTGTATCCGGGATCGCCCTGCTCGAGAACGTACTTCATCTCTGTGCCCGACTGGCTTCCGATCGTGGTGTTATACCACACGTGTTCTATCCTCGGCATACCCCAGCGTCTCAGATCGGACCACCTCATACCCTCGAAGCAGAACTCACGGCGACGCTCCTCTCTGACCATATCTACAATATCGCCTGTTCTGTATTTGGCTGGAATGACTCCATCTTTTACGCGCTTGCTCTGAACCTCATCGAGTGCTGCCAAAGCACCCCCGGTGTCGCCTTGCTCAGCCAAGGCTTCGGCAAGGATCAGCCATGCTTCGGATATTCTCAGTGAATAGCCAAAGTCTGTGGCGTTTGTCAATGGCAAGAAACGGTAGTTGCCGCCATCGGCCATTCCAGAGGCATCCTGACTTATCGCCATCTTGGCGTACGCTCTGTAAGAGCCGTGGTCCTCGCCGCTATTGTCGTAAAGATTACGCACCAAGTATGTCTTCCGGCGCAGGTCGTCTTCCTCATAGCTGCCTACCAGATCGTCGGATGCCAACGTGAGCATGGGATATACGTTGTTTTGCAATGCAGCGCCCTGCCTCAGATCCTGACCCGTGAGTTCCACCAAATCGTAAGCTGCACCGTACACCCAAATATTCTCATCATTTGAGTAAGTCTTAAAATGCTCCCAGAATCTCTGGCTCCCCGGATTAGATGGATCGTCGTTGGTGTAACCGTCTTCAATAAGCTGGTTGAGGTCCATAACCTCGAACTCATGGCTCCAGTCGTCAATCAACTTTTGGGCATAATGCTCCGCCTGCTCCCAGTCGCCCATATAAAGATATGTTCTTGCGGCCAATAGCAGCGCCATGGGCATGGTCGGATGCCACTCGCGATCCTGCTCTTTCATCTCCATATCCTCGAAGAGGTCGATGGCGTCGAGCAGATCCTGTTCGATCCGGGCATATACTTCACCCACGGTGTTGCGCGTCATCTTGCGGTTCTCTTTGGCGCCCGTCGTGCGCAAGGGGATGCCCTGCCCGTCCAATCCCTTGGAGTACGGTTCGCCGTAGATGTTCACCAGATTGAGGTAGTAGAATGCCCGGAGTGCGTAGGCCTGCGCCTTCAAGTAGTTCTTCTTATACTCCGTACCTTCCACCTGGTCGACATAGTCGAGTATCGAATTTACATAGACCAGCTTGGTATACGTATTTTCGTATATCTTGCTCCACCCGGTGTATTTGAACGCTCCCCAGGCGTCGGGATCGGAATAATTGCCCTGCCAGGTATAGAGCACTCTTACTGCCGTCACATAGCCCTGATCGTACCAAAGATGGGTCAGGGGATTTATAATCCGGATCGTGGTATGGGTCTGGACATCGTCGGTCATAATATCCAGAAAGCCACCCGTGAGCGCTCTTGTGCCGGTACTTGAGGGATCGGGCAATGCGGAGAGTATCAACTCCTCCAATTGCTCGACCTTCGACGGTATGTATTGGGTCTGCGACCGGGGTTCGAGGAACTTCTTGCAGCCCGCAAAGGCCACGACCGCCGCCGCTAATAATATTATCTTCTTCATCTCGCTTAAAATCCTAAGTTAATTCCAACACTGAACGAACGCGGCATTTTCCTGTCGCCTCCCAGATCGGGATCCATCCCTCCCCACCTCTTGTCGGCCAGCAGGAAAACATTGTTCACACCTGCCGAGAAATTGAGGCTCCTCAAACCCGAATCTTGCAGAAATGCCGTTTTCTCGGGCCTGATCCTCCACGTAATGCCTATCCTCGAACAGCGCAACGCGCTCATCGATGCCACCCTGACATCGGATTTGCCCCACATTTCGTATCTGTTCACGTCGGTTCCGTTCGGCGATGTGGGGTCTACGACATTAATAGGTATCTGCGACTCGTCGGGTACGATATATAGTCCCGGCATGCTGCTGCCCTTATTGTCGGGCGTCCATCTGTCGAGCAGGTCATTGCTTATGTTGCCGGTCGGGTCGGGCATACGGGCGCCGTAACTGTCGAATGTGCTGTAAGGATTGTACAGGAAGTTCTTGCCTCCCAACGTTGCCGTAAACTGGCTCGTAAGCGTAACATTCCGGTACGACACCCTCAGGGTCAATCCTGCGCTGACGCTCGATATATTCGTACCTGCATATCTGAGATAGTCGACCGATTTGCGTCCTGCCGGATCGAGGTAGTTATACCCCTGTTCGAAGTTGTAGAACCTCGGGATACCATACTCGGCGTCGGGTCCGGCATAGGGGTAGGCCCAGAAAGCACCCAGAGGATAACCCTCCATTATGATATTCTCGTTCTGACCCGTGATATATTTGGTTATGTCATACGATGCTTCGTCTCTATTGGCCTCCTTTACTATCTTGTTCCAGTTTTTGCCGCTGTTGGCTGTCAGGTTGATCTTCCATTTCTCGGTCTGCAACGGAGTGATGCTGATAGAGCCCTCGATGCCCGAGTTACGGATCATCGTCCCCGTGAGCATACTTTGGAAGCCGCCGTTCTCGGGTGTGTCGTAAAACCTACGGCCTACGTTCGAAAGTCTCGTGTATCCATCAACCACAAGCGTCACCCTGTTGTCGAACAATCCGAGGTCGAGCCCACCGTTCCAAGCCTTGGTGCGCTCCCATGTCAGATATGGGTTCGCTATACTCGCTATGTTCGAAACAGGTTCGTCGTATATATAATGTACGGGTTGGTAAGCCATGATCATCTCCGAGGTGGTCGTGGCACCCACGTTGCCCTGCGTACCGTAGCTCAAGCGGAAGTTAGCGGCCGAGATCAGGGGTCTCACCCTGTCCATGAACGCCTCGTCGCCCAACCTCCACATAATACCCACCGACCATGCCGGATTGAACCTCTTGTTGGCATTTTGCCCGAAGGCGTTGCTCCAGTCGTTACGGAAATTGGCGTTGAGCACATACTTCGAATTCATCGTATAGGCGAGGATAGCCACCAGTGACGCCATATTGGTCTGATGGTCGATCGACCCCCAGGCGCCTGTCCTGTACTTATCATAGGTATCCAGATAACCTTTCGGAGGTGTCGCTCCGCCAACAGGCACGAGTTCGCTCGGGAGGGTGGGAGGATTTATGCGCTCTCCCCTGTCCTTGTCGTAACCGTACACGGTGTTGTGCTTCGAGTTATTGCGCGTAGAGCTCACTTCCCACATGGCCATTGCCGTCAACCTGTGGTCTCCGTCGCGGAAACTTCTGGTGTAATTGAGCTGGTTGCGCACGTTGAACGAGCGGGCCATAAGGTGGTCGGTGACCAACACACCGCCGTTCTTCAATATCGCTGCATTGCGGTACTCGCTATCGATAGCGTGCTCCGAATCCATGCGATAGCCGCGGAAATTCTTCATCGTATAGTACGAGCCCTCGCCCATCCACGACTGGCTCATACGCGAGTTGTTGCTGTATCCGCCCACGACCTGGAACTCCAATTCGGGAGTAATCTCCCATTTGAAATCGATATTGGCCTGCATCGTTGGGTTTTCGACCATCGAGCCCGTGTTGCGCATATCGTCGAGCACGTTGTAGGGCAGGCCGTCGGTCGTCGTGTTGGAATTATACGAATAATTTTCATGCCTCTGGTAGAACGCCAGAGTACCGTCGGGGTTGTAAGCCGGCACAGCGCGGCTCGTTCCGACTCCATAGCCTATGGGATCGATCCCCGAGCCTGCGAAGCCATGCGTCTTCGACATGCTTCCCGTTATGCTGGTGTTGATCCTCACCCTGTCGGAGAGCTTTATATCTACTCCCACGCGGCCTGTGAATCGCGTATTATCGTTCCCCTTTTCGGCGGCCTGCTGATCGCTGTACGAAGCCGAGACCACATAGTTCATCGCTCTCGTGCCGCCCGTTGCGCTAATATTTGCACTATGGTTCAGGCTCGGACGCGTAAGCAGATCAAACCAGTCGGTATTTACGGTCTCGAGATAGCGATACTGATCGATGAAGTCGGCTTCCGAGAGGCGCCCTTGCAGGAACATGTTGTACATACCCTCATAGGTATACATCTGGGGGAGAGGGGTTTTGCCGTAGTAAGCCCCCGCATCGTAGGCCTGTTTCGAGAAGTTTATCCTCTCCTGCGAGTTCATCAGGTCGTAGAGTCCATAGTTGTATTTCTGCCCCACCGAGAGGTTATATGAGCCGTTCACCGAGAGTTTGTCCTCGGTTCCGCGTTTCGTGGTAACGACGATAACGCCATTCGAGGCTCTCGATCCGTAGATCGCCGTTGCCGATGCGTCTTTGAGCACCGTTATACTCTCCACATCCATGGGGTTGAGCCACGAGATCGCGCTGCCGATATACTCGTCCATCTCGGTCTGCGAGAAGTCGTCGCCCCACGACACTGTTCTTTGCACATCGGCTTGGATAATGCCGTCGACCACCCACAGGGGTTCGGTCGCTCCCAGCAGGGTCGACTTTCCGCGGATCACGATATTCGGAGCTGCACCTGCTCTCATACTGGGCACCGTCACCACCATACCCGGAACCTGCCCGGCCAACATGGCGTCGAGACTCTGGACCGCGGGGTTCAGAATACTGTCTACTTTCAACGTGACGTGTGAACCGGTATATTCGTTGACATTAAGGTTTCCGACACCCGTTACTACTACCTCTTGCGTTGTTAGTGTGGCGCTGAAAAGAGTGGCGTTTACTGTCGTCTCGCCATTCCACGGCGTTTCGAAGGGTTCCATTCCGACATGGGTAAAAAGAATGGCCGGTTTCGCAGGCACCGTTGCGGGGATCCTCAGCGAATATCGGCCCGAGGCATCGGTGGTCGTTCCGGTTCTGGTACCCGCCAGCATGACGCTCACGCCCGATATCGGATCGCGGTTCGAGTCAACCACACGGCCCTGAACCAATCCCTGGGCACTTGCAGCTGCGGTGGTCAGCGCCGCGAAAAGAATGAGTAAAAACTTCTTCATTTATGATCGTTTTTATTTCGACTTGAACGGCGTGACAAATTGTCACGCCGTTCACAGGTCGAAGAATATTATTTATCGATATCAGGGCTGATAGTATTGACCCTCGCTGACCAACAAAGTATTGCGATCGGCCTGGAGGACCACTGCCACCTCCATCTCGAATGTCCAGTCATCCTCAAGGAAGTGCCCCCTGTGTGTGACCGTAAGTTTAACCGTACCGGCATCGCCACGCACTCCCTGCGTCCCCGCACCATTTATGCTCGAGAAATTGTAGTTTTCGGCTCTCGCATATGCGAAAGTAGGCGTTGTGGTTCCCGAGAAAGTCCTGTTTATTTGCGGACGCCATCCGTCGAGGTTCACAGTTCCCACCGGGAATGTCGCGCTGACGAGTTGGGCCGTCGTGGGTTTCGTGCCCGAACCCGTTGCAAATGTACCGACTACGGGGTAATCTTCGAGTGTTCCCGAGAAGTCGCCTGCCACGATCGTGTTCGAAGGCACGACACCCGCTGCAGTCCAGTCGGGATTAGTAGTCCATACACCGCCTGAGTATATCGCGTACGGCACCTCTTCGGGCGCAGCACCGTTCCTGCTTATCAATGCCGTTATGAACCTGTCTAAAGGAAGACCGCTGGCATCGCGAACACAAGTGAAATAATCCCACTCTCCCGACATCTCAACAGCATCTTCATTGAGTTTTATGCCCTCCAGCCTGTAAGGTTTCACTTTGGTTTCGACGTATATCCTGTTTGTACCTGCGGCATCGGCCTGGTCGATCAGCTCGTCGTATTCAGTGAGGTCGTAGCCGGTCTCCTCCTCTTTTGCCCAGATGCAGACCAGATAACCCGTGCCCAGTTTCGAGCTCGATGCGCTCCATACCTGACCCAAGCCGCCCGAGCTGATGAAGTGGTCGCTTTCGCGCTCATCATCGGCACCGGTAACATCGGCAGGCTCGAGGTGCAGGTTTATCGGCGAGTAGTCGATAGGCATAACCTCGAACATCATATATGGCCAAATAGCCTCGGCCTGACTGCCCAACTCGAGGGTGTACTTCCAGTTAGTCCCTTCGGCGACTGCATCTACTCCGTCGATCTTCGGCAGCGGATTCACGAAAGTGATCGTAGGAGCGGGAAGTGGCGACTTGTTAGTCTGTACAATATCGTACACCTTTGTGTCGATAACAGCCTCGGCAAGCGTCAGCGTAACCTCCAACTGCCCCTGCAGCACAAAGCGCTGATATTTATTTTGCAGATATACCGTCGGCAACTCCAGGTTCTTCTCGATAACATCGGGAACGCGGACATTGGACGATTTAAGAATATTGCCATCCAGGGAGTAGACATCGCCCAGGGAGATATACGACTCAGAGCCGCCATCGGCATACTCGGGCTGGCGAATTATATCGAACGAAAGCTCGCCGGCACTGCCCTCGGGGGTGATCTTGATCACAGAGGTGAGATCGACCTGTCCGTTCTGGTCTACATAAACAACCTCGTTTTGCGCCCCGATACCTTCGCCGTCGGGTATGTTCTCGCCTTTATCGGCGCATCCTGCCAACGCGAAAATCGCGGCAGCACAAAAGCATAAAAATTTTTTCATGTCAAATTTGAGTTAGAATCCTTCAAACGCAAATATAATCAGTAATTTGCGATTTCGCAAGAAATATGAAACCGTATTGTCATTTTTTTCGTCCGATTGTATCGACACGCCTTGTCGACACGATTATACTTTTAACGTATGTTAAGTAGTGTATGTCTATTATTCCAGAGACCTGATTTCCGAAAATACAGGAGTATTTCTGCAAAAATCCGAACGACCCACCAATTCACATCGGCACCAAGACAGTCGCGCCACACACCGAGAATGCCATTACAAAAACAGAGTAAGGACTGCCCTGAGACAGTCCTTACTTAAAAATATTCTCTCCGCGCACCATACGCAGCTCTCTTTTTTAACCCAATGGAGTCTTGAACAACCCCAATCCGTTCAGAACAGGGCACGCCAAAGCACCATCGATATAGATCCGCAGACTCGATGTAGTCACAGCAGGCACTGCCACTATGCGCTTATACCCTATCGTAGTTCCCTCGGCGAGCTGCTCCCAGTCGGTACCATTCCAATAGTCGACATGCCACGCCATAACGCGCTGACCCAGCGGGATATATTCCTGGAGTTGCAGGCGGTCGAAAGTGCGCTCCTCGGGGAGCGTCACCTCCAACATTGCCGTCAGAGCATTGTCGGGTGCGGCCCAATATAAGTCGTAGTCGGGAGACAGTATGTTTTCCGGTTCGAACCCGCGCCCGCGCTTTTTGGATGCAGATACGGTCGCCCCCGAGGCAAGATTGTCTTTATACGTAGCGTCCAGCATCGCCCTTAGTTCCACCACTCTTGCAGAATCTGTCGGATGGATTCGCCCCCTGCGGTCGGGCGGCAGGTTGAGCAGCAGGTTGGCATTGCGCCCCACCGAGGTGAGCCATATGCGCTCCAGGCTGTCGACGCTCTTGACCAGCGAGTCCTGATCCGGGGTGTAGAACCATCCGGGACGTATCGACACGTCTACCTCGGCCGGCACCCATCTCTTGCCATGTATATTACCCCTGTTAAGGGTATCGTTACGCGGAGCTCCGTGCCCCGGGGTAAAGCCGTCGATGTCGAGTCGCGACCAGTTGGTCTCTCCCACTATACCTCTCTCGTTGCCCATCCAGCGGCAACCGGGGCCCACATCGCTGAAGATCACCGCATGTGGTTGGCATTCGTAGATGGTGTTGTGGAACAGATCCCAGTCATACTCCTGTCGCTTGCCGTTGGGACCCTCGCCGTTGGCACCGTCGAGCCACTGCTCGAAGACGTCGCCATAGTCGGTCAGCACTTCGCGCAGCGTACCTGCAAAGACATTGTTATACTCCGGCGTGCCATAAGCCGGGTGGTTCCTGTCCCACGGCGAGACGTAGACTCCCAGTTTCAGACCCTGCTCGGCACACGCCCGGGCAAGTTCTCCGAGCACATCGGGCTGCCCCGCCTCGCGCACGGTGTGAGTACTGTACTCACTTGGCCAGAGGCAGAAGCCGTCGTGATGCTTGGCCGTCAGGATTATGGCTTTCATGCCTGCGGCCTTGGCTGTGGCGGCCCATTGGCGGCAATCCAAAGCCGTAGGGGCGAAAACCTCGGGAGATTCATCGCCATGACCCCACTGGAGGTTTGTGAACGTGTTCGGTCCGAAGTGGACGAACATATAATACTCCATCTTCTGCCACGCGAGTTGCTCCGCCGTGGGCACAGGGCCATAGGGCGCAGGCGGCGTGGCAACACATCCGGCAACCGTCAGCACGATCGCAGCAACAAGTATCTTATTTATAATGCTTTTCATATCTGATTTTTATTTCAAATTCATAAAGTTCGGGGTTCTCTCTGAGCAACTTAATGGCGCGAAATTAAGCAAAAAAATAGTTCTATGCAAAACGGGCACTCGCAACAGTCTCACCTAAGGGCATGCGACTGTGGTCCGTTTCATGCGGAACTAAAATATGCGGTGTCTCTGTACCCGACTGCCAAGATAATGATCTACATGCCGAGGAGTATCTATTCACAGGTGCTCGACAACTTTCACCGCTCCCTTTTGTGACAGATATCCAACTTACAGAACTATGCTTGTCATGTCGAGATCGGCAATAAAAGCGTGTCTTGCAATAAAATCAAGGCCCATTTTATTCATCTCGAACCGCTCCCTTAATAAAAACCCTGCCCAAATACTATGGACAGGGTACACACCTTGTATAATTGGCTCTCAGGCGCTATATTGACATCCGTTACGCTTTCTTCACGGGCATGCGCTTCTCCTTGATACGGGCCTTCTTACCCGTAAGATCGCGCAGATAGTAGATACGCGCACGACGCACGACACCGCGCTTATTGACCTCTATGCTGTCGATATGGGGCGAGTAAAGCGGGAAAATACGCTCCACACCCACACCGTTGCTGATCTTGCGGATGGTGAACATGCGTGTAACACCGCTCCCCTTAATCTGTATCACCACACCACGGAAACTCTGCACACGCTCTTTGTTGCCCTCGACTATGCGGTACGACACCGTGATCGTGTCGCCACTCTTGAAATCGGGCACCTCTTTCGGGGCCCACATCGCATCCTGCGCGATTTTGATCAACTTGTCCATCTTCTTCTTTAAATATTGCGGAATATCACGGGCTCCTGCGTCCTCGCGAGAGATTCCTGTTGAGTTACTCAAACTATTGGGCGACAAAGATAGAAACTATTTTGCGAAAAACAAAATCTTCGGTAATTATATCCGATCTTCGGACCGGTCGGAAAGTGTAACAGTGCCGTCGAAATGCGAAAAGCATATAAAGTCCGAGCGTCTTCTTGGAGCATTCTCCTGAGTTCCCGGTCCGCTCTGCGTGGGCCGCACTCGTGAAATCGACATAGGAGAGGCGGCCGCCAGTAGTTGGCGAGTGAGTATACTAAATACCACTCGTCAACAGCCGGGGATGGTGGCAACCTCCATTAACAATTAACCATTATTTTATTATCTTTGCGACTTATGGAAAAACCGTTGATATTTATAACCAACGACGACGGGGTCGGGGCGCGGGGTCTGGCACGAGCGGTGGAGGTGGCCCAGAAGTTCGGCCGCGTGGTCGTCATCGCGCCCGAGAGGTCCCATTCCGGAGGGTCGCACTCCATAACCATGTACAACCCGATATACCTTCGTACGGTGCACAAAGAGGCCGATCTCGAGATCTACGCCTGTTCGGGGACTCCCGTCGACTGTGTGAAGATGGCGTTCGATCATCTGCTGTCCGACCGGCTGCCCGACCTCACGGTGTCGGGGATCAACCACGGCTCTAACTCGGCGATCAGCGTACTCTATTCCGGAACCATGGGGGCGGCCATCGAGGCGAGTTTCTATGGCTCTCCGGCAGTGGGTTTCTCGCTTACCGATCATAGTCCCGACGCCGATTTCGCGGCTGCCGCGGGAGTTGTCGAAACAGTGATCGACAAACTGCTTAACCAAAAGGTCGATCTGCCGCTATGCCTTAATGTCAATATCCCGAAGGGGGGCGACGTGAAAGGCATCCGCGTATGCAGGCAGAACGAGGGGTATTGGCGCGAGAGCTTCGTGTGCCGCCACGATCCGCGCGGCAGAGACTACTACTGGCTCACAGGAGATTTCTACAACACCGAACCCAATGCCACCGATACCGACGAGGCGGCACTGCGCGAGGGCTATGCCTCGGTGGTGCCCATCCAAGTAGATATGACCGATCACCGGCAGGTGGTCTCGCTGGGCAAGATATTAGATGAATAAGAGGAGGATGGACGTCAGAATAGAGGAGAGTTGGCGCAATGCGCTGGCAACAGAGTTCGAGAAGAGCTACTTCGCCGATTTGGCCGAGTTCGTGCGCAAGGAGTATGGGCGCGGGCAGGTATTCCCCAAGGCGGGTAATATTTTCAGGGCTCTGGACTTGTGTCCACTCGGCGATGTGCGGGTGGTGATCATAGGCCAGGATCCTTATCATGGCCCAGGGCAGGCCAACGGACTCTGTTTCTCGGTCGACGACGGGGTTGCATATCCGCCATCGTTGCAGAATATCTTTCAGGAGGTGTCGACCGACCTGGGTGCGCAAATACCCCGATCAGGGAATCTGGAGCGATGGGCGCGGCAGGGAGTGTTGCTGCTCAACGCGGTACTCACGGTGAGGGCCCACGACGCTGCATCGCACGCCGGAATGGGCTGGGAACGATTCACCGACGCCGTGGTGCGTATCCTGAGCGAGCAGAGGCAGGGAGTGGTCTACATGCTTTGGGGTAGCTATGCCCAGCGCAAGGCGTCGTTCGTCGATGAAAATAGTAATCTGGTGCTGCGTGCTCCGCATCCGTCGCCGTTGTCGGCCTACCGCGGGTTTTTGGGGTGCAGGCATTTCTCGCAGGCCAACTCCTACCTTGCCGCACACGGGCAGAAAGAGGTGGCTTGGTAGCTTACCCGTCGAAAAGGCAAGATTTGAGTCGACGCAGCGAGCGGGAGCAGAGACTGCTTGAAGGCTACGCCGAGTTGCAAGAAGGATTTTATACAAAAATGCAAGAACTGACGCAGCGGGTGAGAACAATGACGAAAGAGTCGACGCATAAATTATGAGTTTCATTGAAAGAATCCCCTTCTCAGATAATAAACAAGCACGATGCTACGCTATAATTAAAAGCGCATCACTAACCACCTTACAATCATTACCATTCAGATCATTAACCGTTAATTAACTACCTTTGTAAAAACTCGATCTTCATGAAAAAGATAATCTTTCTGTTGTTAAGCATCGGTGCTTTCGCAATGGCGTCGGCCAAAGAGTACACCCCCCAATTGCCCAAGGAAGCTAAATCGGTAAAGCGCAATAAGGGTCGCGAAGAACTGCCCGCTCCCGTACTGCGATTCGACACCACTACGTTGATAGTACACTTCTACCCCGCGGTCAAGAATCCCGACAGATATATACTGTACACCACCGATATGTTCACCGGTGAGTTCGGGCAGCTCACTCCGGTCGAGGTTTCGCCTCAGTTCGATGTGCTTACATATAAAGTCGCCCTGCCGGTGAGTCAGAAATTGCGGTTGGGCATGGGTGCGCGTTCGGGCAACCTCGTTCCGCTCGTGAATCCTGGCGAGACCGTCGAGGCGTGGGTCGACCTCACTGCGTTGGACATGCACCTCGCCAGAACGAAGAAGAACAATAATAAACCGGTGCAGTATGTATACTACGGTTCGGGTGAGTTTATGCACGAGAATAATGCGTTGTCGACAGTGCTGCTCATGGGTAATCCGAACGCGCATAACTACTCCGAAATGGGGCACAATGTGAGATTCCCGATAGAATCGGTCGAGAATTACGTAGAAGATATCGTGACGAGGGTCGAAAGTGAAAATGCGAACGTGGATGCCATGGCCGGTCTGTCGGGTGCCGTTCGCGAGGCTCTTAAGATGGACAACACTACGATGGGTCTGCGCCATTTGTCGAAAATGACTGGATTCCTCGAAGTAATGAAATTCAACGTAGACGAAGGGCCGGTACTGCTGGAAGACAACATCGACAAACTGACAGCATTGAAAAAGTTGGATATGACCGATATGAAACTTCTCTATGGCGGCGACTTCGGCTTGAGTGTGCCTGCATTGGCAATGGCTATCGACAAAGCCGGCAAATCCGACGAGTTTATGGGATGGCTGAACCAGGGTGCTTATATGACCGCACTGTATAAAGTCCAGACGCGCGAACCTCTCACCGAGGCCGACCTGAAGGCTGTCGAAAATTCGACTCCTTATATGAAAGAGCTCTTCACCATTAACCGCGACCACATCGAGGCTCAATACAGCAGCGCGATGGACTCCAAGGAGTTCACTGTTCACGAAACTCCCGACTACACCGATTTCGGCGATGTACTCGAGGCCATCGTAGCGCAATACCGCGGCCAGGTGGTATTCGTAGACCTATGGGCAACGTGGTGTGGGCCGTGTTTGCAGGCTATGCGCACCATCAAACCGCTCAAACCGTGGATGAAAGAGAACGATATCGTGTCGGTATATGTTACCGATCCGTCGTCACCACAAACGCGGTGGATGCTCTCTCTGCCCGATATCGGGGGTGAGCATTACTATCTCGGTGAGGTAGAATATAAAGAAATGTTAGAAAAATACGAGATAGAGGGCCTGCCCACCTACATGGTGTTCGACAAGACGGGAGCTATAGTCTTCAAGACCACGGGCTATCCTGGCAGCGAGAAGCTCAAATCTGTCTTCGAGGAGGTGTTGGGCAGGTAGTGATCGATACATTTGTGGCCCTCGGGCGGCGGCTGATGGCTATGCCCGACGATATTGTTGCGCGTGCAGCGGCAGAGAATCAGTGGTTTACGCCGGGCGATATCAGGCGTGCCGCAGAAGCGATCGCATCGCAGATGCTCGACCAGATTGCATTGCGCGAATGGACGGCGAGGTACGATATCGCGCGTGACGAACCGCGGCGCGTAGGGGTAGTGATGGCAGGGAATATCCCGTTGGTCGGGTTTTTCGATATGCTTTGTGTGCTTGCGGCAGGCGACGAGTGTCTCTACAAGCCTTCGTCGAAAGATGCAGTGTTGGTCGATTTCGTCGCTTCGGAATTGGGGAAAACCCTGCCGGTACACCGTTGGGAGGGGCAGCCGATCGACGCCCTGATAGCTACCGGGAGTGACAATGCGCGGCGTCATTTCCGCGACCTGTATGCGGGTCTGCCGATGTTGCTGCGCGGAAGTCGCGGCTCGGTGGCGGTGCTCGACGGGGGCGAGGCAGACAATCGATTGCGCGCCATGTCTAACGATATTTTCGACTACTCGGGCCTCGGATGTCGCAATGTGAGCAGGATTTTCCTCCCTACGGGGTATGACCTGATACGTCTGGCGACTATTCTCGCCGAACACCGAGCGCCCTCGGAGGGGTATTACAATAATTACATACAAAGGCGTGCGATGCTGCAAATGCAGGGCGTGCCATTCATCGACGGTGGCTTTTTCGTGCTGCGCGAGGGCGACAATTTTCCGGAATACATCTCTGAGATCACGTATAGTTTCGGTGACGGCAAAGCGTGGCTATCGATGCACAAAGATGCCGTACAGTGCGTCGTGGGGTGCGATACGGACTTCGGCCGCGCCCATCTCCCGGGCCTTGGCGACTACGCCGACGGTGTGGACACCATGCAATTTCTCTCTTCGATATGAGCAAAAAACTGGTCGCGATCGTAGGGCCCACGGGTTCGGGTAAGACCGACCTGAGCATCGCCGTGGCGTGTGCGTTGGGTGTTCCCATCGTCTCGGCCGATTCGCGCCAGTTATACCGCGGCATGGCCATCGGCACCGCACAACCCACTCCCGAGCAGCTCGCCGCCGTACCCCATCACTTTATCGCTTCGCACAACATCTCGGAGCACTACTCCTGCGGACAGTATGCCGATCAGGCGCTGGACCTTCTCGGCGGGTTATTCGAGAAGTACGAAACAGTTGTGGTTGTAGGCGGGTCGGGGCTTTATGTCGATGCGCTTACCAAAGGAGTCGACGAATTGCCGGAACACGACTCCGATCTGCGCGAGAAACTACGCGAAACGCCTATGGAAGAACTTCTGGAGCAGTTGCAGGACCTCGATCCGACATACTACTCGCGGGTAGACAGACATAATCGCCAACGTGTGATGCGGGCTGTGGAGGTATGCATCCTCAGCGGTCGGCCTTATTCCGAACTGCGCACCGGGCGCGGAGTCGAGCGCGATTTCGAGGTCATAAAGATAGGCACACTGCTGCCGCGTGACGTGCTCTACGACCGCATCAACCGCCGTGTAGATACCATGATGGCGGCCGGACTCGAGGCCGAGGCACGTGCGCTCCTCCCCTTCCGCGAACTGAACGCGTTGCAAACGGTGGGATATCGCGAATTTTTCGATTATTTCGACGGGAAGATCACATTAGACCAGGCCGTGGAACTCATAAAACGCAATTCGCGACGCTACGCAAAACGACAGATGACGTGGTTGCGGCACGACGAGACTATATCGTGGTTCGATCCCGAAGATCCGGCGGGAGTTATGCAGTTTTTGAAGTCTCGGCTTTAGGGCTCGTGGCAAGTGCCGCAATGCTGATCCGGCAATCGGGAACGGCACGCAGAATAGTCTCGGCAAGCGACAGTATGGTCGCTCCAGTGGTCACCACATCGTCGACCAGTAAGATATGACGCCCCGCCAACGCCGCGGGCCGACGCACTCCGAAAATATTATCTACATTGTCCCAGCGCTCGGCGCCGTTCCGGCTCGCCTGACTCCGCGTATGGATCTTCCGCACCACGCTCTTAATATCCACCTGCCTGTCCAGCGACACGCCGATTCCCTGCGCGATATACTCCGACTGGTTGTATCCTCGCATAAGTCGCTTGCGCAGGTGCAGCGGAACTGGGATCACCACATCGATATCGCCGAAATAAGATGCGATCTCGGCACCGAACCACTGCCCCATCATGCGCGCCGTGCGCCAACGGTCGCGGTATTTGAAGTCGTGGATAAGATTGCGAAAAGGGCTCGAATGGGCGAAAAACCAGAATGCCGCCGCGTGCACTATCGGCACATGGCTACGCAGTTGCTCGGCCAACGGATTGTCGTCGCGCTCCCAATAACGCGTAAGCGGCATCTCCCAACGGCAGTAGTTACACAGCAGGGTCTGCCCCTCGATCAAAGGTTTTCCGCACGCGGCACACACGGGCGGAAAGAATAGAGCGGCAATATCTTGAAAGGGATTCATCGTACTTCTTCTGGTGTGCCATTACGGCGGGTGTGCCATCACGACAGAAGAAGAAAAATATCTTCCGGCTCGATAGCGTGACTGCAAAGATATGAAAAAATATGGCCGCGGCGTTATTAGCATCAGAGGCCGGAACGGGGATTCTGATTGATAACCGAGAGTTCTGACATACCGCAAAAGAGACAGCGGTTATTCCCTCAGTACCAGATCATTGCCCATGGCGATACGGTGCCTAACCGAGGTTATTCTGAAGCGAAATATACTCACCATGCCCATTAAGTCAAAAGCGCGGCCCTAATATGCTATGCAACAAATACAATTTTGGGTTTGTTTTAAACAATATTATGTATATTTTTGCAGCAACAATACCATTAAAAAATATAAAACCTATGAAAAAAATTTGTCTCTTAATGTCTTTCGCTGCAATGGTGTCGTTCTTCGGATGCAGCAGCAACAATGAAGCGTTGGACGCAATGCCAGAAAGCGAAAAAACGAGATTGAAGGAGTTCGAAGAGGGATTCGTGGCAGACAGAGCGGTCAACACCCGTAGTGCCGGTCCCGATGCGATCCAACTTCTCGGATGCACTTCGGTCGAATATTTCGGCGACGATGCAGCCGTAACTAAAGGTGTGTGGGAAGAATATGCTCAGGAGATCGCCGATTCAGGGTGCACATTCGCCTCTTTCGACGGCACTTTCCTCAGGGTGTACTATCCGTTGATTAATGCAGCGGTGATGTATAAAAATAAGACCTATGTCGCCGACAGGAATGGAGTTGTGGTCATAGAGGGCGTGAAAAATCTTTCAGACATCAAGGTCGTGGGTCGTAAAGCCAGCGACACTGTGGTTCCCTCGTCGAGTGCTTTCCTGAATGATGGCAATATTATGCTCGCGAGCAAACTGTCGACTAAAAATATCTACAACGAGCAAAGGACACTGGTATTCGACTTGGGTTACAGGGAGCAGGATTGCTGCAAAACCAAGCAACCCTCGGCAGTAAGGACCAGAAACGAATACGGCGGCGGAGGTAATGTGTCATGCACACAGAACCACGGACACTACGACAACTGCACCGTAGCATTCCCGAGTGTCGCCACCGGAAGGTGTGTTACCAAATTCGATCGCTGCATGGACTACAACGGATATGGCACCGATTGCCAAGGCTCAAAACTATATTTTACCGGCAGCGACTGCTTTTGGGCTATTTCACAGGGAGAATGCTGGAATGAGATCAACATGAGATGGTAATCAATCCCTACTATCCCGGCGAATGTCGGGATCGATCTTTATCATAAAAAAGCTACGACCTCTCGGGGTCGTAGCTTTTTAATGGACACCAGCACAAAACGCATCGAGACAAAACGACACCTCGATCTGCCTCACCAGAACCTTATCTCGCCGTCTTTTGCAGTAAATATCCGCTCTTCGACGCCCATGGTGTGGTTGCGCAGCCACAAGAGTGCACCTGCCGGAACGTTGTCGTATTCGAGCCATGTGTCTTCGGCCACTCTGTACCCCAACGACATCCATCCTTCCGACATATAATACATAAGCTCGTAGTGGTTGCCGGGCACTATGCCGTTGCCATCGGTGCGCGGTATGCAGACTATCTTCAAGACGGCGGTCTCCGCACCCAGATCCAGCATGATCTCGCCCGATATAGTGGTGTTGGTCAGCGGATCGCCGTCGAAAAGATTCTGCATGTGTTCGTCGGGGCTAATATTGATGCGTTCTCCACTCAGATCGAATAGCATGAACTCTCCCACAGCCAATACCGGCGTCCAAGGTTTTTGGGCATATACGAACTTCCAGTAGCGGCGGGCCGGAGAATCTGTGCCGTGTTTTACGATCTCGGCCATATTGTTGCGTGCGCGATATGAGAATACCGTGTCGGCATCAGCGAATCCGGGATCGTTCGATGCCAACCAGTAGCTGGCGTCTACATTCGCTATAAAATCATTGACCTCTTTATTGTTTGGATATTTTCGGGTCAACTGAAGTTTCCGGAGCGCTGTCGTGTCGGGCTCGAGATATTCGATCTCTCCGTCGCGATGCAGAATGAAAGGGTGGTTGAGATCAGCGATTCTTCCGTCGAAGTAAGCCACAGGCAGGTACACCATATCGTACCCCATGTTCTCAAACTCCAGATCCCTGCGGCCATACTCACCTATCGCCACGGGATACCAATTGCGATCATTGAACACACACAAATATGCATTCTCCGGATGCGGCACAAGCTCTATCCGATTACGGACTGTCACATCCCGGGTATTGACGTAAAGATCGGTAACGTCCATAATATACTCGTCGCGGAACAGCTCGGGAACGAACTCTCGCTCGGTGTGCTCATAGCTGTTCTGCCTCGAATACATGAACCTGTATACCTTCGGTACTCTCGTCTCGACGGCATTAGTTTCGAGATTCTTCACATCGGGCGAAAAATACTGTATCCAGTAATGGTAGCCGTTGCGATTGCCATAGGCGGGGATAAAATCGACTGCCGAGGGTATCCCCATAACTCTGTACTTTACAAGCGCCTTCATGGTTAACCCGTAGCAATCGGCAAGAATATTTTTTCCGAACACCGAGTTTACAGCGACCGGATCGAGCATACGCATATCGGGCAGTGGGAAGTTGCTCACGGCCGACGGCCAATACCTCGCCTTGTCGCAGGACAGTATCTCGGCCATAGTCTTATCGTCCAACCGGAGTGAATCGCGCCAAAGATCGAGTCGCTCGTGCATAAACCGATACGGCAGGACATACTCCAAAAACACATCGAACGCCACCCTGTCGAGCCAAGGATACGTATAGTACTGTTCGAAAGCCAGGTCTATGTGGCGAATAAGAAAGTCGGCCGTCACGTGCGATATATCATACTCCGGCACAGTCTCGATATCGGAGGTAAAAAAAGGCGCAGAGAGGTCGGCTGCCTTTCTCGACAGATACGATCCTGTGCTATCGTCGCAGAACACCTCTCTGACGTACTCCATCTCTCCGCCTGCGAGGGTGTAATGTCCGGGCATGTTGGCGATCAGGAACTCGGCAGCCCTAAGTTTCAATGAATCGGCTTTATCGTTCGAGTAGTGATCCAGCACTTTTTGGAGCTCGGCCCTGTTGTTGCCGGCAAGTTTGAGTGCCTGCTTAAGTTGTGGGTTGTGTGTGCATGAGATGACAAATACCGAGATCACGAGGATCGATACATAATACTTCATAAAGTACTTCTTATTGGGTTGTGTTTAGGGGTTGTTGGGAGTTTTCGTCAAAGCTATTATTTTGCCATTTTGCCGCCCTTCGTCCGGAACTAAGAGCATAGCGGGATCTATGGAATGATTTCAGGGTTAAAAATGGGGGAAAAGCAATATTGGAAAGTTCTAAACAACTTCTTAGCTTCCTCGCATTTCGATGCATTCGCCTGCAGACAACCACCTATTGCGGATCGACATTACAAGATACCTTCACCTTACGGACTGCCGCCACCAGTTCGCGCAACTGCCTCCGCACATCGCCGAAAAGACTCGCGCGCTCGACCTTGACCAACAACATGAGCATATACTCGCCCCTGATCCTGTCGACCAACGGCGGCTGGGGCCCCAACACCAGATTCCCAAATCTGGCACGCACCGCTGCCGCAAGCCTGTTCGCCTCGGCCCACAGCACGCTCTCGTCCCTGTGTCGCAGCATGACCTCCACAAGGCGGCAATAGGGCGGATACAGGTACTCGGCACGCTCCTTCAATTGATCGTGCACCATTCCCTCGTAGTCGCCGTTGGCGGCTTGGATGATCGTCGGGTTCGTGGGCTGCGATGTTTGTATCACCACCTCGGCCGGACAATCGCGCCGACCTCCGCGCCCCGCCATCTGGGTGATGGTCTGGAAAGCCCGTTCGGCGGCCCTGAAATCGGGATAGCTCAACAGATTATCGGCATTCAGTATCCCCACAAGACCCACACCGCCGAAGTCGAACCCCTTGGTAATCATCTGCGTACCCACCAGAATATCTGTCTCGCCGCGCTCGAATGCGCGTATTATGGTCTCTTGCCGTCGTGCCGAGGTCGCCGTATCGCGATCCAAACGCTCGATCTGCGCCTGCGGGAACAAGCGTGCGAGTTCCTCCGTAACCTTCTCGGTGCCGAAACCGCGCATCTCGAGAGCATCCTTGCCACACGCAGGACACACCTCTGGCGACCTGTGTGTGCGCCCGCAATAGTGGCAGCGCAGCAATCTGTCGGCCTTGTGGTACGTCATCGTCACATTACACTGCCGACACATCACCACCGCCCCACACGCCGTGCACTCTATGTATGGCGCAAATCCACGCCGGTTCTGGAACAACATAACCTGCCGCCCGGAATTGAGCGTGGCCTTCATTCGATCGAGCAACGCCTTGTTGAAGTGCTTCGTCCGCTCGCCGCGCTCTACTGCCTTCATGGTGTCGGATATTATTATCCGAGGAAGCACGGCACCGCCATACCTCTCGTCGAGCCTCACGAAGCCGTATTTCCCTCCCTGATGTGCGTTCGAATAGCTCTCCAGCGACGGCGTGGCGCTCCCCAACAGTGTCTTCGTACCATGCATCCGGGCCAACACTATCGCCGCATCGCGCGCATTGTATCGCGGAGCCGGATCGTCCTGCTTATAACTCGCATCGTGCTCCTCGTCGACCACCACCAAACCGAGATTCCCAATGGGCAGCAGCACCGACGATCTCACACCCAGTACAATCACGCCTCCTCCAGCCATCGCCACTCTGCGATAAGTCTCTGCGCGTTGCCGTTCGCCGAGCCTCGAGTGGTACGTTACCACCCTCGCGCCGAACCACTGCCGCATCCTGCCCACCAACTGCGAGCTCATCGCAATCTCGGGCACCAGATACAGCACATTGCGCCCCGCGGCCAACTGTTCGGCTATGAGGTCGATGTATATCTCGGTCTTGCCGCTGCCGGTAACCCCATGCAGCAGAACGACCTGTTTGTCTAAAAATTCACGTTGGATATCATCGTAGGCCACCTTCTGTGCAGGCGACAGGACAGGCAATTTCCGCGGCAGCGGAGGTAATTCACCATAGTGCAACTCCCGTTGCGTTACATGCACGAGGCCTTTGTTCTCAAGTGCCCTGATCGTCGCGGCGTCGGCCTTCAACCGCATCCTCGCAACCTCGCCGCCACCGGCCTCGACCAACTCCATAAGGGCGTGATATTGCTTCGGGGCACGGGTCAGACTTTCGAACGCCGCATTCAGAGACCTCTCGTCGGTCGCCGTCATCGAGACGTATTTCTCGACCGCCGGTTTGTAAACATCCCTTTCGAACTCCTCCTGCGACAGTCCCTGGGGCTTGAGTGCCGAGGGCAGCGCTGCCGCCATGACCTCGCCCAAAGTACACATATAATAATCGGACAGCCACTCCCAGAACCGCATCTGGACCTCCGTAAGCACCCCATCGAGCAACTGTTCGACAGGTTTCACGGCAAAATCGGGCTTTTGGTCATGGACTCGCCACACCACACCCGTCAGGTGTTTCCGCGCCCCGAACTGGACTCTGCACAGTTGCCCCTCGGACGCCTCGGTCGTGAGCACGAACGTGAATGGCCCCCGCGCAACGGGCAGCACTATGTCGGCGTAGAGGGTCAATGATTATGGATTATGAGGCGTGAATTTTTGTTGATTTGCACGTTTCTGAGAGGTATGAATATCGCGTTACTGCATCCGCGACCATGGCGTCCGGCGGTACACAAGCAGGTATGTTCATGCGCAAATGAGCAGGTGTAATTGTGTTTGAATAATTATGCACGCAAGCAAATGCCCAATAAGGCACGCTCAACACAAGTTGGGAACATGCGACGGCGTTGCTCCCAGTCGCCTGCGGCTGCCCTTATGCTGACAACTTACCGGAGGCTAACCTCGCGCGAGCCGAGCATATAGCCATCCATATATATCTCGACCTGATATGCACCCCCCACGATCCCCGACCCGGTATAGAATAGCGCTACCGACAGATCCTGGTTCTGATAGTCGATCTCGCGCATGGCCGTATACGTTCTGCCCTCGCCCTCAAAATCGAACGTCGCACCCGGATTATTGGCCAGCAGATAGCCATCGGGGCCCACCACACGCACATATATCGCCCTCATGCCGGGCTCGGTAAGCTCGTTGGCCGACAGAACACAATCGACCCTCAACTGCTCGGCGCGACCGGTACGCTGCAAAACCTTGCCGTTACCGCTGATTGGCACCAGATTGATATCTCGTACCCTGACCACCGACCCTTGCCGCACCTTGGTCGACAGTTCGCTCACGCTCTCCTCGGCCTTGTCGGCACGCAGGCTTAGCGTGGTCACCTGTTCGCGCATATCTCTGTTCTCGCCTATCAGCCTGGTATTCAGCCTGTTGAGCGAGTCGATGGTCGAGACATAGCCCCTCATCACCGTGCGCAACGTGGCGACTTCCTTCTCGTACTGCCTGATCTTATTGGCGCTCAAACGACGCTCGCTGTTGAGCTGTGTCATGATCGAGTCGGCGCGTTGGCGCTGCGCAGCCATCTGAACATTGAGTGTATCGTTAGTTGTTTGGAGATTATCGTAATCACCCATCAGCGAGGTGAACTGCTCATTGAGCGCCATACGTTCGACATCGAAGTCCTCTTTAAGGTTCTGGCGCTGTTTCCACTGTATAAAAGTCATCACACCCAGAATCAATACCAGGACTATGATAATGACCTGATATCCGCGTATAGTTTTGCCCTCCTCGGGACGCTGTTCGTAGTCGTGATCCGAATCGTAATCGTAGTGGTTCATAGCTTAATTTGTTTTACTCGACAGCGGGTGTTTCAGGCCCTCGTACTTAGTCAGCGTGGCGACTATACTTCCGAATTTGATCGGCGATTCGAGGTATAGCGGAATGTGGTTCTTGTCGTCGGAGAGCCATAGGGTGAAGTCCGATCCGTCGGCAAATACCTGCGCATCGGGATCAGTAGACGACGCCATCGAGCATACGATCTTCAGTGTGTTGAACCTCCCTAAACGCCCCACCTTGCGCTGCTCTTTGCCCACAAAACGGTAGCGCAGCACACGCACCGTATCGTCCAACACCAGCCTCATGGTGCGCTGCTGACCGGGGGTGAAAGTCGCGATATCGTCGCATCGCAAGTTGTAGAATATCGCCAATGCATCGCCGGCTCCGGCCTGCAGGGCGAGCGTTTTCCGCGTTTCGTCGGGACGCGAAAGCTTACGGAAACTCGTATTGACAACACTGTTCGCCCAATCGTAATTGTAGTCGGCACGAAAACGATACTTCCCCTCCTGTAAGCGGCATGCAAACCGCAACGGCCTGAGAGAAGTGGCATCGAGCCACGTTTCGTAGACGTCGTTCATGTCGAAAAACGTGCGGTAACCGGCCAGGGTCTTGCCCGTTGCCTGCACTTTCAGCGCCTGACGACCGTCGATCATCGTGGCCGTCGTGTTGAAAACGACACCTATGATATTACTCTTCACATAGGAGTGGCTGATCGAATAGCTGAGCTTCTCGCCCGCTTTGAACGCCGCCTCTTTCTGCCCCGTAACTACCAGAGGCAGCGTAAGGGCGGCAAGGATCAGGGATAACCGTATCTTTCTCATATAGAATCTGTTATTATCATTTGTTAACTACACTGCACCGAGCACACGCCGGTAGCATGCTTGCAAAGTTATGAAATCCTGCTAAAATCGCTATCTTTTTGCGAAAAATATCTATCTTTCAACGCTTTAAAGTACGGATTACGCAGTTCGGGGTCGGCTTCGAGTATACCGATCGCCACATTTCGGGTGTGTTCGACCAACTCAGTGTCGCGCGTGGGGCTCGCTATTCGCAACGCCACCGGCTCGCCGCTCTGCATAGTACCGCTGATGTCGCCCGCCCCGCGCAGTTGCAGGTCGAGCTCCGAGAGCTCGAAGCCGTCGTTGGTGCGCACCATTGCCGAAAGACGCTTCCGGGCAACCGCAGTGAGCTTATTGCCGCTCATAAGTATGCAGTGCGACTGCTCAGCCCCGCGCCCCACGCGACCCCGCAACTGGTGGAGCTGCGAAAGCCCGAAGCGCTCGGCACTCTCGATGATCATCACCGATGCATTTGGCACGTCGACCCCTACTTCGATAACCGAAGTAGCAACCATAATATGTGCCAAACCGTCTTTGAACTGCATCATGTTGTCCTGCTTGACGTCGGCCTTGAGTTTGCCATGTACCACGGTGACAAAATAATCGGGCGACGGGAATTGCTGGGTTATCGATAAAAAGCCATCCTCCAGGTCCTTGTAATCCTTGGTCTCGGACTCGCGAATCAACGGGTATACCACATATATCTGACGTCCGGCAGCGATCTGGTCGCGCATAAACCCGAACACTCGCAGGCGATCGGAGTCGTACATGTGTGTGGTCTCGATAGGTTTGCGACCCGGCGGCAGCTCGTCGATCACCGACACGTCGAGGTCGCCATACAGCGTCATGGCCAAAGTGCGCGGAATGGGCGTTGCGGTCATCACCAACACGTGCGGAGGCCGATGGTTCTTGGTCCACAGTCGTGCTCGCTGCTCGACACCGAAGCGGTGTTGCTCGTCGATAACCACGAGACCCAGATTGGCGAACTGAACGGCATCCTCCAGCAATGCATGTGTCCCAATCAGAATATCTATCGCACCCTCGCGCAGGTCGTTCATAATAACGCGCCGTTCGCGCACGCGACTCGACCCGGTAAGCACTTCTACACGCACAGGCAGATCGCCCAGCATCTTCTTTATGGTTGCATAGTGTTGCCTTGCGAGGATCTCGGTGGGCGCCATCATGCACGACTGGAAGCCATTATCTGCCGCCAGCAACATGCCCAACAACGCCACGAGGGTCTTGCCGCTCCCCACATCGCCCTGTAACAGGCGATTCATCTGGTTACCCGACACCATATCGACACGTATCTCCTTCACCACGCGTTTCTGTGCTCCCGTAAGCTCGAAGGGGAGGTTCTTCTCGTAGAAGTCTCTGAACCGATCGCCCACTCGCGGGAACAGAAACCCGTCGTGACGACTCAGGCGCCCCTGACGCGAGGCCACTATTCCCAACTGGATGCCGAGCAACTCCTCGAATTTGAGCCTGTGCTTAGCCTGCCGCAGGTGCTCCTCGCTCTCGGGGAAGTGTATGTTACGCAACGCCTCGACGAGCGGCATGAGCCGTTGCTCGCGCATGAAGCTCTCGGGCAGAGTCTCGACGATACTGCCGCTCGCCGTCTCCCACAATGTGCAGACGAGTCGATAGATCGCCTTTGAGCCCAAATGGGCGGTCATGAGGGTCTCGGTGGTCGAGTACACGCCCTGCATATTGCCCGGATGGTTCATCGCCGCTTCGGTGGTCTCGATCTCGGGGTGGACCATCGACAGCTCGTTATTGAAGAACCCTGTGCGACCGAAAACCGTATACTCACGCCCCAATTCGATGCGCTTCTCCATCGCTCGATAGCCGTTGAACCACACTAATTCGGCGATCCCCGACCCGTCTTCGATATGCACCACGAGGCGTTTCTTACGCCCCTCACCCACCATAGAGCAATACTCGACACGCCCGCGGATCTGGACATAATCGGGCGATTGTCCGTCGATCTCGGCGATCTTGTAGATCCGGGTGCGGTCGATCCACCGGCGCGGGAAATAGTACAGCAGGTCGCCCATAGTGCCGATACCCAGCTCTTTGCGCAACAATGCCGCCCGTTTCTCTCCCACTCCGGGCAGGAATTTTATGTCATTATCGAGATACGAACCCATACAACCGGGGTAAAGATACTAAAATTACCGGTTAGTAGGTGCACGCTTAATGTTGCGGGAAGTTACATGCCGGGAATAACGCCCCTCGAATAACCCCTATTCGAGTCTGAGTATGGAACGGATTTGCAACGTATGGCGCTTAATCATTATTTTGTTATATTTGTAGTTATGAAACATGAGGTTCGGATACGCGATGTGGCGATCGGGGGAGCGCAGCCCATTGCCGTGCAGTCGATGGCCGATTGCAGTACGCTCGACACCGAGGCGTGCGTGGCATTGGCGGGCAGGCTGCGTGCCGCCGGATGCCAAATTGTGAGGTTCACCGTTCAGGGACCGCGCGAGGCCGAGAATCTGGCTGCTATAAGATTGGGGCTCGACGACGCGGGGCTCGACGATGTGGCAATAGTTGCCGACGTACACTTCAATCCGAGAGTGGCCCTGCTGGCTGCCGAACATGCCGACAAGGTGCGCATAAACCCGGGCAATTTCGGCGGTGCGGGCGGTAACTTTCTGGCGCTGCTGGATATTCTGCGGCAGCACGGCAAGGCCCTCAGGGTCGGAGTGAACCACGGGTCGCTCGCTCCCCACATGGTCGAGCGGCTGGGCGACACACCCGAGGGCATGGTCGAAAGCGCAATGGAGTATCTTCGGGTATGCGTAGAGCGCGGATTCGATCAGGTCGTGGTGTCGATGAAGTCGAGCAACGTTCGCGTGATGGTGCAAGCTTATCGCCTCTTGGAGCAGGCCATGCGCGCCGAAGATATGGCATTCCCGTTGCATCTGGGAGTTACAGAGGCGGGCGACGGCGAAGCTGCACGTGTGAAGTCGGCAGTGGGTATCGGTACGCTGCTGTCGGAGGGATTGGGCGACACAATCCGCGTATCGCTCACCGAGCCCCCCGAAAATGAAATACCTGTGGCGCAGGCTATTATAGCATGTTTCCCGCGTCGCACAGAGGCCCTCATGCGCACTCGAAACGACAGCAGCTACTCCCGAGGTGGTGTGCTATGGGAGGAGTTGGACGACACTCAAAAGGCGAAAGCCACAGTACTGGAAGCCACGGGAGACGACCCTGTGTCGGAGTGGAGAGCGGCGATATCGGCTTCAGATAGCAATTCGGGACCTGTTATTTTGCGTCGCAGATACGACTATTTTCCGTTGATCGCCGCATCGGCAGAATTCGGGGGGCTGTTCGTCGACGGACTGGCCGATGGATTGGATATCGTCGCCCCTGGCGATGTGCGCACATTGGGACTCGCCATATTGCAGGCCGCGCGTGTGCGCATGACCACTACGGAGTACATCGCCTGTCCGGGTTGTGGACGCACGCTATACGATCTGCGCGGCACTCTGGCAGCCATCAAGGACCGTACCTCGCACCTCGCGGGGCTGAAGATCGGAATCATGGGGTGCATAGTGAACGGCCCCGGCGAGATGGCCGACGCCGACTACGGTTACGTGGGCGAAGGCCCCGGGCGCATCACCCTATATAAGGGCAAACAGGTGGTCCGCCGCGCGATACCGCAAGACGAGGCGATAGACGCATTGCTGGAGTTGATAGAAAACGATATGGCATCAGGTCGATCCTTATGCGGTTAATGTATGTGATAAATTGTACGACCAAGAACAAAAACAGATCCCCATTAATCATTATAAACTCATGGCTGAATTCGAAGTAGTAGGAGGACACAGGCTCAAGGGCGAGATCACGCCGCAGGGCGCAAAGAACGAGGCATTGCAGATACTGTGTGCAGTGATGCTCACCGACCAGACAGTCACCATCGGCAATATTCCCGAGATAGTCGACTGCCTGAAGCTCATCGAGCTGTTGGAGAAATTCGGTGTCGAGGTGCACAAACTCGGCCCGGGGACCTACACATTCCGCGCCGCGAACATCGACATCGACTACATGAAGACCGAAGACTACCGCCACCGGGCCTCGAAACTGCGCGGGTCGGTGATGCTTCTGGGCCCCATGCTGGCCCGTTTCGGTGTCGGATACATGCCAAAACCGGGCGGCGACAAGATAGGCAGGCGGCGTCTCGACACCCACTTCATCGGCTTCGAAAAACTGGGTGCCAAATTCAACTACGACACCGGCGACAGCTTCTTCTCGATCGAGGGTCGCAACATGCGCGGCACATACATGCTCCTCGACGAGGCTTCGGTCACAGGTACGGCCAATATCATAATGGCCGCCGTGCTCACTCCCGGGTTCACCACCATCTACAACGCCGCCTGCGAACCCTACATCCAGCAACTGTGTAAGATGCTCAACGGCATGGGCGCCAAGATCTCGGGCATAGCGTCGAATCTGTTGACTATCGAGGGGGTCGAAAAACTGGGCGGCACCGAGCACCGTATGCTACCCGACATGATCGAGGTGGGCAGCTTCATCGGCATGGCCGCTATAACGCGCAGCGAGATCACGATCAAGGACGTCTCGTATCCCGACCTGGGCATCATTCCCGACCAATTCCGCCGCATGGGTATCCACTTCGAGCAGCGCGGCGACGACATATATATACCCCGACAGGAGCAGTACACCATCGAGAGTTTTATCGACGGCTCGATCATGACCATCGCCGACGCCCCATGGCCGGGACTTACTCCCGACCTGCTGTCGATATTCTTGGTAGTCGCCACACAGGCCAAGGGCGCCATGCTGATCCACCAGAAGATGTTCGAGAGTCGCCTGTTCTTCGTCGATAAGCTGATCGACATGGGTGCCCAGATCATCCTGTGTGATCCACATCGTGCTACGGTCATCGGCCATGGCCACCAAATACGCCTGCGTGCCACGACCATGTCGTCGCCCGACATACGTGCAGGTGTGGCCCTGCTTCTTGCGGCAATGTCGGCCGAGGGTTGCTCGCGCATCCAGAACATTGAGCAAATCGATCGTGGATATCAAAACATAGATACCCGCCTCAACGCCCTGGGGGCAGAGATCCGGCGGGTGGAGTAGTCGAGAGGGAGAGAGAGTATTCAGGCATCTTTTGTCCGTAAAATCACTCGAACGCCTGCGAGCGTAAAGAAAGAACAAAAACATCGTCAAGAAAGTACTAAAAAATATAGAAATCCGCAAGTAAACAAGTTCAATAACAAGCAATACTCCTTGCTCCACGATGCGACCACCAACGAATCACGAGCGAATTATATAGTAGGAGAATGATGGATTTGATTAACTTCCTTTGTGCGAGCCATAGAGTAGTTAGGTTCATTCAGAAAATGCGCTAAATCAAACATCCCCGCCATTTGGCGGGGATGTTTGATTTATTGAATGGATTAAGCATCTCTAATAGCACAAATACACTTATATGCCGCCTTCCGGGGACATCTATTCTCCCATGAACGACTCTATCTCGGTCGTCGTAACAGGTATGCGTTTCGAGCCGAGCATGCGGTTGCCAGATGGCGTTATGAGCAGATCGTCCTCAATGCGTATACCACCGAAGTCAAGGTACTTCCCAAGCTCGGAGTAGTTTATAAAGTCGGCTGCCAGACCCTCTGTGCGCCATTTCTCTATCAGTGCGGGTATGAAATATATCCCTGGCTCGACGGTCATCACCATCCCCGGTTGCAAGCGCCGCCCCATGCGGAGCGATGCCGTACCGATATCGGTGCCGCGCGGTGTTTCGAGGTCGTAACCTACATATTTCTCGCCTATATCCTCCATATCGTGGACATCCATACCCATCATATGGCCCAGCCCATGGGGCATGAACAGCGCATGGGCACCCATAGCAATAGCCTCCGAAGCATCGCCACGCATAAGGCCGAGAGCCTTCAGTCCTTCGATCAACGCACGGCACGCGGCGAGGTGTACATCACGGTACAACATATTCGGTTTGGCCAACGAAAAAGCGCGGTTATTCGCCTCCAGCACAATGTCGTATATCTCTTTCTGCTGCCCGGTGAACTTGCCCGAGACGGGCATCGTGCGCGTGAAATCGCTGGCATAACCCGACGCCGTTTCGGCACCGGCATCGACCAACAGCAGCTTGCCATTGGTGAGCGTCCCGCCGTAGAAGTGGTTGTGCAGCGTTTCGCCATGTTGCGACACGATAGAGGTGAACGATGTCCCTGCTCCGTGCGCCAATGCCACTCCCTCGATAGCTCCCGCGATCTCGCGCTCAACTACACCCGGGCGGCACATGCGCATAGCCGTGGTGTGCATCAGATAACCAATCTCACACGCCTTCTCGATCTGCTCAATCTCCTCCTCCGACTTCTTGTCGCGCAACGACACTACCGCCAGTGCAAGCTCTACCGATATCCGATCCTTCACCATATCGGGCTGAAGGCCGAGTAATCGACTGATTTTCAGGGCATTATCGCTCCTGTACGGAGGAAGGAAGTGGATAGGCCGCCCTTTATGGAGAGCTTTTTCGAGCACCCCGGCCAGTTCCCCGAGAGGCTTGGTGTCGCCGATGCCGACCTTTGCGCCGAGTTCCCTGACAGTAGGCTGCGGACCTGTCCATATAATGTCGTCCATCGTAAGTTCGTCGCCGAAGAGCGTCTGGTGGCCCGTATCGAGGTCGATAATGGCAGACAGATCGGGCAGCTCTATGCCGAAGAAGTAGCGGAATGTGCTGTCCTGCCGAAAGTGGTAGACATTAGACGGGTAATTGCGCGACGCCTCGCCATTGCCGGGCATGAGAATCAGACCTCCCGAGGTCATCGCCTTGCGCAACGCCTCTCGCCGCGCGATGTAGGTTTCTTTTGGGAACATATTTTTTTGGATTTATTGTTGTCGGTTTTTCGGCATATGCCTTTTTAGTTCAAAAAATGACACCCGTGCGCAAATACGTATTTCTGCACCAGATTACTGCTATATTCAGTGTGTGCCGAGCGTCGCGATGACGCAGGTTCTCTGGCCGCGCAGAGCGAACCGAATTGCCGTCCGATTAGACTAAAGTCGAATGTTCATCCGGCCAGGCATAGGTACAGTCATAGGCAGGAATCTAACCACAGATCGTAAACGCACGTGTTACGCCTGTCGCCAAGGCATGACGTAATCGAGGGATTTACTGCTATTCACTCAAGTCCTCTTTGCGGCTCGGCATAGCGCCCATCAACGTCTTCCTGCTTTCTCGTAGCACCGGTAGGCACAGTGCCGAATTTTTAGTTGGTTTCGCCAGTTGGTCCAACCCCATAAAACTTCAGATACCTGCCCAGTGGATTTTCACGCCCCTGAACAATCCATCATCTCCTCTTACAACTCCCCGTTAATAGCTATTTCATACGGCATACGGGCCTGTATATTGCTCTGTTTCAGCAGATTGACGATCGAGAGATATTTGGCATACATTTCTTCCTCGGGGGTGGGAACGCGGGTCTCGGTTCCGGCGAGCGAGCGGACCATTGCACTGAACATGTCGTCGCCGTCGATCGCCTCTACAATATGATAGTTGTCGGCCACACCTGCGCGTTCGGCACATATTTCGATAGCGTCGGTAAGGCCGCCGATGCCGTCGGTAAGACCCACCCTTACGGCATCGACTCCCGACCATACACGCCCTCCGCCCAGCGAGTCGACCACAGTCGTACTCATATTGCGCCCATCCGCCACATGACTCACAAAGGTATTATACACTCTCTCGATTCCGCGCATGAAAAAACTTCGTTCGAGACTGTCGACGGGGCGCACTATCGACCCCATATCGGCATGGGGTTCGCTGAGGGCCGTGTCGACCGTGATCCCCAGTTTATCGCGCAACGTACCCTCTACATTGGGTATAAGTCCGAACACGCCTATCGACCCCGTGATGGTAGTCCTGTCGGTAAGGATCATATCTGCCGGACACGCCACATAGTATCCTCCCGAGGCCGCCATAGCACCCATCGACACCACCACCGGTTTCTCCTCGCGCAGCAGCTCCATCTCGCGCCACATAACATCGGCCGCCAGTGCACTTCCGCCCGGCGAGTTGATACGAACCACCACACCTTTCACATCGTCATCCTCTCTCACGTCTTTCAACCTCTCGGCAATGGTGCTGCTGCCGGCGCTACCTCCAACACTCGCGCCATCGATGATATCGCCATCGACATACACCACGGCAATCTTGTCTCCCATCATCGTGCCGTGCGAGGTCATAGAGTTTATATAGTCGTGCAAATCCACCATTTCGCCCATATTCTCGACCACCCGATCCCGATAAGCCATAGAGTCGGCCAACCCCAGTCTTACCGCGTCGGCAGAGCTCTCGACAGCCAATTGGGCGGCATACTCCTCGAGCAATCGGGGATCTATCCTCCGTGATCCGGCCACCTGTTCGCGCATCGCCCTCCAAATACTCTCCAGCAGAGTCTCCATTTGCAAACGGTTCTCGGGACTCATCTCCTCAAATATGAACGGCTCGACAGCCGATTTGAACTCTCCGTGCCGCAGAACCTCTATCTCCACGCCCAACTTATCAAGAAGACCTGCGTAGAACATCACTTGCGAAGCGAGACCGCGCCATGCAATAGCTCCCTCGGGATGTACATACAGTTTATCGGCCACCGAGGCGAGATAGTAGGCTCCCTGAGAATAGGAATCGGCATAAGCAGTTATTGGTTTGCCCGACCGTTCGCGGAAGCGTTCCAATGCACCTCGCACCTCCTCGAGGTTGGCCATAGAGATGCTCCCTCCCCTGAGGTCGATGAACACGCCGTCGATCTTGGAGTCGTCGGCCGCATGATCGATCGCCGACAGTACCTGAAGTATCGAGTTCGAGTTGTTGATAGTGTATCGCGACGAAAAAAGCGCCGTCTCGGGTCCATCGGTCACCCCGTTCGAGAAATCTATGCGCAGCACAGACCCATGGCCCACTGATGTACCGCTACTGCCGATGATCCCGACCACTGCCACAAATAGCACAACGGCAACGATAAGCAGCACATGGGCCGTAATAAAAGCTAACAACGAGGCCAGAAAAGTCTTCAGGAAATTCATATCGGTATATTTTTATTGCTGTAAATATAAAATTTATCGCCACGCGCTGCGCTGTGTTCCGCACCCATCGGCAGTCAGTCTAAGGTAATGTCTTACTTCGCATCAGCTGGCGCATGTCTCGCTTTGCCTATGCTTTATGTTCAATACTTCGGACCCTACAAATATGAAGGAGATGATGCGCGATTAGGTTAAGTTTTGTGGTCCCGGACAACAAGGTTGGCGTCATACCCTTATCGGCAATGTATATGTCTTGCGCTACCTTAAGCTATGACATTGCCAAATTTAATACTCCGCTTTTACGATCGGGAACACCTGAACAAATATTCCATCCCCCATCCACAGGGAACAGCATCGGGAATACCAGGACTCATGACATCCTGCTACTCAGATGCACTAACCTTTCCCTCGTACTCCTCACGCAACCTGCGAGGCAACTTGGCGATAACCTGTTCCACGGAGTGGCGGATCAGCTCTGTCACCAGTTCGTCTGGCACATCGCTCCCCAAGGCCACGGCATTCCACATCAGCGTCTTGTAATGCCCGGGCTGCACACCATCGTACCTCTCGCGCAACTCCAACGACCGTTCGGGATCGCACTTCATGTAGGGACGGTACACCCCGTCTTTCGGCGCCAGAGACACAATACAGAACATCTTGCCCATCACCTTGAACACCAGCAAATCGTCATCCCAGAACGGAAAACTCTCCTCGGCACCCGGCACCGCCATGCAATGCTCCCTGAACTGTTCGATATTCATAATATCTCGATCTGGACACTCTCGCCCACGGTAAGCGACCCTCTCACGGCGACTATCGTACCGCAATAGAACTCAACGCCGGCCATAGAGTCGATCTGCGCAGCACCACCCGGACATGACTCGAAGCCCACCACAACCCCCTGCTCATCGAGCGTCAGGAGTGGCCAGCGTATCGATCCACGGGGCCCTCGGGCGTAGTGGGCCGCTATGCGTCGCAGCGCCATAAGTTCCTATTTTTGACCACCATGCGTTCATCGAGTCGAGTGCTTTCTCGGGCGGCAGGTAGTAGTTAACGAGCAGCGAATCTATCCTGATATGGGGTGTTTTGAGGTCGCGCGCGGGGTAGTTGGCGAACTCTATTTCGAGCTCACGAGCAAGCGAGTCTGCAACAGCACGATTGACATTCGGACGCTGGCGGGTACCGCGATTACTCATATATTCCGCCCTGCCGCCGCCTCTGCGCCGACCCATAGAGTCCAGCAGGTTCACCGAGGTGTGCAACACCGAGTTTTTATCCAGCGTGTCGATAATATACGAGTACGACACCTCGTATTCACCCTCCTCGACTGGTATCGCGACCCTGAGCAGCGCCGTGTCTTTTATGCTGTTCGCCTCGATACTATCGCGCCACAGCACCTTGCGACGGTAAGTCCGCCGGGCAATGGCATTCAACGTATCGGCCAGGGCCACACGCGAGTTATAGTATTGCGACTCTGAGGTCAGCTCGGCAATGGCCTGCTCTACAACATCGGTCAACTTAGCGCTCTTCTTGCGCGAAAAATTGACCATCGTATACTCGAGATCGGCAATATCGTAGCCCCTTCGCGCGAGAATAGGGCGGTATATGTCTATCGAGTCGGGAGTGTCGTAGTCATAGCTATGCGAATCGTAGTAGGCATTGACAAGGAAAGCCTCCTTGAAGATCTCCTTCAGATCGTCACGCGGGATGGTTCTGGGCTCCGAGCAGGCAGCCACAACGGCCATAAAAAGGGCTATGATTACTCGTTTTTTCATCTGCGCGGTATTGCGTTGGCAACGGTAAATTTAGTAATAATAAAATTCACGACAAAGAATGCTGCAACGATAAGCACAATATCGCCTGGCCTCACCACCACGGGATAGGTATCGACAAGGAACGTACGTGCCGGTATCCTCACCAACCCCAGCGACTGCTGCAACCAGCATACACCCAATCCCAGCGCCATTCCTCCCGCGGCACCCAACCCTGCGATAAGCATCCCCTCGCGCACGAAAATGCCGCGCACGAACGCCGTACTTCCCCCCATGGCACTTATTATGCGAAGGTCGGGCCGTTTGTCGATGATAAGCATCACCAGCGACCCCACGATAGCGAACGATGCGATCACCATCACCATCAGTACGATAAAGAAAATACCCCACTTCTCGTATCGCATTATCGTGTACATCTGCGCCTTTTGCTCGTATCGCGTGAGCACACGGTACTCCGGGCCTAATTCCTTTTTCAGTGCCGCCTGTGTACGGTTGATATCGCCCGTGGTTCTTATCATCGCAGCCGATACTCCATAGGGATAGTCGAACAACCTGCGTGCGGCATCTATCGGCGCCATGACGAATCGCCCGTCGGTCTCGGCATCGAGCATAAAAACGCCCACAGGATATAGCTTCGACGTGCGGAAAGCATCGACCGGCATCAGTGCACTGATCGCCCCTCGTCGCGGCACGACCACCTCGACAGGGTCGAACATCTGCAAATTAAGATCCAGACTGTAAGCCACTCCCGCGCCCACCACCGCTTGATCCAACTCACCCAGCCTCAACTTCCACTCCCCCGCGGCCACCATATTGTCGACAGGCACCACATCGGTATAGAACGAATCGACACCTCGAAGCGTCGCCTCTTTCTGGCGATCACGATAAGTGAGCAGCACCTGATCCTCGAGCACCATCGACACCTGATCGACGCCTTCCACGGCCATCAATCGTTCGCGGTCGATATAGTCGAAAATCTTGCCCTTGGCTGGCATAATGGCGACCTCGGGATCGAACTCACCGTACATATCGTGCACCAGACCCTCGAAGCCATTGAACACTGACAGCAGTATCACCATAGCCGCCACAGGGACTCCCACCGCCACTGCGCTCACCGCCGAGATGATGTTGATCACCGCATGTGACTTGGCCGAGAACATATACCGGCGCGCAAAAAGCCAGGGCAGGTGCATAGCCGTTATTTCAACAATTCGTCGATCTTGGCGACATACTCCAAAGAGTCGTCCAACAGGAACTGCAGCTCAGGCACAATGCGCAACTGGTTCCTCACTCTGACACCCAACGCCTTGCGGATCATCGGATTACCCTTATCCACCGCTGCCATGGCCTCGCTGGCTTTACTGAACGGGAAGATGCTCAGGTAGACCTTGGCAGACGCCAGGTCGGGGCTTATACGCACCACGGTCACCGATGCCATCACTCCTGCCGGTAGCGGGGTCTCGCGTGCGAGGATCTCACTGAGGTCTTTCTGTATCTGTCGTGCCACTTTTTTCTGGCGCGTAGTCTCTTTTTCCATCTGGTCGTTGAATTAATATCGGACGTGTCGCCCTCTGATCGATCTCTTTTGTCTTATTTGGAGTCGTATATATTAAAGTCCTGCCGGATATTCTCACCAAAGCAAAATCCGAACCGCCGTACACCGGCCATAATAGAACTTGCCTGTATCTTGCGGCCAAGACGATTCACTGCTCTGCCCGAGGGATTTCTGCACACGCCAACCGAGACGCGGAGTAGCCAGGCGCAAAAATGCCACCGCCAGCGAACTAACAATAAATACCTCCTCCCTCTAAATCGCCTCGGGCAGGATCGCTGCATTGGGATCTACGGCCTGCTGTGGCGGCAGCTCCAGATCGGGCACTACAACAGGCGCCGTATCTTCGATCACCACTCGGCGTCTGCCCTGATCCGACCGTATTCCTCCCTTCCCAAGTCTGAAGAACACTCCCGCCTGCATTTGCAGCCCATCCAACGGCGAGCGCAGCGGATTGTCCTCGTACTTATTCCTGTTTTTCAGGATATCGGAGTACCCTATATAATACCTCGCCTCGGCAAAGAGCTCGATGCGCCCCGCCGACCACGACAATCCACCTCCGCCACAGAGGCCATACCCCACTCTGTTGTCGCGCGTGGAGTGCAGCACATATTCACCGCTCGTCTCTGCGCCGTCCTCATAGTTATGGGTCTTCTCCTGAGAGGAAATAATATAGGAGAACGTTATTCCCGCATTGGCGAACACACGCAACCGCTGACGGAACATATACACATGCGGCTGCCACATAATGGGCACCATCGCCACATCCACCGACCGCTGATAATACCCCACCCTGCGGCGTTCATCGGTATCGGGAATATTCTCCATGTGGTACTCACGGAATCCCTGCTGCATCCACATAGCATCGATCTCAATACCGCCCACGAATGGCTCGTCGGTGTAATATTTCCACGATATGCCACCCGAATAAAGCCCCCACACCGTTCCCATCTCCCTCTGCGGGAACACGCGCGACGATCCGCTGCCCATACCGGCCCTCAACCCCAGATAGTGCTGACCCCGGGCTGTTCCGGCACCTGCCAGCAATACCATTATATATATCAGCGCTTTTTTCATAGACCCATATCCTATCGACAGGCGTTCATCATACTAACACATCTAAAATCCGGGCAGATTGAGTCCCGTTGCTCCCTGCATCATATCCATCGCCGAGGAGCCGCCCTGACCCTCGCGTTCCTGCCGCGCACGCTCCTGCCGCGCCCGGGCAAGATCTTCACGCAATTTATCGAGACGCACCTCCTCCTCTTCGGCCAGTTTCGCACGAATACTCTCGATCGTGATCGGAGCGAATATCTGGTTCATATCGAGCGTCTTGCGCTCCTGCCACCCGGCACGCACCGTAAACGACAGCTCGCCCGGGGCATCGGCATAGAACTCCACACGCTCGGGTTGCGCACGCGAGACCAGGTTCCCCGTATTCCACTCGCCGTTGCCATTATCGTCCTCAATAATCTTGAGCCTCACCTCGCCTGGCATCACATAATTAAACGTATACTCTCCCGTGCGGGCGTGCAACTTCTCGTCGATTACCCTGCTTCCGCTCGCGTCGGTAAGCTGGATCACATACTCGCTCTGGGGTGTCTTCCCTTGCAGGCTGACAGTGATCGTCGACATACGACCAGCCTCCGGGACCTCGTAGGCGCGCACGATACTGTCGTTCGTCTGCCCCGCCACGTTGCGCATCGCACCCTTCGGGATCACCAGTCTGTACCTCTCGCCCGGAGCCCAGTTCGACTGTATGCGCCATTTGCGCACCTCGACCGAGTCGCGCTTCATTGTCATCGCCACCCGTCGCATATTCGTCGAATCCTCACCGCGCGTAAGAGTGATCATCGATTGATCGACCCACGACAGCGGGTATTCGAACTCCGCCACAAGTCCCTTGCCGGGATTGAGGTCGCCGTTCGCCAATGTGACTTGGAAAGGATTGACCTCTGGCTCCACCTCGCGTCCCTCGGCTATATCTCGCTCACGGCGTTCGCGTTCGCGCTGCTCCTCGCGGCTCTCGCTTTTGCGCCACGCCAACTTCAACTCCTGCGTATAAGGCCCCATAACCCCGAGCGAATCGGGACGCATGTAGATTATCCGCCCCTTCACTGTATCGGGAGGCGCCTCGACATCGAGCCACAGCGCTATCGAGTCGCGCGTAGGTTTCAGGTATTCGGTTATGATGCGTGCACTGTCGATCCCGTCCAGCGTGAGCTCCTCGACCTGGGGCCACGGGGCGGTGAACTGGAGCATTATCTTGTGCTGCAACGGCCTCGTAGGCGTGATCAGGTTCTGGCGCGCAGGCCGCGAGTCGAGGAACATACGGAAGTACAACTGCGGGTCGGCGACCACATAGTGCCTCGTAGTGTCGTACCAGGCGTCGAAACCGGACATATTCGCAGGATTGTATACACCCTCGAGGAACCCTATCTTGTCGACTCCGGCATCGTAGAGTCGGTTGCTGTTCTCGTCCTGCACGGCATAGATCTTATATGCCTTCGGCTTGAGGTTCTGGGCTATGAAGATACCGTTATTCTCGGCCCTGCCGATGACTTCGGGCAGGTTTTTGAAGATCACCGAGTCGTATTCGGGAATACTGTCGAACGCAGAGTCGAAGAAAAATGCGAAAGTCTTGCTCACGCTGTCGCCCTTTTGGGCATCGGCCGTGTAGCCCGACATGACCAGCGAGTCTATCTCGTCGCCCGTCGAGAACACATACCTGAAGCCATTGAGCGGATTCCCCTCATGGTTGTCGACCACGGCTCCGGCGAAATTCAGCGAGTAGGTCTGATCGGGATTTAGCGTATCCTTGATATCGATGCGGAATCCGCGGCCACGGATCGTGGCCACCGGGAGCATTTTCATGCCCGGAGAGGTGTAGAACTCGCGTTGCAGATTTTTGAGCTCCACATATTCGTCGAACTCGACATAGATGCTCTTACCCTCGAAATTGCGGGTATTCATCTCGGGATCCATACGCACAACGACAGGCGCCAGAGTATCCTTCGGCCCCCCCGTGATCGAGGCAACACGCGCACAGTGCACGAAAAAGCCCGTGCAGAAAAAGAGTGCAACGAAATATTTAACTACTCTTTGCATAGTATTGTTTTGGATCGTCGGGGTTCTTTTCGGAGCACCCCTTCCGACCGTACACATTTACACCGACATCGCTTATAGGCAACAAATACCGCAACGGATTCCGCTCGTTTTCAACTCCACACTTGTACATCAGAACTCAGAAACAACCTATGCTCCACGCGCATCTCTCTGATTCGTCACACGGGAGGGGAACAACTCTGTGTCCGTCGGTTCAAGTTTTAGATTTTGTTGACGTTTGCAACTTTCCATCTTTATACCCCTCTTTGCTTCGCTTAAGATCTTCTCTCGGCAGCATGTGCAAAAATCCCACTAATAGACACAGTAATCCTCTCTGTTGCAAAATCCAAACAAGTCCTTAAGTTGGCAACTACTCTCCTCTGATCGCCGCCACACCGGGAAGCACCTTGCCCTCCATATATTCGAGCAGGGCCCCACCACCGGTAGAGACATAGCTAACACGGTCGGCGAGACCGAACTTGTTGACCGCCGCAACCGAATCGCCGCCACCCACCAACGAGAAAGCGCCATCGTCGGTCGCATCGGCAATAGCTTCGGCAACGGCGCGCGTACCGCCCTCGAAAGCCTTCATCTCGAATACACCCACCGGGCCGTTCCACAATATGGTCTTACACTCGAGGATATGCTGCCGGAACCGTGCACTCGCCTCGGGCCCTATGTCGAGCCCCTGCCACCCTGCCGGAATGGCGTTCGAGCGGCACACCTGCGTCTTGGCATCCTCGGCGAACTTGTCGGCACACAGCGCATCCTCGGCCAGCAGTATCTTCACTCCCTTGAGCTCGGCCTTGCGGACAATGTCGCGGGCGGTTTCACACATGTCGGGTTCGTTGATGCTTTCGCCCACGTGGCCACCCATTGCCGACATGAACGTGTAGGTCATCCCGCCGCCGATAATTATGCTGTCTACCTTATCGAGCAGGTTCTCGATTATCGTGATTTTCGACGACACTTTCGACCCCCCTACAATGGCCACGTATGGGCGTTCGGGTGTATCGAGCACTTTATCGATCGCCCCGAGCTCACCCTCCATAACGTAGCCAAAGATCTTGTCTTTCGGGAAATAGTCGGCAACCAGAGCCGTAGAGGCATGGGCGCGGTGTGCAGTGCCAAAGGCATCGTTGATATATACGTCGCCATACGACGCGAGCTTCTTTGTGAACTCTTTCTGACTCTCTTTCAGTGCGGCTTTGGCGGCTTTCTTCTGCTCGTCGGTGGCATCGTCGGCCAGACCTCGGGGCTTACCCTCCTCCTCGGCATAGTAGCGCAGGTTCTCCAACAGCAGCACCTGCCCCGGTTCGAGCGCCGCAACCTCGGCGTCGGCCTTTGCGGGATCCGAAGCATAGAGCACCTCGGTCCCCAACAGCTTCTCTATATTTGGTATTATGTGCTTTACCGAGTACTTGTCCTCGAATCCCTTGGGGCGCCCCAGATGGGTCATAAGCACTGCCGAGCCGCCTCCGTCGAGTACTTTCCTGATAGTGGGGATCGCCGCACGTATGCGCGTATCGTCGGTAACATTGAACTTATCGTCTAACGGGACATTGAAATCGACGCGGATAATAGCGCGCTTGCCCCGGAAATCATAATTATCGATAGTCATGATCATTAGTTATGTTTAAATGACAAAGTTACAGAAAAATTCGTAAGTTTGCAGGCGTTCGCCCGGTTTTGATCGTGTATTAGTACAATTACTCCACACAGGGGAGGGACATGCGCTTACAGACAGTCGATAGTCAATCATTAAACATTATAAAAATGTACGGTAAATTTCAGGATTTTTTGAAGGAGGAGATATCTTCCATTAAAGAGGCGGGGTTGTATAAGACCGAGCGTATCATCGAGTCGCCGCAGAGGGCGGCCATAGAGGTGGGCGGTCGAACGGTGCTTAACTTCTGCGCCAACAACTATCTGGGCCTGTCGGACAACAAACGCATGATCGAGGCAGCCAAGAAAGCCATGGACGATCGCGGGTTCGGAATGTCGTCGGTGCGCTTCATTTGCGGCACGCAGGATATTCACAAGCAACTCGAGAAAGCCATAGCCGATTATTTCGGCACCGAGGACACGATCCTCTACGCCGCCTGTTTCGACGCAAACGGAGGTGTGTTCGAGCCTCTGTTCGGAGATCAGGACGCCATAATCTCCGACGCGCTCAACCATGCATCGATCATCGACGGTGTGCGCCTGTGCAAGGCGGTGCGCTATCGCTATGCCAACGCCAATATGGAGGAGCTCGAGAACTGCCTCAAATTGGCTCAGGCCCAGCGCTTCAGGATCATCGTTACCGACGGCGTGTTCTCGATGGACGGCAACGTAGCCCCAATGGACAAGATCATGGCTCTGGCCGACAAATACGACGCCCTGGTCATGGTCGACGAGTGCCACTCGGCAGGTGTGGTGGGTAAAACGGGGCGCGGAGTGACCGAGCAGTTCGGGGTTCGCGGCAAAGTCGATATCATTACCGGCACGCTCGGCAAGGCCATGGGCGGCGGCATCGGCGGTTTCACCACCGGGCGCAAAGAGATTATAGAGTTGCTGCGTCAGCGGTCGCGACCCTACCTGTTCTCGAACTCGATACCGCCCGCAATTGTCGGAGCATCGATCGAAATGTTCAAAATGTTGGCCGAGAGCGACTCTCTGCACGACAAACTGGCCGCCAACGTCGAACACTTCCGCAATGGCATGACCGCCGCCGGATTCGACATAAAGCCCACGCAGTCGGCCATCTGCGCAGTGATGTTGTACGACGCCAAGCTGTCGCAGGATTTCGCAGCCAAGCTCCTCGACGAGGGCATCTACGTCACCGGATTCTACTACCCCGTGGTGCCGAAAGATCAGGCTCGCATCCGCGTGCAGGTATCGGCAGGCCACGAACGCGAACACCTCGACAAGTGCATCGCCGCGTTCACCAAGGTGGGACGCGAGCTGGGCGTGCTGAAGTAGGCCGTGGCGCTGATCTTAGGAATAGAGACCTCCACCGACATCTGCTCAGTCGCCTTGCTGTGCGACGGCGATGTCGTGGCTCTGCGCGAAAGTGCAGGAGGGGAGCACGCGCGACTGTTGGCTGTCTATATAGACCAGGTGCTGCGTGATGCGGGGATGGTGGCGGGCAATCTCGATGCCGTGGCTGTAAGTGCCGGCCCGGGGTCTTACACGGGGCTGCGGATAGGGGTATCCACGGCAAAGGGGCTGTGTTATGGGCTCGGCGTTCCGCTGATCGCCGTGGATTCGCTGGAAGCGCTGGCGTGTCAGGTGGTGGGCAAATATGGTGATGGCACGGTGCTGTGTCCCATGATCGATGCCCGGCGCATGGAGGTCTACACCCGGCTTTTCGACAATCGGGCGAGAGCTGTCGGCGCGGTAGAGGCGATGGTCGTGGACGAAAACAGTTTCTCGGAATACCGCAACAGAGGAGTCTCTCCCAACGATAATAATGTGCCGGAAGGGACGTTCGTGATCTTTGGCAGTGGTGCGGCGAAGTGTGTGTCTGCCCTGCCTTGGGCTCAATATCTCGAGGTCGAGGCGTCGGCACGCGGGCTGGCGCGCACTGCGCGGGAGGCGTATGCTGCACGTCGTTTCGAGGATGTGGCCTACTACCAACCTCTATACCTGAAAGATTTTGTGGCCACACAGTCGCGGAAGAAATTGTTTTAGGACGCCTCTATCGAGTTGCGCTGCATGGACTATCTATTCGATTCGATAGCCGCACATTTTGTCCCTGTCAGGGCGGGTCTTAGAAACATTGAAGTCATAACGGAAATCGAACGTCAGAAGCGGCAAGCAGGAAGCAAAACAGGCGCAGCGATCAGCTGTAAACACATCTTTTGGTCTACTCCGATTTATGCACTCTGCTTTATACTATAAAGCGACATAAGCACACACTTTAAGTATTGTATACAAAAAAAGCGAGCTCCCTGCAGGGAGCTCGCTTTTGTCATTTAACAGTATCTGTCACAGCTACCGTCTGGTGGTTTTAGACTACTGTTTCGTCTGACCACCCGAGTGCCCCTTTGTAGCTTCCCGTAAGGGTTTCGCCGCCCTGTATGGTGCAGTTGAACGAGATAGTGTACCTTCCGTCGTTAACCGCTATAGTAACAGTACCGGCGGTGATGTACACAGTTACGTTTTCTTCCTCGAGATACAAGCCGCCCTCATAGAAAGTGCCCGCCTCATACGACGACGAATCGAGATCAAAAGTGTAGATTCCATTAACGAGTTTATTGTTCGGCTCGGCAACGTTCATGTAGAAATAAACGGCACCATTTCCTTCCGATTCAAAAGTGAGATCTACATTGACGACTCCGTCTTCGACTTCACCATAGTACTCCATATAGGCGTCGGTAACCGGTACGGTCACCTCTGCAAAAGTAATAGAACCTTCGTTTTTGTTCTTGTTATCACCCGAGCATGCGACAAATGTAAGTGCCAACAGAGGCAGGGCAAAAAGTAATAGTTTTTTCATTATTAATTGATTTAGTGGTTAACAATCTGACAAAGATATAAAAAATAAACCACAAAAAGCAAATCCGTCAAGCACCCCCTATTAATATCGATCGCCAAGAGTTAGCTTAAAGAGGTTATTTAGACTCCACAGATGCTATTTTCTCGCCATTTTTATTCAATTTTATATACAAAATGAGGCATATATTAGCTTATATGGCAGATTGCGCAGAATAAACGTGGTGAAAAATAGAAAAGACAGAAAGAATACAGCCAATCGATTAAGAGCATTACCGCAATAATCTTCCCGATCCCTATCTCTCGTCGGACCAAAGCAGAGTGCCTTTATAGCTGCCCGTAAGTCGTTCGCCACCCTCGACGGTACAACTGAACGAGACTGCGTGGTTCTCGCCCGAAACAACTACATTCACCGTACCGGCCGTGATAGAGAGTTCCTGCTCCTGTTCGTCGACTATCGTCGTGATCGAACCGTTCGAGAAAGTATTGGCCGCATGGGTATTGGCGAAGAGGTAGGGGCCTCCCGGGATCTCGGTGTTCGGATCGGCGACGTTCATCTCGAACCAGATCGCGATCCCGGCACTCTCGAGATAGAAGTCTATGACGGCGGTGTTATTCACGTCGTTGGCATCGTATCGGGCTCCGAAGTACTCCATCGAGCCTATCGATAGCTCGTAATTTTTACCGTCGTACGAGGCCGAACCTCCGTTTTTAGGGGTATCGTCGTTCGAGCATGCGCCCAGTGCAAGGGCCAACATGGGCAAGGCAAGAAGTAATAGTTTTTTCATAATCATAGTACATTTGAGTTATTATATATAATTTCGATCCGGAGTATACGGCATACGGCTCGGCGACATGGGCTGAATATGCTTATTTCCGATACAAGCGTCGCATCGCCCCGATATACATAATAGGCGCAATCTAATATCACGAACATGCATGCCTCCACCTATGGCATCGACATGCACCGCTCGCAATAAGCCCGAAACACAGAGCATAATAAC
>QMCE01769399.1_pt1 | contig 51968 bp, 43 predicted proteins | sample 1821851 | NCBI WGS metagenome assembly QMCE01 (sample SAMN09453174, study PRJNA476694) | Termite gut metagenome, whole genome shotgun sequencing project. | isolation source: worker | host: Odontotermes sp. | place: South Africa:Pretoria | collected 2016-01-28
CCGAGCCCTCCCCCTGCTCTCTAAATGTTCAATTCTTCATACTATTCAGCACATCTACCTTCAGCTAAATCTCGCCTCTGAACACAGTCATCGCCGGACCCGTCAATGTGAGCCGTGCTTCTTCACGGCTCCAGCGAACCGTCACTTCGCCGCCCTTAAGCCGGACTGTCACCTTTTCCTCTGTCAGGCCGTGGACAACGCCGGCGGCCACCGCGGCGCAGCAGCCGGTGCCGCAGGCCAGAGTTTCCCCGCTGCCTCTTTCCCAAACCCTCATGCTGATTGTCCGGCGATCAAGGATTTTGATAAATTCCGTGTTGATTCGATCCGGAAACCATTCATGGTTTTCAAAAAAAGGCCCCAGCCGCTCAAGATCCAGGCGCTCCAAGTCAGTTGCTTCAGGCATCACGATCACGGCATGAGGATTGCCCATCGAGACATAGGTCATCGGATAGGCTTTCCCGTCCGCCACGATGGTTTCATAAGCAGCCGGAGGATCTTGCGTCAGCTGTCCGGTATCGGCGGTTCGGAAAAGGGGGCTGCCCATGTCGACCTTGACGGACGCCACCCGGCCGCTGTCGGTGAAAAGCTCCAGGTGCTTGATCTTGCCGTAGCTTTCTACTGTGATAACGGTTTTGTCGGTCAGTCCTTCCTCATATACATATTTTCCCACGCAGCGGATGCCGTTTCCGCACATTTCCGCTCTGGAGCCGTCGGCATTGTACATTTCCATCTCAAAATCGGCTGTCAGGGACGGGTTGATAAATATCATGCCGTCGCTGCCGATGCCAAAATGCCGGTCGCTTAACCGGACTGCCAGCTTTGGCTTCTCTTCCTGGGGAATTTTTTCTTCAAAGCCATTGATGTAGATATAATCATTGCCGCAGCCGTGCATTTTGATAAACTTCATAGGTTTCTCCCTGCTAATTCTCTAAGAAACGCTGAGTAAATCAGGGTTTCCTAAGCATTATGACCGGTATTCTTTCATAATTATGGAATACATAATAATACTATTGTCACAATGATACCACCATAAATAATACCACCATAAATAGTACCACAGTGTCCACAAAAAAGATAGATTTTTTATGTGCAATGCTTTGTGCGCCACACCTTGTATAAAATGCTTTTGTTTTAGGAATACTTAAGGCGGCACATTAATATGATAGTAAAAAGAATGAATCGGGGATCTGTCATGAAATCAAAAACCAAAATTGTCGTACTTCATCTGAAGGAATTGATATATACGGGTATTTTCGCCGTGCTGGGTATCTTATTCATTATCTTGCTGATCATCATGTTCCTGCCTGATAAAAAAGAAGCCTCCAGAACCGGAGCGACACCCGACGTCACCTATGTGCCCGGGATTTATACCACTTCCCTGCTGCTCAACGACAATGTCCTGGATATTCAAGTCACTGTAGATGAGTACCGGATCAATGATGTTTCTATCGTCAACCTTGATGAAGCGGTCGCCACAATGTTCCCTCTGATTGAACCGGCTTTCGAAACACTTTCCATGCAGATATGTGAACAGCAGTCAACCGACAACATCACCTATTCCAATGACAACAAATATACCTCTATGGTCCTGCTGAATGCCATCAAAGCTTCCCTGGAAAAAGCTATGATACCCGCTTCGAATAACGCGGCAGCACTGGACTGATACATAGCGGAACACGGTAATCCTCACGGCAATAAGGAAGAGCTTCCGGCCCTTCCTTATTTTGATTGAAGGGAAAACAGGAGGAAACAGGGGGGACAGGGCGAGCGATAAAACGTTGCATTATGTTTAATGATGTGTTACAATTAATTGATGGCTTTCACAATGCCAAACAATCACAATATCCACGAAGAATAAATATCAATTATTGCAAATCCCTCGTTTATGGTGTTCTATAAATATTGGTGCAGCTATTATGTTATGCCACTTTGTATGGTTTCAGGTAATTTTAAATAGTCATTTGGTTACGGAAGGGAGCAACGCATGTTTGCCTATGAAAAAACTATGAATACCATTATTCAAAAAATATCCCGAAACAACAGTCTCGGGGATGAAAACGAACAAGCCTACTGGGACAGACATTGGCGTACCCATAAGGAATATATTAAGAAAAATAATACTCCCATGGAAATAAACGATATGTGGTATAAAAATTTATATGACGAGATGCTGCATCATTATAGAGGCGCGACTCAGGGCTTCCTAAATAAAACAGTCTGTGAGCTTGGCTGCGGATCCGGTTATCCCACTTTATTAATGGCGAAAGAAGGGGCTAAGGTTACTCTTGTGGATTTTTCTCCTGCTTCTTTGGATTATGCAAAAGACATTTGTGAGTATATGAGCATCGATGCGGATTCTGTCCGTTTTATTGTGGAAGATGCTTTTTCGAAGGATTTGGATATTGGTATCTATGACATTGTCTGGAATTGTGGGGTTGTCGAACACTATGAAGACAGCGATGCCGTTGAATTGGTGAAGGTAATGTCCAAACACGCCAAAAAAGGCGGAAAGGTGATGGTAACATTACCAAATCTGCTTTCTTTGGAACTAATCTATGGAATGTTTAAAGTCGGAAAAGGAAGTGAGATTTACTATACCAAACGCAAACTGAATAGAATAATGGAAAATGCCGGTTTGAAAAATGTCACAGTTAAAAGCATAAATTATTGGGTTCCCTCATTTCTGCCGGCGGCTTTTGCCAACGATATGAGGAAAGTTAAGTTTTTGTCAGGCTTAGGCTGGCTGTTTAACGGAGTGGGAACCAAAGTATAATAATTCAACCGGCCAGCAAGAGCGAGCGTTCACCGGCAGACAAGAGCATGAGCCGGTGCATGGCCCGGGTACAGGCTATATAGAGCAGACTTTTGTCATATTCGGTATGATAACTGCCGCTGTCTACGCCGGGGATAATGACCATGTCAAACTCCAGTCCCTTGGACATCGCAACAGAGGTAATCGACACACCGTTAACAAATCGGCTGCTGTCAGGCGAAATCAAATGAACATCATCATAAGACTCCGACATAAGCTCATATAATTGTTTTGCGTCCCTGTTGTTCTTTGTAATAATCCCCAGCGACGCGTAACCAGTTTTGGCGAAAGCTTCAATCTCATTGCGGATGCGTTTTATCACGTCGTCGTGATCGGTGCATTCAATCACCTCCGGCGGTTCGCCGTAACGCTCGACTACTTCAATGCTGTCGTTTCTTTTTATTTGTTTTGCAAAAGAAATAATCTCGAAAGTCGATCGGTAGCTTTTGGACAATTCTACCACCTCACAGTCTTTGTACAGCCATTTTAAGTCTTCTAGCGTGTGCAGATGATTGGGATTGACAAATTGGTCAAAATCCCCCAGTATTGTTTTTTGACATTTAAACATTACGTTAAGTACCGCATATTGAACGGGCGTATAATCCTGCATTTCATCAACCACCAGATGCTTGATGACATCGCTCTCTCGCAGCCCTTCGAAGGTCGCATAAATATACAGGAAAGGGTAAACATCCGACCATTCCAAAGTCTTTTTATCAGGCATAACAAACAAATCCGTTTTATGGATCTGTTTATAAAACTCTTTATAAAGTGTTAACGTATCTTTTATTTTCAGCATTTGCTTTAAGGCTTTGATGATGGTATTGATCTTAGGCAAATCATCATCCGTGATGTTTTTGGTCGCAAAGCGATCATAGATATCCTCCGCGATCATTTGCAGACGACGCTTTACAGGATATTTGCCGTAGGCCAGAAACCGATTGGTAATCATTGCTTCGTCGGCCGTAAATCGCCCGTAGGAATAGCTCCCGGCTTCAAAAACAAATTGCGGCAGCCGTTTGATAAACTCATCCAGCTGTTTCACAAAATCCAACGTGGATTTATAACGCACCCGTTCCATCCAGGCCGCGTCGCTGATCTCCAGCGGATCTTTATCCGGTTCATAACGGATCACACCTTCCAGCTGGATTTCGGCAATATCTTCAAAGCTGACCTCGTAGACAGGTTCTTCACCCAACTCCGGCAAAACATTGGAGATATAGTCTCCGAAAACTTTATTGGGAGATAATATCGTGATATTCCTTGCCGAAAGTCGATCCTTCAGCCGATATAACAGAAAAGCAATCCGATGAAGGGCGATGGAGGTTTTACCCGAACCGGCAACGCCTTGTATAATCAGCGTGTCGGCTTTTTCATTTCTAATGATCTGATTCTGCTCCTTTTGAATTGTCGCTATGATGGACTTCATTTTCTCATCAGATGTATGAGCCAGTTCCTGCTGTAAAATATTATCCTGTATATTCACGGAGCTTTCCAGCACCGACTTCATGACACCTTCTTTAATGATGAACTGTCTTTTACGTGTCAATTCGCCATCAACTTTACCTGTCGGCGCAACATAACCGGCGGGACCTACTTCATGATCATAGAACATGCCGGCGACAGGTGAACGCCAGTCCAAGATCAATAGTTGATTTTCATGCGAAAAGGCAAATTTGCCGATATAATAATTTTCCGCTTCGCTCTCCGCGGCCTGACAAAAATCAATCCTGGCAAAATAGGGCGAGTATTTTAATTTTGCCAATCTGTCCCGCACTTGAACAGCGAAGGCTCCCGTTTTATCAATTTGTTTTAAGCCCAGCTCATTCTGGAACATTTCATGAGGGTCAATTTCTCCGCGATAATCCGCCATATACCGCTTCATATCCATATAGTTTTTATCAATCCGCTCGACATTCGCTTCCGCTTCCGCCAGCGCACTGTCGAGATTGCTGTTTATTTTTTCCAGATGGGCTATTTCGTCCGGAAACGGGATTGTATCTTGTTTACTATCCATTATTTCTCCCTTCAATATTGCGGATTTGCAGCACAACTACCGGTTTTTGTTGCAAATCCGTGCGTATCCTGCAGAGCATCTAAAGAAATACTAATGCATCAGCGTTTCTATGGTATCAACACCATAGTATAATGGATAAAATGATTTTGTTTTTCATAATTCTTGCTGTCTTGGTACATATAGCCCCCAGGAAATACGGATGCATCCGTGTTTCCTTAGGGAATTAGGCTCTGATCGCCAGAACTAGTTTTTCCAATTCGTCAAACGATAACTGCTGTCTACTGTCAGACAGGGCTTTTTCCGGGCAATTATGGGTTTCCGCCATGATTCCGTCCGCACCGCAGGCTCTGCTTGCCTTTGCCATTTGGACAATGATATCTTTTCGCCCCAGAGAATGGCTTAAATCAACAATAACCGGCAGAGAGGTTCTCTCCTTGATAATTGCCACACAAGCCAGATCAAGAGTATTTCTGGTGGCACTGTCAAATGTTCGGATACCTCTTTCGCACATGACAATATTTTCATTACCTCCCATTGCGATGTACTCCGCCGCATAAACAAACTCATCAATGGTGGACATTAATCCCCTTTTCAACAAGACAGGGGTGTTAATCGTGCCAAGCTCGCTCAATAATGAAAAGTTTGTCATATTTCTTGACCCGACCTGAATAATATCAACATGATCTATCATAATCTCAATATTTCTAATGTCTATTATCTCCGATACCGTAATCAGATTATACTTTTCCTTGATTTGTTTCAGCAGAATCAAACCTTCTTTTCCCATTCCCTGAAATTCATAGGGCGATGTCCTGGGCTTATATGCGCCGCCGCGGAAAAAAGCAAGATCCAATGATTTTACTTTTTCCGCGACAGTATAGATCTGTTCTTCACTTTCAACGGAACAGGGCCCAGCAATTACCTGAAAATTATTGCTGACCGAAAACATCTCCTGTAATGTATGAAATTTTCTATTTTCAACTATTAAACGGTTCATACTAATACCCATGCATCTTAATAAAATATTTTAAAAATCGTTTTTATATTAATACCCATGAATAAATATTAATTTGCAAAATTAGTACAGTAGGTTTGTAAATTTTTGAAAAAAATTCCCAAATGGTATCCGTCTATAAAAGCATGATTGGCCAAAACGCTTACCGGCATAATTAACTTGTCGCCTTCCTCACGATATTTCCCCCACGCAATCCTTGGTGAAGCATCTTCGGAAGCAATATTAATCGGATTAAAGACATCCGTAAACGATACCCAAGGAACACAGGTAAGATAAATCAGGTTCTCCAGATCTTTTTCATGATAAATATCCGTATTTCCTTGCAGCTTTTCTTCCTTGGCCGCCGCATTGTCACAAAACTTTTGGAAATCCTCGGTATACAATACGGTACAGTAATTAAACGCGTCTTCTTTTACCATCAATGTATAAGAGGGGTGGACAATGTCATATTCCACAATCTTATCTTCATAAAACCGGTATCGGAACTCTTTTATCGAATTACATGTTTTGGTTATTAAGTACATAATTGTCTTAAAAAATGAATATTGACACTGTTTACATCGATTGTAAACTTCCGTCACATCGATATTTGCCGTAATCCCGACATATGGCAAATCCATTTCTCGGAATAAATTATACAGGTATTTTCTTGGCATTTTTTCATAATCTATATATTTCTTCATTTATGTATTCATTCCTTTCGCTTGGCTCTCAAAAAAAATCAAAGTCATTTAAAACAAATCCTAACTTTGTTTTTTCTTCATAGTATGGCGATGCCTCCGTCACTCTGCGTATCGTCTTTTTTAAGTCGGCCAGCATCCTTATAGTATCTTGTCTTGTCTGATAAGGCATTTCATGTGTCACCAACTCGGGATAAAGACCATTATCCCGTCTTTCGATGTCGGAAAAAATCTTGAAGTCATCAAAATTGTGAAAAAATGCGGTCATTTTATATTTTTCTCTGTTTTTATAAAGCTCTGTCTGCGGAAAAAGCAACAGCTGGGAAACGCGTTCCGTAAAAACACCCATTTGGGTCGTATCAATAATGGCTTTTTCTGTCAGCTTTACATCTTTATCCTCTTCACCCGGCAAACTGATAAGCCACCAGGCCGTGGAAACGGTTTGGGTCTTTCCGAGCACCTCCACATCCGCATATATCCTCTCCATATCATGATATCGCCGCATGTTGGCAGCGACTTTTTCCGATCCTGTCTCAATACCGTAATCAATAGCCACTTTTCGGGCCGGGAATGACTCCATCACTTTAAAAGTGGCAGAACTAAGATAACCGGGCTCCACAAAAAAATGCATTGCGTCAACATAGATGTTGTTTTTATGGGCAAGACTTACAAACTCTTCAATCGGTTCATCACCGTTGGCATAGTAAGAATCCTGAATAAGAATATTGGTTTTTCCTTCGTCGATATATCTTTTGAGTTGATCGATCAGGTATTCGGGTGAATGGAAATCCATCTTGTCACGGCCGTGCTTCCCCAATCCGTTCCCCTCAAAGCAATGTAAACATGACTGGGGACAACCGCCCCTGACGGAGTCCAATGTTGCCGCAAAGGGAATGATATCTCCCACGGCCGGTACGATATGCGGCCATATCCCCTGATGCGACATAAAAGGCAGCTGATCTAGCCTTACCGTTACTTTTCTTGGCGTAAAGCTAAACTCTCCATCCTCATTCCCAGTCATAAAACCCGGGATGCCGGCCACAATGCCGTGATTTTCTTCCAGAGACTTCACTACATCATGCAGCGTTTCCTCTCCTTCTCCGACAATTACCCCGTCAATCATGTCTGAATAAGACCTGACGATATCCTCGGCAAAAAAACTGGCATGTTGACCGCCTACGACGACCGCTACATCGGGATATATTTTTTTCAGCAGTTCTGCCGTCTCAAGCATGCCCACACTCTGGTGAACCCACATATTGCCAATTCCAAATAAAAGCGGCTTGCGCGACTTGATTTTGCGGACTACCTGATCCCGACTATATCCGTTGCGAAATGCTTTGGCCAGATGCAGGATTTCAACCTCATACCCCTTTTGTTTTAAATATGCCGCCAGTGCCATTAAGCCGATACTGTCAAACTGATCAAACAGAGCCGGCTGAACATTCATTAATTTGTAAGAAGTATGAGGCTGAATAAGACATATGAATTTCTCTGTTTGCATTGTTATCCTTTCTTCTCTTAACAAATCTTAACAAAGGAAACGCTGATGCATCATTTCCCCCGACACGTTTCCCTAATGAATATAACTGGGAATCGCTCTGCCTTCCTGATGATCCTGATGATCCTTAAGCATTTCTTCCTGCTGCTTTCTGCTTGGGCAGATGGTGTCAAAACAATGACGCCAATATGGATTGTCAACGATCCGGCTCTTCATGCAGACTTCCTTGCGGCAAAAGATAACCGCGTGCGACTTACTTTCTTTATGTATCAGATAGTCATTTTCTTCCAGACGCTTAATAAAATGATCGATCCTTTTTACCTTGGTATCCACATCTATCTGTCCTGCCATTTTCTCGGCATCCGTTCCGTCTTTGGGAGAGAAGATAAACAAATGTCCCCAATCAACCTTGGTATCAAGAACAAAAGTTATTCCGGACTCCAAATCCTCCTCCGTCTCAGTGGGAAATCCGATAATTACCTCCGTACCCATTATCAATTGCGGGCTTTTTTCTTTCAACTCAATAAATGATTTTTTAAGAAGACTCATGTCGGCTTTTCTTCTCATCAGTTCTATGATGCGCTCGCTACCGGATTGAATCGCCGAAACAATCATCCCGATTTCATTATTCTGTACCGCCTTAAGAATGCTTTCATAATACCGCAACAGCCATTTGGGATGAAAAGAATCGATCAGCGCGCTGTATCCGTCCTTTGCCAGCGGCAGGGCATTAATCATGGTGCCGAAAGTCTCCTTAATATCCAGGCCATATGCGCCGACATTGTCGCCGTTGATAACCACCTTATCCTTATCACTCTTATTGAAGTCCTCGATTTCTTTCACACAATCTGCGATGGACTTACTATGTAATTTGCCGACAGCCCATCTGGTGGCACAATAAGAGCAGGTTTCCGGGCAACCCCGGCTGACTTCGACGCAGAAATATTTGTCTCCCCATGCCATATCGTGAACATCCGGGATTTCATCCAATCTGTAAAACTTCCCGAAATAATCATCAAATTTTTCCATTTCGGTATTTCTGATAACCGTTCCAGTAAAAATCTTCTTTAGTTTTTCCACGTCCGTATCCGGAACACAGCCGGTTACGATGATTTCGGCCGAGTATTTTTTTACCCTTTCGATCTGTTCCAGCGCCATCTTGGCAGTCTCATTGATAAACCCGCAGCTGGTTACTATAATGTAATCGGCTTCCTTTTCTTCATCGGTTATTTCATACCCGTTTAATTGCAGATATACTTTTAATTTAGCGGCATCCATTTCACGCCTGCTGCAGTTCAGTTTACATATGATACATACTTTTTTATCCATTGTTTTTTATTCTCCTTTATCATGGTTGGTTGTTTTTTGAAAAACCCCTCGCAGCACGCCTCTCACTCCGACATTTATATGACTGAGATAAGAAACCGGTTCCTTAACGGGATACATCTTACTCTCCTGCAATATCCTCATGATTTCCTGTTCCGGCAACAACATCATATCAAGCTGGTCCGGTGTGATATAAAGGTATGCTTTCGCTTGTTTCTTTAAAGATGGATCAATATAACGATCCGTAAAAATATTCAGGCAGAGCAGCCCGCCGGTTTTTAAAATGCGCACGGATTCCCTGAACGCCAGCGTAATCTCATCATATGACGATGTATTGTGATACACACCGTTGGCGAGGATCACGTCAACACTGTCGGATTCATAAGGCAGACAGAGCATATTGGCTTGTTCAACGGTAACTCTTTCCCTGTCGGAATGCTCAAGTTGTTGAATCTTTTTTTTGGTTGCTTCAACCATATTCTCATGGTAGTCACAAGCTAACACCCAAAATCCCAACGAAGCAAGCATATAAGTATTTCTGCCGCCGCCGCATCCCAAATCCAAAACCTTTTTTGTGTCAGGTTTGTCCAAACTTTCAAAGAACTCCGCCCAATAGGATGGCACCGATGCATTGGTAAATTCAGTGACGATTTTTTCACTGTTCCAATACTGATTTGATGTCAATTCCTTCACCTTCATCCTTTACCTCCTTTCCATTTTACATCATGTTCGATATAATCAATGATAGACAAACCGCCGTCATATGCCAGATGAAATCCGGCATATTTGTTTAATCCGGCGGTTGTTTCGCCTACGCCGATTCCTACATCCGCCGCTTTAAACATTTCAATATCGTTATCCCCGTTCCCAAAGGCCACCGTTGATGTTATCCTGTCATGGCCGAAAATTTTCCTGATCATCCTGACCGCCGCTCCTTTGGAGGCTTGTGAGGGAAGAATATCCAATACTTTGATATCCTTGTCGAAGGGGTCGGAATATATATTTATGGTAATCCCGGGAATACTCCTTTTGCGTACCTGATAATCCAGCCCGGCAATCCCGCTTGTGGAAGTCACAGCGGAACAAGACAAAATATTATCCATTTCACCCGAGATCCATTCGTGGTCACAATCAATCACTTTTCTATGAACCTCGCTGTTTTTATTGTAATTCACGGTTACAATCGTTCTGTTTTTCAACAGTATCTCAAGAAGCTTTCGGCCGGAAGTCCTGCTTATATAATTCCCGGTGATAATTTTTTTGCGAGCAAAATCCATAACGACCGAACCGTTAAAAACAGCAACCGGGATATTGATCAAAGAATCTTTCATGATCGTATGAGCACTGTCCCAATCCCTTGCCGTAATAAATGTAAATAATACGCCCTTTTTTATCAGGCAGTTTAATCGCTCCTGCACATCCCGGCCAACAGCTGCTTCGGCGTTCAGAAAAGTATCGTCCAAATCAGTAATATATAAAGTTTTATTAATCATTTGACTCCTATGTATCATAATCTGCAATGATCTGTTCCATGGCCTTATATATCGTTACAAACTTGGCCGGTTCACTTGGGATGGTAATACGCACCATATTTTGCTGACTGACACCAATCTCGTTATCAATACGGAAGGATATGATGCCGTTTTGTTCGAGTTTTTCCCATAAGTTAATATTTTGAGACAAATACCTGACTGCCAAAATATTACTGCTTGATTCTATATAGCGCATATTTTTTGAGCTGCTAATCAATTTTTGCAATTCTTTTCGGTGTTCCGCAATTTTATATAAAACCCGGTCATGAAATAATTGATTACCCAATAGTTTCCGCGCCAGCAATAGCGAAAACCCGTCAACCGGGAAAACCGGACTGTTCTTTGTTATACAGGACGAATATTGCTCGGCCATACAGGCATATCCCAGGCGGGCTCCGGGGATTCCATAAAACTTTGAAAATGACCTTACTATGATCAGATTGGGACGGTTTTCGGAGCTATATAACAGACTCTTTTCTTTTTCACAGCTCACAGCATCCATCGAAACCTCATCCACCGCGACAAGTACGGAAGGGAATTCCTTCACCAGCAGCTCGATTTCTTCTCGCAAAAAATACTGACCGGTAATCGGATTGGGATTGGATAGCCATATTGCCTCCACTTGCTTATTCTCTAAGAAATTCCGTATCGGGGCAAGATGGAGCAGGCCTGTTTCCTTTTCTATCGGATTGCTGATAAATACAGGATTGTGAAGCGTCTCAAAAATACGATAAAAATTGGGGACAACAACACCTGTCTTTTTATTAATCAGCAGCAGCGTGTTGATCTTCCATATGATATCTTCGGAACCACTTCCTATGATAAAGTTTTTACCATTATAAGTTTCGGAAAGAAGCTTTATAAAATCAGCGTATATTTTAGTCGGGTATTTACTGATTGCCGAGATTATTTCTTCACTTGTACAGCTTTCCACGATGTATTTCAACTCATCTGCTGTATTATAGCTAAGCGAACAATCTACTTTATCTTCCGTATTTCTTAATTTTTCATACATGTCCAAATAATTCACGTCACCCTCAAATCCTTAAAAAGCTATTCCAGCAGTTTGACTACATACCGGTCATTATGTATCTTTGTTCTCACTATTTTTAGTTTATTTTCCGAAAATCGCCTGACGATGTATTCCGCCTCCCGAGTAATCGCAAAAACCGCTGGTCCTACCGAGGAAACCGACAGGACATCTGCTTTGTTTTCCGTCCTGATACTTGCCAGCCGTTCCATAAGTTCCGGGAGTTCAGGATATGTATAGGCACAGTTTTTGATACTGCCTTTATGATAACGGTAGTCCCATATCACATCTCCCATAACCTTCACATCCCGATTGTATAGCGCCGGCAAGAACTGATGCAGGATATTATAGGCAATCTCATGCTTATACTTATTGCCGCATTCCAAAAAACTGTTTAAATTCTCTTTTTCATTTTCAAATTGTTCATTTGAGTCAATAAATACGTAATCCTCCGGTATCCCAATGATGACTTCGTACTCCTCACCGATACTACCCTCCGCAATAACGGTGTTTTCTCCAGCCACAACAATGACTCCGCCTTTATACAATCCCGAGGCGGCGGATCCGCCGATACACTGTACCGGATTCAGATAGTCCGCATTGCCGTCAATTTCCTCCCCATAATTCTGTGCCAGGTATCGGACAAGCCATTCGGGCGGAATCGGATTCCCAAATAAATGATTGACCGCCGCCGCGACTCCTGCCTGGATACATCCGGTGGATCCCAAACCGCAGTGCTTTAAGTTATGATAGTTCTTAATGGTTACTGCCATTCCCTTATCATAACCAAACGCTTTTCGCATAAGCAGACAGGCATGTTTGATAACCGTCTCCCGATCCCGCATCTCTTCGTTAACCATAATACCATTGTCATCCACCAGTTCTATCGATACTTCAATGAATATCCGGGTCGAAAACACCACCTCGCCGGGAGTATATTTCATGTTATGGTTCTCCACAATCTTGCTTGGGTCAATCGCCATTGCGTTTAAGCGTGTGGGGTAGAGAATGGTGATTTTTTGGTTGACGGGCTTTACGGGACCGTCTAAAATAAGCGGATTAAATATCGTTCCCACCTTAAAATAATCAAAATTATCTATCTTCATGCATATAGCTCCAATTTCTCGGAATCATCGTTAATAAATCGATATCTTAGTCTTCCGTCGGCCAAAAACGGTTCTACCGAAACATTATCAATATAAAAATCATGATTTTGATATAACTTTAATATCCAGTCTTCACAATATTTTCTTTCCATATTGGTGTCATCCGACCGGGTATATTCTGCCAAAAATCCATCCAGCGCCTTGTTATTGATCAAAACTTTTCGTTCAATCTCAAGTAGCGGATCCGTTCCCAGCAAACGATACAAATTGCCCTTATATTCCCGGTTTAAGTAACCCTGCACTACCTCTTCCAGCCAATCCATCGGTTTTGAACGGCCAGTTATCTTAAACATCGTCACTCCCATTTCTTCATATATACCCAGATCCTCGGGACGAATAAAGTTAGCCATCAACAGCTGGTAAGGATTTATGATCTTAATCATATTGCATGTTTCATGAAATTTCCGGTCGCTGCCTCCCTCACCCAGAATCCGATAGTGGTCCTCTCTGAAATTACACCTTCTTAAGCAGCTTTCATTGACCATGATTTCCAGGTCCATATCCCTTATCTTTAAAAAGCTTACCATCATTTTTAAATCTTCATAATTTCTGTTAAGATCATGGTGGGTTATGACCTTTTGGGGATTTACATGCAAATATTTTTCGATGTCTTTGATTGTTTTAACCCCTGCTATCGTGGAAACATTAATTTTGGCTTTCGGGTACTGACGGCGAATTACTTCCATCAATTCCAGAGAACAGACCGTCAGGGAATCGGCCTTAAACACATTAATGATCCAGTTTAATTCTTCTTCGAGGTTTTTATAGCTTTTCAGTTTAATCGGTGTATTAATTAAGTAAGCAAACGCAATCCCGTTTTGTTCCAAATATCTTTTTACCGTCAAGGCATTTTCTCTGTCGCTTTGATGCGCCACCGAAAGCTCCCGTCCCTGAGGCGTCTCCCCGTTGGATAAGGCTCCGTACATTTCTGCTATTGCAATATCTTTTTTCTTATTATATGAGATTATTTTCTTGATTTTATCCAGATTCCACTGACATGGAACCGTTATTTCCGAACCACTCATTTTATCCGCTCCTTACTTTTCTTTGTTCCACTCATCCCGTTACTGTCTCCACCCACTTGAACTACTTATCTTTGCTTCGATACCGACTGCATAATGCGCGTTAATCAGTGTTTCCATAACAGCCTTTTAACTCACTGACAAAATTTTTCAGAGAGTCTATGGTGACATGCGGCATCAGATAGATTTTGTAACACATAATATCCGCTCCGTTGTCATATAAAAAGAATCCGTCCAGAACATATTTTTTTTCTATCGCTTCCGTCAGACGACCGCCATCATGATTCAAAAAATGCAGACATAGCATATTGGTTCCCGGATCCGAAATAATTCGGGCAAGGTTTTTCCCTTGTAGTTCTTTTATCAAAAACTCTTTGAGGCGGATTAAGTCCTTCAGTACGACGGAAAATCCTTTTCGGCCAAGATACTGAAACACTGCCCAACAAGAAACCGCCGCTGCCGCGTTTCGCGAACTGATTAAGGTTTTGTCGGTTATTTCTTTGGCATAGTTTATCGGTACTTCGATATGGCGCTGCATCCCTTTTCGGCACATAAATATTCCCGCCGAAAACGGAACGTAACCCATTTTATGCGGATCAACCGACAAGGAATATACATATCGGCACTGAAAGGCAAATTCCTCCCCGGAAAGAAACGGGAATACCAGTCCGCCTATAGCAGCATCGACATGGATGTAAAATTGGGCCTGATACTCCTTTTCCAGTTCACCGAGTATCATGCCGATTTCTTTTACCGGATCGGCTGTCCCGGTCATGGTATAACCCACGGTGACTACAACAATAAATTTATGAACACCAGCATGTATCTTATCAATAATGGCGTTCCTTAAATCGATAACACTCATCTGAAATCTTTCGTTGTACCGGATATCTATGACATATTTTATTTGCAGCATATTACAGGCTTTATCTATGGATTGATGCGTTAAGGAGGTCTTAAGCAAACAAACTTCTCCGGCCAGGTAATTTCTGGCTATCCAGACGCCCATAATATTCCCTTCCGTTCCTCCGGAAGTGACATAGCCGTCCGCCTCATTATCGCCATACAAATCTCCCAGCATCTCAATCAGTTCTTTTTCCATGTTCCGGGTACTGTCTTTGTCATGCTCCATGTTAGTAAATGTACCGACATGATTTTCATTGATATCCAAATACTGTTTATATATCTCCCTGCCCAAATGATGAGGCACCGACTGCGGATATCCCAAAAACACCCTGTCCCCGGCAATATAGTTGTCGCCCGGCTTAAGTCTCTTATGAATCATTTCTGCGGAAATCCCGTTAAGGGGAAATTGTTTATGTAACATACCTTCCTCGCAATCTATTTTGACACGCGGTCATGTTTGCTTACTATGCAGATCATACACACACCTATGGTCAGAAACTCGGCAATCGGCACCACCATCCAAACCCCCGGAACCCCGGCAAATCGCGGCAATATGAAAAGACCGGCCACAATAAGTCCAAAAGTTCTAAAAAATGTTATTAATGCGGCTATTTTCCCGTTGGACATTGCTGTAAAGTAAGCGGCAACAAAAATATTTAAACCGCTGAACAGAAAACTGATGATGAAAATCGGAAAACCTTGCGCTGCTATTTCGTAAACTGCTGTTCCTCTGTCCGCAAAAACACCAATCAGGGCTGGATGATATATCATGATGGCCACAAACACCGAAACCGACATCACCGCAATAAACACATAGCTGTATTTTGTTACTTCTTTCATCTGAATTTTATTGTCTTCACCATACTTATAACTTATTACCGGTGCAACCCCCATCGAATATCCAATAAATAATGTTGTAAGCAAAAATTGTGAAAATATCATAATTGTTACTGCCGCAACCCCATCTTCACCCAAGAGATTCATCATGGTGAGATTAAAATACAGCGTTGTAACTGACATTGCCACCTGCCCCACCATACCGGAAGCCCCATTCTTACTGCTGTTTACAATTAATCCGAAACGAAATCGGAATCTTTTAAAATGAAGACCGTTTTTATTCCTGGCAAAGAAAGCAATCCCAATCAAAGAAGGAACCAGATATGCCAATCCCGTTCCCAAAGCCGCTCCGACGACTCCTATGTTAAGTATTACAATAAACAGATAGTCCAGCAATATATTGGTCGCACCTGCGGCAAAAATCGTAAACATGCCCAGCCTCGGTTTGCCGGCCGTAACAAATAAGCTTTGGAACAAGACTTGTAATATATTAGCCGGTGTAAATAAAAGCAAAACACCCAAATAATCTTTACAATAGTCATACAGCACATCGCTTGAACCAAGACCTAAAATAACCGGCCGGATAAACAAGATTCCCAGTACCGTAATAAGCACTCCGATTAAGGCTCCCGAATAAATCAATTGCGAAAAATCCCGACAGGCGCTTTCCTGATCACCTTGTCCTATTTTACGGGCTACAATAGCATTGCCGCCGGTTGCCAGCATAGTGCCAAGACCGACAATCAAACTTATGACCGGCGTAACGATATTGATTGATGACAGGGCATTTGTATTCACAAACCGGGAGACCAGAATAGCATCAACCGTCGTATATATCCCCATAAAAATCATCATTATAATTGTTGGTGTGGCAAAACGCAATAAAGGAGCCAATATAAAACGTTGTCCCAAAACATTGTCATGCGTACTTTCTATCTGCTGATCTTTACTATCCATCAGGATCTTCCTCTTTTGTCTTTCGTAATATAAATCTTTGCGTGGGGTATCCGAATTCAGTCAGATACTCATTTGTTTCTTCAAATCCTAATTCCTTAATAAGCTTCCGATATCCGATATCCGCTTTATCGCCTTCGCGATAGGTGGTAACACAAATATCTTTATTATACAAAAACTCATTTCGTATTATGGAAAGCAATTGTCTTTCTATTTTCTTTTGCTTGAACAACGGATGAATTGCGATAAATTCAATTTTTGCCATATCATGCTCCGTGATATCGTAATCAAATATTATCGCTGCGATAATAAGGGACTCCTCTCTGATGATAACGGCTCTTTTTTCCTCAATACTTTTTGTCAGGTTTTTTATATATTCATTAATATCAATCCCCGGATATCCGTCTATAACAAGCCAAAGCAACCTCAGCCACTCAAACATATCTTCTCTTTTGGCGAAGTCTATTTTCTGACACCAGTTGTCATTATCCAGATTATTGACTTCAAGGTTATAGCTTATCACATAAGGCAACTGCAGCGGATAAAAACTACTGTTTTGGCGGAAATAATGGGGAGGAGTCTTATACATCTCTTTAAATGTAAGCGAAAACGCTTGCTGGCTCTGGTATCCGCTAATAAGAGCTATTTCCAATATGGGCCGATCGGTATAAATCAAATTTCTAGCCGCTTCGGTAAGCCTTCTTCTGGTTATATAATTATTTAATGTAATACCCATCTCCTTACTGAATATCCTATGCAAATAGAATTTCGAGTAATTCAGACCGTTGGCAATTACCTCCAGATTCATTTCCTGATGCAAATTATCTTCAACATACCTAATAATTTTTTGAGTAATTTCAAAATTATACATTTTATGTTCCAATCATCATACTTTAACATATTTTTGCAAAACCTATTTCATAATTCTTGCTCAATTCTGCTTATTGCTTTATTATTAAATCTCATTTTTTGTATTTTCTAAATAATTCCTTTATTTTTATGTTTTCTCATCCATTTATTTTGTTTATTTGCGTTTCATAGCGTTTTGATTGTTCTTTCTGCATATAAATGCTCCCATCCGAAACTCTTCCTCAGACATGCGCCTGCATATCTCAAATCCGGCACCCTCTATCGCCGACCGATATTCCCACTCGCTAAACAATGATATCTTCTGATGGTGACGATATTCCTCCACTTGGCCATTACTGGCTATAATATGATACATATTGACTTCGACTTTGTTTTGATCACTTTTTTTTAAATCTTCCAAATAGCAGTAATGCAACGTATCTTTGTTTCCGGAACCTGTAATTGTGAGATCGCTGAATGTTTCCTGCGTATCCCAGGGTGTCAGGATCAGGATCCCTCCCTCGTCCAAACAATTACATGCACAGATAAGACCTGCCGCCATTTCCTGATAATTCTTGGCAAACCCGATGCTTCCAAATAAATTTACAGCAATTCCATATCTCTCCGGCAATATGAAGTCAAACATGTTCTTCTTATGGAATTTTCCTTCCGGAACATTATCCATGGCATTTTTTATCATCTTGCCACTGATGTCAATCCCTGTTACCGTAAAGTATTCTGACAGTTTTTTGGTTGGCACCCCTGTTCCGCAGCCAATATCAAGAAGATTCTTATTCGTCGACCGGCTGTATTCGTGATATATTTCTCTTATTAATGTTGCTTCTCTTTCATATACTTCGTCGTCAATGTACATTTCATCATAATAATCCGCAATTATGTCGAAGTCAATTTTCATTTTGTCCATCCTTTTTACTATTGTCTATTATTTGTTGATTTTTATTATATTTTGTCTTTTTTTAAAGTAGTATTATTGTTTATTTTACATTCAAAATATAATTGTGTCAATATAAATATATAATATGTATTATTCGAAGTATTTGAGATATCATGGTCGATATATGCGATATTTTCCATTTCGATTATTTATTGTCAAAATTATACATTATGTTTTAATGTTTATTTATATTTCTAACGAATTTAGCACTTATGTTATCACAAGCCGCGATTATAATCCCAATGTGCTATCCTGTCTTCTCAACTAAAAAGCTAAATCAGATTCCCTCATTTCCGAATCCGATCTAGCCCCATGTAATATTTATGCGGTTAACACACTTTTATTTTGCGTTAACTTATTATATGTCAAAATAAATGTCAGTACACTTCTGCCGGCCTTTCCGGGAACGGTATGATGATCCGGAAAACAAATTCCGTTCCCTCATAACCATAATTGCATTCGCCGTCATACTTTATCACTGATTTTCTGATATTGGCAATGCCGAATCCATGATCTTCGGCATTTTCTTTGGTTGACGGAAAACGGGTTCCGTAATCCGGCGCTTCCACGGGATTGCTCATCTTGATGACCAGAAAGCGGTTCTGGGCTTTGACTTTCAGGGAAATCCGCTTCTTGATGTCCTCCCGGCTGATCCTGACGCTAGCTTCAATCGCATTGTCAAACAGGTTCCCGAATATCGTGCTGATATCCAGAAGTTCCAGAAAGCTTCCTGACTGCATATCGACATCCAGCTGCACTTCTATGCCTTCCTTTTTGATGGTTTTCATCTTTTCTTTGATAATAATGTCCAGCATTTCATGGCCGGTACTATAAAAGTCCTCATAATCGGAGATCTTGCCAGAAAGCTTGCGGATGGCTTCCTTGGCCTGATCGGTCTGGCCGAGGTTGGCTTCCAGCAACAAGAGATGGTTTTTGAAATCATGGTAGATTTCCCTGATCTTTTCCTCCTCCACCAGTTTTTCCTGATAGTAGCTGTTTTTTAGCCGCAGCTCATACAGGGACTGTTCACGCTTATATTCAGCTTCTTTCATCTGGACGTAACGGCTTATTAAGCCGGTGTTAAAGATGAGCGCCAGGGAAAGGACGACCGAAGCAATAAATAAGGCAAGCGCCAGGTTCCGGTCCTCCATATGATAATAATTATAGCAGACAACAATCAGGATCAGCACGGAGGACAGGCCCGATGTCAGAAAAGAATAAATATCCCGGAAACGGAACTCCCGCCTATTTCTCAGCATATATTCAGCCGCGACAATAATGATAAAACTGATAACCTTCATCAGGATCACAATCTCCAGGTTGGTTAGTTCTTTATTCGCCATCACCACCGCATTGGGGTTCCGGCTTATAAAATACCATATTCCCATCCCGATGGCTTCTCCGCTTAACAAGGAAATAGCGAAGATAATCAGATAAAACAGCATGGATAATTTCGTAGTCTGATACACATAACTTCCTCCGAAGACAAAAAGCAGCAACATGAACATCAGCTTAAAATGAGCCGCGGTGTCAATTTCCGTCAGGAAGACAATCGATAAGAAATGAACAGCATATAATAAAAGCGGTTTCAGCCTGGAAGAATCCCGCTTCGGCAGATTTTTTAAAATAAAATACATAAAATATGTTTCTGCTCCGGTTACGGCAATATCAGTGGCATAATACATCATGGTTCCGTTCATAGCCTGTCCCCCCAATAGGCTGCCAAGTCTTCCATAAATTTCTTTTTCCTCTGCTTGCTGATTGGCACGGAACCGCCGGATGTCAGCTTTGCTTCCAGTTTTTCCACTGCCTCTACATAAAAAAGATTAACCAAAAAGCCGGAATGGCTTCGGGAAAAACCATGCGGCGAGAGTTCTGCCTCCACATCGCGGAGTTTCTTATAGCAGACAATACGGTCCTGATCGGTATGGATCAGGAGGTTCCGGTTGTAGGTTTCGATATATTGCAAGGATTTGAGCATGATCCGGTAAGTACCGGCATCATTTTGAACTGCCCAGAATACTTCGTCCCGTTTTTTAATGCTGCCGAGCCAGCGGTCCAACTCGGCCTTCAGGACATCATAGGGAAGCGGCTTAACCAAATAGCTAAGCGCTTTGACAGAGTAACCGCTTACCGCATGCTGGATCATGGATGTCAAAAAGATAATATCGACGCCTTCGTCTTTTTTTCTGATTTCCTCCGCCGTCCGGATACCGTTCAGACCGGGCATCCGCACATCGAGAAAAATCAGGTTCAGTTTTTCCGTCCGGGCTTCCAGCAGCTGCCGGCCTTCACCAAATCTGATTATCTTAAATGGTTCCCCGGCTTCCTCGGCATAGCGCATCAGGGCCTTTTCCAGCCAGTCCAAAAAATCTGCTTCGTCATCACAGATAGCAATTGTATACATATTTATACCCCGTTTATAGTGCTTTTCGGTAGATCTGTTCCAGTTCCGCCACCGTAAAATGGTAGGCGGTGTTACAAAAATGACATTTTACCTCGATAGTTTTCTTATCATGGATCATGGCTTCGAGCTCGGTTTTACCGGTACTGATCAATACCTTCTCTACCCGTTTCTTGTCGCAGTTACAGTAGAACACGGGCTCGGTCACATCGGTGACGACCGGGGCCATGTCAGGCAAAAGCTGCCGGAGCAGGTACTCAGGATCGGCACCCTGTTCCAGGATGTGGGTGACAGACGGCAGGCCGGACAAGTTTTCTTCCAGCTTCTGAATGACAGCGTCCTCGGCAAAAGGCATGACCTGGATAATAAAGCCGCCCGCACATTTGACGGTATTATCGCGTTCCATCAGTACGCCCAGCCCGACCGCTGAAGGAACCTGTTCCGAAGCCGCGAAATAATAAGTCAGGTCCTCGGCAATCTCGCCGGTCTTCAGTTCCGTCCGTCCGGAATAAGGCTCCTTGAGACCCATGTCTTTGATTACCTGAAGCCATCCCCGGCCTACTGCGCCGCCGACATCCAGCTTGCCGGCCCGGCTCGGCGGGAGCATGACCTGAGGGACATTGGCGTACCCCTTGACCCGGCAGCGACTGTCCGCAGTTACGGTAAGCCCGCCGATCGGACCGTCGCCCTTGACCTGCAGGGTAAGAAGATCCTTTTCGCCCTTAAGCGTCATCCCCATCATCGCCCCTGCTGTCAGCAGCCGTCCCAAGGCCGCCGCGGCAACCGGGCTCAGGTCATGAACTTGCCTGGCCGTTTCCGCCATCTCTCTGGTTGTAGCGCAGAATATCCGAAGCTGTGTGTCAGCGGCGGTCGCCCTGATTATTTTATCTGCCATTGTTTTCCTTCCTTAATTTTCCTAGTAAAACGCCTGATTAGCGCTTCGCTGGCATGATTGCTATCTGTTGTCTTCGATTGTCATAGTACTTCGATGAGCATACTGAAAGAGTGACTGTCAACCGAAGCCGGCAGTTGAGGCAGCGCTTCTTTTCAGCTCTAAGATTTTCTGGGACGGGGCATGCGAAAGGTCTTTCCGAAATTCAGTTAATAACCAGATCCCTTATAATTGGTACCCTTTGCTATACAGATATTTTTCAATTAAATCAATTAGTTCTTCAGCAATATCCACTTGTACATTTAATCTCGTCTATATTCCTTTAAAATGTTATCCATTTCTGTTTTCACTGCCATAACAGTCATGTTATCACCTACCATCTATATTAATTATATCCAAAAATAATTTAAAATCAACACTCTAATCAATTTTGCAGATTCCATTAAAACCACAGAGAATTCTATCAATTAGACCTTTCTAACCTATTTCGCTACATACCCCTCCAGGTCAATCAGCATCTGCCCCTCTTCTCCCTGCAGCCATTCGGCCACTTGGTTGGCCGGGCTGTCCGGTGCCTCGTCTTTTCTGGTGACAACATAAAAATCATGAACCAGCGGATAAGTCCCTTGTTGAATGGTCTCTTTCTCCGGCATGACACCGTCAACAGCCAGGATTTTTACATTGGGGTCCTTTTTCATTTCCGTCACATAGTAAAAAACATTATAACCCAGGGCGTAACGGCCGGTATCGAAATCCGACACAGCGGTAAGAAGCCCTCCCGACTGAAGACGCATAGCCTCCGGATCTTTGCTCGTATCCGGGGCACTGCCATCATCCTGACCGGTTATCGCACAGCCACATAACGTCATCGTGATTATGACCACTGCCCTTATCGGGATTCGTCGTAAGTGATTCATAAGATAGCCCTTTTCCATATGGTTCCATCGCCCTCCTCATATGCCAATAATTGTATTATAACAAGAAATACTAAGGGTATCCACAATAATTTAGAAAGCATTAAAATGACTAAATTATTACAAATATTGGATATATAATTAGATAATTGGTATATATTGACATTTATTTTTATTCAATATATAATATTTTGTAAAAAGGAGGAATTTCATATGCACAAAAAAATCAAGAGCACCAGCTTTAAACTCCACATTCTTATCTTAACGGTAATTCTTGTTGTAACTATTCCATCGTGGAAAAGCTTGGCGACAGAAGTAGACACAAGTAATTACGATTATTTACCGGTATCAGATTTACCCACATTTTCCCCATCAGAAATAGTAAATATGAATATTGCCGATTTTGTGGTGACAGATATCTCCGATGCCACTCCGCCGGCTAGTCAGAACCGGGCCGCCGTCGATGCCGGTTTGTATGGCATATATCTTGTCAGAATGAATGCCCCGGGAGGCACCGTATCGATGACTTGCACATTAGATCCTGCTTCTGTCGTTCATTTCGCTCTGGATGTGTCGATTGCATTCTCGAATGAATACAAAATGTATCTATATGAAGTGGCGGACGACGGTACCATTCTGGCCCAAGTTGATGCTTGTGAATCGCTCACAAGGCTAAGTGATACAGTAATCGGAAACGTCGGGATCGTGAATGACAGTACTGTTAGCAAGAAATATATGATATATATAGAAGCAACAGTCGATTCGACGGAAACGATGGCAATTTTTTGTGCAATTAACGAAACTACTGACAATAACGAGGCTAATGAACATGCTGCCAATGCAACAGAGATTGTCCTGGAACCCAATGGTATCACGCAACTCAACCCTTACTGGGATACCAGAGTCGATAGCGACTGGTATCGGTTTCAGATACCGGTTGATGCTACATATAGCAATTTTACCGTCGACTGCTATAACGCTGCTTCTATAGCACGTTCAAAAGATGTTTTCGCTGTGTTTAAGTTGAGCGACGACGGCAGCCTGGATCTGGTGGAGGCTGCCGAAGAAGGACGTATCTTTGCGGTATCACCCGGAGAAACATATTATGTGAATGCGTATAATGCTTATAACAGTAATATAAGTGGCGAGCTGGTTGGTAATTATAACCTATACTTAATGCCGGTAGGTGATCCGGGAATCATCTTAACCGACTATGACGGAGTGGAACTGCCCAAAGCTAATTTAGGCAACCAGGGAAGCAGATATTTGATAACGGATGATATGTATCTTATTAATACCTATGTTAATGGTGTCGGCGAGACAACTACAGATTTAGTAGTAATGGAAGTCAGGAATTTAGACAACAATGATTATTATGAGGATGGGTCACTAACCGGACATGATGGCTTTTTGTCATGCAGTACCTATCTTCCCCAAGTGACCGGGTCGCGACAATATATAGATACGAAGACACCGCAACAAATTTACTTTTATGACCATGGGCAGATTACTGTCAAAAAAGCCGACGGTACCATAATTGACAGCATAGATGTTTACTTAGTGGAACATTCGGAACCGATTATCACGGCTGATTATGTGGAAATTACTAGTTGATCCGGGGGGGAATATGTTACCTATGAGGAACGAAGATATCAGGTCGGCGACACCGCTACCCTGACTGTTAACGGTAAAGCTAAGAAAGCAGGTAATCCAGCAAAGTATGCTTGGATAACAGTTACCATTACAAATGAGTTTTGGTTTACAGATGAACCAGCTACAGTAAGGGTATTGACGGACAGTGAAGGGAATTTTACTGCAAAACTGTCGCCGGGACAAGCTGCGGGACAGCATAAGTATATTTCACTCGTTGGCATTACATATCATTATGACGAAGGAACATTGACTGTGCAGTCCGGAACGGCATCTACTGTGGTCGACTTGTACATACGTGGGCTTATTGAATATCCTACTCAATGAACTGAAGAAGCACTTATCTCATTAAAATACTAATATCTCACATGCGGTAGCAATTACCATTTTGCGGCATTACGGCAATCGTAAAGGTGGTTTTTGTTACCGCATAAGATATAGTTTTATGTAACCGGCGCTTTCCCGCCTTCCTTGGCAATCACGAATATACGCTCGCTTTCCTCACCAGCCGCCTCACCAGTAATACTGTCAAAAGCTGTAATAAACTCCATGCCCGCCTGCCACAGCAGTCCCTTCATCTGTTCCAGCGTATACCCGCGCTGATAATGGTTTTCCTGAAAACAGCGGTAGCGGCCGTCGGGCTCTTTCACAAAAAAAGTCAGCTCGTATTCATTGACCTTCCGGTCCTCGTCATAATAATTATCCCAGATAAAACTGCACTCCTCGCGGTTTTCCGCAATCGTTGTATCGCCGATCACCTCTTTATACTTATACACCGTATTAAAATCAAAGATAAAAATACCGCCGGCATAAAGATAATTATTGATCAGCCGGAAAACATAGGCAACTTCCTGCTCCGACAGCAGATAATTTAACGAGTCACAGATGCTGATTACCGTACCGACCGTGCTGTACAGCTCCAAGTCCTGCATCCTCTGGCACAGATAAAGGATCCGGCTTTCCGCCAAAGCCTTTTTGCTCATGGCAACGGTCAGCATCTCTGCCGAACTGTCGATCCCGATGCAGTCATACCCCATATCTTCCAGCATCCCGGTAAGCGTTCCGGTTCCGCAGCCAAGGTCAAGCACCAGATTGGCTTCCGTCTCCGCACCATGTTTCACCGAAATCCCATACTCCTTGATCCAGCCGTCGATCAGCCGGCACCATTCATCATAGGGAGCCTCCGCCATGAAAATATCATAAATCTCAGCAAAATCTTCATACATCCCGTCTGCCAATCCTTTTTCCTCCGCATCCATGCCGCCTTCGCTGTTTTCCTCATCCCACCGCACTGACCGGACAAGTCAATGCTTCAGATATCCTTCCAGAAAATCCAGCAAGCTCTTCATCTCTTCCTCTGTACCGATCGTAATCCGCAGGTAGTTGTCGATCCGGGGCCGGTTCCAGTACCTGACATAGATGCCGTGTTGCTTAAGTGCCTGAAACAGCTCTTCGGCCCTGCTTTCTTCATGGGTGGCAAACACGAAATTGCCCTTTGAGTCCGGAAAAGAAAAACCCAGCTTGCGCAGTTCATCCTTGACTGCTTCTCTGGTAGCGATGATTTTCGCTGTCGTGGAGCGAAAATAAGCTTCGTCTTTGACCGCTTCAATGCCCAGCTCCAAGGCCGGCCGGTTAAGCGTGTACGAATTAAAAGAAAATTTCGCGGCCCGCAGGTAAGCAATCAGTTTCTTATCCCCCATCGCAAAGCCGATCCGCATCCCGGCCATGGCGCGGGACTTGGAAAAGGTCTGTACGACCAGTATATTGTCATATTGGTTAATCAGCGGCAGACAGCTGGTTCCGCCAAAATCGATATAGGCCTCGTCGATAATCACGACACTGTCACGATTGGCCCGAAGAATGTCTTCAATCAGTTCCTGACTCTCTTCCACACCGGTGGGGGCATTGGGATTGGGAAAAATAACCCCGCCGTTTTCCCCATCATAATCCTCTCTCACAAGGCGAAACTTATCATCCAAAGGCTTACGTTCATACGGGATCCGGTAAAGATCGGCCCAGACGTCATAAAAAGCATAAGTAATGTCCGGAAAAAAAATCGGCCTGCCAGAATTGAAAAAAGTCAGAAACGCCATCGCCAGGACATCATCTGAGCCGACACCGACAAAAACCTGGTCGGCGCAAATCCCATAATAATCCGCCAGTGTCTGGATCAGGCCTTCCGCATCGGGATCGGGATACAGACGGAAGTCGGCTCCGTTCAGCTCTGCGGCCTTGGCAATTACGCCGGGTGCCGGAGGATAAGGACTTTCATTGGTATTCAGTTTGATGATGCCGGCCCGGTCCGGCTGTTCTCCCGGCACATAGGGCGTCACTGTCCTGACATTCCGCTGCCAGCTCATATCCTGTATCCTCCTTGATTTTATGCTTGGCTTGCCGACAAGATTTCCCTCTTGCTGATTTGACTCACCAGCGATATTCTCGTCTTTCACAGACTAACCAGCGGTATTTTCTTCTTTCACCGACTTGGCAGCGATACTTTCGTCTTTCACAGACTCGACCGCCTGCTGCCGGTATTCCTCAGCTTTCTCTTTCATCCCCAGGGCTTCGTAACATTCCGCCAAGGCCGTCAGCGGTATGATGCTGCTACATCTGATGTTCAATATACAGGGGGTCTCAAACGCGGCATTATAGAACCAGACCGCCGCTTCATGATAATCTTTTTTATCCATATAATACTGCCCCAGCTCACAGCAGATCTCACTGCTGCCTTCGCTGCCGACATCTTTGATGGCGAACTTGAAAAATTTGTGGACGTCGTTCCGTAACCGGGCCGCCCTTGCCACCACGCAGGAAGCTTCCTTTATTTGATCCAGGGTGTAACTGGTATTCACTGCCGATTCCTCAAAAAAAGCCTCTGCACACAGAAAATCTTCTTTTTCTCCCGATACGTACAGTTCCTTGGCGTATAAATTGTGCATCCGCGGCGAAAGTACCTTGCCCCCGGCAATCATCCGCTCAAAAGCCTGGATGTCCCTGGACGTATGGCTCTCCTTGGGCAGGTGCCGGATCTCGATTTCACTGTCAAACACCACCGGCTCCAGCCTGACGGTCTCATGAATCGGTTCGATCCAGACGAAGCTGCGGGTTCTTTTAAATAATTTCGGCCGGTATTCACGGTCGAAATTGTAGATGGTTCCGTGCTCAAGCTGATTGGCATAGTACATCTGGACGATTTCCACGTCCTCCGTGAGCACCTGCTTCAGCTCCTGAAAGCGGCTGCGGTTTTCCTCGTCCAGCACTTCATCGGCATCCGCCGAATAGATATAATCACAGGAAGCCTTGGAAAAGGCATAATTCCTTGCGGCGGCGAAATCATGAACCCACGTGAAATCAAACAGCTGCCCGGTATATCGGGCAGCAATCTCCTTGGTTTTATCGGTAGAACCCGTATCGACGATAATGATCTCATCCATCAGGTCAGAAACCGAGTCAAGACACCGCGCCAGGATATCCTCTTCATTCTTGACGATCATACAAAGACTTATTGTAACCATATTCCTCCTATATAGCCCTGCGCATACCCCTGATCCTATGCATGTTTCAGTGAATTTAACCGAATACGATTACCGTAATGCTATAGAACCTTGGACAAAAACTCCTTAAGCCGGGCGCTTTGCGGATTCCCGAAAAACTCTGCCGGGGTGTTCTCCTCCACAATATTCCCGTCATCCATAAACAGCACCTTGGTTCCTACCTCTCTGGCAAAACCCATTTCATGGGTCACGACCGCCATCGTCATGCCGCTTTCCGCCAGATCCTTCATGACATCAAGAACCTCTCCTACCATCTCCGGATCTAACGCTGAGGTCGGTTCGTCAAAGAGCATGACCCGGGGATTCATCGCCAAGGAGCGGACGATGGCGATCCGCTGCTTCTGGCCTCCGGAAAGCCGGCTGGGATAAACATTGGCCTTTTCCTTAAGCCCCACCCGTTCCAGCAGCCGAAGCGCATTTTCGGAGGCCTCCGTCTTATTCATCAGCCCGGTTTTGATCGGAGCCAGCGTAATATTGTCCATTACCGTAAGGTTATTAAAGAGGTGAAAGTTCTGAAACACCATGCCCATCCGCATCCTGACTAAGCGGATGTCGGTTTTCTTCCGGTCTGTGCCGGGACCGCTGATCTGGCGGCCCTCAAACCAGATCTCTCCTTCCGTAGGCCTTTCCAGCAAGTTCAGGCAACGTAAGAACGTGCTTTTCCCGGAGCCGGAAGGGCCGACGACGACGATTTTTTCTCCGGTCTTAATATGATAGCTGATCCCCTTCAGCACGAAAATGTCGTTTTCAAACTTCTTACACAGATTCTTAACGATTATCACTTTGACGCAGCCTCCTCTCTAGTTTACCCAAAAGAATAGTCAGTATCTTAATGATAATAAAGTAAATCATCGCCGAGATAATCAAAGGCGTAAATGCTTCATACGTACGCGAAGCAATCTGATTGGCGATACGGGTCAGGTCACTGAGGCCGACATAGCCCACAATCGCCGTTTCCTTGAGCAGGACGATGAATTCATTGCCGATCGGCGGCAGGACATTTTTGACCGCTTGCGGGATTACGACATGAACCATCGTCTGTCCTCTTGTCAAACCGAGCGAATGGCCCGCTTCTGTCTGCCCTTTGTCCACCGCCAGAATGCCGGCCCTGATGATCTCCGCGACATAAGCCCCGCTGTTAATCCCAAAGGACAGCACGGCAATCAATACCTTATTATTGTTGTTAGCCATAATCGCAAAATACATAATCATCAGCTGCAATACCGACGGCGTCCCGCGGATAATATCAATATAGATATTGGCTATCACCGTAAAGACGGTTTTCTTGCCGTTCCACCTGACGGAAAGCTTCATAAGCGCCAGTACCGTACCGATCAGCAGACCTAAGATACCGGCAAAAAATGATATCTGCAAGGTCACGCCAAGGCCGCCGAAGTAAAGCTTCCAGCGGTCCGCAGTAATAAATGCTGCCTCAAACTTATCCCACATCTCACTATTCCTTCCCATCGTATGCAAAACGCTTGCTATGAAAGCACTGCTTCCATAGCAAGCGGGATAGCAAATCTTGCTTATCGGTTACTGCTCAATATAGGTCTGCACCAGTTCGTCAAACGTACCGTCTTCAATGATTTCCTTCAATGCCCCGTTGATCTGGTCAGCCAGTTCGGTATCGCCCTTTGGCAGCGCGATGGCATAATACTCCATAGCAAACCCGAACTGCGTACCGTCCAATGCTACCAGTTCATCCGAATATTGATCGGCAAATACCTGGGCCGGGTTCTGATCAAGGATCACACAGTCTACCCTCCCGTTCAGCAGATCATTGACGGCATCGACAGGTTTATTGAACTGGGCCGGCGTAGCCCCGGCAATCTCATCCTGAACAATGAAATCGCCTGTAGTTCCCAGCTGCACGCCGATGGTCTTGCCTTCCAGGTCGGCCGCCGTGGCAATATCCGAGCCTGCCGGGACGATCACATATTGTAACGCCTCATAGTAAGGATTGGAGAAATCCACCATCTCAAGCCGTTCTTCTTCAATGGTCATTCCCGCTATGGCAACGTCGATCTTCGTTCCGATAGCACCTACCAAAGAAGCAAACTCCAGATTCTCAATCTGAATTTCCATCCCAAGCTTGTCGGCAATTGCGTTAATCAGGGCAATGTCGAAGCCTTCCGGTTCGCCGCTGTCTCCGATATACTCAAAAGGCGGAAACTCGGCATTGGTTCCTACGATAAGAACTTCTCCTGTCGTCTCGTCTCCTTGCCCGCAGGCTGTCAGTAAACTAAAACTTACAACAAGGGTCAATGCTGCTGCTACTATTCTTTTCATGGTACTGCCTCCCTTTATGAACGGCATAAATATACTGCCGATACTGATTTACTCAGATTATGTTATTCGTAGCTTACCATGTTTTCTAACCAAAATCAATATTGAATCAATATTTAAACCGCATTTCCTTCTCTACGGACAATGAAAACTTTCTTGACTTTACTTCAATCGCCAGTTCTTCTTGCTCATGGAATCTGCCAAACAGGATGCCTGGCCGCAGGCAGTACCGGCTGGTGCAGGCCCTGTCCATGACGTGTTCCGGTATCACCAGTAAAAACCCTTCTTTTTTCCTGATGATGCCAAAACCCAGGAAACAGTCGCCGCCTTCACTGTCTTCTCCATAAATACCGACATAGCGGAACAAAAAGAACCAAGCAGCGGCAAATGCTGTCATGAAAATCAATCCACCAAGAGCAATCATAAAGGCTTTTGCCACAGGAGATGAAAACCACGACGGTTCCTCAACCGTCAGCACATCGGTTTCAATATCGTCCCCTTCCGACTCAAGTTCCGACACACCCACTTCACCGCTGTCTTCTGCCAACATCTGCTCTCCAGTGACATCCGGTGCTACACTCGGACGCAATTCTGACCGGTCCGGCAGATAAAATCCATTGCCGCCGGGATAAGCCGATGAATTTTTTCCGGTCGAGGGGTAAGGTTCCGCGATGTTCCCGGACTCCCACCCGGAATCTCCTGTTCGGCTTCCGGTTCTGCTGCTTCCACTGCTTCCGCCGCTTCCACTGCTTCCGCTTCCATTGCTACCTGTTGTTCCACTGGCATTGCTGTTTCCGCTTCCATTGCTACCTGTTGTTCCACTGGCATTGCTGTTTCCGCTTCCGCTATCATTACCGCTGCTGCCATTGCTATTGTTGCCGTTTCCGGTATTACTGCCGTTGACGTTGTTACTACCGTAGCTGCTTCCGCCGCTTCCGTTGTTGCTTCCGTTGTTATTTCCGCTGTTATTTCCGCTGCTTCCGCTGCTTCCGCTGTTGCTTCCGTTGTTATTTCCGCTGCTTCCGCCACTCCCGCTGTTGCTTTCGTTGTTATTTCCGCTGCTTCCGCCGCCCTCGCTGCTATATATGTTATCCACACGGATAGAAGCCTTCAGGCTGTCTTTCCTGATGTCTTGATTCTTCAGCTGTAAGGTTACGGTATAGTTGCCGTTTTTTCTTACCGTCATGCGGCTGCCGGTACCGAGCGAAGTGCCGGATGATTCCTCATGCCATCGAAAAGGACTGCTATTGGCTTCCAGCGTTCCCGCTGAGGTACTGTCCCAAAAAGAAGCTTCAAGAAGCACGGTTTCTGCCCTTCCTTCAGTGAGATTGGTGATTTTTACCCCTCCCAATGGCGCGGAACTATCTATTCCGCACAAAAGACCGTATCCGTCAATGTTTTGCCCGGTTTTACCACAGCTTAAATCATATCCGTCAATATCGGTACCGCCTCTTTTCATGCAGCCGGTAGTATAGCTGACAACTGTTGATTCGCTCATGCCGCATCCCAATTCATATCCGGTCACTTCATTTCCCCGTGTACAGTTCAGCGTGGAATAATCATGTTGTTTGGTTTTATAGCTTTTGCAGGAATTGCAGGCATTGGCCGTGATTTTCACTTGTCCTTGGCCACAGGAAGAATGCTTCACCGTGATATTCCATTTACCGTGGACCGTTTCCCCATGATGGTAACAATATTCATACCATGTCGAAATACAGTCGTTAAACTTGACCAAAGAGATGTCGCAGGCGGACTGTTTATTACATTCAGCGTTATGTTCATGATATTTTTTTACATAACACCCGCCTTCGCTGTTGCTGTTTCCTTGATGAACGTGGTAGACCGGTACGGTATAGCAGCCGCCCGGCTCCGTTTCCTTGCCGATATGCTGATGATAAATAACGTTTTGATAACATTCACCGCCGGAATTTGCATCACCTGTGTGAACATGGTATAACGGCTGGCGGTAACAGCCGTCCCCGGTATCCGGCGAACCCGAATGCTGATGATAAATATAAGAAACACTTTCATTCTGTGCCACTGTCCTTAGGTTCATTTGCGGCATAAGCAACAGGGTTGCGATGCCCCATATCAGTATTTTCTTTTTCATTCTGGCTCCTTTCCAAAAGAATCAAATCTATTGAACACAAAAAACACAATAAAAAAGCTGTCAGAAATCAAGCAGTAGCATTTCCACAGCCAGATAACCGGTACATCGACCAGCCATCACATAATTCAACGCAATCATTTCACTAATTCATCTTACAAGGCATCAGTAAGTGTTTTTGAATATACCATATTTCCTTAATTTTGTAAAGTCCTGATTATAAATTCACAAATTTACAATATTTATTGTATAGTCAGGTTACTGTTCACAGCCGCCAAAATGTATTAAACCACTGTCACAACATCACTATTTTGCTTGCATGACCCAGTAACTACCGTTTATAATATTACTACCAAGAAATACTGCTTTAATCAGCATTTCCCTAGAACAGAAAACAGCTTATGAAGACGGTGAATTATGAAAAGCAAAACCGGACACCTAATAATAGTTCTGACGATCATCCTTTTGGGAATCCTGGCAGTTTCTGCCGTCCGAATAGCTTTTTTCACATCGCCGGAATATCTCCTTGCTTCCACGCCTGTCAACTATGACTGGGATCCTTCGGCTGCCGCGCTGGCTAATCCTTATGACTATCTGAAGGTTCCTACCTATATCACGAAAATAGGTTCTGAATATTTTATCGTGGACTGCTACCACAATCAAATCATCTACCACGATAATCTGGATGACCCCCTCAGTTCCTGGTCCGTCATGACTTCCGATCTGACGATGGGGCACACGGTTGCCGGCGACGGCCAAGTCTACTTAACCGACGACACCGAAAATAACCGCATCCTGATCTTGGAAAGACAGGTCAATGACGACGGGCTGCCGGTCTTTATCCCTGTCCAGGAATTTACCGACATCGGTAACCGTCCTCATTACATTATTTATGACGAAGCCTCCGGTATTTTTTATGCCTGGAGCTCCCTTACCGGCGAAATGTATCTGTTCCGCCGGGAACCGGACAGCACCGCTGTCTATTTAAGCGAGATCCGGGACATTCCCGCATTGAAAGGCGTCTATGTCCGCTCATTTACCATCATCGGCAACGAAATCACCTTTGTATCCGGCAACTCCGCAGTTATGAAAGCTGACCTGGAAACCTTCCGTATTCTGGCGGAATATCCCGTTCCCGACCACCTGGCCGGGATGGTGCAGATCACCAAAATTGAAGATTATTACTACATAACCGTTTCCACCGATGCCGCCGGCAATCAGGATTATGCAACCCTGATCCGTACAACCGACCTGTCTTCCCTTGCGGAAGGCAGATATGAAGATGTCTACTCTTATTTCATCGGTGGCGGCACCCCCTATTACATTACGCAGATGGAAGACCGCTATTATCTGACCGAACATCGCCTGCCCGGGCACTCAGTATGGAGTTTTCGCATAGAAGACAATTTAATAACGGATGTTATGGCTATTTATTGACGATGGCTATCAAGGATGGATGCGAAGCTTACACCAGCGCCAAATCGCACGTTTTTACGATTTATAGTTGTGTTCTTTACAACTTGTGCATAACGTTCGCAGAACGTTGTTACTGTGGCGCAGTGGTTTGATGCACTTCGGCTAGGGTCTGAACAGCAACGATTTTCCTTAAGAATAATTAAGAAATACGATGATTATGGCTTCCTGCCCCGAATCATGCTACTATAAAGGTATCTTATGACACGAGGAATTTACCATGAGCGAGAAACAAACTATCCTGATTGCCGATGACGATGACGAAATCCGCGAGGTCATCCGCATCCTGCTCGGCAATGAAGGCTATCAGGTCTTGGAAGCTGTCAACGGCAAGGAAGCCATCGACAAGATGACACCCGATGTCTCCCTGATTATCCTGGATGTAATGATGCCGGTGTTTTCTGGAATCGATGCCTGCCTTGAGCTCCGCAAAAAATACATGACCCCCATCCTGTTCCTGACCGCTAAATCCTCCGATACGGACAAGGTTGCCGGATTTTCTGCCGGCGGGGATGACTATTTGATCAAGCCGTTTTCTTATTCCGAGCTGCTTTCCCGTGTAAAAGCCCTGATCCGCAGGCATGTCACCTACAATGTTTCCGATCAGCCGCCAGCTTCCGTGATCTACTTTCAGGATATCCGGATCGACAAAGAGACCAAGCGCGTCTATAAAAGCGAGAAAGAAATCATCCTGACCGAGATCGAGTACCAGATATTGCTCCTGCTCGCCGCGAACCGCAAAAAAATATTTTCGGTAAAAAATATCTATGAAAGTGTGTGGCAAGAGCCTTATTTTGCTTCCTCCAACAACACCGTAAATGTCCATATCCGTAACCTGCGCAAGAAACTGGAGGACAACGACCAGCTCAACCGCTATATCCTGAATATCTGGGGAAGGGGGTACCGGATTGATTAAAGCACGATATATTTTCCGGCAGCGGCTGTCGACCCAGCTGTTAATCTCGGTAACCGCCGCCCTCATTATCGCTTATGTTTCTTTTCCGCTCCTGACCCGCCTGTCCTACCGGATCCTGGAAGCCACCGTCGCCAGCCCGGAAGCGATCCAGCAGGCGGAGGAACAATATATATGGCTGCTGCAGGAATACGTCACGGATTACAACATCACCCTGACCAATATATCCGCCGTCAACGACTGGGTAGCCGCGGAACAAAACATCAAGCTGACCCTTTTTACCAATAACCTGATCTTTGATTCCGATTATGAAAGCCGGATCTATAACGACGCCGACCCCGATAACGGCGAAGAAAACCTGTTGGCCAACTACAGCCAGTATCTGGATAAGCAGTACATTTCCTCCCTGATCAAAGAATACAACTCCAACTTCTACACGCTTACCTTTGCCGACGGCACCGTTATCAATGCCCTGGTACACAGTGAAAGCTATTCCCAGTATTACGTCTGGGCCTACTATGTCTGCTTGATCTTGTCACTGGCTATCTTCCTGGTCATTTCCATGATCATGGTACAGATCAAGCTACGTTATATCCATACCCTGTCGGAGGAGCTGAAAATCCTGGAGGGCGGCGACCTCGACTATGAACTTTCCGAACTGGGACATGACGAACTGTTCCAGCTTGCCAAAGGGATCAACCAAATGCGTCTTTCGATACTCGCTAAAAAGCAGGAAGAGGAGAAAACCAAAGAAGCCAATCATAAGCTGATGACCGCTCTGGCCCACGACCTGCGCACCCCGCTCACTTCCCTGATCGGCTACCTGGAACTGATGCTGCTGAAACGTTATCAGGATGAAAACCAGCTGAAGCATTTTCTGCTGACTACCAAGCGCAAGGCCTTTCAGATCCGAGAGATGTCGGATAAACTGTTCGAGTATTTCCTGGCTTCCGAAAAAACCGAAGAAACCTATCACAAAGAAATCATCTCTACCTACAGCCTGATAACCAGCCTGATTGACAACCAGCTTTTTGACTTGGAAAACAGCGGTTTTACGGTAAAGCTTTATGCCGAGCCGGATTCCTTTACCGGCAACTGCCTGATCGATGCCGAGTTCCTGCAGCGCGTACTGGATAATACCTTGTCCAATATCCGCAAATATGCCGAGCGGGAAAAACCGCTGGACGTCCTGGCCTTTGAAACCGATACCTTCCTCCACATCGAATTTGTCAATGTCTTGAATCATGCGCTATATTCCGTGGAAAGCACGGCTCTTGGCCTGCGCACCTGCATCAAGATCATGCAGGAGCATGGCGGCAGCTACCAGGGCTATGAGTCCGAAGATAAATATATCAGCAGGCTGATCCTGCCGCTCTATACGATGGATGCCCGCTTGATTGACAAAAAGAGGGCTGAATCCGAAGATATCGTCGGGAACCGGACATAATCGGGTTAATAAGTGACTTCCCCGTCATGCTCCAGCAAAGAAACCGACCTTATCTGCTGTAACTGATCGATGCCGCTGACCAGCTCGTCCGCTTTGTCGGTGCGCACTTCGATGACCAGATTAAGGTTTCCTTGCGTAAGCGTCCTTGTCTTTACTTTGAAATGGCGGCAGTTTTGTTTTATGATGCCCAGTATTGCTTCGATATTGTCCTTATTTTCTGTATGCACCACTAAGATCATCGGAGCCTTTACCAAAGGAAAACGGTCAAGGATCAGCATCCCGACCGTAACGATCAGGGAAAGCAGCGCGGCGATTTCAAACAGGCCGGCACCGCAGATGATGCCGATGCTGATGGACCAGAATAAGAATACCAGATCCATGGGATCCTTGACGGCTGTACGGAACCGGACGATAGATAAGGCACCCACCATACCGAGCGAAATGACGATACTGAACTGGATCGTCAGGATGATGGCCGCCGTGATGACCGCCAGAGCAGCCAAGGCAATATTAAAGTTCTTGGAATAGAATGTTCTTCTGGTAACGACGCGGTATACCATGAATAAATAGAGGGCCAGGACGGAGGCCGTGAGCAGTACGATGGCGACCTCCATAAAGCCAAGTTCGGAATTTGTAAACCCTTCCATAAATGATCTGTTGAAAATATCACTGAAATTCATGCGCAGTCTCCCTTTTTGAGTGATTTTTAGAAATAATTATAAGCAAGCAATTATCGCTTAAGCAAAATAAATTATGGCGATATCGCTTACTGGCAGTCAATTAAACTTACGGCACAAATAATACTTTGAAAATGATGTCCTGGTCATATTTTCCAGGTTTAATGCACGGTAAATCACATCCGGCAGAAATTCATCAAACTTAATCTCCAGCAAATGTTCACCGTCCGGCATGACTCCGCGCATGGCCAGATCCGGGTCGGCAAACGCTTCCGTCCGGGCTGACGAACGGATATCGCGGTCGAGCGTGATCCGGACATTGCCTTCTGCGGCAATAAATGGCATGCGGTCATATTCGACGATGATGACGGGCTGCAGCAATCTTAACGCTTTTTGTATCAGCATCTGGTTCAGCACTTTTTTTCCTTGCGGCGAAGAACCGAACCTGCCGGGGGACGGGTCAGAAAAAGGCGAACCTGCCGGGGACGGATCTGAAAAAGACGAACCTGCCGGGGACGGATATCCCCATGACGGGGATACCAGTTCCTGATATTGCTCTTGCGAGATCAGTGTTTTTTCTTTCGTAGTCTTATCCTTCATTTTCCCCTTGATTTCCAGGCACATATGATCCATGTTGCTGTCGTAGACCCGGACGCGGTACTTTTTTCTGTTGTCGGTTCCGTTTTCCTTGTCCCAGAAGGCGCTGTTATAATAATCGTCAAAGTACAGGCTGCGGATGGTATAAAAGCCGCTCGGCCCCACATGGGGATCTCGCGTAAGGATCGAACCGATCCGTTGCTCCAATTCCGCCATCTGCAGGTGGGAACATACATATTTTAGCTCATAACGGTACTGTATGTCATTTATATTCCTCATGCCCGCCTCCGAGGACTCGTAATGAATGGTTGAAAGTGTTCTACGCCGATCATTAATAATAAACCAAGCATGATGCCTCCCAGCAGCCAATATCGCTTATAGAGCAGCAGCCATGTTATGACTTGTCTAATCCCGCCGGCTGTATCTTGACTGGCCCCCGAATCTTGACGGGCTCCCGAATTGGCAGCTTCCGCATCGGCGGTTTCCGTAATGGCTGCTTCATCGCTGGGGGCAAGGCTTTCTGCTGGAACGGGGCGCTCTTCTAAGGGCGGCAGTGCCGTCAGGCGTTCTTCCTGCCAGAGCTTTACCGCTTCCGGGTTATCTCCCCACCTGCTGTTCAGAAAAAGTGTTTTAACCGCAATATAGTCAATCAGATAGTCCCAGTTGCCTTTTACCGTATTATCCTCCATTACAAAGGCACTGCGGTCTGTCCCAAACCGGGCTTGATCCATTAAAACAGCGGCATCCATCTTTGTTTGCCAGTCTTCTATCCCTTCCGACAAAAGCCATGTGAGAAACGGTTCGGCATAGGTGCGGTATTGTTCTGTTACCTCCTGATAAAACTCCTCGTTGGCATAAAGCCTGGCATGCCAGCGGCTCAGGTGGTTCATGGACAAATCAAAGCGATCGGCGAATAACTGCGAGGCTCCGGTTACGGTTCCCCTTCCCATGGTGTTGTCCAAGTCCCAGACCGGGCCGGCATAGAGGACGAAGGAATCGCCAGCCGGACTGAGATACATATATTGGCTGGTATAACCCGCATCCATGTCCTGAAAGAACTCCTCCATGACATATCTTTTGGCAAAGGAAGTCTTGTCGATATATTCAAATATATGTTTCTGCGTGTTCGGATTGATATAATCGTCGGCATTCAAAGCCTGTTCCATCTCGGCCAAAAATAGGCTGACCTGATCCAGTTCTTCCTCATTGACGGGGTTTTCTCCCCGTACAAGGATGGGCTGATTGTTTGCCAGCAAAATATGCGGTTTCCCCGCCAGTCTCGGAAAATGCTCAAATTCCAGTAAGTATCCGCCTTGGACGTTATTCCGGCTTTTGTCCACCTTCTCTGCGATCTGATAAAATCCGGCATATTGGCCGTTCAGATAAAGGTCTACGAACTGGGATGCGGTCGTGTTCTCAGCTTCAAGAGCCATTTCCAGCTCAAAACCGATCCAGTTCCGGATACTGGTGATGTCATAGTAATTGGCTATCAGGACGAATGTTTTGGACTTTTCCATTCCCAGCAGGTCGAGCGGCTGATCCAGACGGATTTCAAAGGGTTTCTTGGGAGGCTCCCAGGAAGTATTGCCCCGCCCTTTGATGGTATCCAGCCGGACGGCTGCCGCCAGTTCTCCGCTTTCCGTCAGGACTTGCATATTGGCGGTTTCCTCGTGATCCTTGCTCTCATAAATATACTGCATGTCTCCGGAAGCGGTGTTTATATGCAAAGATGCGATGTTGCTTGACTTCATCACCTTGATTTTGCCGTTCTCCAGCTGCCTGTCCTGTTGATCATAAAATGTCAGGGCGCAATTGTCCTTTTCCCATAATTGCTGCAAATTATCCCCGGCCCGGTACGGTTCGCCGTCGATCGTAATATAGGCGCAGGGTATGCTCTGAAGCAACAGCTCCGATTCCGGTATTGTGGACGGCAGGAATAAATACCAGCTGTCTTCCTCCGCATGATAAAAACAGGAATAACTCAGGCCAAATCCGGTTCCGGTAACAGCAAACTTAAGCTGATCCCAGCGATTCGCCTCTTCCTGCACTAACTCAGAAGACTCTTCTATTTTTCTTGCTCCGATGATAAATAGCAGAAGCATAACGATACTTAACAATAATATTTTTTTCATTGAGCCAGTCAAATGCCTTTACAATGCCGGTAAATTTTATGTTATTCCGAACTGTTTAGTAGATCTTACAGCAATTTGTGTGTCTTTATCCGTAATTAATCAATGACCTTCTGAATAATTATGATATTCCTATGTTTCACAGGGATGGACACCACTAATTATAGTACCTCATGTATGCTTTTATTGCAAGTACTGCATAATGCATTCGCTGACATTTGTTTCGTTTTCGTTAGTTAACTGCCTGGCTGCAGTGCATCAAATGGCTGCTACACAGTAACGCAACTCTTTTTTACCGTTTTTTGCGCCTCTTTCTTTTTAAACTGATGATTATGGTGATGAGGATAAGCAATATAGATAATGCACCAATACCGATCATAGTATTGAGATGGCTATTTGCTCTATTTGCTTCTAAGTGTCCGCTGGCCTCTGTAAGTCCGGGCGCAGTTTCTTCGATATCTGCAGGTAGTTGCGAGGGTAACGCCGTTTCATTGCTGTTGGGTTCGTTTCCAAAGGTTTCATTGACAAAGAGTAGCAGCTTGTCGGATAATTCTTGCCTTCTTTAGATCTGCTCGTCATCCTCCGGAAAAGAAGCATAGCCTAAACCGGGAACAATAGGGGTAATCATATCGGTGCCATGGTCATTGCCTTCTATTATGATTAGCTCTTTCTGAGTCGATGGACACGCTTCATAGAGAGCTGCCACATGAGAATAGAAATCCCCGTAAGAATCATGGTCTGACACTGCAAAAAAAGTGGGGACATCCTTGATATTCCCCATCGCTTCCACAGCGTCTCCTACTGAATCCTTCGGGGAAGATAACATCCCCAGTCCTACCAGTTCGGGAATATCGGGGGCGGCTATCGCTGTGGCGGTGCCGCCATCCGAGGCCCCCATGGCCATTATCTTTTCCGCGCCCCGTTCCCTCAGAACCTGAGCAGCTGCCAGTACGTCCAGATCCCAGCGACGGCTTTCGGATTCGGGGGCAAAGCCGGACGGTTCAATATTGCGAAACTCCCACAGGATCACCATATATCCTGCGTCCACGAGCCGTTCAGCAAACGGGAGCCAGCTTTTCACCATCCAGCCGTTGGGATGGGCCAGTGCAATACCGCGTCTGTCTTCGCCGATGACATAGCCGCACAGCAGGACACCGTCCTCGGTACGGAACTGGACAGCGTTGTCACGGTATCTTGCCGGGAAACGGTAATCTTCCGGCAGGTGGCTGTCCGTCGGAACATCTGATCCGGTCGCGGTAATGATGCTGGCGGCAGGATCCGCTTCGGCATAGGCAAGCGTAGGGAAAAGCAACAATGCCAGATAAATTATCGCAATAATAGGGATAAGTATTTTCTTCAAAGAAAGTATACTCCTCAACGATTCGGCCGGAAAACAGGGGTTAACAGTTCCTAATAGACTGATTACTGGGTTATATCATATCATTACTGATTCGGTCTGACCGGAGGAATGCTCCAGAAGGGCTTTTTATCCGCCCGAATCATTATTTATTGGGAATCTGACGTCCCTCGTGGTTCATATGGTAATTGTCACGGAGGACCAGTTTCGACAGCGGCACGAAAGAAAAGCCCTCGTCCTCTATCCTGGCAATCAGCAGCTCTAATGCATCGGCAGTATATTTTGCCCCATTGTGGCAGAGAATGATAGCTCCATTGCCCAGATTCTTATGCTGGCAGACGGTCTTGACAATGGAATCGGCTCCATAGTCTTTCCAGTCCAGACTGTCAACATTCCACTGAATCGTTTGATATCCTATACCGGTCGCAGTCTTTATGACATCGTTGTCATAATCTCCGTAAGGCGGCCGGAACAGGCTCATTTCGTAGCCAGTCAGCTCTTTTACTTTATCATGGACTTTCGTGATTTCTTCCTGGCACTGCTCATTGGTTAACCGGGACATGTTTTTATGGTTTTCGCTGTGATTACCCAGGTCGTGGCCGGCATCCAGAATTTTCTTTACATCATCCGGATAGGATTCTACCTGCCTGCCTGCACAAACTGACCGTCGTGGACAGGGGGAATTAGGGCAGTCTATTGCTTTCCGGTATTCATAGTGGCTTTAGTCGATTAATCACCCGTTTGATATACTTTTTAATTAGTCTGATCAATATGTATTATATGTTAAATACAAATATATATTATCATTAAAATAGTTTGGGATTGCACGTTTTCCTATTGACTATATATAAGTTTATTTGTTATAATTAATTACCAACTGGAATATGCCTTATAGGAACGAAAATAAGATACTCTAAAGACAGCTGTTTTGTGTTAGGATAAACAACAATTTCCAAGAACATCAGGGAAGTAGGTGAATAAAATACGGTTTATGTCGGTAAGTGTTAATAAACGAAAACTTGGAACTATAGTCAACTTTCTTAATTTCTTCCAAATGAAAAGGAGGCAACATGAAAACAAATATACTAAACCATAATATATTCATAAAAGGAAAAATCATGAAAGTAATCGGACTACTGATCACCCTTTGTATCCTTGCTGGTATCATGCCAGCTGCGTCTATCACCGCACAGGCCGAAGAAAATAATGTCGAAGCCGCGCCACCTCCTGTAACCCCCATCACTAACAATTCTGCCGAGGCAGACTTACTTCCGTTTGACGAGACGCGGATTTTTTCATTTACTGCTCTGTCAGAAGGTTATTACTTTATTGATACCAGTCTAGTCTCTGGTGCCAATGCATTGGTACGATTCAGTATGCTTGACACCAATTTTAACCCAACATTTACCCATGATTTCAGGATGGCGGAAAATTATCGGTATAAAATATATATGTATACAAATCAGACCATATTTATCGGTGCAGAATTCCTCGAGCCTGTCGAACAGACTACCAGAACCAGGGTGTCAGTCACAAAAATATGGCGTGATGGTGCAAATGCACTCGTTCTAAACGGACATGTTTATATGAATATCGGCACCAAAGATACTCTATGGTACTATCTTGACATTCCGTTAGATGGCACATACTCTTTTACCCTAAGCGATAATAACAGTGATGAAAATTATGGACCTAACGATATCCATATCGAAGTGTATAACCAAAACCAGGTCCGGCTGGGAAACGATTCAAATAATGATCGTAATAGCTCTGCTTCAGCCAGCGGTTATTTTACCAAAGGTGAAAGATGCTATGTGTCAGCATATTTCAGCGATCCTTTAGGCGATGGGGTGTCTCTTAAATTGAATGCCTTAAGTTCTCCGGCTACAACAGCTTGCTCCTTTAATAGTCTTCAGTCAAAATCACTGCAGACCAGAAAAGGGAATGCCTATTCCTTTACTGCTCCGGCCGCTGGTGAATACTGTTTTATGGTCAACCCTGACTCGGAATCACCCGATTTTGACAGAAACAGCTTGGAATTAACGTTATATAGCCCCGGCAGTCTAGGCGTATTGGGAGCGGCAAGAAATAAGGATGAATACGGACTGATCGAACTTGAGCGCAACCTAAGCGCAGGAGAAACCATCTATTTTGAAGTATATAACTGGGGCAGATATACTGCTTATCCCAGTGTATATGTTGATAATGTCAACAATTCATTTGATAATTCTCGAGAATTCAAATTAACCCGCTCGGCCACGGTCGAAATCAAAGCGGCCAGCACCGAGCGATACTACCACTTTACTCCGGAAATCACCGACTGGTATACCTTTGAAGGTGTCGATTATGGCAATAACCAGCCGAATCTGGAATTGCTCGATGACAGTTGGCAATTGATGGCTTACGGTTCTAATGATGTTACCGACCTGCTATATGCCGGTGAGACCTATTATTTAGTTGCCAGCTACTCCGGCCAGCAGACCGGCAGCTTTGACCTTTCTGCTGCCAGTACTTATGATACATTTGAGCCAGGCATAGCCTATGCACCCCGGCATATCTTCAAGTACGGCACAAAACCCGATGGGAGCCCCGTTCTCTATACCGTATTGCAGTCTCACAGCAGCACAGGTTACTGGAACCCTGGCAGTGCAGTTTCACTTTACAAAAAAATTGATATTCCCCGCTGGGTCCAACCGCTTGGCAGCACTGATTATTATTTCGCAGGGGATAAGGTCTTGTACAACGGTCTGGTCTGGATATCCGATATTGACGGCAATGTCTGGGCACCCGGAGTTGCGGGATGGTCGGTCTATAACGGTGATCTATAGTTATCTTAGTTAAATATACTACGACATAATAGATATGTCTTAGGCCTAAAAGGGATTTGCTCTAAGGAAACATTGATCAATCAGTGTTTCCTTAGATGCTCTTACAATACGAGAATAGCATGATAAATTATATATCAAACGACAAGCCACTGATCACAAATAAAAGAATAATACTCGGCCTTTGACGCTAACGATGACCGTAACAGCTCCGCCACGATCAGCGGCACTCTCCCAGAAGGAGAACTCTATTATATCAGCGTATATTTCAGCGATCCTTTGGGCGACGGGGTGTCTCTGAAATTGTCGGCATCGCGTCCTACCACGATATCGGCAGCACCGCTTGATTTGCACAACCCTTTAGCGCTTCATCTCGACACCAGAGAAGAAGAGTGGTTTCATCTGTCCGCGCCAATCGACGGCAGCTATAGTTTTACCCTGAGAGATAACAACAGTCGCGAAAATTACGGCCCCAATGACATTCATCTGGCATTATACGACAAGAATCAAATCACGCTGTCATCTGACAGCAATAATGACCGAAACGGCCCTGCCACCGTCAGAGGTAATTTGAATAAAGGTGATGAATATTACATCAGTGCATATTTTAGCGATCCTTTGGGAGACGGCGTAGATCTCAGATTAATGACACAAATTACCCCTAACGCCCAAAGTATCATGTTCGGAAATCAAAGCAGCCATGTGCTCGAAACAAAAGAAAACATAATATATGTATTCACCGCTCCAGTCACCGGCGAATACAGTTTTATGACCAATCCTGAATCGACTTCATCCAACTATGTAGCAAACAGCCTGGAATGTATTCTGTACGACTCTAAGGTGATTCAATTACAATCCAAGCGGAACGTGGACAGGGACGGCAAGATTGAACTTAATTATCGGCTTAATGCTGGTGAAATCATTTATATTGAAGTATCAAACCATGCCGAACAAGCTGTTTCGACCAGTGTATTGATCGATTATGTCAACAATTCCCATGAGAGTGCCCGCTCGCTGGACTTGAACGGATCCGCCACAATTGAAATCGAAAGCGCCGAATCGGCAAGATACTTTCGCTTTGTTCCGGAAACCACTGACTGGTATAGCTTCGGCAGCGGCGATCAAGGCAATAGTAACCAGCCCATCCTTGAACTGCAGAATGCCAGTCAGGAACTGTTAGTCAGAGGGGCTGATCAAGTGACTGACCTGCTGATAGCCGGTAAAACTTATTATATTGTCGCCAGCTATCCCGATCAGCAAACCGGCAGTTTTGAACTAACTGCTTCCGGCACTTACGGCGCATGGACGACTGGTGTTGTGTACACAGCACAGCATATCATCAAATATGGCACAAAACCCGACGGCAGTCCTGTTCTCTATACGGTCTTACAGGCCCACACCAGTGCAGGACACTGGAATCCTGCCAGTGCGGTTTCCCTTTATAAAAAAATTGATATTCCTCATTGGATCCAGCCGCTTGGCAGTACCGATGCTTATTCCGCAGGCGATCAAGTCTTATATAACGGTTTATTCTGGATATCCGATATTGACGGCAATGTCTGGGCACCCGGCATAGCGGGCTGGTCGGTCTATGCAGAGAATAATAACTGATCATAAGCAAACTGTGCAAATCAGTTCCTCCGATATCACCGGCAAAAGCTGCCGGTTAAGTGTTCAATGAGCTTAATCGGCAGCTTTTATAATAAAGCTGTCAAACCGCTTGCCCTTTATGGCCGTCTTTATCGCCGTCTTCATCATCTCAGCCGGCTCTGTAGGCGGCAGAAAATCCAGGCAGATGTGAGCCTCCGCCTCATAGATTCTGATTTGTTCTACATGAGCGGCAACAACCGGGACAGACACATCATATGTTTCATCAGACAGCAACCGCTCTGTCCTGACGTTCCTCGTCATGATCTCGTCCTGCCCCGCAGCATCCACCACATACCGGTTTTCCGCCGTTTCAATAGCCGCCAGCCGCAGCCGGATGTCATCCAGCCGATTACGACCCTCCTCCTGCGGCAATATCCCGTCAATCAACAGTTCCTGAATCCTTTTCTGTTTACCGGTCAGGTTGCTTTTTTCTGTTTCCCGTTCGTAGCGATGACCAGTCATTTTATTGGCCAGGATATCGTTTATCTGACCGGCTATGGCTTTCTTCATCCGCTCCATACTGTCGCTGTCAATAAAATGACTGCCGATCTGCCGTAACATATCCAGAATATCGGTTTCTTTCAAGCCAATACTGTTACATCCGTTTGCTTTGCTGCTGCAATACCAATATGAAGCTTTGGATTCTTTGTTTCCATTGCGATGCCGGTTCCGTTGATTCCGCCAGAATCTCTGTCCGCATTCCCCGCAGATCACCTTGCCGGAAAGGATATGGCTGCCGGTTTTGGCTCCGGTTTTCTTGTTTCCGGTTTGACGGCTGTTGCGGTCGATTATCTGATTTGCCGCCGTCCACAGAGCCGGACTGACGATGGCGGGAACACGGTTATGGTGGCATATCCACTGCGTATCCGGAAGCCTCGCCTTTTTCTTGGTGTCAAAATCGATATGTGTCTTGTTCATGACGGCAACCCCCTTGTACAGCGGATTGCGGACAATTGCCCGGATCTGGCTCTCGGCCAGGATATTGCCCCTGCGGTTCCTTATTCCCTGACCGTACAGTTCTTTACAGATCAGCCGGCTTCCTATCCCTTGCGCATACCGCATAAAAATGGTTTCAATCACTGCACGCTCCGTCTCGTCGATCACGACAGTTCCGCCGCTCTGCTTGCGATAGCCCCAGGTCTGATTCGTGATAATAATGGCTTCGCCCTTTTCCTGCCGGATTTTATGGGCATTGTTTATCTTGCGGCTTAAATGCCGGCTGTATTCCTCAGCCAGGATTGCCTTGATTCCGGTAAGCAAGGCATTATCCGGATTATAAAAGTTATTGTCAAGATGGATATATAGCTTTTTACCGTTCTTTAACAGGCAATCGACGAACAGGTACCAATCCTTGGGATTACGCATCAGGCGGTCCTGATCTTTAATGACCACAATGTCGAAGCCGTCACCGGCCAGATCACGGAATAGCTGATTGTATCCCGGCCGGTGCCGCGTCTGGGTGCCGCTTTTACCCTCGTCAATATATTCTCTGACCAGTTCCCAGCCCATCTTCCCGATGACCTCCCGGTTCTCCCGTATCTGCCGGGCCAATGCATCCCGTTGTTTTTCTTCTTCGGTAGAAACACGGTTATAAGTCACTGCTCGCAGCCCGATTTTATTCATAATTACCCCCATTAAATACACCTGCAGAAAAATTTTTAATATTTTTTTATTTTTACTTGACATGCTTGTTCATATATGTTATTGTATATTTGCGGTCGGGAAATAACGAACCGGCCGCCCCAAAAATCGGTAAAATTCCCCTTTTACACTGAATCGGATTGAAGCGCAAGCTTCGTCCGATTCTTTATTTGTGGCGGATATTATTATGATGGCGATTATTATGATGGTGAATCTAATGTCCCTATATTATGTTTCAGTATCTCCTCTTTTTCCATTTCATTGATCAGATGATGCTCATACATGATCTTTGCAAGATACTGCATGGCCGCCATTTCATCCTGTTTTGTAAGTTTTAACTTGATTTCTTTATGATCCATCCTATACCCCATGTCTGCCGAATGATATTCAGTCTCTTTTCGGGTTACTGTTCAGGCTATAACCTCGAGGTGTTTTGCGCTGTTCAAAAAGTATGAAATACTAATAGCTGTTTCGTTATGTGCAGGCCTCTGCCCACCCCCCCGTCATAAAAAAAGTTACTTGGATGTTGTGCTTTTGCAGAATATCCAAAATCAGCTGGGTATCTTCATTCCCCCACCCTGATGCTAAATACGGATAGCCCGCATATCGTACAAGCCTGCTTAATATGCTGTTACTAAAGACAGCCGGGAGGACACCCGTTTGAGCAAAGCAAAAAAAAATGCCGTTAGCTACACCATAGAAAGAGAATTCTTGTCGCAGATCAGTACAACAGAATGTATCAACAATATCATCCTGTCACATAGCAAGGTCAGTCCCCTAATCCCGCCGCACCGCCAGCCTGAATCCAGCCCATCAGGCCGAGCAGGCACATCGGACTTAGCAGTCCCAGTGGGCCGGGCAGGCACATCGGACTCAGCAGTCACATCGGGCCGAGCAACCCCATCGGGCCGAGCAGGCTCCAACTCCCTAGCATGCAGACAGCATCTTGCCATGAGGTCATAATATTGAAAACATCTCTTTTCCATGTTGCCGGATATATCAGATTATCCCGGGAAGACGGCGACAAAACCGAAAGTGACAGTATTGTCAATCAGAAACTGTTGATTGGCCGCTACTTACAGGATAAAGAAGACTTATTCTTATATCAGACTTATATCGATGATGGCTATACAGGAACGAATTTTGCTGAGGTAAGATAACGATACTCCTGTCAAGATTAAATTATTAGAAAAATTTAACAACAAAATTGAATATTATTAGATATTTTATCAATATTGCGCAATACCATTCTATGCTATAATGATATGAAAAACCGCTTTACACTATAGACAATGTCCAGGAGGAAGTGCTTTTGAATACTACATCAGCTATTGACCGATATATGTCCAAAGTATACAGATGGGTTATCTTGATTATAACCGGTGCCTGTGCCTGTGCCGGTATTACTTTCTCACTATTGAAGTTACTGGGATTTTATCAGGATGTCAATTGGGGGTTGCTGTTTATCTTTGTTTGCACCTGTCTAGTCTATGTTGGAATCGGCAATGGACTGATCAGCCGATGCATGAAAGACGGTAAACTGGATCCGAAGATGCTTACCTACGGGAAAATTTTTCTGGCCGTCATCCTGCTGATCCAGTATAATTTCATCTTATACCTTGTACCCTCCAAAGATTTCTGGGCCTTTGCCTTTTTCTTTGTGATTCTCAGCAGTTTTTTCCTTGATTACAAACTGGTTTTGATTAGTATCGCTGAAATCGGTATTTCCCTGCTGTTTTCCTGGGCGGTAAACGGGGCTGTCCGTTTGCCGGTTAAGGATGAACTTTTTGTCCCGGAGATGGTACTGCGCCTGATCTGTGTTGCTTTATCCTTTATGGCTATTTTCTTTATTACTTTTTTTATCGATAGATTCCTGACTGATTCCAAACAGGAAAAAGCAACAATGCATCTTCCTGATATGGAAAAGACCGTGGGAATCATCAACGATATCGCCAATTCTCTTGATGCTTTGGCGGCAAATGCCTCCAAACTTGCTTCCGAAACTACGGAAACCTTAAGTCATATTAAATATTCGGCAGATGCGGACAAAACTTCGGGAGCTGCTGATTTGCATAATGATGAACAGCTAGTGGCTCAAGGCAAGGAACTGGTTGATACGGTAGCCAGTATCCGGAATCTGACGTCTCTTTTGAAAGAATCGGTAACCCCGGAAACAGGAACTCCCTGACCCGGCTTCACGGTCCGGTAAACCGGTAAATTATCTCAATTTTTCTTGTCCCGGCTTCACGGTCCGGTTCATAGATCAAGATACGGTCAATCCATTCATGCAGATTCTCGTAGGTCAATTCCTGAATCCGTGTATGCTTCCGAATCAGCCGGAGGATTTCTTGCCGGTCCGGGATGGCAGCCTGACTGTCGCGCAGCTTCGCTTCCAAGGCCGCCGTCTTAATTACAAGGGTATTTTTTTCTTCTTCAAAGCTGCCGTTTAAGCCGCAGAACTGCTCCGGCGATATTCTTCCTAAGGCCTGGTCTTCATAAAGCTTACGGAATATCATGTCCAGCTCCCGCAAGCGGCTCTTTGTCAGGGTCAGCTCCTTTTGATCCCATTCCGACAATTTCTTTGCTTCCTGACCGGCATAGCCAGCGATGTCCCGGACGAATTCCGGTTCCCGTTGTTCAAGCAATCCCAATACTCGCTGCAGATCGGTAAATATCAGCCCGCTGATGACCGTCCGGCGGATGTAATGAGTGGTGCAGGGTAGGGACCGGCGGGAGCGGTTACGGTAATTACCGCAAGTATAGGCATGCTTATGCTCAGGTAGGTTTGTTCCCTGCTGCAGATACATTTTATGGCCGCAGTCCCCACAAAAAAGCAGGCCTGAAAACATATCAATCGTTTCGGCCTTATTGGGGCGATGCCTTGACTGAAGCCTTTTCTGCGCCAAGGCAAAAGTCTCCGCAGCGATGATGGCCTCGTGGGTATGCGGGAAGAAATAACGCTTCTCTTCCGGGATTTTCATGGTCTTGCCGGACTTATAGGATTCCTTGCAGGTTTTTCCGGTAACGGTATGGCCAAGATACTCCTGTCTGGACAGAATATCATAGATCGACTTATCCGGCCATGCGTAAGACAGGCAAGCCGAACGGTAAAACCGTTCCTGACCGGTACGCTGATAGCGCAGCGCCCCGATGGTCAGGATCTTGTGGTCTGACAGCCACTGCTGGATATGGCAGATCCGTTCTCCCTTACTGTACATAGCAAAAATCTGCCTGACCACCGGTGCTGTTTCCGGGTCGGGGATCAGACGGTTCTTATTATCCGGATCAATCAGATAACCGTAAGGGTATTCTCCGTTAACGCGCTCGCCTTTCTGCGCTTTGGCCTGCTTGACGGCCCGGATCTTTTTGCTGGTGTCACGGGCATAGAACTCGTTGAACCAGTTCCTGAGAGGGGTAAACTCATTGTCGCTTTGAGCGCTGTCCACACCGTCATTGATGGCAATGTAGCGCACGTGATAATGCGGGAAGATGATTTCAATCAATTCCCCGGTTTTCAGATAGTTGCGCCCCAGACGCGAAAGATCCTTGGTGATGACAGCCGCCACCCGCCCGGCCTCCACTTCTTTCAGCATGGCCTTAAGCCCTTCGCGCTCAAAGCTCACTCCGGACACGCCGTCATCAACAAAAAAACGGGTGTTACTAAAATCATGCGTATCAGCATACTGCTGTAAAATCAGCCGTTGGTTCTGAATGCTTCCAGACTCTCCGGCCTGTAGCTCTTCCTGGCTGAGACGGCAATAAAGAGCAGTGATTTTGGCTTCCTGTATCATGGCATTCCTTTCCGGCATGTTCTGAAAAACACCGTGATATTCTCCAGTACGTCTTTTCTTATCAGCTTATTGACCTTATCTTCCAAGGTATCGGCAGCCCTATCATCGAAAGACGAAACAATAACATGTGTCATTTTTTTGCTCTCGTGCTCGCTAGATGGGAAAAGCGTTTCGGTCACTTGTCATTTCCTCTGGGATTGTCCGTTAATTCATTATATGGGGAAGGGGGATTGTCCTATGTCGGCTATATCATGTGGTTACGTTATGTTACCTTACTATTCATACGTCCTGCTTTTCAGGACATGATCGGCGATATTGAAGCGGGGAAGGTCAACTGCGTCATCGTCAAAGACTTGTCACGGTTCGGGCGGGATTATATTGACACCGGTAAATATCTGGAGCGGTACTTTCCTGATCAGAACGTGAGGTTTATTTCGATCAGCGATAACATTGACAGTTTCCGCCGGGGTTACGACCTGTTGCTGCCCCTTAAGAATATATTTAACGAACAGTATTCACGGGATATTTCTCAGAAAGTACATGCGGCAGTGCAGACAAAGCAGCATGCCGGTGAATTTGTCGGCGCCTTTTCGCCCTACGGGTACCAGAAATGTGCCTCTGATAAAAACCGGCTGATGATTGATGAATACGCCGCCGGCATCGTGCGCCGGATTTTTGACCTTTATGTCAGCGGGGTGGGGAAAATCCGCATTGCCGACCTGTTAAATGAGCAGAACATCCTCTGCCCGTCGGAATACAAAAAAGCCAATGGCGAGAATTACCGGAATACCCATAAACCCCGCGCCAGGTATTATTGGACTTACTCCGCTATCGACCATATCCTGAAAAGCGAGATGTATCTGGGCAATATGGTGCAGGGACGAAGCATCCGGCATATGCGCGGAAAACCCCGGCCTCAGGAGCGACAAGACTGGATCATTGTTGCGGGCACTCACGAAGCGATTCTGGACAGAGTCACCTGGGATAAGGCTCAGAGCCTTTTGAGACGCCGTGTGCGCAGTGGCTCTGCCGTCACCATTGCCGGCGGCACCGACA